>Ga0207706_10000143_pt1 | contig 77680 bp, 83 predicted proteins | sample KBSC53metaG_FD_184318 | JGI IMG/M metagenome (GOLD analysis project Ga0207706, IMG submission 184318) | Corn rhizosphere microbial communities from Kellogg Biological Station, Michigan, USA - KBS C5-3 metaG (SPAdes) (version 2) | ecosystem: Host-associated > Plants > Roots > Rhizosphere > Soil ... | reverse complement strand
GCTGCGAACATGACCGAGCTTCTCGACCGGGCCGAAGACCCGGCTCGGATGATCCGGATGATCATCCTTGAGATGGAGGAGACTCTGGTCGAGGTTCGGGCGAGCGCGGCGAAGACGATCGCCGACGGCAAGGACATGCGACGCACGCTTGCGCGCCTGGAGGAGCTGCAGTCGAGCTGGACCGAGAAGGCGGAGCTTGCGCTCAGCAAGGATCGCGAGGACCTCGCCAAGGCCGCTCTGATCGAGCGCCAGAAGGCCGCCGACATGGCGGGCGGGCTGCGGGAAGAGATCAAGGTGCTGGACGACACGCTGAAGGGATACGAGGTCGATATCGCGAAGCTGCAAGGCAAGCTTCGCGAGGCGCGAGTTCGGCAGAATGCGATTGCCCACAGGCTGGAAAGCGCAGTTACGCGGGCGAAAGCGCGCGAGCTTCTCAACGGCAACCGCACTGAAGACGCCTTCAGCCGCTTCGAGGTGCTCGAGCGCCGTGCGGACTTCGCGGAAGGCCGCGCTGACGCGCTTGGAATGACCGGGCCGAAGACCCTCGAAGAGGAAATCGCCGAGCTGAAATCGTCCGACAAGGTCGATGCCGAGCTGGAAGCCATGAAGGCCGCGCTCGCCGCAAAGGGGAATAAATAATGGAAGAGGTGCTGATCCCGGCGATCGTCGTCGGCATCCTGTTTTTGGGCCTGCCCTGGTTGATCTTCCACTATGTGACGAAGTGGAAACAGGCGAAGACGCTGACGCTGGGCGACGAACAGCTCCTCGACGAGCTTCATGACATGGCGCGTCGCCTCGACGATCGGATCTGCACGATCGAGCGCATCATGAGCGCGGAAAATCCGCAATGGCAGCAAGCATGCCTTCCCGAAGCCGGAATGCCGCTGGCCGACGACATACTGACGTCGAGCCGGCCCCGGGCCCGCAGCCGGCGCGGAGAGAAGGCATGAGTACTCAGCCGCCGAGCCGGACCAAATTCTACAAGGACAAGCGTAACGGCAAGGTCATGGGCGTGTGCGCCGGCCTTGCCGAGTACACGGGCCTCGACGTGACCCTGGTCCGAATTCTCCTGGTCCTGGCGATCATCTGCGGCGGCGCAGGCGTGCTTATCCCGGCCTATTTCATTACCGGCTGGATCGCCGAAGATCAGCCGCGCGAGCTGGAGTCATCGACTCCCGAGGAAACGAAATTCTGGCAGGGCGTACGCCAGTCGCCATCGCGTACGGCGCGAGACATCAAAAGCCGATTCCGCGACATCGACAGGCGCCTGGCCCAGATCGAACATTACGTAACCATCGAGAATCGTTCGCTCGCTCGCGAGATCGAGCAGCTTCGCTAAATCGCGCGTATCAGGGGGTAATTCGCAATGGATCCTGAACTGGCCCAAATCTTCGACTTCGTTTCGACGGTGATGCCGTACATCGCAATCATCGTGGTTGCCGCCGTCGGCGGAGCAGTCCTCAGCACATGGCTCAAGATCAAGAACGGCTATCCGCTCTCCAACAGTTGGGGTTTCCCGCTCCACCCTAAGAGAGATCAGGAGGCCGTCGAGCGGATCAAGCTGTTGACCAATGAGAACGCGCAACTCCGGGCGGAGCTCGGATCGGTCAAGGATCGGCTCGAAACGGTCGAGCGGATCGTTACCGACGAACCCAATCGGCTCGCCCGCGACATCGACGCGCTGGCGATCGACAAGGGAGGACGCGCATGATCGGGCCCGGAGAAGTCATGGTTGCACTGATCGTCGTCGGGCTTCCGGTGATGTTGCTGATGATCATGGCTCACCGCTTTTTCCGGCTTCGTGAAAAGCAGCTGGACGTCCAGGCGCAGAGCGCTGCCGAGAAGGCTGCGCAATATGCCTCACGGTCGATGGAGCTCGAACAGAGGGTCCGGGTTCTGGAGCAGATCGTGACGGATGCGGGCGTCCAGACGGCAGGCCAGATCGAGGCGTTGCGGGACTTCCAGCGCCTTCCGGCCGGAGACGAGGTCAAGTGAACGCATTCGAGTTTGTACTCGCGCTTGCGATCGTCGTCTTCGCCTTCACAATAGTCAGGCACAAGCTGGGCATTCCGGTCCGGTCGATGAAAGAGATGCGCGACGGCGTCGGCAGCGATGCCGAGAACGAGCGGCTTCGATCCCAGGTGAAGCAATTGCAGGAAAGGCTTAAGGTGCTCGAGCGGATCGTGACCGACCGCGGCATCGACACGGCCGAGCAGATCGAAGCGCTTCGCGAGCGCGACCGGATGACCGAAGGAGATGAAGGCTGATGGAAGGCGGGCAAATGATGGTGGTCCTGATTGTCGCGATCGTCATGATCGCGTCGATCGTCAGGGCCAGATACGGCTATTCCCGCCGCGGCCATTCGATTGAGGGAACATCTCCGGAAGAGCGCGCCGAAAATCTCCGGCTGCGCGACGAGGTCAAGGAGCTCAAGGAGCGGCTCAAGGTCCTCGAACGGATTACGGTCGAGAAGGAAAACAGCCTCTCGCGCGAGATCGACGACCTCCGCGACCGCTAGAAGGCAGCGCCCTCTCCTGCTAGGCGCACCGCATGAGCGGCCTGCCGCCACTTTCCGAGACCCTGGACGAGTATCAATTCCTCGAAGGCGAGGACCGTTACCGCCTGCTGATCGACCTCGGCCGCAAGCTTGAGCCGATGCCCGAGGCGTTGAAGACGGACTCGACAAAGGTGCGCGGCTGCTCGGCCTCGGTCTGGGTTTATCCCACCACGACCGAAAACGGACGGCTGCATTTCCTCGCGGACAGCAATGCCGCAATCACCAAGGGCATTGTCGCGCTCGTCCTGTCCGCGGTGCAGGACAAGCCGGCGGATGAGGTCGCGCGCACCGACATCGCAGCGGAGCTCGCGCCTTTCGAGCTTTCCCGGCACCTCAGCGCCAATCGCACGCAGGGCGTTCCAAACATGATCGAGCTGATCCGCGAGACTGCGCAGCGGCTCGCCGCATGAGCGATGACGCGCCTGCGGGCTTTGACCCCAAGGCGTTCTTCGAGCTTGCACGCAAGATCGGCCATGGCCGTGCCCTTGGCCTCGAGTTCAGGGAGGCAGGACCAAACTGGGCCGAGCTCGCTTTGCCCTGGCGCGAAGAATTGGTCGGAGTGCCTGAAACGGGGGTCTTGGCCTCCGGCGCGATCGTCAGCCTGATCGATACTGCAAGCGGCACGTCCGTCTGGGTCACGCAAGACAAGTTCGCGCCGATCGTCACCGTCGATCTAAGGCTCGATTACCTTCGACCCGCGGCAAGAGGCGAAACCATCATCGCACGCTGCGAGTGCGTGAAGCTGACCCGGCGGATCGCTTTCGTCCGCGGCGTTGCTCATGGCGGGGACGAAGCGCGGCCGATCGCGCTCAGCGCCGCCACCTTCATGCTCAATCGGTAGAGCCGAGCGCCAGCCTTCGGTCTTCTGCGGCCTTTAGAACGTCATAGGCCGCCTGGACCTCGCGGAAACGGGCTTCCGCCTCCTTGTCGCCCTGCTTGAGGTCGGGATGGTGCTGCTTCGCCAGCTGGCGATAGGCGGTTCGGATCGTCTTGAAGTCGGCATCCGGGTCCAACTCGAGCACCGACAGCGCCCGCATCTCGTCGCTGCTCCGGGTTTCGTCGCCGGGACCGGCCCAGCCCCAGTGGGCCGAGCTTCGAAAGCCGCTCGCACCATTGGCTTCGTCCGCAGCGCGCTTTGCCGCTTCTTCGGGGCTCAGCCCTGCGAAATAATTCCAGTTCTTGTTGTATTCGCCGGCGTGCTTCTCGCAGAAATACCAGCGCTCGCGGCTGTTGGGAGCCTTGGGCGCCGGCCGGTCGCCGACGTCATTGCAGCCCTCGCGATCACAGAGGCGGACCTTGGCGGCATTGCGGCCGGTCTTTCCGTAGGAACGCCACCGCGGGAAGCCCCAGTCGTCCGATCTTTTCTGCTTCGCCATTCAGGCTCCAACTAACGGCGCGCAGCACGCGTCACAAGGATAGTCACCAGAGGGCCTGTAAGCCGGGTTCTGTACTCCCGCCGAAGCGGAAGCGGCGGCCATTCGTCTAGCCCTGCACTTGCGCGCAGGGTCAAGCGACCAACCCGGGCGGCGAGCCGGAACAAGCTCATGTGCCGCCCCTATTCGGTCTTGCACCCGGTGGGGTTTACCGTGCCGCCCCTGTTGCCAGGGACGCGGTGCGCTCTTGCCGCACCCTTTCGACCTTACCCGTCCGAAGGCGGGCGGAATCCTTTCTGTGGCACTGTCCCTGATCTCCGCTTTCGCGAGGACCGCCGGGCGTTACCCGGCACCGTTGTTCCGTGGAGCCCGGACTTTCCTCGCCCCCGGATCAAATCCGGAGCCGCGGCCGTCCAGCCCTCTGGCGGGGCGAATATGGGTTATTGCGGTCGCGGCAGCAACAGCGACAGCAATTTCGCCCTGCATTCGCCGTCGATGATGCCGTCGATGCAGTCGGGACGGAAACGGCGCTGGAAAGCGATCACCGCCTTCTGCTCATCGGTCACGTCATAGCCGAAGCGCTCCAGCGCCAGCAGGAAGCCGGCGTCTGTCCAGAACGGGTCGACCAGCTCGCGCGTCGGGCTGGGCAAAGCGAGCCGGCGCTTCGCCAGCGCTTCCCACGGGAACAGCTCGCCAGGGTCTTCCTTGCGCGGCGGAGCGATGTCGGAGTGGCCGACGATATTGCCGCGGCTGATCCCGTTGCGCTCCTTGATGTCAGCGACGAGCGGGATGACCGAGGCGATTTGTTCGTCCGGAAACGGGCGGTAGCCGAACTCGTGGCCCGGGTTGACGATCTCGATTCCGACGCTTGCCGAATTGACGTCGGTGACCCCGCGCCAGCGCGACTTGCCGGCGTGCCAGGCGCGCTTCCGCTCGTCGACCAGCCGGTAGATCGTGCCGTCCTCGTCGACGAGATAGTGCGCCGACACTTTGGCTTCGGGCGAGGTCAGCCGATCGAGCGCACCTTCCGCGTCGGGCATTCCGGTATAGTGGAGCACGATCATCGAGATCGGCAGCGCCCGCTCGTCGAAGTTTGGCGATGGGCGCTCAATCATCTCCATTGGCGAAGAGGCGCACAGATCGCGCCCTAACTCAAGCCTTTGCGGCTGCCCTCCGGTCGCCGCTGCGCTTCTCGACAACGGCTCCGCCATCAACGCGGCGATAGAGGCCGCGGGCCTGGACATCCGCGCCGAGCCGCCGGGTTTGCCCAATGACGGTCTCGCCCGCGCCAAGCATGAGCCAGCCGTCGGGCGCCATCGCCGAGGCAATCCGCTCGAATGCCAAAGTCCGCTTTTCGCTCGTCAGGTACAGAAGCACGTTGCGGCACAGGACGATGTCGAAGTCGCCCGGATGGGGCGGCACTTCGAGCAGGTTGTGGACCTGGAACCGGACAGGCTTGCGAAGGTCCTCGACCGCCCTCCAGCCGTCGCCGCTTTCCTCGAACCAGCGGATCGTCTGGTTGATGCCAAGGCCGCGCTGGACTTCGAACTGGGTGTAGGTGCCGCTGCGGGCGCGATCGATGACGGTTGTCGACACGTCGGTTCCAAGGATGTCGATCGTCCAGCCGCGCCATTGGACCGGGTCCTCGGCGAAGAGCATGGCGATCGAATAGACTTCCTGCCCGGTCGAGCAGCCGGCCGACCAGATCTTGATCCGGCGGTTCGAATGCCGCTTTTTCGCCAGCTCGGGAAGGGCGTGGCGCGACAACAGATCGAACGGCGAGCGGTCGCGGAAGAAATAGGTTTCGTTGTTCAAAAGCGCCTCGACCACCTCGTTTGAAAGCCCCGGTTCCTTGCCCATGACGAGAATGGTGATGAGCTCATCGAGGGTGGCGATGCCGCGCTCGCGAAGAAGCGCGGCGACCGCGGTCTCGATCCGCCAGCGCCGGTTCATGGTCAGCTGCTGCCCGGTCCGCGCCTCGAGCAGGCCTGCAAGGATTCGGCTGGAACTATCGCTTACTTGCACGGCGGCTCTCCGCTGCGCGACGCGATCCGCCGAGCCATTTTCTCCGGCGACATCACCGCACAAGCGAGACCCGCTTCAATGACTGCACGCGGCATTCCCCATACCGCGCAGCTGCCTTCGTCCTGCGCCAGGACGGAGCCGCCACAGGCGACGAGCCGGGACGCGCCTTCGACTCCGTCGCGGCCCATTCCAGTTAGAATCACACCCACCGCGGCCGGCCCGAACTCGGCTCCCGCGGATGCGAACATCGGGTCCACCGAGGGCAGGCAGCCGCTCGACGAGGCGCCGTGGACGAGCCTCACCATGTGGCCATCGCCGTCGGCTTCGATGGCCAGATGCGCGTCGCCGGGAGCGAGGATGATCCGGTCAGGAAGCAGCCTGAGGCCGTCCGTTCCGACGAGCGCTTCCCTTCTTGCGGCAATGCCCAGCTGCCGCGCGAACACGCTCATGAAGGGGGGCGGAAGATGCTGCGTGACGAGGATTGGCACTCCGAGCCGCGGGGGAAGCCCCTGGAAAAGGCTCGCGATTGCATGGATCCCGCCGGTCGATGCGCCGATGGCGAGCAGGCCGATCGGGTCGGCAGGCATGGCCCGCAGCGGCCCGTAACCCTGGAGCTTGATTGGCTGTTCGAGCGGCCGGTCCTTTTCGGCGAAACCGATCGCTTTCAGCCGGGACAGGAGCACCTCCGCGAAGCGGCCGTTGAAGCGGCCGGTCCCGGGCTTCGGCATGGCGTCGGTAGCGCCAAGCGCGAGCGCCGCAATGGTCTGTTCCTTGCCTTCGTCGGCGAGCGACGAGACGATCATGATCCGCGCCCCGCCGGCAGCTTCCAGTATCTCGGGAATCATCTTCAATCCGCCGGCGCCCGGCATTTCCAGGTCGAGCAGGACGATGTCGACCTTCACCGTCCGGAGCGCGTCGATAGCGTCCTCGGCGGTGCCCGCGACGGCCGCGATCTCGAAAGCGCCGTCGCTTTCGATTATTCGCGAAAGGACGGCTCGCGCGATCATCGAATCGTCGACGATCATGAGACGGATTTGCCGCTTCTTGGGCGGCCGCGCCTCCTGGCGATCCCGCGATTTTGCGAGAGCCCGCTCCACAGCGCGGACTCTCAGGCTACGCCGACGAGCTGAAGCTTTACGTGCAGCGTCTCTCGGTCGAACGGCTTCATCACATATTCGTCGGCGCCCGCTTCAAGGGCCGCGCGAATATGCGCCATGTCGTTTTCGGTCGTGCAGAATACGACCTTGGGCTGGTCGGAATGGCCGCGCTGCCGAAGCAGGCGAAGGAACTCCATCCCGCTCATCACCGGCATGTTCCAGTCGAGCAGGACCACGTCGGGCATTTTCTGCTCGCAGCGGGTCAGCGCCTCCTGGCCGTCGCCGGCTTCCTCGACCTCGAACTCGAGCGTCTCCAGGATATGCCGGGCGACCTTGCGGATCACCTTGGAGTCATCGACGATCAAACAGCTCTTCATTCTCGGTGCTTCCCGCTGACCTATGGTGTTCACTTACTGAGTAACGGTAACCAATGGCTTAAGCCGCTGCCCGCACTTCGGCGGAAATCAGCGCGCCGACGTCGACCAGGAGCAATGGCCCGGCCTCCGTCTCGACCATTCCCTGGGACACCCGATCCCATCCCTCGCCCATCGCGGCGCGAACGGGAGTGGGATCGGAATTCGCCTCGACGACATCTTCGACGACGTCGACGATCAGCGCATAATGATGCCCGTCGAGCTCGACGACCGCGGCTTCGCGAATCCCCTGCGAGCAGTCGCTTTCCCCCAGGTCGAGCGACCGCTTGCAGTCGATGACCGTAAGGACTCGACTGCGAAGAGCCGAAAGTCCGGCGACATGCGGCGCCGCCCTCGGGACGGGGATGAGCGTGTCCAGTTCGACGACGGACTCGACGGCCGCTGCCGGAAGGGCGACGCGTTCGCCGGCGATCGTGACGATGAGCAGAAGCTGGTTCATCGGCGGTTCCCTCCGGCGACCGACTTGAGCGCCATCAGCAGCCCGGCCCGATCGTAGCGATAGATGCTGTCGTCGCCCTTGCCCGAAGCCTCGGGTTCGGAGCGGAGGACAATGGCTCTTGCGGCGCTTGCGGCACTTTCGCGCTGGCAGGTGATGACGAGATCGGTCTCGCCTTCATGTTCCTCGCCGACCACGCGGTAACCGACCGCCTCGACAATGGGCCGGAGCATGTTCTGCATCCACGGATCGTCGTTCGGCAGGCGGCAAAGGGGCTGGCCGCCAGCCGTCCCGGCCGCAATGCCGAGATGGTTGGCGAACAGCCAGTGCGCATCCACCAGCTCGGCCGGTTCGCCGGCAATGAGCGTCACGCCGCTGATCTCGCCCGGATTTTCGGACGGGATGACGTCGTTCTCGATGGTCGAAAGATCGATGACTTCCCGAAAGGCGTAGCCGATCTCGTGGTTGCCGTCGTTCAATCGGAAGACCCGGACCTTATCCGCGGGAAGCTCGGCATTGATACCGGCGAGCGGTAGGATCGCCTCCCCGAGCTGCACCCGGAGCTGGCCCGCGCCCGGCTTGATGCATTTCGCGGCGACTTCCTCGATGCGGTCGACGATTCCGAGGCGAAGCGCGCGGCGGGCGCCGTCGAGGCCGCGGAAGAGAAGCACGGCGACGGACTGTGCGGCTATCGCAGCCGGAGTTTCGGCGATGCGTGCTCCGCGCTCCTGCGCTTCCAGCTTCACGCCCCCGACTTCAGCCAGGCCCGACGGATCGAAGAGAAGGATCGGGCTACCGTCGTCGGCCAGGGTCGTACCCGCATATAGTCCGGTGGCCATGACCTGCGGGGCCGCCGGCTTGACGACAAGCTCTTCGTGATCGTGGATCCGGTCGACCGCCAGCGCGTAAACGTCGCCGCCAGCGGGTCGAAGCACGACGAGGTTGCGCTCCTCTTCCGGAATGGAGCTTTCGAGGCCGAGGATATCCGCCAGCGCCACTTCGGGAACACGGCGGCCGCGGATCGTTGCGACTCCTGCGCCGCCGAGGCTGTCGAGAGTGACGGACTCCCCGTTGGCGCGGACGATTTCGACGATCGCCGAACGCGGGATCGCGAAATGGTGCGATCCAATGGAGACGGTGAGAGCCGGGATGATGGTCAGCGTCAGCGGGACCCGGAGGGTCATTCGCGTACCCTCGCCGGGCACGCTGTCGACCTCGACGATCCCGCCGATACGCTCGACGTTCGAGCGCACGACATCCATTCCGACGCCGCGGCCGGAGATTGCGGTTACTTCCTTCGCCGTGGACAGGCCCGCTTCGAAGATCAGCGCCAGCTGCTCGCGCGGGGTGAGCTTCGCGGCTTCGTCCCTTTCGAGGAAGCCGACGTCGAGGGCCTTGGCGACCAGCTTCTTGCCGTCGATCCCGCGGCCGTCGTCCTGGATGTCGATGAGGATCTGGTTTCCGGACTGGCGGGCGGAAACGCTGAGAAGGCCGATCTCGCGCTTCCCGGCCTTCAGGCGTTCGGCGGGATTTTCGATTCCGTGATCGATGGCGTTGCGGACGATATGAGTCAGCGGATCGCGGATCATCTCGATCATTTCGCGGTCCAGCTCGACGTCGCCGCCCTCGACATCGATCAGCACCTGCTTGCCGAGCTCCGCTGACAGGTCGCGTACCATGCGCGGCAGGGCGACGAACAGATTCTCGATACGCTGCATCCGGGTGCGCGTGATGGCGTCGCGCATCTCGGCGATGATCGACGACAAGCGTTCGAAGGCGCCGTCGACGGAGACTTCCGTCGAAGATTCGCGGAGGCGCCGGGCAAGCTCGTTGCGCGCCAGCACCATGTCGGACACCGTGCTCATCACGCGGTCGAGAAGCTCAACTGACAGACGAATCGTGCGCGGCGCCGCGCCCTTCACCTGCTCGGCGACAACGGTCGCAACGGGCGTGGCAGCGCCTTCGGCGCCGGCTTCGAGCGCCGCGATCAGATCGCTGTCGTCGCCGTCGGGGAGCTCTATGCCGCTTTCGATCGTCGCGATCATGTCACCGATGCGGTCGATGACTGCGAGAACGGCACTGACCAAGGCTGCATCCGGCTGGCGACGGCCGCCGCGAACATCGGCGAGGGCATCCTCGGCGGCGTGGCTCAGGGCCTCGAGCCGCGGGAAATCGAAGAACCCGCAATTGCCTTTGACGGTGTGGACGAAGCGGAAGATGGAATCGAGGCGCGCGCGATCGTCGGGATTGGCTTCCCAGGCGACGATTTCCCCGCCGAGAGCCTCGAGCATCTCCCGCGACTCCGCAACGAAATCGGCAATCAGGTCGTCCATTGGCGCAGCTGCCCCCAAGCCGGAACTCTCCGGCCTTATGGCGGGCAGGAGTTAACGCTGCGTTAGCCCTGTGATTGGTTCTATTTGGGAGGCGTGGCCGGCACTGACGGCAATGCGGCGATATCGCGGGTAATGCCGAGACGAGGAATGACGTAACTTGAGCCCCAGCGACTCAGATGATGCGGGTCGCGATAGATCAGATTGCTGCCGACCCGCGTGCGGCAGCGATCGCTACAGAGGACCAATTCCGCGCGGTATAGTCTGGCCCCAGTCGCATTCGACACTCGCCGCAATATGTCGATGAGCTGGCGCTCGCTTGCCGGAATCTCCGCAGGCCCGGGTGAGCAGCTTCTTCGCCCGAGTACTGGCAAACCCTCCAGCTGCCGGACGTTGCACAACGCCACGTCGAACCCGAATGCCGGCATTGGCGCGACGAGCATTGGCGTCTTGCCGGCGGCTGAGATTGCGCGAACCGTGGCTTCCAGTCGCTCGGGGCTGTCGGAGTAGTAGCGCCGCCTTTTCCCATCGACGAGCACATCGTCATCGCTGATCAAGGGGTTGAAGGTAGACGAAATCACGACCGCCCTGATGGACCGTGATCGAACGATGTCATCTAGCGCGCGGCGATTGAACTTCTCGCACTCGACCGCTTCCGGCAAGGACGCCGAGGCGTTGACGGTCGATACACCGATGATCGGCGCGCAGGCGGAGCGCGTGAGCTGGATCAGCGGATTGCCGTCCGCCGCCAGGCCGCTCACTAGCTGCATCGCATAGCTGTCGCCCCAGACGGCAACGGCTGGTTCAAGGGACGTGGCGCAGGCGTCGCTCCGACCCGGATGCGACTGGCAGTCCAATGCGAGGCCCCGATTGGGCTGCAGTGCCTCCGCAAAAGGCGGAGGAGTGGCCTCGAGGAGAATCATCGCGGGGGCGGCGAAGGCCACGACGGCCAGGGCGCCGGCAGCAATCCGCAGCCACGCAAATCGCGGGATCGGCCATTGAATCTTTCGGAACGGCGTTTCGACGTAGCGGTACTGCGCCCAGGCCAAACCTACCGATGCGAGGACCATGATGGCGGTCGCGTAGCCCGGCACTTCCCCGGCAAACAGCTGGTATCCGAACGAAAGGAGCGGCCAGTGGACCAGGTATAGCGAGTAAGACCAGTCGCCGATGATGGCGACGACCGATGTCAGCCAATTCCTGACCAGCCAGCCGCCGCTTCCGAGAAGGATTACGCAGGTCGCGAGCGTGGCGATCGCCGCGTCGGTCCGCGGATGGATCGTATCCGCCCCGATTACGAAGGTGAAGAACATCGCTGCCAGTGCGCAATATTTAAGGAGCCCAGGGCATCGAAAACTCGGGTGACGGAGCATGACCAGGCCGCATAAAGAGCCGAGCAACAACTCCCATGCGCGCGCGGGCAGCATGTAGAAGGCGAGCTGTTCGCGAGTCCCGAGGCTCAACGTCACGCCGGGAATGGGGTAACCGCTTGCGAGCCAGACGCACACGGCAAAACTCAGCGCCGCGCCGGTAGCCAGAAGCCATGACCTGTATTGCCAGGCAACGAGGACCAGTGCCGCCGGAAGGACCAGGTAATATTGCTCTTCCAGCGACAACGACCAGATATGCAAAAGTGGGCTGTTGCGGGCGTCGCCGGTGAAATAGTTGACGTGGGCGGCGAGCTCGAAGTTGGCCGTGAACGTGAGCGAAGCGACCAGCTCGCGAAGGTATTCAGGCCATTGCTCCCGGGTCATCGCCACGTATCCGACGAGGGTGACGACGAGCAATGTCGAATAGCAGGCCGGCAGAAGGCGCTTCGCCCGCCGATAGTAGAATCTCGAGAAACTGAAGGAGCCTGCGTCGACCTCCCTCAGTATCATTCCCGTCATCAGATAGCCGGAGATGACGAAGAAAACGTCAACGCCCAGAAGGCCCTTGGGCAACACGCTTGGCGATGCATGGAAGATTACGACGGCGAGGACGGCTATGCCGCGAAGTAGTTGAATATCGCGGCGAATTCCGCGTTCCGCCCGATTGGGTTCCAGTTGGTGCTGAACAGCCTTCGGCGACGCGTCCACGACCGGTTTTTAAACAGCGGCGGGAGCAGTGTCATCCCGTCTCCGGTGCCGGCTTGCACCCCACCGGCGTGGTCCCTCGCAGTCAGCCTGCGTGCTTGAGCTCAACTCCAATCACCAGGATTTCGGGAGAAGGTTGCGACAGCTGGATCGAGCCTCCCGCTTCATTCGCCAGGCTGTGCGCGAGCCACGCACCGGCGGTGCGCGCTTCCACGCCCTCCTCGGCCCCGCTTACAAGCGTGTCGCGGATCGCCGTGTCGATAACGATGCGCGGACCCTCCGCTCGAATCGCGATTTCCGTCCCGCTACCGTTTTCCGCCCCGACGTCGAGGCGGCCGCCGCGAACCAGCGCGTCGGCAGCGATCAGCGCCAGGTTGAGGAGCAGCTTCGTCGCGCTTTTCGACAGCTTTGCATCCCCGACCATCCATCCGAGCTCGATTTTGCCGTCGCTTCCGAGCAGGCCTTGCAGTGCGGCTTTGGCCTCGTTCGCATCCACCGCTTCGCCGAATCCGCCCGCCGCCCCGAACGCGAGCCGGAAGAATTTCAGCTTGTTGGCGGTCACTCGCGCGCTGTCCGAGAGCAACTCCATACAGCGGTCGCGCATGTCCGGATCCTGCTCGTCGGCGAGCAATTCGATGCCGTTGTTGAGCGCTCCGACGGGCGACATAAGGTCGTGGCAGAGTCGCGAGCAAAGCAGGCTTGCGAAATCGACTGAGTTCATGCGGCGCGTGAATGGGCCAGTCCTCGCGCTCGCGCAAGGCGGCGCCGCCTTGAACGGCTGTTGGAGACTCACAATATCGTGTTCGTGGGGGGATCGCAGATAATCGAGGTGACGCTCGAGTCCGGGCATAACGGCTGGCGGCTCGATCGCGCGCTCGCCGCCGCGGTTCCGACGCTCTCGCGCGAGCGGCTGAAAGCGCTGATCCGCGACGGAAAACTTAGCGCTGGCGAGACGGCGCTGCGCGATCCCGCGGTTAAGGTCGCTGGAGGCGAACGCTACCGGCTCGAGGTCCCCGAGCCCGAGCCGGCGCACAACGAGCCGCAGGACATCGCACTGGCAATCGTCTTTGAGGATCCGCACCTGCTCGTCGTGGACAAGCCTGCGGGCCTCGTCGTCCATCCCGCCGCAGGGAACCGGGATGGCACCTTAGTGAACGCGCTTCTTCACCATTGCGGCGCGTCTTTATCCGGAATCGGTGGCGTTGCGCGGCCCGGAATCGTCCATCGCATCGACAAGGACACGTCCGGGCTGCTCGTCGTCGCCAAGACCGACGTCGCGCATGAGGGTCTTGCCAAGCAGTTCGCGGCCCATTCCGTCGACCGCCGCTACCTGGCGATCGTCTCGGGACTGCCGAAAAGCGCAGCGGGGAGCGTTGATGCGCCGCTCGCCCGCTCCAGCGCGGACAGGAAGAAGATCGCCATCGTCGAGGGCACTCGCGGCAAGCGGGCCGTCACTCACTGGAAACGGCTCGAAATCCTGGAAGATTCCGCGCTGGTCCAATGCTCGCTCGAGACCGGCCGCACGCATCAGGTCAGAGTGCACATGGCCTCGATCGGTCACCCCCTTCTCGGCGACCCGATTTACGGCCGCGGCAGGGCGCATCGCGAACTGTTGAAAAGCTTAGGCTTTCACCGGCAGGCTTTACATGCCGCTCAGCTCGGCTTTACCCACCCCGTAACGAAGCACCGCCTATCGTTCTCAAGCGGCATGCCGGCGGACATGCAGGAACTGTTCAATCAACTTCGTGTATAAGAATTACGCGGCCAGGCGTCCGTTTAGAAGCGCCGGCCCAGGGAGAAGGATCGAATGGCAGCACAGTCGGGCGGAATAGTATCGATCCCCGCGTCAGGCGGGGAGGCGGGACTCAACCGCTATCTTGCCGAAATCAAGAAGTTCCCGATCCTCGCCCCGGAGGAGGAATATATGCTCGCCAAGCGCTGGCGCGAGCATGGCGACACGGACGCGGCAGCGAAGTTGGTGAACTCGCACCTTCGCCTCGTGGCGAAGATCGCCATGGGCTACCGCGGCTACGGGCTTCCGGTCAGCGAGCTGATCAGCGAAGGTAATATCGGCCTGATGCAGGGCGTGAAGAAGTTCGAGCCCGATCGCGGCTTCCGCCTCGCCACCTATGCGATGTGGTGGATCAGGGCCTCGATCCAGGAATTCATCCTGCGCTCGTGGAGCCTGGTGAAGATGGGCACCACCGCGGCGCAGAAGAAGCTGTTCTTCAACCTTCGCCGGATGAAGAACCAGATCGACGCGTTCGAGGAAGGCGACCTCAAGCCGGCCGACGTGACCAAGATCGCGACCGACCTCGGGGTCACGGAGGAAGAGGTCGTGTCGATGAACCGCCGGATGGCGATGGGCGGCGACACCTCGCTCAACGTCAGCCTCAAGGGCGACGAAGGCGGCGAAAGCCAGTGGCAGGACTTCCTTGTCGACAGCGGCCCCCTTCAGGACGAGCTGATCGCAGAGGATGAGGAAAGCCGCGTCCGCCACGACCTGCTCATGGACGCAATGGACAGCCTCAACGACCGCGAGAAGCACATCCTCACGGAGCGGCGGCTCGCCGACGATCCGAAGACTCTCGAGGAGCTGAGCCAGGTCTACGGAGTCAGCCGCGAGCGTATCCGCCAGATCGAGGTTCGCGCCTTCGAGAAGCTGCAGGCGGCGCTGATCAAGCTCGCGGGCGAAAAGAAGCTGCTTCCGGCAGCCTAGCCCTTCTTCACTGTCGGCGCTTCGGGAGTCGCCTCTGCCATCGACGGCGCATCTTCCCTGTCCGGCTCGTCGTCGTCCGCGACATGGTCGGCCGCCCAGGCCCCGCGCTTGCCCAAAGGCTTCGGCTTCCCGGTCGTGCTGTCTTTCGCGGTCTGGTGCTCGATCTCGCTGTTGAGTTCCGCCCCGAAGACCAGGGCGTAGGCCGACAGGTAGATCCAGCTAAGCAGGACGATGATCGTCCCAAGTGAACCGTAGGTGACGTCATAGTCGGTGACGCTCGTAACGTAGAAAGTGAAGGCGAGAGTCAGCAGCAGCCACGTGACCGCCGCGAACACCGATCCCGGCGTGATCCATACCCACCGCGCATCCTCACGCGACGGAGCGAAGCGATAGAGCGTCGCGGCGATCGCGGACGCCGCCAGGGTAAGTGCGGCATAACCCACCAACCGTCCGATGCTCACGAACAGAGGCGAAGTTCCGGGCACGAGGCTTCCGAGGAAAGCAAGGGAGGTCGCGCTCACCAATGCGAGCACCGCCAGGACGACAGCGCCAACGGTCATGACCGCCGCGAGCAAATAGAAACGGCCGAGGGACCGCTTCTCTTTCTCCTCATAGGCGATGTTGAGTGCGGTGATTATCGCCCCGGCACCGTTGGTCCCGCCGTAGAGCGCGACGATCAGCGCGACGATGATTCCGAGTCCTCTCGTCTCCTTCGTCGTTTTCACCGCGGCGATCAGCTGGTCGGCGATGAGCTGCGCGACATCGGGCGGCAAAATGGCGGTGATCGCCCGGACGTTGCTGACCACGGTCTGCGGGTCCGCGAACAGCCCGTACAACAACACGATGATGCCGATCAGCGGCACCAGCGCCAGGAATCCGTAATAGGTAACTCCCGCCGAGACGAGGCCGACATTGTCCTGCCACGTCCGTTTCCAGGTTCGCGAGGCGATGTCCTTCCAGGCCCGCGCGGGCATCTGCCACGGCGAGCTTGCGCGATGGCCGCGGGGGTCGGTTCGCGATCGTTGGGCTTTGCTCATCGGGCGAACAAAACCTGGGCCGGATTGCTGTTCCGGGGGGCTTGCCTTCCCGTGCAAAGAGTCCGACGCTGTTCGTTTCGGAAGAGCGCGTGAGCGCCTTCATGAGGAAGCGACTCGCGCGCCCGCTGCCACGGACGAGAGGAGAGTCGCATGCCCACCACCAACGGCGCTAAAACCAACGGCACCCGAGCAATCGCGCTGGTCGGACCGGCCGGCGCGGGGAAGACCAGCCTCGCCGAGGCGCTCCTGTTCGCTGCCGGAGCGACCGATCGGCATGGCTCCGTCGCCAACGGCTCCAGCATCGGCGACTCAAGCCCGGAAGCTCGCTCGCGCGGTGGCTCTACCGAACTGAACCTCTACAATTTCGACTATCTCGGCGATCACTTCGCCATCGTCGACGCGCCCGGCTCCGTCGGCTTCACTGCCGACGGCGCGCGCGGCATCGCCATTGCCGACCTCGCCATCGTGGTTGTCGATCCCGACCCAGCTCGAGCGCCGCTGGCAGCTCCCGCGCTCCGGACCCTAGACGAACAGGGAATCCCGCACATTATCTTCGTCAACCGGATCGATCAGGCGCATGGACGGATCCGCGATCTCCTCTCCGCTCTCCAGCCGATCAGCGTGTCGCAATTGATTGCCCGGCAGATTCCGATCCGCGACGGCGAGAAGATCACCGGATTCGTCGACCTCGCTCTCGAACGGGCGTTCCATTACAACGGCAAGGACAGCGAGCAGATCGACATCCCCAGCGATCTCCAGGACCGCGAGCATGAAGCTCGGAACCAGATGCTGGAGCAACTCGCAGACCATGACGACGAGCTTCTCGAGCAGCTGGTGATGGAGCAGACTCCCAACCAGGACCGCGTGCTCCAGGACCTGGCGCGCGAAACCGGCGAGAGCCTCGGCGTCCCGGTCCTGTTCGGATCGGCCGGAAGCGGCTGGGGCATCGGCCGGCTGCTCAAGGCGCTTCGCCACGAAACGCCGGCTCCGGAGGCGACCGCAGCGCGCCTGCAGGTCAGCGACCCGGCACTCTATTTGTTCAAGATCAACCACGGCGGCTCCGTCGGACGGCTGGCGCTTGCGCGCGCTCTCGGCGGACGGATCGGCGAAGGTTCGGACCTCAGGACAGGCGCGGGCGATACTGCGCGCCTGGGCGCTCTTTTCAGGGTCCAGGGCGAGCGGACCCAGAAAGTCAGCGAGGCGAATAACGGGGACATAATCGCGGTCGCAAAGATCGACGCCGTGAAAGCCGGCGAATGGCTGAGCAGCGGGACGGTCCCGCCGGACGTCGAGGTGCCTTACCCCGCGCTCAATTGCGCTTTCGCAATCGAACCCGCGGACCGGAAGGACGACGTGAAGCTCTCGGGCGCCCTTCATCGCTTGCTCGAAGAGGACCCCGTTCTCGTGCTCGAGCAGGACGACGGCACGCATGAGATGCGGCTGCGCGGCGTCAATGACGAGCATCTCAATGCCGTGCTCGCCCGGCTTAAGCGGCGCTACGGTGTCGAGGTGAAGTCACACGCGCCGACGATCGGCTACCGCGAATCGATCCGCAAACCGGTCACGCAGAAAGGCCGCCACAAGAAACAATCCGGCGGGCACGGCCAGTTCGGCGACGTGATCATCGAGGTGAAGCCCCTTCCCCGCGGATCGGGCTTCCAGTTCTCGGAAAAGATTACTGGCGGCGCCGTTCCGAAGCAGTGGATTCCCGCGGTTGAGGAAGGCGTTCGCGAGGCCATGCACAAAGGCCCGCTCGGCTTCCCTGTCGTCGATGTCTGCGTGACGCTCGTGGACGGCAGCTATCACAGCGTCGACAGCTCGGAGCTCGCGTTCCGCCTCGCCGGTCGCCTTGCAATGTCTGAAGCCCTGGGAGCGGCGCACCCGCACCTGCTTGAGCCCATGCACAAGGTCGGGGTCGTTTGCCCGTCGAGCGCGACCAGCCGGGTCAGCTCCGCGGTTGCAAGCCGCCGCGGCCAGATGCTCGGAATGGGTCCGCGCGACGGTTGGACCGGATGGGACCGGATCGACGCGATCATTCCCGAAGCCGAGCTGACCGGCCTGGAAGCCGAGCTTCGGTCGCAAAGCCAGGGGCTGGCCAGCTATGAAGCGGAGTTCGACCATCTCGCCGAGCTCAACGGACCGCTGGCGGACAAGGTCGTCCAGCAACGGGTGCCCGAACCCGCCTAGTCGGTAGCGACAGCTCCGGTCGTTTCGCCTAAGCGCGAGCGCATGAGGCATTGGTTCAAAGACCAGCACATGCGCTCGCTGCTGAAGAACAGCAGCTACCTGGGTGCGTCGCGGATCGTCGCCGCAATCGCGTCGGTTGCGACGCTCGCCTTCACCGGCCGGGCGCTGGGAGTGCTGCTGTTCGGCCTCCTGATCCTGATCCACAGTTACGCGCAGGCCGCGAGCAGCCTCAGCAAGTTCCAGTCGTGGCAGATCATCGTACGTTACGGCGGTCAGGGGCTCGCCGCGGGCCGTGAGGACGATTTCAAGGTCGCGACCGGCTTCGCTTTCGGGCTGGACCTGCTGAGCGGCTTCGTCGGGATGCTGATCGCGATGGCGATGCTGCCGTTCATCGGCGGATGGTTCGGAATCCCGAACCAGTACATCTTGCTCGCGGTCCTCTACTGCACCGTCATCCCGACGATGCAGGCGATGACTCCCGGCGGAGTGCTGAGGACCCTCGACCGCTTCGACCTCATCAGCTGGGGCGGCATCACCTACCCGATCGCGAGGGCGATCCTCGCGGGTATCGCCTGGGCCGCGCATGCGCCGTTCGAAGCCTATGTCGCGATCTGGTGGGTCACCGACCTCGGCGGCGATCTGTATTTGTGGTGGCTCACCCGCCGCGAGCTCAAGCGCCGCGGCATGGCCGACGCTTTGCGGCCGATCCTGAAGCCGCATCCGCTCAAGGGCGCCTGGAAGTTCGCGATACGGGTCAATCTGGCATCGAGCCTCAACGCCGCCTGGGGCCCAATCGCACGGTTGATGGTCGGCGGACTTCTCGGACCGGCGAGCGCAGCTTTCTATCGTGTCGCCGCGACGCTCGCCGACAGCGCGCAGAAGCCGACGGACCTGCTCGGCCGGGCCTTCTACCCGGAAGTGATGCGGCTCGACGTGAAGACGAAACGACCGTGGAAGCTCATGCTTCGCGGAGCGGCGATCGCGGCGATGTTCGGACTCTTCGCGGTGCTGCTCGTGACCGTAGCCGGCGAAGCCCTGATCCGGTTGATTTTCGGTGCCCAGTTCCTCGAAGCCTATCCGGTGCTGGTCGTGCTCATCGTCGCACCGCTTTTCACGATGGCCGCCTTCCCGTTCGAACCCATGCTGTACGCCCTCGGCCGCTCGAGCGCGCCACTCAAGGCACGGCTGGCCGGCACGATCGTCTACTTCATCATCATCGCGCCGCTTACGTGGCGGTTCGGTGTGAGCGGAGCCGCTGCTGCCTTCGTCCTCGGCACGGTCGTCTATGTCGCAGGCCTCGGCCTTCAGGTCTGGCGCGAGTACCGCCGAGCGCGCGCCGCATGACGCTGCCGCGGATATGGGTGATTCCCGGCAATCGCCCAGGCGATGACGCCCAGGTCTACGCGCTCGCCGAGGAGCTTCGCCTGCCCTTCGAGACTCGCAAGCTCGTGTTCAACTGGCGGTTTTGGCTCAACGGCAAGCATATGGGCGCGAGCCCGATTTCCATAGAAAAGGAGCTGCGCACACGGACGCTAGTGCCTCCATGGCCGGACCTGATCATCATGGTCGGCCGCCGAGCAGTGCCGATCGCGCGATGGGTGCAAGACCAGAGCGGCGGCCGAACCCGTCTGGTCTACGTGGGACATCCCCGGGTCGACCCGGAATTGTTCGAGCTCGTATTCACGACCCGCCAGTACCGAACGCCCGTCGGTTCATCGATGAGGCTCCAGCCGATCGCGATGAGCCGATATCGCGAGGCGCCCGCTCCAACCCGTGACGAGCGCGCCTGGTTCGACTGCCTGCCGCGCCCGCACCTGCTCCTCATGCTTGGCGGAAAGACCCGCCACTGGCGACTTCGTCCGAAGTTCGTCGGCGACGTCGCGTCCCGGCTTGCTGAGCGTGCACAGGCGGCCGGGGGCTCGCTCATCATCGTCCCCAGCGCCCGAACCGGAGAGGATGTCCTCGACGAGATCGATCGCCGCCTGGAAAAGTCCAAATTCAACTGGCGCCTCGTGCGCGATGACACTCCCCGCTTCCCCGTGCTCCTCGACGATGCCGACGAGCTTTTCCCGACGGCAGACAGCATCTCGATGATCTCAGAATCGATCGTAACGGGGACGCCCGTTGGAATTGTCCCCGTCGAGATGAGCTGGTTCGGACGTCTCGCTCTAGGCTCCAGAGTGAATGAGCGCAGCGCCGGGCGCGACCTTCGCCGTTTCTGGAACTATGTGCTCGGGGAAAAGCTTGCCGGCCCGTTCGAGAAACCGCTCGCCAGCGACATCCAGAACCCGGTCATCGACGCCGCGCGCGAGGTGCGCGACCTGGTCGAGCGCAGCTTCTCTAGACTTGCAGCCTGATGGCTGGAAACAAACCTGTCTGGGTGCTGCTGGGCCAACATACCGGCGACAACAACCAGGTGCTTCGCCTGGCGACCGAGCTTGGACTGCCCTTTCGTAGGTTCGAACTCAACTACAATGCATTGTCGCGGCTCTCGCCGCAGATCGCGCATGAGAGTTTTGCGACGCTCGACGATCAGTCACGGCAAGAGATGAAGCCGCCGTGGCCCCGCCTCGTTCTCGGAGTCGGCAATCGGAGCGTGCCTCCGGCGCTGGCGATCCGGCGGCTTTCGGGCGGCAAGTCGAAGCTTGTCCGCCTCGGCAACCCACGCATTCCTCCGGAAAATTTCGATCTCGTGATCACCACGGCCCAATATCCGGTTCCCGACGCACCCAACGTCCTTCGGCTGCCAATCGGGATCAGCACCGCGGCGGTGCTTCCCCCGACGATCGAAGAGTCGAACTGGCTGGAACAGTTTCCCCGCCCGCACAGGCTGCTCCTGATCGGCGGCGATACCTTTATGTGGCACCTGACTCCCGGACGCATGGCCGCCGGCGCCGAGACGCTTAGGCGCAAATCGGGCGGCAGCGTCATCGCCGTGAGCAGCGCGCGGAGCGCGAAACCCATCCTACAGCGGGTCGCCGCGGCCTTGGCAGGAAGCGAACATGGCCTCGTCTTCGGCCGCTTCCCGAGATACCCCGTGCTGCTTCACGATGCAGACGAAATTTACGTCACGGCCGACAGCGCGGCGATGGTTTCGGACGCCGTCGCAACCGGTAAGCCTGTCGGTCTCGTGATGCCGGGCCGGACCGCGTCGGGCCGGCTGTTCTACGCACTTCAGAAACTTGGAATGCCGGTACCGGTGCGCGATATCCGCAGCTTCTGGGCCGGCGTTCAATCGCAGGGACTCGTCGGTACCCTCGAAAGGCCTGTCGCGGGCAGTCTTTCCTCAGACCCACTCGCCACAGCGGTTTCCGCCGTCCGCGAGCTGCTCGCGCGCTAGGCGGCAAGCGCGAGCTGTGCGTCCCAGCCGCGGTAGTGCTTGATCAGCTCAAGGCTGTCATGCCGGATGTGGTTCGCTGCCATCTCGCGCCGCAATTCGTCATCCGTCACCTCGCCCGAATCGTACAGCTCGGCGAGGAGCGAATAGACCAGCGCCTCCTGGTTCGGATCGGGATGCGGGAGGTAGCGAGAGAACCATTTGTTGAAGAGATTGATCGCCCAGGGTTTCTGGAGCGTGAAGTCAACCGGAAGGCCGGTCTTCCAGGGCTGGGTGCGGCGCTTCGTCGTGTGAAGAAGCTTCGTCCGCGGGGTCAGCCGGTCGAAATCGTTCCATTCGGGCTCGAGAAAGCCGATCGACGAAGGATCTTCGCGCTTGAGGTCGATCCAGTCGAAATAATCGAACCGGTGGCCGAACAGGCCATCCAGATATTCCTGCCACTTCCAGTGCTTGAGCTTGCTGCAATCGAGCAGCATCACCGAGGTCGCGATATAGTCGCGGCGGCCGTTGTGCCCGGGCCGAGGAACGGCCCAGAGCGCCTTGCCTTCCAGATCGCGACTGAAAAGCTCGCCGACGTCGCCCACGGCGAAGACGTCGGGATCGGTGATCACCGCCCGGCCTTCGAAGCGCATCGCCTCGGGCGGAAAAAAACGGAGCGGAGTGAAGCTCTGCAGGTCCTCGGGGTCCCACTGGCGGAGGGTCCCGCCGCGGAGGACGCTCTGCTTTGGATTCAAAAGCCGCGGGAAATCACGGACGTGGAGAATTCGGACATCGAAACTGCCAGGGTCGCGCGCGTTGCGCCTGAAGCTGTGCGCGGAGATCTTCGCACCGAGATACTGGCGGTCATTCGCCTGGATGAAGACCGTCGGCTTCACAAGTGCATTTCCTCGAACCCTGCCTGCTTCACGGTCTTGTCGAGTTCCACCAGGGTGCCGAGCAGCGATTCCATGCGATCGAGCGGCCAGGCGTTCGGCCCGTCCGAAAGCGCTCGCTCAGGATCCGGATGAGTTTCCATGAACAGTCCGCTTACCCCCGTTGCAACCGCGGCTCGCGCGAGCACCGGCACATGTTCGCGCTGGCCGCCCGAACGGGTGCCCTGGCCTCCCGGAAGCTGCACCGAATGTGTCGCATCGAAGACCACAGGACAACCCGTTTCGCGCATGATCGCGAGGCTGCGCATATCGGACACGAGGTTGTTGTAGCCGAACGACACCCCGCGCTCGCACACCATGATCGTCTCATCGTTGACTCCCGCGGCCTGGGCGGCGTTGCGGGCCTTGTCGACCACATTGACCATGTCGTGAGGCGCCATGAACTGCGCCTTCTTGATGTTCACCGGCTTGCCCGAGGCGGCAACCGCGTGGATGAAATCCGTCTGGCGCGCGAGGAAGGCCGGAGTTTGCAGCACGTCGACCACTTCGGCCACCGGAGCGATCTGCGGGATGTCGTGGACGTCGGTCAGGATCGGCACTCCGACCCTGTCCCGCACCGTCTCCAGGATCCGGAGCCCTTCGTCCATTCCCGGGCCGCGAAAGCTCTTGTCGGACGACCTGTTCGCCTTGTCGTAGCTCGATTTGAAGATGAGGAAGACGCCGAGCCGATCGGCGATTTGCTTCAGCCGCTCCGCCGTGCGCAGCTGCAGTTCCTCGCTCTCCACCACGCAGGGACCGGCGATGAGGAATAGCGGCTGGTCGAGGCCAACCTTCTTGTCGAGCAGGTTCATGGATCCAATCTAGTGCAGGGAGCCGACGACCGCCACCGGCCGCCAGCTGCCGAGACCGTTGGTTTGGGCAAAAGTCGGCGGAATGTTTTCGCCCTGGCTGATCCCGCCGGTGACATAGACGCAGGCGAATCCCATCCGCGCCGCGCCGAGAATGTCGGTGTTGAGGCCGTCCCCGATGGCGAGAACGTCATCGGGAGCGGGCTCGCCGGCCAGCGACATCGCATGGCGGTAGATTGCGGGATAGGGCTTGCCATAATATTCGACGCGGCCGCCGAGCTCGATGTAGCGGTCCGCAATGGCGCCGGCGCAGGGTTCGGGCACGCCGCCCCTGATCACCAGGCGGTCCGGGTTCAGGCAGTGCATGAGCACGTCGCGCTCGGCCAGCGCAGCGATCTCCTCTTCATAATCGCCGACCTCGCGCCGGACGCCGTCGAGCCCGGCGCAGGCCAGCTCATCGAATTCGTCAGCGGCCGCGATTTGAACTCCGCGTCCCTCCAATATCGCGCGGTCTCCCCGAGTCCCGATGAACCCGACGGGTCGCTCGACCGTCTTCAACGCCGCGATCCCCGCGTCGCCGCTTGTTGCGATCCCGTCCCAGAGCGACGAGTCCAGCCCGAGACGTACGAGCTGGCCGGAGACGGCGTCTGCGGTTCGCGGTGCGTTGGTGATGAGTATGATCGTCCGGCCTTCCTCGCGCCATCGCCGCAGCCGGTTCGACGCGCCTGGATAAAGCTGCACGCCGTCGTGGATGCAGCCCCAGATGTCGCACAGGATCACCGAATAGTGAGCCTCGAGATGGTCCAGCGTCATTCGAGTCCAGCGCTCGCCAGCGCCTCCTCGATCGGGGCGACATCCTCGGGGTTATTGAGCTCGCGCAGTGCGAACGGCGGAGCTTCGACATCGGCGACGGCAACGCGAATTCCCGCAGCCAGGAACCGAAGCTGCTCGAGGCCTTCCAACTCCTCGAGCTCAGACGGTGCGGTTGCGGCGTAGGTCGCCAGGGCGCTCGGCCGATAGGCATAGACGCCGACGTGCAGCTTCACGGGCGACATTTCGCCGTCGAGCGCACCCGCAGGGAAGTGCGGGATCAGCCGCTTCGAGAAATAGAGCGCGTCACCGGACGGATCGGTCACGACCGTGGTTCCGCCGACCCGGCCGGCCGCCTCTTCCTGCTGAAGCGCCTTGGCTTCGATGCTCCTGAGCCGCATGGCCGGAGTGGCGACCTTGGCGTCGCCCGACTTCATCCGCTCGACCAGCGCTTCGACGAAATAGGCCGGCGTCAGCAAGGCATCGCCCTGGAAGTTGATCACGAGGTCCGGCTCGTGAAGCTGGGACAGGGCCTCAGCGCAGCGCTCCGTGCCGTTGCGGCAGTGGGGCGAAGTCATGATGACACCGACTCGGGCCGGTGCGCACGCCTCCGCGATCCGCTCGTCATCGGTCACCACGAAGACTCCGCTCACTCCCTTGACCCGCCGTGCCGCCTCGACGCTGCGCTGGATTAGCGGCTTCGACTCGCCGGTTGCGCCTTTGAGCTGGACAAGCGGTTTCCCGGGGTAGCGCGAGGACTGGTAGCGCGCCGGAATCAGGATGACTGTATTCACCGCGCCGCCGGACAATCGTGGATGTGCAGCACTCCGACGGGACGGCGCTCGCCCTCGCCCTCGACGACGAAAAGCGCGGTGATCCTGAATTCCTCGAACAGCGCGAGCGCATCGGCGATGAGCGCATCGGGGCCGATCGTCTTCGGCTCGGCGGTCATGAACTCTTCGGCCGTGTGATCGAGCCCGCGCTCGATATTCCGCCGCAAATCGCCGTCGGTGATGACTCCCAGGAGCCGGCCCGAATCGTCGGTAACGCCGACCACCCCGAGCCTTTTCTCGCTCATCTCCACCACGGCGTCATGCATCGAGCTCGACCGGCCGATCAGCGGGAGCCCTTCGCCGGAATGCATCAGCCGGCGCACCGGCTTCAACCGCGCGCCAAGCGTGCCGCCGGGATGAAGACGGCCGAAGTCGGTGCGGGTGAACCCCTTCTGCCGCATGACCGTCATCGCCAGCGCATCACCGAGCGCGAGGCTCATGGTCGTGGACGTCGTCGGGGCAACGGATTCGGGACCCACCTCGGGCCAGTGCGGAAGGATCAGCGGAGCCGCCGCGGCCTCGCCCAGCGGCGAATGCGCGTTTCCGGTAATCGCGATGATCGGGATTCCCACGGCCTCGAAATGGTCGATGACCGGCTCGAGCTCCGCGGTCTTGCCGGACAGCGAAATCAGGATCGCCACATCGCCTTTCGAGGCGATCCCGAGATCCCCATGGATCGCCTCGGCAAGGTGCATGAAGGTCGCTGTCGTTCCGGTCGATGCGAAGGTCGCCGCGATCTTCCGCGCGACATGGCCGGACTTGCCCAGGCCGCAGACGATCAGCTTGCCCGTCGAGCCGAGGATCAGCTCGATCGCCTTGTCGAAGTCCTCGCCCAGGCCAACGGCGAGCGCGTCAAGAGCGCGCGCTTCGTCGTGCAGGATGCTCCGCCCGAATTCGATGATGTCGCTGCCTGGATTTGCACTCACGCAAGCGCCCCTAGCCAGCGCAGCACAGCCTGTGAAGCTTGACGAAGCGGGAAGCTACAGCTTCTGTCGCGCAGACTTCCGGAGATTTGCGTGGCCAAACGTCTCACTCGCTACATCCTTATCGCCCTCGTGCTCGGTATCGTCGCCGGATGGGCGACCAACGCTTTGGTCGACGACGGCAGCCCTGAAGCGGCAGCGCGGCTCAAGGAGATCGCCGGTTATCTGAGCATCGTCACGACTTTGTTCCTGCGGCTGATCAAGATGATCATCGCGCCGCTGGTCTTCTCCACCCTGGTCGCCGGAATCGCGCACATGGGCGACGTCGCGGCGCTCGGGAGAGTGGGGGTAAGGGCGCTCGTCTGGTTCATCGGCGCGAGCCTCGTGTCGCTGACCCTGGGCCTGATCCTCGTGCACCTTTTCAGTCCGGGCGTGGGCCTCAACCTCCCGCTTCCGCCCGCCACGGCAGCAAGCGGCGTAGAGACGGGCGGATTCAACCTCAACGACTTCGTCACACACGTCGTGCCCGCCTCGATCTTCGAGGCGATGAGCTCTAACGAGATCCTGCCGATCGTGATCTTTTCCCTGTTCTTCGGAGTCGCTTTGACGGCGATCGGCGAGAAGGGGCGCCCGATCGTCGTCGGCGTGGAATCTTTGGTGAAGGTGATGCTCCAGGTCACCGACTATGTGATGCGGTTCGCACCTCTGGCCGTGTTCACCGCAGTCACGAGCGCGCTGGCCGAGCGCGGGCCGGAGATCATCGCGACGCTCGGCAAGTTCGTCGGCAGCTTCTACCTCGGCCTGTTCCTGCTCTGGGGGCTTCTCATCGGTGCGGCTTTCGTCATCGTGGGGCCGCGCACGAAACACCTCGTCCGCTACATCCGCGACCCGGTCGTGCTCGCCTTTTCCACAGCGTCGAGCGAAGCGGCCTATCCCCGGACCCTGGAGGCGCTCGACCGCTTCGGGGTGCCGCCAAGGATCGCCAGCTTCGTGCTGCCAATCGGCTATTCGTTCAATCTCGACGGGTCGATGATGTACATGACCTTCGCGTCGATCTTCATCGCCCAGGCTTACGGGATCCATCTCAGCCTAGGCGAGCAGGTAACGATGCTGCTGGTGCTGATGATCACGTCGAAGGGCATGGCGGGCGTGCCGCGCGCAAGCCTGGTGGTCATCGCCGCGACCATGTCGATGTTCCACATCCCCGAAGCGGGCCTGTTGCTCATCCTGGCGGTCGATCACTTCCTCGACATGGGCCGGTCCGGAACGAACGTCGTCGGCAATGCCGTCGCGTCGGTCGTCGTCGCGAAATGGGAAGGGACTCTGGATCCCGAGGAACCCGCGGACATCGAGCCCCCCGCGGCGCCTTCGCACAGGCCGAAGCCCGCGCCCGGCTCGGAGCATTTCTAGCCGAACGGTTTGTCGATGCTGTTCGGCGGCTGCGTGAAGAACACAGGCCCTTCCGGCGTCATGTGGAAGCAGTCTTCGAGGCGCACGCCGAACCTGCCCGGGATGTAGATACCCGGCTCGTTCGAGAAGCACATGCCGGGAGCCAGCGGAGTCCTCTCGCCATGCACGAGATTGACCGGCTCATGCACTTCCATGCCGATTCCGTGGCCGGTGCGATGGGATAGGCCGGGAAGCTTATAGCCGGGTCCATATCCCCACGACTCATATTCGCGGCGGACCGCATCGTCGACGCTTCCGGCCGGTGCGCCGATCTTCGCCGCCGCCATAGCCACCGCCTGGCCATGCCGGACCCGGGTCCAGACCAGCCGCTGCTCGGGCGTCGGATCGGCCCCGTAAACGAAGGTCCGGGTGATGTCGGCCTGATAGCCGTGGACCGAGCAGGTGCAATCCATCAGCACGATCCCGCCGCGCTTCACCACCTGCGGCTTGTGGCTTCCGTGCGGGTAGGCCGAAGCCTCGCCAAGCAGGATCAGCCCGCCGTCATAGCTTGCGCCGAGCGCCTTTTGGGCGCTTGCGATCAGCGCATCCACGTCTTCCGGCGTCATCCCCTCGCGGGTGCGCTCACCGGCATAGCGAAGCGAGGCGAGCATGATGTCGGCAGCCGCCTGCATCAGGTCGATCTCGGCAGGGGACTTGATCATCCGGCAGCCGCGCACGACCGGGTTGGCGCTCACGGTTCTGACGGACGGCAATTGCTGCTTCAGCCGGTCGAGGATGAAATAGCGGTCGGTCTCCTCGAAGCCGATGGGCTGATCGGCCACACCGCGCTCCTTCAGGAAATCGGCGACGAGCTTGAGCGGCTCCTCGTCCTCGTTCCAGGTGCGGATCTCGGCCGGGATCGAGAGCGATTCGGCGACCGAGGGTCGCTCGAAGAAAGGTGTGACGACGATCGGTTCGCCTTCAACGGGGATAATTGCCGCGGTGAGCCGTTCGGACCGCCACCACTGGACGCCGGTGAAATAATCGAGGCTCGCGCCCGGCTCGACAATGATCGCCCCGATGCCGTTCTTCTGCATCAGCGAGCGCGCCTTTGCGATCCGCCCGAGCCGCTCGCTGCTTCCGATCGGTGGCGGGATCGGGATTTTCGGGACCTCGGCCGGCGCAGCAGCAAGGCGGCTCGACGGCAGCATAGCCAGCGCGGCCGCTGCCCCCGCAGACCCCAGAAACGCTCGCCGCCCCATCGCAACCCGTGTCATTGTCGTCCCCTCCGTTACCGGAGCTTGTTGCACGGCAGGTCCCAATCGGCCAGCACGCCCGGCCTCTATGTTCGATTCGGCATTCCAGGACGGCGTGAAGCGCCCCGGCACTCGCGAGATGACCGCGATGCTTGCCGGGCTGATGGCGCTTAACGCGTTCGCGATCGATTCGATGATTCCAGCGCTCGCGGACATTGGCCGTTCACTGCATGTCGCTCGCGAGAACGACCGCCAGCTGGTCGTCATCGCCTATTTCCTCGGCTTCGCATCAACCCAGCTATTGTGGGGACCCTTGGCGGACCGTTTCGGGCGGAAGCCGGTCCTTGCGGCCGGGGTGAGCCTGTACGGCGCCTTCGCCCTCCTCTGCGCCTTCGCCGGCAGCTTCGCGGTGCTCATCGCGGCGCGTGTGGCGATGGGCGCGTCGGCAGCGGTGACTCGGGTACTCGTCGTGGCGATGGTGCGCGATCTCTTCGAATCGGAGGCGATGGCCCGGGTCATGAGCCTGGTGTTCATGGTCTTCATGCTGGTGCCGGTGCTCGCCCCCAATATCGGCCAGCTGATCCTCTTGTTTGCGCCGTGGCAGGCGATCTTCGTTGCGATCGCGCTCTACGCGCTCGTCATGCTCGGCTGGTCCTGGCTTCGTTTGCCCGAGACGCTTCATCCCGAATATCGGCGCTCGCTCGAGTGGCGCCAGATGCTGAGTGCAATCGGGGAAACGCTGAGGGAACCGCAGTCGCGCGGCTATACGCTGGCGATGACGGTGAGCTTCTCCGCTCTCGTCGCCTACATCAGCTCGATCCAGCAGATCGTGTTCGACGCTTTCGGCGAGGGACGCTTCATCGGCCTCGTCTTCGCGGCCATCGCGGCTCCGATGGCGCTGGCTTCGTACCTCAACTCGCGGGTTGTCGGGCGCTTCGGATTGAGGCGGGTCGGGCACAGCGCCGCCCTCGCCTTCGCCATCGTGACGGCACTGCACGCCGCCGTCGCGCTTGCGGGACTGGAGACCCTCTGGACCTTCATCCTCTTCCAGGCGCTGACGATGGCCTGCTTCGCATTCACTTCTTCGAACCTCGGAACCCTGGCGATGGAGCATATGGCGTCCATCGCCGGCACCGCCTCGTCGGTCCAGGGCGTGATCGGCACCGTGGGAGCGGCAGGGATCGGCTTCCTGATTGGTCAGGCCTTCGACGGAACAGCTGTCCCCTTCGTCGTCGGGACCGCGCTCTGCGCAACGGGCGGCTTCGTGCTGATCATGCTCACCGAGCCGAAGCGCCTGTTCGCACGAATCGGCGGTCTGCAACCCGATCCGATCCCGCCCCTACCGGAAGAAGTCGCTTAGCGGGACGCGCCCGGCTCAATCCGAGTCGAGCGCCGAATCGTCGGAATCGGATTCCGGCCCGGTCATCAAGGCTTCGCCGACCTCCTCGGTGCGCCCGCGGATCGCGCTTTCGATGCGTTGGGCCATCTCCGGATTCTCGGTCAGATAGACTTTGGCGTTCTCGCGGCCCTGGCCGATGCGAATGCTGTCGTAGCTGAACCACGCGCCCGACTTTTCGACGAGGCCGGCCTTGACGCCGAGGTCGAGGATCTCGCCGACCTTGGAGACGCCCTGGCCGTACATGATGTCGAACTCGACCTGCTTGAACGGGGGAGCGACCTTGTTCTTCACCACCTTCACTCGCGTCGAGTTGCCGATGATGTCGTCGCGGTCCTTGATCTGACCGGTGCGCCGGATGTCGAGCCGGACGGACGCGTAGAACTTCAACGCATTGCCGCCGGTCGTCGTCTCCGGGTTGCCGTACATGACGCCGATCTTCATCCGCACCTGGTTGATGAAGATGACGAGGCAGCGCGAGCGGCTGATCGATCCGGTCAGCTTCCTGAGCGCCTGGCTCATCAGGCGAGCCTGCAGGCCGACGTGGCTGTCGCCCATTTCGCCCTCGATCTCGGCGCGCGGAACCAGGGCGGCGACGGAATCCACGACCAGCACGTCGACCGCGTTCGATCGGACCAGCGTGTCGACGATCTCGAGCGCCTGCTCGCCGGTGTCGGGCTGGGACACGATCAGCTCGTCGACATCAACTCCAAGCTTCTTCGCGTAAGACGGATCGAGCGCGTGCTCGGCATCGACGAAAGCTGCCGTTCCGCCGACCTTTTGTGCTTCAGCGATCGCGTGGAGCGCCAGGGTGGTCTTGCCCGAGCTTTCCGGACCGTAGATCTCGACAACCCGGCCTCGGGGAAGCCCGCCGACGCCCAGCGCGATGTCGAGTCCGAGGCTGCCGGTCGAAATCGTGTCGATCTCGATCTTTTCCCGGCTGCCCAGCTTCATCGCCGAGCCCTTGCCGAAGGCGCGGTCGATTTGTGCCAGCGCCGCTTCGAGAGCCTTCTGACGATCCATTCCGGAAACTTCCAATCCGCTTGAAATGACTTTCAGCTGCGCTGCCATGCTGTTCACCCCTTCGTCAATCGGCTTGCCGCCGATTCGTGCCTCTCAAGTAAAGCGGCCGAGCCCCGCCCTGCGAATACATTTCGTACCGCATTTGTTCTACAGGAACAAGAGGGGAACATTCGGCGCCGCTCACAGAGCGTCGGGGACGTCCCCGTGCCTTGCCGCTCACCGCCGCGATAGGCGCTATCCCGCGAGCGCGGCTTCCAGAGCAGGCGTGACCCGGTCGACCGTGTACGGCTTTTCGATTAGCGGGGCGTCGGCGAATTCGGGCGGAGGCGGTTCAACGTGGCCGCCGGTGGCGATGACGAAGGGGATATCCTTTTCGCGAAGCTTGCGGGCGACCGGCCAGGCGTTCTCGCCCCCCAGGTTCACGTCGAGGATGGCAACATCGAAGCCGCCCTTCTCCGCCGCCGCGATCGCGTCCTGGACGCTTTCGCAGCTCGCATGGACTCTGTGACCGAGACTTTCGAGGAAGTCCTCGAGCATCATCGCGATCAGCGGCTCGTCTTCGACCACTAGGATTGAACGCCCGGACATCTGCGCTTGGAGATATCGCACGAATTCGCCGCAGCAAGTTTTATTTATCGCTAATCGCGCTCCGGGCGGCCTCCGCAAGCTCCTGAACGGAAAACGGTTTCGGTAGAAAAGCGACATGATCGAGGTCGATCGATTTGCGGAGTTGCTCCTCCGCATAGCCGGACATGAACAGGATCGGCAGGTCCGGCCTGGACTTGCGCGCTTCGCGAACGGTCGTCGGCCCGTCCATCCCGGGCATGACCACGTCGCTGATCATCAGGGCGATTTCCTCCCCGCGCTCGATGACCTCGAGCGCCTCTTCGCCGTTGTTCGCGGTAATGACCGTATAGCCGTGGCGGGTCAGCGCCCGCTCGGCGACCGCCCGGACCATCGGCTCGTCCTCCACGAGCAGGACCGTGCCGCTGCCCCACAATTCCGCTTCCTTCGGCTTGGCGCCCCGGGCCGGCTTGCCAGTGTCCGCTTCGGAGCGGTGGACGGGGAGATAGATGACGAAGCGAGTACCTTCATTTGTCTTGGAATCGGCGAAGATGAACCCGCCGGACTGTTTGACGATGCCATAGACCGTTGAGAGGCCGAGTCCGGTGCCCTTGCCGACCTCCTTCGTTGTGAAGAAAGGTTCGAAGATCTTGCCGAGTACAGAGGGCGGGATCCCGCAGCCGGTGTCGGTCACCGATAGCGCCGCATAATCGGCAACCGGCAGGATGTCGGAGCCGAGCTCCGCCACCTGGTCGGCGTAAACCGCGTAGGTCTGGATCGTCAGCGTGCCGCCGCCGGTCGCCGCCATGGCGTCGCGGGCATTGACGGCGAGGTTGACAATCACCTGCTCGAGCTGGCCCGGGTCGGCGCGGACCGGCCCGAGGTTGCGGCCGTGCTTGACGACGAGCTTCACCGTCTCGCCAAGCAGACGCTTAAGGAGATGCGAGACCTCGGCCACTACGTCGGTCAGCTGCAGGTTCTGCGGGCGAAGGGTCTGCTGGCGCGAGAACGCGAGGAGCTGGCGGGTCAGGCCCGCTGCCCGGTTCGAATTCGACTTGATCTGCTGAATGTCGTCGTAATCGCTGTCGCCGGGCGTGTGCCGCATCAGCATCAGGTCGCAATGGCCGATGATGGCGGTAAGGATATTGTTGAAATCGTGGGCGACGCCGCCGGCGAGCTGGCCGACCGCCTGCATCTTCGTCGCCTGGGCGACCTGACGCTTGAGCTTGGCTTCTTCGCTATTGTCCTTGAGGAGGAGAAGCACAGCCGCGTCGCCGAGTCCGCGAAGACCGGCGACGGTCAGGGCGACGGGCTCCTTCGGGCTCCGCGCTAGCCGGACCGCGAGATCGCCCGACATGGCCGGGCCGCGGGCGTGGCGGCGGACGGCGTCGGCGACAGCGGCCTTGTCTTCCTTGACGACAAGATCGCCTGGATAGACCGCGCGCGAGCTCTTGATCCCCGCGGCTGTCCTGAAAGCGTCGTTCATGGTCAGGAAGCGCCCGTCGCGATCGACCAGGGCCAGTCCGATCGGGAGGATTTCGAGCATCGCCTGCAAATGCTGGGAGCTGGACAGCGGCAGTGCATCCGGACTGTCGAACAGATAGAAGTTGGCGTGCCCTTCCGCCTCGGGCGCATCGAGCGGGAGGTGGACGGCTCGAAGCGGCCGGTCGAGCTCGGCTTCGGCGACTAGCCGGAACTGTCCGCCGTCGGATTCGACCAGGTCGCTGAGAACCGGCGGATCGGCGGCGTCGGACCTGCCGAGCGCGCGGGTTTCGAACAGCGCGTTCCACGACAGCAGCCGGCCTTCTGAATCTACGAATGCGGCGAGGACTCCCGTCTCGGAAAGAAGCTCGCCCGCCCGGCCTCGAAGGCGACTGGCGGCGGCAGCGACCGGGTCGCGGAGCGACGGCTTGAGGAATCGCCACAGGAGCAGGTCGCTGCGCGCGCCCGCCCGCTCGACCTCCAGAGCGAAGCTTCCCGCCGGCGTCTGGATCCCGGCCGCGCAGCCTCCGCCGTCTCGCCAAGCCATCGCCCGGGCCGTGTCGATAAGCTGTGCCGAGTCGGTATCGGCCCCCAATCTTTCCGGCGGCTTCCCGTCGAACCGCTCGCGATAAACGCTGTTCGCCGCCAGGACCTTACCTTCCGCATCCGTGAGTGCAGCGGCGTCGGCGCTCAAGGCCAGCATCGAACCGACGAGCGAATAGTCGGGAGCTGCGACCAGCGCGTCGAGATCAGGCACGACAGTCCCCCGGCTGCGCCCGAAAAATAGCGCGGCCGGGAAAGCTATCAGGCTCAGGCCCAGGAAGAGGACCGCCGCGATTGACGCTCCGGCGATCCACAGCACTGCCGCCCCTGTCAGAGCGGCGGAGACGGCGATCGCAGGCACAAGCCAGCCCGACGCGCCGTCCACCGGCCGCGAATCGAGAAGCGGGAGCTCCTGCTGGAGCATCAGTCGTTCATGGCCCTACCAGATGCGAACGCGGTCCGCGGGAGCGAGGTAAAGCGTCTGGCCGGCCTGAACATCGAACCCGGAATACCACGGATCCATGTTGCGCACGACGTCCGTACGGACCGGGCAAGGCGAGTGAGGGTCGGTCAGCAGCTGCTGACGAAGTGCCGGCTCTCGGGTCTTGCACCGCCACACCTGCGCCCATCCGAGATAGAAGCGCTGGTCGGCGGTCGTCCCGTCGATAACCGGCGGCGGAGCACCATTCAGCGACGTGATGTAGGCGTCGTGAGCAACGGTCAGTCCGGCAAGGTCCGCGACATTCTCACCCATCGTCAGCTTTCCGTTCACGTGCATTCCGGGAAGCGGCTCGTACGCATTGATCTGCGCCTCATATTTGTCGAGCCGCGACTGGAAGTTCTGCGCGTCGGCCGGAGTCCACCAGTCCACGAGGTTGCCGTGTAGGTCATATTTCGCGCCCTGGTCGTCGAACTGGTGGCTCATCTCGTGACCGATGACCGCACCGATGCCGCCATAGTTGACCGCGTCGTCGGCGTTGGGATCGAAGAACGGCGGCTGCAGGATCGCGGCCGGGAACACGATCTCCACCATCGTCGGGTTCGAGTAAGCGTTGATGGTCATGGGAGTCATCCCCCATTCCCAACGCCGGATCGGGCCGCCGAGCTTCCCGAGCTCATAATCGGTCTCGAAGCGGTTGGCGCGCATCGCGTTGCCGAGAAGATCGCCGCGGTCGATCTGAAGCCCGCTCATATCGCGCCACTGCGACGGATAGCCGATTTTCGGTGTGAAGGCGGCAAGCTTTGTGTGCGCCCTCGCCTTCGTTTCCGCGCTCATCCAGTCGAGCTGGTCGATCCGGCGGTCCATTGCCGAGATGAGGTTGTGAACGAGCTTGTCGGCCGCCGCCTTCGTTTCCGGCGGGAAATATTTGGCAACGTAGAGCTTGCTGACGTCGTCTCCCAACGAGCCGACCGTGAAATTGACGGCCCGCTTCCACCGTGGTTCCTGCTCCGGGGTTCCCGACAGGACGGTGCCGTAAAAAGCGAAATTCTCGTCGTCGAACTTCTTGGGAAGATAATCGGCATAGCCATCGAGCGACCGGACGAGGAGCTGGTCGCGCAGGACGGCGATCGGCGTGCTTCCGAGCAGCTTGTTGATTCCTTTGAAGGCGCTCGGCTGATAGACGATCACATAATCGACGTTGGCGCCTTCGTCCTTGAGATAGGTGGAGAAGTCGAAGCCGGGTGCGGACTTGCGAACCTCGGCAAGAGTCATCTTGTTGTACGTCTTGTTGGCATCGCGGCTGTCAGCGCGCGTCCAATGGACCTTCGCCACCTTGGTTTCGTAAGCCAGTATCGCCTTCGCTCGGGCCGCAGCGTTCGATTCCCCCGCCAGCGTGAGCATGTTCGTCAGATGCTGGAGGTATTTGGCCTTCGTCTCGACCTGCTTGGGATCGGTCGACAAATAATAATCGCGATCCGGCATCCCGAGGCCGCCCTGATAGACGTTCAGTGCATAGGCATCGGAATTCTTCCGGTCCTGGCCGATGAACATCTGGAACGGCGTGCCGATTCCAAGGTGATCCGCCTCCGCATAAACCTTCGTCAGGTCCGCCTTGGTCTTGACGCCGCGAACCTCGCTGAGCCACGGCTCGAACGGCGTCAGGCCCTTGGCCTCGACCGCGGCTTCATCCATGAAGCTCTGGTAGGCGGCGCCGATCTTGCTGTTCGGATCCTTCGACTGCTCTTCGATGATCGTTCGCGTACGCTCCTTCGACAGATCGTCGAGGACGTTGAACATTCCGTAGCGCGACTTGTCGGCCGGGATCTGGGTGTTCTTGTCCCAGGTCCCATTGGCATATTGGAAGAAGTCGTTGCCTGGGGCGATGGTGGTGTTCATGCCCGCCGTGTCGATTCCGAATGTGCCATAGGTCGGCTTCGGAGCCGGGGCGGGAGCAGGCGCTACCGTTTCCGGAGCGACTGCGGCTTCAGGCGGCGGCGGGATGTCCGCGCCACCGGTTGCACATCCGCCGAGAATCGTGCCGGCGGCAAGAACGACGAGCAAAGAACGCATGAGACTTGTCTCCCCACTGTATTCCTCACCTATAGGAGGGCGGATCGAAAATCGTCAAAGCCGCTTGCAGAACCCACGCGCCCGCACACAGAAAGGCCAGATGAGCGCCCCCACCGTCCGCGATGTCGTATCCGATCCCGAGTGGCTTCCGCATACGTACGACGCGTCGGGGACGAGCCTGACGTTCGTCCGCGTTCCACGGGCGGCGCGCGGAGAGCTGATGTTCCTTTCGGACGAGCATTTCGCGGGCAATTTCGAGAAGCTTGCCTTTCCGGTTTCCGACCTGACAGCCCAGGCGGAGCGAGCCGAACGCGTTCCTCTTCATTTCGTGTTCCACACCGGCTTCTGCTGTTCGACGCTCCTCGCAAGGGCGCTCGAAGTCCCCGGGAGATCGGCGACGCTCCAGGAGCCGGACGTCCTGATCAACCTGGCGAACCGCCTGATCCGGAGCGACGACAGCGCCAACCGCGAAAAGCTCGAGCTGGTCCTTCGGCTCCTCGAACGGCCGGCCGCGTCCGGCGAGACCGTCATCGTGAAGCCGACGAATTTCGGCAACCGCCTGCTCGATATCGTCCTCGCCACTCGCCCGGACTCGCGCGCGGTCCTGCTCTACTCCGACGTCGAAACCTTTCTCCGCTCGCTCCTCAAGCGCGGAATGTTCGGACGCATTTTCGGACGCAAGCTTTTCAACCAGCTTCGCGGGTGGAGCCCGGTCGACCTGGGCTACGGCCCCGACCAGCTGCTCGAACAGACGGACGTCCAGATTGCCGCCCTCGCCTGGCTCACGCAGATCCAGCATTTCGACGCGGTTGCGCGCGCATTCGGGCCCAAGCGGCTGATCGTGCTGGATTCCGCTACTCTCCTCGCCGGCCCCGAAGATGCGATCCAGAAGGTCCAGGCGATGTTCGGCCTCGGCCTCGACCGCGCCCAGGTCGAAGCAATCGCCTCAGGCCCGATATTCTCCAGGCACAGCAAGTTCACGGACCGCGAATATGACGCTGATGCGCGTGAGCGCGATCATGAGGCCGCCAGCGAAGCCCACGCCGATGAGCTCAGAATGGTCGTTCAGTGGATCGAGGCCGTCGCGGGCCAGATGGGACTGCCGCTCCGCCCCGGCTCATGAACCGGCCAGCCGCGCCTTCCTGCGGCGCCGCAGCTTGTTCGCGAGCCACATCCGCCAGACAACGGCCGTCAAAAAATAGCTGATCGCGGCGGCGGCGATCGCGATCGTCAGGACTCCGAGCGCGATCGGTCCCGACGCCTCGTGAATCCAGAACAGGAGGCGGCTGAGCTCGCTCGAAAACTGCTCCGCTGCAGCCGGGTTGGTCACAGCGGCATCCGCGTGCAGCTCCCAAAGACCGGTGCGATACGCGGCGTAGTAAAGCGGCGGGATCGTCAATGGATTGACGACGAACGTGAAGGCAGCCGCGATCGCCACATTGGCGCGAAGCGGGATCGCCAGCAGCGCCGCGAGGATCGTGTGCATGAACGGGATGATGATTCCGATCCCGAGCCCGAGCGCCACGCCGCGCGGAACCGATCGGCGGTGCATCCGCCACAGCTCGGGCTTCGACAATTGATGCGCGAACGGGCGAAGGAACCGGTTCTGGTGGAGCGTTTCGCGCCTCGGCACGTGCCGCGTAAGCCAGGCGAAGCGGCCTTGCACCGCCTCAGCCATGCTTAAGCAGCCGCTGCTGCTCCCTCTTCCAGTCACGCTGCTTCACCGTCTCGCGCTTGTCGTGCACTTTCTTGCCCCGCGCCAAAGCCAGCTCCACCTTTGCTCGGCCTCGCCCGTTAAAATAGATTGAAAGCGGGACGATCGTCAGCCCCTGCCGGGTGACCGCGCCGTTCAATTTCGCGATCTCGCGTTTATTGAGCAACAGCTTGCGCTCGCGGCGGGGCTGGTGATTGAGCCGATTTCCGTGGCTATATTCAGGAATGTGGCTGTTGATCAGCCAGATCTCGTCGCCCTGCACCGCGGCATAGCTTTCCGCGATCGACCCTTCGCCCTGGCGAAGCGACTTCACCTCGGTGCCGGTCAGGGCGATCCCCGCCTCGAACCGGTCCTCGATGAAATAATCGAACCGCGCGCGCCGGTTCTCGGCGACCATTTTGGCTTTGTCGAATTCGTCGGGGCGGGGCCTGGGCATCAGGAGGCTAGATCAGCCCCGCATGTTCGAGGGCGGCATCGACGGCCCGCTTGGATGCCTCCGACGCCTCGACGATTGGAAGACGAGTTTCCGCGGGAAAATCCGGGCGGACTTTCGACAGCGCATATTTCGTCGGCGCTGGCGACGCGTCGGTGAAGAGAGCGGCGTGTAGCGGATAGAGCTTGTCCTGCAGCTGCAGCGCTTCGTCCCAGCGGCCCTCCCGCATCGCCGTCTGGAATTGCGAGCACAGCTTAGGCGCGACGTTGGCGCTGACCGAGATGCAGCCCACGCCGCCCATCGCGTTGAACCCCAAGGCCATGTCATCGTTTCCGGAGAGCTGGCAAAAGTCGGCCCCGCAGGCGATCCGCTGCGCCGAGACGCGGCCAAGGTTCCCCGTGGCATCCTTTACCGCGACGATTCTCGGGTGTTTTGCAATCTCCCCAAGGGTTTCGACCGATATGTCGGCAACCGTCCGGGACGGCACATTGTAAACCACCACTGGGATCGGAGACGCATCGGCAATGGCGGTGAAATGGGCTGCGAGGCCGGCTTGGCTTGGCTTGTTGTAATAAGGGACGACCGCGAGCACGGCATCGGCGCCGAGGTCAGCGGCGGCCCTCGTTCTCTCGATCGACGCCTGCGTATTGTACGTCCCCGTGCCCGCGATCACCGGGACCCGGCCGTTCGCCACGCGCACTACCGTCGCGATCGCCTTGCGATGCTCGTCGGCATTCAACGTCGCGACTTCTCCCGTGGTCCCGCACGGAACGAGCGCGTTCGAACCCTGCTCGATCTGCCATTCGACGAATGCGGAAAGTGAGTCTTCATCGACACAGTTGGCCGAAAAAGGGGTCACCAGCGCCGGTATGGAGCCGAAAAACATGGGTTTTTCCTTCACTTGGGAGTCGAACAAGGATTAGAATCCGCTCCCTATTCACCAACTGATAAGGAGGCGGAAGATAGAATGTCCAGCATGGGAAAACGGGCGTTATTCATTCCAATCCTGCTGGCATTCATGGCATCGGCCTCTGCGGTCTTACCGTCTTCCCTCATTTCCGAACCCGGCGCGGCCTCGGCAGCGGTCGCGAGCAACATCAACAGCTCGATCGCAGAGTGGCGGCAACTCCGGCAGAACGGGAATTACAGCTTCGCCCAATATGCGCACTTCCTGAACTATAACCAGGACTGGCCGCACGAGGACTCGTTGCGCGCCAAGGCGGAAGCGGCGATGCAGCCCACCGAGAATGCGGGCCTTGTCCTCGGTTTCTACAGCCTCGAAAAACCGAAGAGCGGAAACGGATGGATGCGCTACGCCGAGGCGCTGAGCGCTGTCGGACGCACTGCGGAAGCGGTCGAAGCGGCGAAGCAGGCCTGGACGTCCAAGGACCTCAACCCGGCTGACGAGGCGATGATCCTCGCCCGCTTCGGTGCTTCGCTCACTCCCGCCGATCATGACAACCGGGCCGACGCGCTCCTGTTCAACAAGGATCCGGCGGATGCGGCGCGGCTTCTCGCCTGGACGAGCGCGGACCGGCGCGCCGCTTTCGCTGCCCGGATCGCGATGCAGCAGGGCTCGCCCGACGCCGAGGTCCTGTACCGCGCCGCGGCGCACCGGATTGCCGCCGATGCTGGGCTGCTGATGGATCGCCTCCGCTATCTTCGCGACGGCGGCAACGAACAGGCCGCTCGGCAGCTCGCCGCCCAGCCTCACGAATTCACCGAGATGCCGGCCGATCCCGAGCGCTGGTATGAGATGATGCTGATCCTGGCGAACGGCGCTGTCGACGATCGCCAGTGGAACACCGCTTACAATATCGCCCGCCAGCTCGACGACGCGTTCAAGACGGGCGCCCAGATCTCCGAACAGCCCTATGGCGTTCGCGACAATTACACGAGCCTCGCCTGGCTCGCCGGGCGGGTGGCGCTCGACCGGATGAGAAGCGCCGACAACGCCGTGGCGATGTTCTACCGCTACGCCTACGGCGGAAAATCGCTCCAGGTCGCGACGAAGGGCTTCTACTGGGCTGGCCGCGCTTCGCTCGCCGCCGGGCATCCCGCCGACGCCAACGCCTATTTTGAGCGCGCTTCGCTCTATCCCGAGCTGTTCTACGGCCAGCTCGCTCTCGAACGCCTCGGGCGCGCGGTTCCGCCTCCCGGCTACACGCCGCCGGTAGCGCCCACCGACCCGACTCGGGGCGTCTTCGCCCAGAACCGTCTCGTCCAGGCTGTTCGCCAGATGGCCTATTACGGACGGGCGGACGAGCAGATGCAATTCGTCCGCGCTCTCGCGGAGTCGCTCGACACTCCGACCGAGCGGTCGCTCGCGATCGAGCTGTCGCGGCAGCTTGGACGGCAGGACCTGGCGGTCTGGGTCGCCCGCGCCGCACGCAACAATGGCGATGCCTTCTATGTCCGCGATGCCTTTCCGACGATCCGCAGCACGCCCCGGACAGCCTGGTCGCTCGCCAACGGAATCACCCGGCAGGAAAGCTCGTTCGACCGCAACGCCGTGAGCTGGGCGGGAGCGCGTGGCATGATGCAGCTGATGCCGGGAACCGCCCGCGAGCAGGCCGGCAAGCTCGGCGTCGGTTATGACAGCAACCGCCTCTACGATCCCGACTACAACGTCATGCTCGGGTCGGCATACTTCCAGCGGATGCTGAACACGTGGGACGGAAGCGTTCCGCTCGCGGTCGCGAGCTACAACGCCGGCGCCGGCAACGTGCGCAAGTGGGTCGATGCTTATGGCGATCCGCGGACCGGCCGCGTCGACACGGTCGGATGGATCGAAGCGATCCCGTTCACCGAGACCAAGGGCTATGTCCAGCGGGTGATCGAGAACAGCGTCGTTTACGACAGCCTCAATCCGCAGCCCGCCAGCCGGACCGCTCTCCACGTTTCCCGCTACCTCGGGAAGGCCACGCCGGGCTAAGCTCCGGCAATGCCGGACTCCAAGCCGCGGTTCATCACGCCAGACGGGCTGAAGCGCATCAAAGCCGAATATGACGAGCTCTTCGGCGTCGAGCGGCCGAAGATCGTCGAGACCGTATCGTGGGCGGCGTCGCTCGGCGATCGGTCGGAAAACGCCGATTACATCTACGGCAAGCGTCGCCTCCGCGAGATCGACCGAAGGCTCGCTCACCTCGCCCGGATCATGAAGGCCGCGAAGGTCGTCGATCCAGCTGCGCAGCTGTCACGCGACGAGGTCCGCTTCGGGGCGACCGTCGAGCTGGCCGACGAGGACGACAACCGGCGCTCTCTGACGATCGTCGGCGACGACGAAGCCGACGCATCGAGCGGGCGGATTGGGTGGAGCGCCCCGCTGGCTCGTGCATTCATCGGCGCGAAAGTCGGCGACGAGCGCATCGTCCGCCTTCCCGCCGGCGAGAAAAGCTATGAGGTCGTCGGCATCCGCTACCCCGGCCCCGACTGATGAATCGGTGCGAGGATCGGCTCTGAACCCCTATTCGGCTGAGTCCGTCCGGCCTGTGAACCTGGCCTTCGGCGCCTTTTGCCAGCTGACCACTTGATATCCGCGATCCTGGAGGCAGCCGCCGACAGCGGTCTGGATGGCCTTCTCCTTCTTGTTGCGTTTGATCTTGGCCATTCCGATAGCGCCGCCGACCACAGCCACCGGCATGAGGACAAGAGTCGCGCTCATAACGGCCAGACCGCCATAGCCAGCGATCGTTGTCGCGGCCGCGGTCCCGACGGCGCCGACAGCTGTTCCGGCGGCCGCTCCCGCTCCGCCGGACGCAAGCCGACCTTCCGCGTTGAGCTTCCCCGTCGTGTACAGGTCCTTGCACTCGGCGTAGGCGGCATCGAACTTCATCTGGTCGGCCGGCGCCACTCCAAGCGCCGGCGTGAACTCCCGCGGTCTCGACGAGCACGCTTCGAGCAACAGGCTGACAAGCGCAGCCGCAATAACTCTTTTGTCCATTGAGCCCCTCCACCACGCCGACGGCGCGCTTGGATGCTCCGGTTGCGCGAGGCCCGAGTCAAGCAGTCACGGAAGCGACGCGATGTCGGGCCTGACCCAATCCTTGCGCGCGTCCACCGAGAAAAGGCGCTGCGGCGAGTAGAACCGCAGCGGCCAGTCGCGCCGGCCCATCGGCGAAAGCAGAAGCTCGTTGACCAGCTCGTGGATCGGCTCCTTCAAATCCGCTTCGGCGAGGAACAGGCGGACTCCGCGAAGGAACACCCGCGTGATCGTCTCGTGATAGCCTTCGGTGTCGCTGTTCACTCCGCCGACTCTCTCATTGTAGGCGCGGATGATCCCCGGCAGAGCCTTGTCGAGATCGATGTCGGGACGCTTAAGCAGCAGATAGGTCGTCGCTGCGAGGTGCGCTTCGTGGGTCCACTCCTCGCGCGGAAGCGTGCGCGCGAGGAGTCCCTCGCCGAGATGCTGGATCTCGGCGTCGGTCGTGAACAGTCGGGGCGTGTATTCGGTCATCTGATCGGGTCCTGTAGCGGGCCCGATCGCAGACCGGGCGTTAGGCGGGTGTGGCTTGCGACTGAGGTTGCGCTTGCCCTTGGGCGACCTTCGGCGCAGCCTGGCGAACGCCCTCGTCCACCTGGTCCGCGAACTGAGCGAAGTTCTCGACGAACAGGTCGACGAGCTTGGCTGCCACCGCATCATATTCCGCCGGGTTCGACCAGGTTGCGCGCGGGTCGAGCAACTTGCTGTCGACGCCCGGAACCTCGACCGGCACATCGAAGCCGAAGTTCGGGTCCCTGCGGAACTTGGCGGTCTTCAGGCTGCCATCGAGCGCCGCATTGAGAAGCGCGCGCGTTTCCTTGATCGGCATGCGCTTGCCGGTGCCGTACTTGCCGCCGGTCCAGCCGGTGTTGACGAGCCAGCAGTCCACGCCGCCCTTGGCGATCCGCTCCTTCAGCAGATTGCCGTAGATCGACGGATGGCGCGGCATGAACGGGGCGCCGAAGCAAGTCGAGAAGGTCGCTTCCGGCTCCGTAACCCCGATCTCCGTGCCGGCGACCTTTGCGGTGTAGCCGGACAGGAAGTGATACATCGCCTGGTCGGGCGTCAGCTTCGCGATCGGCGGAAGCACGCCGAACGCGTCGGCGGTCAGCATCACGACGTTTTTGGGAAGCGGCCCCATGTTCTTTTCAGAGCAATTGGGGATGTAGTCGATCGGATAGGCGCCGCGGCTGTTCTCGGCGAGACTCGAATCGTCGAGGTCGAGCTCTCGAGTCTCCGGATCTATGACCACGTTTTCGAGGACGGTGCCGAAGCGCCGCGTCGTCGCGAATATTTCCGGCTCGGCTTCAGGCGAGAGCCGGATCATCTTGGCGTAGCAGCCGCCTTCGAAATTGAAGACCGCGGTGTCCGACCAGCCATGCTCGTCGTCGCCGATGAGCGTGCGGTTCGGGTCGGCCGACAGGGTCGTCTTGCCGGTGCCCGAAAGGCCGAAGAAGATCGCGGTGTCGCCCTTGGGCCCAATGTTCGCCGAGCAATGCATCGGCATGATGCCCTGCGGCGGAAGAAGGAAGTTCAGGAGCCCGAACACCGACTTTTTCATCTCGCCGGCATATTGCGTGCCGCCGATCAGGATCAGCTTCTTGCTGAAGTTGACCGCGATGACCGTCTCGCTGCGCGAACCGTGGCGACCCGGGTCCGCGCGGAAGCTCGGCAAGTCGATGATCGTGAACTCGGGAACGAAGCCCGCAAGCTCATGCGCTTCCGGCCGCACCAGCAAAGTCCGGATGAACAGGCTGTGCCAGGCGAGCTCGTTGATCACGCGTACGCGCACCCGGTGCTCGGGCTGCGATCCGCCGAAAAGGTCCTGGACGTACAGGTTTTTCTTCTCGCCGAGAGCGGCGAGGAAATCCTGGTGCAGCCGGTCGAATGCGTCCGGGTCCATAGGCTTGTTGCCCTTGTTCCACCAGATGACGCTCTCGGTGAGCTCGTCGCGGACGGTGAACTTGTCCTGCGCGCTGCGGCCGGTGTGCTTGCCAGTCTTGACGACGAGCGGGCCGTATTTCGCGAGCAGCCCCTCGCCGCGCTGGATCGAATGCTCGATCAGCGGGGCAGTCGTCAGGTTCCAATGCAACTCGGCAGGGGTGACGATCCCCTGTGCATCCAGTCCATGCTTCGCGACCCGGTCGGCCAACACTTTTCCTTTCCCACTATAAAAATTGCGGCGGCGACCCTTCGGCAGCCGCCGCATTTATATAACCTAAAGCGCCTATAACCCCGAAAAAGTTGCCTGGTCAAAAAGCTTGCTTACGCTTGTTTCACTCTGAGGCGACGACTAAGCCCAAGCCGGACCGCCAAATGAGCCACGTGATCGCGCTGGTCGACGACGACCGCAACATCCTGACCTCGGTGTCGATTGCCCTCCAGTCGGAGGGATTCGTCACGCGCGTCTACACCGACGGAACGACGGCGTTGAAGGCCTTCTCCGACAGCGCGCCCGACCTTGGCGTATTCGACATCAAGATGCCGCAAATGGACGGAATGGAGCTGCTCAGGCGGCTTCGCGAGTTCAGCTCGATGCCGGTCATCTTCCTGACGTCCAAGGACGACGAGCTGGACGAGGCCCTCGGCCTTGCGATGGGCGCGGACGACTATATCGCCAAGCCTTTCTCGCAGCGCCTCCTCCTCGCCCGGATCCGCGCGATCCTGAGGCGCCAGGAGCTCGCCAGGAGCGAAGCCGTGCCGTCGGCGGAAAGCGAGCCGGAGCTGATCTTCCGCGGGCGCCTCAGCATGGACCCCGCGCGCCACAGGGTGAAATGGGCAGGCAGGGACGTCATCCTGACGGTGACCGAATTCCTGATCCTCGAAGCGCTGGCGCAGCGCCCCGGAGTGGTTAAGAACCGCAACCAGCTCCTCGATGTCGCCTATCAGGAAGATGTCTATGTCGACGACCGCACGATCGACAGCCACATCAAGCGAATCCGCCGGAAGTTCAGGGCGGCCGACCCCGACTTCGATGCAATCGAGACCCTCTATGGCGTCGGATACAAGTTCGAAGACGAATAAGAGGCGGCCTCATCCGCCGCGGCCGTGGACGGGGAAATGGACGCTCACCTGGCGGATCCTGGCCGTCAACATCCTGACGCTTCTGATCCTGGCGCTCGGGATCATCTATCTCGACGCCTTCCGCAACAAGCTGAGCAAGGAGCGGATTCACAGGACCGAGCGCGAGGCGGAGATCAGCGCGATCATCGCCCGCTCGCTTCCGCCCGAGCAGCGCCCGCAGGCGCTCGCCGCCATCGGTCAGTCGACGCGGAGCCGAATTCGACTTTACGGCACCGACGGAAGGCGAATCGCCGACAGCTGGAACGGGACCGGGCCGACCTACACGCTTCGCGACCCCAACCAGGAAAGCTGGATGAAGGACGCGGCGCGCGCGCTCGACCGAGGCTTCAACTTCCTCGTCGGTGCGGAAGCCGCGCCGGACTTCGCCGAGCCCGCGCAGGATCGGATCACCGCCTGGCCCGAGGCCTACCAGGCCCAGAAAGCCAATGCCGTCACCAGCAAGATCCGCTGGGCGCCCGACCTTACGCCGGTGCTTTCCGCCGCAGCGCCTGTCGACGGCGGAGCGCTCCTGGTCACGTCCAACGAGCGCAGCCTGACGCGGTCGATGCGGAAGCAGCGCGCGGGCCTGGCGCTGGCGATGGCGATCTCGATCATTGTCTCGGTCGCCCTGTCGCTGTTCCTGGCGCGAACGATCGTCCGTCCGCTGCGGCGGATCGCGCTGGCGGCGCACCGGGTCCGGCTCGGCCGGGCGCGCGAGGTCCGGGTCCCCCGCCTTCCGTCCCGCCGCGACGAGATCGGCCTCCTCGCCCGCTCCGTCTCCGACATGAGCCAGTCGCTTCGCCAGCGGATCGACAATATCGAAGCGTTCGCAGCCGACGTGACGCACGAGCTCAAGAACCCGATCGCTTCGCTTCGTTCGGCGCTGGACGGTCTCCAGAACGTCAAGGATCCCGGGCTTCACGAGCAGCTGGTCAATGTCGCCCGCGACGACGTGCTCCGGCTCGACCGCCTGATCAGCGACATCAGCGAAGCCGCCCGGACCGACGCGGAGCTGGCCCGCGCCCGCTTCGAGCCGGTCGATCTCGGTCCGGTCATCGAGCAGCTGGTCAGATCGTGGGAGACCCGCCGCGAGAAAGGCGACGCGCGCATAGCCTTCGCCCGGCCCCGCAAGGAAAGCACCACTGTCATGGGCGATCCGGGCCGCCTCGCCCGAGCGATCGACAATATCCTCGACAATGCGGTGAGCTTCTCTCCGCCAGGAGGACTGGTCGAGATTGCAGCGTCGCGCGTGGGAAACCGTGTCCGGATCAGGATCGACGATGAAGGACCCGGCGTGCCTCGCGAAGCCCGCGAGGCGATCTTCAACCGCTTCCACTCGATCCGTCCCGAAACCGAACATTTCGGCAGGCACTCGGGGTTGGGCCTGGCAATCGCCAAGGCTATTGTCGACGGCCACGACGGAGAGATCAGCGTGTACGATCGGGATGATGCGCCGTCGGGCGCCCGTTTCATCATCTCGCTGCCGGCGGTAGAGCCGGAGTGACCGGCGGGCGCGCTCTCTCCGGCGAGACCATCCATGCGAGCACGGTTGCGATCGATGGGCGGGCCGTCCTGATCACGGGGCCGTCGGGATCAGGCAAGTCCGACCTCGCGCTTCGCCTTCTCGATCGCGGCTTCACTTTGGTCAGCGACGACCGGACGCTCGTCCGCCGCCGCGACGACCGGCTGGTCGCATCGGCTCCGTCGCAGATCGCGGGCAAGATGGAGGTTCGGGGAATCGGGATCGTCGAGGTCGAAAACGCCTCCGACGTGCCGATTGCGCTGCTGGTCGAGCTTACCAGCGACATCCAGCGCCTCCCGGACGATAGCCGTGAACGGCCCATCCTCGGCGTTGCGTTGCCACTCGTCAGTATCGACGCGATGACCGCCTCAGCGCCGTCGAAAGTTGCCCTCGCCCTCGACCGCCTCGGCCTTCCCTTGCCGTGAGCGCCGAGCCGCCCCAGACCCGACTCCTCCTCGTCACCGGCATGTCGGGGGCCGGCAAGTCCACTGTGCTCGACGCTCTCGAGGACATGGGCTGGGACATCGTCGACAATCTGCCCGCCGACCTGCTTGCCGAGTTCGTGAACGGCGGCGGCCAGTGCCGGACCGCGCCCGTCGCAGTCGGCATGGATGTCCGAAGCCGCGGCTTCGACCCCGGCTCGCTTCCCGCATCGATCGCCGCGATCGAAGGCGTCGAACCGCAGATCCTCTTCCTCGACTGCTCGAGCCCGGAGCTGCTTCGCCGCTTCGACAAGACCCGCCGGCGCCATCCGCTCGCCCCCGACCGGCCGGCGGAGGACGGAATCGCCCGCGAACGGAACTTGCTCGCTCCTCTCAGGGGCTCGGCCGATAGCGTCATCGACACGACGGGCCTCACGCCCGCCGAACTTCGCGAGGAGCTTCGCCGCCGGTTCGAGACGAACAGCGAGCCTGTGCTGACCGTGACCTCCTTCGGCTTCGGCCATGGCATCGCCCGCACCGCCGACCTGGTCTTCGACATGCGCTTCCTCGGCAACCCCCACTGGGTCGACGAGCTTCGTCCGATGACCGGGCTCGACCGGCAGGTTCGCGATTATGTCGGAAAGGATCCGGCCTGGGCGGACTCGATGGATAGCATCGAAGCGCTTCTCACGACCTGGATTCCCCGCTACTGCGCCGCGGGCAAAACCTATTTGACCATCGCATTCGGCTGCACCGGGGGGAGGCATCGATCGGTGACGGCGGCAGTGGAAATGGCGGAGCGCTTGCGCGCAGCCGGATACGCTCCAAATATCCGGCACCGCGACCTGGCATCAGCGCCGAATGACAGGATCGAAGACAAGGCGGGCGCCGACAGCGGCGCGAAGAGTGGAAGCGAGTTGAGCGAATGATTGGAATGGTGCTGGTGACGCACGGTCGTCTCGCGGCCGAGTTCATCACTGCGATGGAACATGTCGTCGGGCCGCAGGAAGCGATCGAATCCGTCTGCATCGGGCCGGACGACAATATGGAAGCGCGGCGCAAGGACATCGCCAAGGCGATCAAGGCCGTCGACAAGGGCGACGGCGTGATCATCCTGACCGACCTGTTCGGGGGAACTCCGTCCAACCTCGCGATCAGCCTGATGAAGTCCGAAAATATCGAGGTCATCGCGGGCGTGAACCTGCCGATGCTGATCCGCCTGGAAGGCGCCCGGAAGGTGATGGGTGTCCACGCCGCCGTCGCCGCCGCCCGCGAAGCCGGACGGAAATATATCTCGGTCGCCTCCGAAATCCTCGGGGAAGCCGCCGCTTGAGAGCCGAGCGCGAGGTGACCATCGTCAACACGCGTGGCCTGCACGCCCGCGCAAGCGCGAAATTCGTCAATCTCGCAAGCCAGATCGACGCCAGCATCGAGGTCGAAAAGGACGGCAACCGCGTGTGCGGGACATCGATCATGGGCCTGATGATGCTCGGCGCAGCCAAAGGCGACATGATCGTCATCCACGTCGAGGGGCAAACCGCCCAAGAAGCATTGGAGAAGCTCGTGGAGCTGGTGGAATCTGGCTTCGACGAGGAGTGCGGCTAGGCTAAGCCGCGCCCCAATGCCCCGGACCGTCACCGCCTTCTCCAATACCACGGTCAAGCGGCTACGCTCGCTTCGCGACAAAAAGCACCGCCGCTCCGAAGGGTTGTTCCTGGCCGAAGGCCTGCGGATCATCGCCGAGGCGCGCGACAGCGGGCGGCTGCCGGAGATCGTCGCTTTCTCGGCCGAAGGGGCGAAGCACCCTCTCGCCGCGGAAATCATCGCCGCGACGGAAGCGGCGGGAGGCGAGGCAATCGAAACGGCCGCCGACATCCTTTCGAAGATGAGCGGCAAGGACAATCCGCAGATGCTGCTCGGCGCGTACCGTCAGCCGGACACGTCGCTCGACCGGATCGATCGCGGCTCGGCGCCGCTGTGGATCTGTGCACAGGCGCTGCGCGATCCGGGCAATATCGGCACGATCCTGCGCACCGGCGATGCGGTCGGCGCGGGCGGCCTGATTCTGGTCGACGACTGTGCCGATCCCTTCTCGGTCGAAGCTGTGCGCGCGTCGATGGGCGCGGTCTTCACGCAGCAGGTCGCCGCGGCGCGGTGGCCCGATTTCCTGCAATGGCTCCGGTCAGGGCCGGGCGAGCTCGTCGGCACTAGCCTCAACACGGCGAACGATTATCTCGCCGCGAACTACGAGGAACCCTGCTTCCTCCTGATCGGCAACGAGCAGCAGGGCCTTCCCGCGGCTTACGAGAAAGAATGCGACCTGCTCGTGAAGATCCCGATGGCCGGGCGCGCCGACAGCCTGAACGCGGCTGTCGCGGCGGCCGTCATGGCGTTCACGGTCAGGGCGAGCTGGCGGTGATGCGACCCGCTCACTTGAAACAATCCGTTCGTTCCGAGCGTATTCGAGGGACATAAAGGGGATCGACGTGTCTCGACTGCGCTCGACACAAACGGTTTTGGGAATTCTGGTTTTTGGCTCACTTGGCGGCTGTCTTCCCCATCCGCCGCCGCCTCCCGCGCCCTATCATGCGCTCGGGCAGGATTCCGCGTGGGATCTCATCATCGACGACAAGAACGTGACCTTCATCGCCGCGGGAAAGCAGCCGATCGCCCAACCCGTCCCGCAGGCCATCGTCGGTATTGCTGGCGAAATCTACCAGACGCCGAGGATCGACGTGAACATCGTCCACAGCCAGTGCGCGCTCAACGGGCAAACCTATCCGGACAAGGTGCAGGTCACCGTCGACAATACGCAGCACCAGGGCTGCGGCGGACTTTAGCTGCGCTACTCCGCTGCGATCTGCGGAGCGTCGTCGGGCGAATTGGCAAGCTTCGTGAGCGCTCGCGGCGAAGCCTCGATGACCGGCGGCTCCTCGATCTCCTTCGCGCTTCCCGCGCCGAGTTCCTCGAAGCGCCGCGCCTGCGTGAACACTTGGCTCTCCAGGCTTCCGACCATCTTGTTGTAGGCATTGTTCATGCGGCCGAGGTTCGTGCCGACCGAAGCGACATGCTCGGCCATCGTAGCAAGGCGGGAATGAAGCTCCTTGCCGAGCTCGGCAATCTTGCCTGCTTCAGCCGCCAGCTTCTCCTGTTTCCAGACCGTTGCGACGGTGCGCGCGATCGCCACCAGGTTCGTCGGCGTCGCAAGCAGCACCCGCCGCTCGAACGCCCACTCCCACAGGCCCGGATCCTGCTCGAGCGCTGCGGTAAGGAAATGCTCGCCGGGGATGTACATGACGACATAATCGGCCGCGTCGCCGAATTGCGCCCAATAGGCCTTCGATCCGAGCTGCTGGACATGGTTGCGCATCGACGCGACGTGCGCCTGGAAACACGCGAGCCGCTTCTCGTCGTCCACCTCCTCGCAGGCTTCGAGATACGCGTTCAGCGAGCATTTCGCGTCGATGACGAGCTTCCGGTTCGACGGCAGTTTCACGATCACGTCCGGACGGAGGCGGCCGTCTTCGGTGTTGACCGAGACCTCCATCTCGAAATCCACGCCCTCAACGAGCCCCGCATGGGTCAGGACGTTGCGCAGTGACTGCTCGCCCCAGCGGCCCCGTGCCTTGGGAGAAGAGCGAAGCGCGTTGACGAGGTTGCGGGTCTCGTCGCGTACCCTTCCCTGCCCTTCGCGCACCTGCTCAACCACGGCTTTCAGGCCCGCATAATGGTCGACGCGTTCCTTCTCGACGCGCTGGAGCCCCTCCTCGTAACGTTTGAGCGTGGTTTCGACCGGCGCCAAAAGCTCTTTGAGCTTGGTCTCGCTGGCCTTGTCGGCGGCGGTGAAGCGCTCGCCCGCTTTCTCGAGGAAGTCCTTGTGGGCCTTTTCGAGCAGCTGGTCGCCGACCGCCCGGAATTGCGCGATCAGCGCGTCCCTGGATTCAGCGAGATCCTTCATCCGAAGGTCGAAATTGCGGGCGTCCGCCTGGAGCGCTGCAAGTTCGCGCGAAGTGGAATCCAGGCCGGTACGCGCCTCATCCCGCTCCGCCGTTACTCCGTTCAACTGCATGCGCAGGTTCTCGACCGTTTGCTTCGCCCCCGCTCCGTCGCGGCTGCCGAGAAGCCAGCCCACCAGCGCGCCCACTCCGAGCGCGGTAACGACGGCTATGACGATGGCCCAATCCATGCTCATTCCCCCGGCGGAACAGAATAGGAACTCTACGCCCACGCTCCCGTGCACTCAAGGGGAACCGCGCCTACTGTCCACAGGTTCGGTATCCGGGAGCAGGAGAATGCAATGTCCATCCGCAAGATGATCGGGCTTCACCCCGACGTTCAGGGTCATGTGAACCAGCCGCTCAGCGACGCGGCGCATCACCTGATGTATTGCGCACGCATGTGCCTGAGCTGCGCCGACGCCTGCGCGGCCGAGCAGATGGACATGCGTCAGTGTATCCGCACCTGCCTCGACTGCGCCGACGTTTGCGAAGCGGCCGGGAAGCTCGCCGTCCGCCGCACCGGCTCGAACGAAGCGGTCCTCAAGGAGATGCTCGAGGTCTGCGCGCGCGTTTGCGATTCCTGCGCTGTTGAATGCGAGAAGCATGATCACGAGCATTGCCGGCTGTGCGCGCAAATGTGCCGCGAATGCGCGGAGGACTGCCGCAACGCAGCGGCGAGCATTACTCCGGAGGGCTGAATGCGGATCGCATTTTCGATCGCGTGCATCCTGACGCTGGCCGCCTGCGACAATTCAACGCCAGGCGGGAAGCCGGGCGGCCCGGTGGGCGGAGCTCCGAGCGGTCCGATCGCCACCGGAAGGGCGGATACAGCCAATCCGGCAAATGCGAGCTCGCAGGTCGAAACCGGCGTCGCCGGCGATCTTCCTCCGGCCGGACAGGGTGTTCGCTTCGTCGGCAAGTGGGCGGCCGACCAGAAATCCTGCGAATCCGCAGCCTGGCAGTTCACGGAATCGAGCCTGACCACACCCGCCGGATCGAGCTGCAGCTTCAACCGCGTGAGCGAAGTTCCCGGCGGCTATGACGTCGACGCGACCTGCACTGCGGAAGGCCCGCCGGCCGCCGATACGCTGAAGATCCGCTTTGCCGAATCGGCGAAGGCAATGCTGTTCGAATCGAAATCGATCGCGGATGCCGGCCTGGTCTTCTGCGGCCGCGACGTGTGAAGCGCAGCTAGGCCGCGCGCTTCTCCTGTTCCTTGCGCTGCTTCGCGAGTTTCTTGAGGATCATCTCGCGCTTCAGGCGCGACAAATGGTCGATGAAGAGAATGCCTTCGAGATGGTCCATCTCATGTTGGAGGCAGGTCGCGAGCAGGCCCTCGATCGTCTCTTCGTGCTTGTTCCCGTTCTCGTCGAGCCACCGGGCCTTGATGCGGTCCGGCCGGTCGACTTCGGCATATTGGTCCGGGACCGACAGGCAGCCTTCGGTGTAGGGCACCTCTTCGTCCGATTCCTCGAGAATCTCAGGATTGATGAAGACGCGCGGATCCCTGACCGGCTCGCCGCCCTCCTCCTTCGGCTCCTGGAGGTCGATGACCAGCACGCGTTTCGGCACTCCGACCTGGATCGCCGCGAGCCCGATTCCCGGCGCGTCGTACATGGTCTCGAACATATCGGCGATGAGCACGCGAATCTCGTCGTCCACCTTGTCGACAGGTGTCGAAATCTGCCGCAGCAGCGGGTCCGGAACCTCCACGATGGTGCGAATGGCCATGGGTGGGATTTAAGCTGTCATCCCCTCTTCTTCAACCAACTCCCCTCCCTTGAACGGAGGGAAATTAGGTCCTTTGCGGGTGATGCGGCACGAGGACCAAAGTCCCGCCCTCCACCCGCCAGGATTCGAGCTCCGACAGGAAATTCATCCCGATCACGTCGAGATCGAGGCCGGGCGCGCTAACGACCTTTAGGTCGCGGGCGACGATATTGCCGACCCGCAGCTCGTCGACCGTTCCGGTCTCTGCCGGCGTCGCTCCGTTCGCCGTCCGCAGGACGACCGGCGCGAGGCCCATCCCAGTGTCGACGCCCGAGGCGCGGGCGGTATCGGTCGAAAGCGCGGTGACGGTCGCCCCGCTGTCGATCAGCATCCGCCGTTCCACACCATTGATCTTCGCGTTCACCCAGAAATGCCCGTCGGGCGACATCCGGACCCGGAGCTCCTTGCCCGACACGGTCTGGTTGTTGAGGCCCAGGGTCTCGGTAAGCCGGGCTAGCGTCGGCTGATACGGAGCCTGCTGCAGGAGAAGGAAAACCGCAAAGGCCAGGATCGCGAAAGAGAAGAGGAAGCGGATGATCCTGCCGACATAAGGCAGGCGCTGGAGGAGCAGGACGATGACCGCGATCCCGACCGCGTAAATTGCGAGATGCTGCCAATCGGGACCGGCCGCCATCGGGTTCACGAAACTGGACGCCTCGCTCGCAGAGCTTGCGCCAGCGTGCCCTCGTCGAGGTAGTCGAGCTCGCCGCCCACCGGCAACCCATGAGCGAGCTGGGTCAGGCGAATGGGGAAAGTCTCGAGCCGCTCGGCCAGGTAGTGAGCCGTCGTCTGCCCCTCCAGTGTCGCATTCATCGCGAGCACGACCTCGTCGATCCCGCCCTTCGAAACCCGGCTGACCAGCCGGTCGATGGTCAGGTCTTCGGGCCGAACTCCGTCGAGCGCCGACAAACGGCCGCCGAGCACGTGGTAACGGCCGGGGAACAGGCGCGAGCGATCGAGCGCCCACAGGTCCGCGACTTCCTCCACTACACAGAGCGACCGGTCGTCGCGGCGCGGGTCGCGGCAGATGCCGCACGGGTCCGAGGTGTCGACATTGCCGCACGTCGAGCAGGTCGAAAGCGTGTCGGCGACCTTCTGGAGAGCAACGAGAAGCGGCTCGAGGGTCGCCTGGCGCTTCTTCATCAGGTGAAGCACCGCACGGCGGGCCGACCGGGGACCAAGCCCCGGAAGCCGCGCCAACGCGTTCGCCAACGTCTCGATTTCCTGGCTCGCCACTGCTGCTGAGATAGGAATTTCCGCTTCGCCGCGCCATAGGGCAGCGCGATGCGCATCGTCTTCATGGGATCGCCCGATTTCGCCGTGCCCAGCCTCGACGCCCTGGTGGAGGCCGGGCACGAGATCGTCTGCGCCTATACGCAGCCGCCGCGGCCGGCCGGCCGCGGCAAGGGCGAGAAGAAGACCGCAGTGCACAAGCGTGCCGGAGAGCTGGGGATCGAGGTTCGCTGCCCGCGGACCCTCAAGGACCCGGACGAGCAGGCGAAGTTCGCCGCTCTCGATACGGACCTCGCCGCGGTCGCGGCTTACGGGCTGATCCTGCCCAGGCCGATCCTGGAGGCGCCGAGGGGCGGGTGCATCAATGTCCATGCGTCGCTCCTCCCGCGCTGGCGGGGAGCTGCGCCCATCCAGCGAGCGATCCTGGCGGGGGACGAGACCACCGGGGTCACGATCATGCGCATGGAGGAAGGCCTCGACACGGGACCGATGCTGCTCAAGCGCGAGACGGGCGTGGACCGCAAGACGGCTGGCGAGCTGACGGACGAGCTCGCCAGGCTTGGCGCGCGGGCGCTCGTCGACTGGCTCGCCAAGCCGGTGCCGCCGGTCGCGCAGCCCGAAGACGGAGCCACCTACGCCCGCAAGGTCGATAAATCGGAAGCGCGGATAGACTGGTCGAAAAGCGCCGACGAGATCGAGCGGCAGGTCCGCGCCTTTGCACCCTCCCCCGGCGCATGGTTCGAGGCCAATGGCGAGCGGGTGAAGTTGCTGGAGGCCCAGGCGGGCTCCGGCGTCTCGGCGCCGCGCGGCGAGGTCCTGGACAACTGCCTCACCATCGCCTGCGGAACGGGCTACATCCGTCCGCTGAAGGTCCAGCGGGCCGGGCGCGGGGTCATGACGCCAGATGAATTGTTGCGCGGTTTCAACGTTTCGAATGGTACAATCCTGAAGTGACCCGCTGGCAGCTGACCATCGAATATGACGGCGGCCCATTCATGGGCTGGCAGCGGCAGGATCACGGGCCATCGGTCCAGCAGGCGATCGAGGAAGCGCTTGCGGGGATGACCGGCGAGCTTCCGGCCGTCCACGCCGCGGGACGGACAGACGCGGGAGTCCATGCCCTCGCGATGAGCGCGCATGTCGAGATCGAGAAGTCGCTGACGGAGCACCGGCTCCGCGAAGGCGTCAACGCCCTCGTCCGACCGCAACCGATCTCGGTGCTGTCGGCGGGGCATGTCGCCGACGATTGGCACGCGCGCTTTTCCTGCATCGGGCGCCGCTACCTCTACCGGATACTCAACCGCCGCGCGCCACCCGCGCTCGAGCGCGGCAAGGTCTGGCACATTCCGGTATCGCTCGCAGTCGAGGCGATGGCGGAAGGGGCGGCTTTTCTCGTCGGCCGCCACGACTTCACGACCTTCCGATCGGTTCACTGCCAGTCCGACAGCCCCGTGAAGACGCTCGACCGCCTCGACGTCAGCCGCGAAGGCGACGAGATCCGCATCGAAGCGGCGGCGCGAAGCTTCCTCCACCACCAGGTGCGCTCGATGGTCGGCTGCCTGGCGCTCGTCGGGCGCGGGCAGTGGAAGCCCTCCGACATCAAGGCAGCGCTCGATGCCCGCGATCGTTCGGCACTCGGCCTCAACGCGCCTTCGCACGGCCTCTACTTTGTCGAGGCGATCTACCCCTAGCGCGTTTCGCTGGCTTCGAGCGGCGCAGCTGCAATCAGAAGCCAGCCGGCGGCGATGAAGCTTGCCGCGAACACCCAGGCGAAGGTCGCGACAATCTCGTCAGTCGTCCCGAAGAGCCCGTAGACGAGGACCGCGACTGGCAGGCCGGCCAGCAGCAGGACCGCGAGCGCGAAATCCACCGCGGCCGCGAGATAGACCCACCAGCAGAGCGGCGATAGCGAACGCCGCGCCGAAAAGAAGAGCGCGGCGCTTCGAACCACGAGCCACAGGATCACGAAATTGAGGATGGTGAGGAAATTGGCGTGGGGGTCTGCCAGCAGCCGGAGCCCGGCAAGAACGCTCGCACCCGCAGCGATGACCGACGTGAGGTGATGCCCGCGGCGGGCGAAAACCGCGGCCAGTTCGATTGCCCCGGCGACGGCGAGCAGAATCCCGATAATCGTGTTCGCCCGGATGTGAGACGCCATCGGGAGCAGCGCCGACCCGAAGGCGAGCAGAAAAATCAGCACTCCAGCAAACCGGATGACGAGGGTCCGCGTCGTCGTCGACATGCCGAGAACCTACAAAAGCTTGGGCCGCCGCTCCAGCGATTCCTCCCTGCCGGCTCAGCGGCGAGCCCGGTTCAGAGCGGAGGCAAACGCAAGGAGTTGGTAAGCCTTTGCAAGGATTGTGATCGGTGGAAGTCGCTGCCGAACCGGCGGCCGCGAACGATTCGCGGAGTGAAGCGTGGAAGAGTTGCCGATCGAGACGACGGTTTATTCGATATCCGGCGAGCCTCCGCCGGAGCAGGACCGCCGCTCCGACGAACGGCATCTCACCCTGTTCCGCGTCGGTACCATCGTCACTGCGGACCGCCGCGAGCTTTGCCTCGTCAAGAACATCTCGGCGGGCGGTGTCCTGATCCGTGCTTATTGCAAGCTCGATCCCGACATGGCCGTCCAGGTGGAGCTGAAGGAAGGCCAGCCGGCCGCGGGCAGGGTCAGCTGGATCCGCGGCACCGACGCCGGGATCACGTTCGACAAGCGCGTCGATGTCATCGCTTTGCTCAAGGCGAGCGGTGACGGGCCAAGGCCGCGGATGCCCCGGATCGAAGTGAAGTGCATCGGCTTCGTTCGCGAAGGAGCGATTGTCCATCGCGCACTCATCAGGAACGTCTCGCAAGGCGGAGTCAGCGTGGAGGTCGCGAAGCCACTCACCATTGGCGCCGACGTCACCGTCAGCCTGCCCGACCTCGCGCCACAGAGCGCAATTGTCCGGTGGAATGAAGACGGCCGCTTTGGAATTGGCTTCAACAGCGTGCTTCCGCTCGCCGACCTGGTGGCCTGGCTCCACAGTCGCCAGGGATTGTAGAGCTTATTCGCCCAGCTTGTTCGGGCTTTCCGTCGCCCATCGCTCGATCAGCGCCCGTTCGGCGGGCGTAAGCGGCTGCGCCGCGATACCGGGCCGTCGCTTGATCGGTAGCGGAGCCTTGGGCTGCTTCGTCGGGACGTGGCGAAGCAGTTCGCGCGGGAAAAGCGGAAAATCGAACTCCACTCCGGCGTGACCGGCGTGCGACCAGGCGATCCGGCTCGGAACGCTCAACCCGTCGCGCCGGAACAGGACCCGCGTTCCTTCGGCCGGCAGGCTCTCGCCCTGAATGAGAGCGCCTTCCTCCGAGAGATTGCGCAGGACGACGATCAGCGATGCGCCCGGCACTTCCAGCGTCGCTTGCAAAAGGACGTTCGACCGGCTCGAGCGCCGATTCTGTGTGACGCTAACGGCGTTCATACGATCGCGACTAATCGGTCGCGGTAAAGTTTCGTTTAATGCCCGCGAAGATTCAGCCCTGCTTGCGGAGCAGCAGCATCAGGTTGTTGGCAGGCATCGGCCTCAGGTCGGCAAGGCTGAGGCCCCTCCGTTCCGCCTCGGCAGCGAAGTCCTCGACACTGCGAAGTCCCCATTCCGGATCGCGGCGCTTCAGGTCCGCGTCGAAAGCGAGATTGCTGGGAGCGGTCGCGATCCCTGAGCTCAGCCACGGGCCGTAGAGGATCAGCGGCGCTCCCGGCGCAAGCAGGCGCGCAGCGCCGTCGAGGAGGCCAAGAGCCGCACCCCACGGGCTGATGTGCACCATATTGGTGTTGAGCACAGCGTCGGCGCGGGCGATTGGCCACTCCGGCGCCGAAGCATCGATCACCAGCGGATCGCGAAGGTTTCGCAAGTCCGCTTGCTTGCACCAGGCAGCAATCGACTCCAGCGCGTCCGGGTGCATGTCGCTCGGCTGCCAGTCGAGATTGGGGAAGGCCTTCGCGAAATAGGCCGCATGCTCGCCGGTCCCGCTCGCGACTTCAAGCACGAGTCCGCTCACGGGCAGCCACTCCCGAAGCACCTCGGCGATCGGTTCGCGGTTCCGCAGCGCTGCCGGAGCAGACCGGCGTCCGGCTGATGCCGCAGCTTCGTAGAATCGCCGGTCGCCGTTCACTCGGCGGCCTGGGCCTGCTCCGGCTCGCGATAGACGAGGACCGGCTTTCGGGCTGCCAGGGTCTCGTCGAGCCGCCGGCGAGGAGCGTGGACCGGCGCGGCCTTCAGACTCTCGTCCCCGGCCTTCGCCCGCTCGGCGATCACGCGCATCGAAGCGATGAACTGATCGAGCGCCGCCTTCGATTCGGTCTCGGTCGGCTCGACGAGCATCGCCCCGTGGACGACCAGCGGAAAATACATGGTCATCGGGTGGAAGCCCTCGTCGATCAACGCCTTGGCGAGATCGATCGTGCTCAAGCCCTCCGCGAAGCCTTTGTCCGAAAAGATCGCCTCGTGCATGCACGGCCCGCTCTTCGCGAACGGCGCGTCGAGCACGTCTTCGAGCGAGCGCAGGACGTAATTTGCGTTGAGCACCGCATCTTCGGCGACCTGCCGAAGCCCGTCCGCCCCGTGGCTGAGAATGTAGGTCAGGGCGCGGGTGAACATGCCCATCTGGCCGTGGAACGCGGTCATGCGGCCGAAGCTCCGGGCGTGATGTTCCTCGCCGGCATTCTCTTCCTCGACGAGCTTGTAGGAGGAGGCCCCTGCCCCGGACCGCGATCCGGGGTCCGGCATCTTCGCGACGAAGGGCAGCGGACCGAACGGCGCCAGCGCTTCCGACAGCACCACCGGGCCCGATCCCGGCCCGCCGCCGCCATGCGGGGTGGAAAAGGTCTTGTGCAGGTTGATGTGCATTGCGTCGATGCCGAGGTCGCCCGGGCGCACCTTGCCGACGATCGCGTTGAAGTTGGCGCCGTCGCAATAGACGAAGGCACCGGCCTCGTGGACCGCTTCGGAGATGGCGATCATCTCGGGCTCGAACAGCCCGCAGGTGTTGGGGTTGGTGATCATCACCGCGGCGACGTCGGGTGCGAGCCGGCTCTTGAGTGCGTCGAGGTCGACCCTGCCTGCCTTGTTCGCCGGGATGCTTTCTACCTTGTATCCCGCGAAGGCCGCGGTCGCCGGGTTCGTGCCGTGCGCGCTTTCGGGGACCAGCACGACCGCGCGGACATCACCCCGCGCTTCGAGCGCCGCGCGGATACAAAGCAGTCCACACAGCTCGCCGTGAGCGCCCGCCTTTGGGCTCATCGCGACCCCGTACATCCCGGTCAGCTCGAGCAGCCAGAAGGCGAGCTCGTTGATGACCTGAAGCGCGCCCTGCACGGTCTCCTGGGGCTGGAGCGGGTGGACGTCGGCGAAGCCCGGCATCCGCGCCACCTTCTCATTGAGGCGCGGATTGTGCTTCATCGTGCAAGACCCCAGCGGGAACAGTCCGAGGTCGATCGCGTAATTCTGCCGCGATAGCCGAGTGTAATGGCGGACCATCTCGGGCTCGCTGAGGCCCGGCAGCCCGATGTCGCGATTGCGCTCGAGTCCGCCAAGTCGCCCGCCCGAAACCTTCGTGTCGGCCAAGTCCACCCCAGTCTGCTCCGTTGAGCCAATCTCGAACAGCAGCGGCTCTTCGAGCATCAGTGCGCGATTTCCGCTCACCGTTTGCGTCTCGCCCTGTTCGTTCGCCGGCGCCGACGGCCGCCAGCCGGATGGATTGACGGTCACAAGCACACCTCCTTCAGCGCCGCTTCCAGGGCGCCGATGTCCTCGTCCGTCACGGTTTCGGTCACGGCGATGACGAGCCCGTTCGCCAGTTCTGGCGCGTCGGGATAGAGCCGCCCGAGCGACACCCCGCCGAGCAGGCCTTTCTCCACCATCGCGTGAACGGCGGGTCGCGCCTCGACCGGAAGCTTCACCGTGAATTCGTTGAAGAACGCGCCGTTTGCGACGCTGACCCCCGGGATCGCCGCCAACCGGTCCGCGACCGCGCACGCGCGTGCGTGATTTAGGGAAGCCAGCTGCCGAAGTCCCTTCTCTCCAAGCAGCGTCAGGTGCGCGGTGAACGCCAACGCGCACAGCACGGAGCTCGTGCAGATGTTGCTCGTCGCCTTCTCGCGGCGGATATGCTGCTCGCGCGTCGACAGCGTGAGCACGAACCCGCGCTTCCCTTCCGCATCGACCGTCTCACCGGCCAGGCGTCCGGGCATCTGGCGGACGAACTTCTCGTTGCAGGCGAACAGGCCGACGTAGGGCCCCCCGAATTGCAGACCGACACCGATGCTCTGCCCTTCGCCGACGACGATATCCGCGCCCATTTCGCCGGGCGACTTGATCAGGCCCAGCGCAACCGGCTCGGTCACCACCGCGATCAGAAGCGCGCCCTTGGCGTGTGCAACCTCGGCGATCGGCGCCAGGTCGGTGATCCGCCCGAGGATATCAGGGTACTGGACGACGACGGCGCTGGTCTGGTCGTCGATCGCAGCGATGACCTTCTCGGCATCCATCTCGGCTGAAAGGCTCGGAACCCGCGTCTCCAGCCTATCGCCGGTGAACTTCGCCATCGTGGTGCAGACGCTGACATAGTGCGGATGAAGGCCAGACGAGAGGATCGCCTTCTCCCGGCGCGTGATCCGGCCAGCCATCAGGATCGCTTCCCAGCAGGCGGTCGACCCGTCGTACATCGACGCATTGGCAATATCGCATCCGAACAGGCGCGCGACCTGCGTCTGGAACTCGAACAGCATCTGCAGGGTGCCCTGCGCGATTTCCGGCTGGTAGGGCGTGTAGCTGGTCAGGAACTCGCCGCGCTGGATGATATGGTCGACGCTCGCCGGGACATGATGCCGGTACGCGCCGCAGCCGAGGAAGAATGGCACGTCGCCCGCGGCCATGTTCTTCTTCGATAGAGCGCCCATGTGGCGCTCGACCGCGAGCTCGGAGGCATGCAGAGGAAGCCCTTCGACCAGTCCGTCGAGGCGCGCCGCCTTCGGAACGTCCGCGAAAAGGTCGTCGATCGAGCTCGCTCCGACTGCGTGCAGCATCTCGCTTCGGTCGGTGTCGCTGAGCGGCAGGTAACGCATCAATTGGGCTTTCTCATGATGAAGCGAAGGCGGACGTAATCCGCGATGTTGGTGCCGATCCGGTCTGCCACGGCGGCCGCGATCTCCCCCCGTTCGCCGTTGGGAACACCGGCCCGGTCGAGCCATCCCTTCCGGAACGTCGTCACCCAGGCGGCGACACCATGGTCCAGCGGCGTCGGGCGATCGATCAGCCGGGCATCGACCTGCGTGAAGCCCGCCGCTTCATAGACGTCGGCGAATTCCTGCGCGGACGCGTACCAGTTGGACGATTCCACCGGCGGAGCGTAGCCGCGGATGACCAGCTCCTCGTCGAGCGCCTCGCGCAGCTTGGCCAGGTTGCCCTCGCCGCCCAGCTCGCCGGCGAACCTTCCGCCGAGCCGAAGTGCCCTGAAGACCACGCCCGCGACCTGCTCCTTGTCCAGCATCCAGTGGAGCGAGGCATTCGAGAAGGCGGCGTCGAACTCGCGGTCGAAGTCCATGTCCCCGGCGTCGAGAAGCCTGGCGAAGATGCCCTTCGCGCGTGCCGCCTCGATCATCTCCGGCGAACTGTCGATTCCGACGACTTCGGCGCCGCGGTCGACGATCTTGAGCGCGAGCGTCCCGTCGCCGCAGCCGAGGTCGAGGATCCGCTCGCCCGCCTTCGGGTCGAGCAGGTCGAGCGCGGCCTGTCCGAGCTCGGACACGAACGCTCCGACCACCGCATAATCGGCCGCGTCCCAGCGGCTCGTCGAGGCTGCCGGCTGGCTCAGAGGGTCTTCACCCAGTCGCGGTAGGAAGCCTCGTCCATCAGGCCCTCGAGCTCGCCGGTTTCGGAGAGCCTGATCTTGAAGAACCAGCCCTCACCTTCGGGATCGCTGTTCACAAGTGCGGGGTCATCCACCACCGCTTGGTTGCCCTCGGTGACCTCTCCCGAGACCGGCGAATAGACGTCCGACGCCGCCTTCACCGATTCGACCACCGCGGCCTCCTGACCCTTGGCGAGCTGCTTTCCCGCGTCGGGAACCTCGGTGAAAACGATGTCGCCGAGCGCCTCCTGCGCATGATCGGTGATTCCGACGGTCGCGGTGTCGCCGTCGACTTTGATCCACTCATGCTCTTGGGTGAAATAAGTCGTCATCTCAGGAGGCTCCCTTGCGGTGATAGCGATGGGGGACAAAGGGCATCGGCGCGACTCGGACGTCGAATAGCTTGCCGCGCTGTTGGAGCTTCAGCTCTGTGCCGGGCTCAGCGAGCGAAGCGGCAACATAGCCCATCGCGATCGGCCGCTGGAGCGAAGGGGAAAAGCCGCCGCTTGTGACGCGGCCGATCTCGTTGCCCTCGCCATCGAGGATGAGGGCGCCTTCCCGGACCGGCTGACGTCCTTCCACGTCGAAGCCTGCTCGCTTCTGCACCGGGCCCTGTTCGAGCTCGGCGAGGATTCGCGGTGCGCCAGGAAAGCCCCCCTCGGCACGTCGCCGCTTCTGGATGGCGAAGGTCAGGCCGGCCATGACCGGAGTCGTGTCGCGGTCGAGATCGTGGCCGTAGAGCGGAAGGCCCGCCTCCAGCCGAAGCGAATCGCGCGCGCCGAGCCCGATCGGCTTCACCCGCTCGTCGGCGACCAGCGCATTGGCGAGGTCGGCTGCGGCGACTGCCGGGATCGAAATCTCGAACCCGTCCTCGCCGGTGTAGCCAGATCGGCTGATCCACGTTGCATGGCCGAATGCGTGGAAGGCGCTGCCCTCCATGAAGGTCAGGTCGGACACGCCGGGGACGACCGTTTCGAGGACTTCGGCGGACTTCGGCCCCTGCAGCGCGAGCAACGCCTGGCTGGTCATATGATCGACGTAGATCGCTTCGGGCAGGACCTGCCGCATGACCTCGATGTCGCCATGCTTGGTGGCGCCGTTGACGACGAGGTAGAAATCGTCGCCGCGCCTGGTGGCCATCAGGTCGTCGATGATCCCGCCGCTGTCGTCGAGGAGGAGCGAATAGCGGAGCTTGCGGTCGGCAAGGCCTTGCAACTCACCCGGAAGCAAGGTCTCCAGAGCCGCGTCGACTTCGGGGCCGTGGATGTAGAGCTGGCCCATGTGGCTGACATCGAACAGGCCCGCATGCTCGCGGGTCCACAGATGCTCGGCCATGATCCCTTCGAACTGGACCGGCATCCAATAACCGGCGAATTCGACCATTCGCCCGCCGTGAGCGCGGTGCCACGAATCTAGCGGCAGCACCTTCGGTTCGGGCTGGGGCTCGCCTTCCGTCGCGCCGGTATAAGGCGTTCCGCGCGCCTGGTGCTGGTCGGTCGGGCCGTTATGGACTTCTCGGCTCATTCTTCGCCTCCGCGACAGTTTGGCGCAGCGATACTCCCCCGCTTTGCCTCACCCCCGTCTGTCGCTGCGCCTGAGAGCTTTGCCCCTTCGGCGGCCCAAGCTTTCGCCGAGGCACTTTCCAGACTGTCAGGCGCGCGCGGTCCTTTGGCCTGAGAGATTCCGGGGGCGGTTGCTCCTTCGGCGCCGCCAAATGGTTGAAACATCTGGCGAACTCTCCCGCGCGGCCTCCCGGCGGCTGGGCCGCCGGTGACGCGCGCAGCCTTGGCTGCGAGCACTGGCCAAGTCAATCGGGGACGTCAGCGAGTCGCGTTGTAGCGAAGCTGTTCAGGCGTCAGCTGGAATCCGACGAGGTGCTGGAAGGTCGCGCCGGCGACGGCTTCGCGGATCGCGGGGTCGCTCAGCGGGTCGACGGCCGCATCGGGATCCCCGACCTTGCGACGCTTGGTCAGCACCTGCACGACACTTTCCGGAAGGGTCGCGGCGGCGCGCGACACCCGGGCCGTTGCCTGCGCCGAAGTCTGCGCACGGATGCTTCCCGCAGCGAAGTTCAGCGCCACGTTGCCGATCCGCTTGGCGACGACTCGATCGCCCGCCTGCACGACCACGTCGAAGTACGGAAGCAGGACCTGGCGCGCTTCAGCCGGGTTGCGACGAGTTGCGACGACGTCGAACGTGACGGTCGAGATGATCTCGCTGCCGCTGTCCTGGCAATTGTCGCGAACGTTGGTCAGCGCCGCTTCCACGTCGATCGCCGCGGAGTCCGTGCTGCCCGCCGGGTCGAACAATGTGATGTCGCCGGTTGCCGCCGGGATGGCCACCTGCGGGCAGGCGCTCCGGACCGTGTAGATTCCGCCCTCCTCGATGTTGCCTTTCCGGGTGCAGCCGGCGAGCAGGACGAGGACCATCATGGAGGCGAGACGAAGCTTCACTGGCGTTTTCCTTGGGCGGTCGCTGGGACGGGCCGCTGTCATAGGAACCGCCTTTCATTGCTGCAAGCGAGGCCTTACATCGCCGCGCGATGACCGCCCGTCCCCAACTGAAGGTGCTGATCGCCGCTCCCCGCGGCTTTTGCGCGGGCGTGGACAGGGCGATCCAGATCGTCGAGCTCGCTCTCGGGCGCTTCGGGGCGCCCGTCTATGTGCGCCACGAGATCGTCCATAACCGCTTCGTCGTCGACCGCCTGAAGAAGATGGGCGCCGTCTTCGTCGACGAGCTCGACGAAGTGCCCGACGACCGGCCGGTGGTCTTCTCGGCTCACGGCGTCCCGAAGTCGGTCCCCGCGAACGCCCGCGACCGCGGCCTCGCCTATGTCGACGCCACCTGCCCGCTCGTGTCCAAGGTCCACCGCCAGGCGGAGCGCCTGATTCAAGAGGGGTTGCACATCCTCTTCATCGGCCATTCGGGTCACCCGGAGGTCATCGGCACCTTCGGCCAGGTTCCGGAAGGCTCGATCACGCTCATCGAAACCGTGGAGGATGCCCGGTCGGTCGACGTGGGCGATCCGGGCAAGCTGGCCTTCCTGACCCAGACGACCCTCTCCGTGGACGATACGGCGGCCATCGTCGAAGCGCTCAAGGCCCGCTTCCCGAACATTCGGTCGCCGCGAAGCGAGGACATTTGCTACGCCACGTCGAACCGCCAGTCGGCGGTGAAGGCGATTGCCGCCGAATGCGACCGGATGCTGGTCATCGGCGCTCCGAACAGCAGCAATTCGCTGCGCCTTGCCGAGGTTGCGGAACGGCTGAACGTCCCCGCCCGGCTGATCGAGCGAGCATCGAACATCGACTGGGACTGGCTCGGCCAGCCGAAAACCGTCGGGGTCACAGCGGGGGCCTCCGCTCCGGAGCTTCTCGTCCGAGAGGTCATCGACGCTCTTCGCGAGCGGTTCGACGTGACCGAGGAAATCGCCGACCACACACCCGAGCGAATGGTCTTCAAGCTCCCGCGCGAACTCATTTCCTCCCCTGCTTTCGCAGGGGAGGGGGACCGTACATAGTGCGGTGGAGGGGCCCCACCGTCACGGCTTCGCCGCGCCACCTCCCCTGCCAATGCAGGGGAGGAGAGTGAGTCTTCCAGAGGTCGAGATCTTCACCGACGGCGCCTGCCGGGGGAATCCGGGACCCGGCGGCTGGGCGGCGCTGCTTCGGACTGGTGACAAGGAGCGCGAGATCAGCGGCGGCGAACCGCTCACCACGAACAACCGGATGGAGCTCCGTGCCGCGATCGAAGGGCTGAACGCGCTAAAGAAGCCCTGCCGAGTCGAGCTCCACACCGACAGCAATTACGTGCGCGACGGGATCACCAAGTGGATCCACGGTTGGAAGCGCAACGGCTGGCGAACGGCCGACAGGAAGCCGGTGAAGAACGCCGAGCTATGGGAGTCGCTGCTCGAAGCTGCGGCGCGTCACCAGGTCAGGTGGCACTGGGTGAAGGGGCACAGCGGCCACCCGGAAAACGACCGGGTCGACGCATTGGCCTGTGCCGAGGCCGACAGGCAACGAAGCTAGCGGAATCGCGCCGGAGAGAAGGGCGCGGGGTCGATCTTCGCGACCATCGCGTCAGGCTCGCCATCGACCAGGATCGCCGCAGCCATTTTCGCCGCCGCCGGAGCGGTCTGGATTCCAAAGCCGCCCTGCCCCACGCACCAGAAGAAGCCCGGAGCGCCCGGATCGAACCCGTAAACGGGCACTCGGTCCGGAGCGAAGCTCCTTAGCCCCGCCCATCTCCGCTCGACGGCTTCGATCGGCCAGTCGACGACATGCTCGAATCGGTCGATGGCGATCGCGACGTCGATTTCCTCCGGCGCCGCATCGCATGGATCACTGTCGATCTCGTCGTGCGGGCTTAGCCAAATCGTGCGGTCGCCCTCGCCCTTGAAGTAGAAGCTGCCGGCTGCATCGTCGACGAGCGGCAGGTCGCGAAGCCCGCTTTGCCCGACTCGGAGTTGGACCATCGTCCGGCGCTTCGGCTCGACTCCAATGGGCTCGACCCCGCACGCTCTCGCGACCGGGTCGGCCCAGGCGCCGGCCGAATTCACCAGGGTGGAAGCCGTCAACTCGCTCCCGTCCTGAAGGGTGACGTGCCAGCGCCCGTCGCGCCGCTCTGCCGACGCAAGCGCCGAATCGGTCCGCACGTCTCCGCCTGACCTCCGGAACTGGCGCAGATAGGCGGAGTGGAGGCCGGCGACGTCGATGTCGGCGCATCCCGGCTCGAGCAATCCGCGCCGCCACTCCGGCCGGATTCCCGGCACGATCCGCTCGAGCTCGTCGCGTTCGACGACTCGGCTTTCGATTCCCGCCGGAAGCTCCGGCAAATCGTCGCGGGTGATGTGGAGGTCCCCGCGGACCCGAAGGAAGCCATGCTCCGAAAACTCGGTCGGCGGCGCGTCGAGGAAGGGCCGCGACGCGGTGCTGAGCTGGGCCACGACGGGGCCGCCATAGCTTTCCAGCCAGAACGCCGCCGAGCGTCCGGTCGAGTGGAATCCGCACTGGCTTTCCGCCTCGATCAGAACCACCGTGCGATTCGTGGCGATCTCCGCGCCAAGGCTCGCGCCGCCGATTCCGCCGCCCACGATCAGGATGTCATAGTCATTCACAGCGCGCGCTGGTTACGGTTTTGAAAGCCGCGCCGTCTAGTTCGGCGTCATGATGAATCTCGGATTCACCGAAGTGCTGCTCGTCGCGCTCGCGCTGATCCTCGTGGTCGCGGCGATCATCGACGTTCGCACCTACACGATTTCGAATCGGCTGAATCTCGCCGTCGCGCTGCTCGCGCCCCTCTACTGGTGGTCGGCAGCGATCCCGCTGTGGCCGGATGCCGCACTCCATGTCGCGGTGGCCGCCGGCGTCTTCGCCCTGCTCGCGATCGCCTTCTATATCGGCATGATGGGCGGCGGCGACGTGAAGCTCGCCGCTGCGCTCGCGCTTTGGTTTTCGCCGGAATCGACCGTCCGTTTCCTCGTATTCATGTCGATCGCGGGCGGCCTCGTCACTTTCGCCGTGATGGGGGTTCACCGGCTTCGCTCCCGAGAGGGAAAGCCACAGGTTCCGTACGGCGTGGCGATCGCGATCGGCGCGCTCGTCATTCTCGCCCAACGGTTTCTTAACCAATTTGCCTGATGTCTGTCGTCATTCAAGGGGGCCCGCAGGGGAGGCGTTTTCGCCATGGACTTTAAGAAGATCGTGCTTCTCGTCGGAGCGCTCATGGTCGCGGCCGTTACCGCCATCATGGCAAAGAACATGTTCGCCGGTGCAGGCGCCCAGCAGGCTGCCGCGGCGCCCGCGGTACCGCAAGGTCCCAAGGTGCTCGTCGCCAAGAAACCGCTTCCGGTCGGAACGATTATCGACGCGTCGATGGTCGGCTTCGATTCGTGGCCGAAGGATTCGGTGCAGCCGACCTTCTATCAGCAGGGTGCACCCGACGCCGATCCGGCGAAGCTTCTCGGCACCGTCGTCCGCTATCCGGTCACGGCCGGCCAGCCGGTGACCCGGGGCGCTCTCGTTGGACCCGAGGACCGCGGCTTCCTTGCCGCTGCGCTCGGCCCGGGAATGCGCGCGATCACCGTCCCGGTAAGCGCTTCCCAGGGTCTTGCCGGCTTCGTCTTCCCGGGCGATCGCGTCGATCTCGTCCTCACCCAGGCGGTGCAGGGCGGCGGCGACGGCGAGCCGCTGAGGGTTTCCGAAACGATCGTCCGCAACGTCCGGGTGCTCGCAACCGACCAGCGCTTCACCGACAAGGATGAGGACGGCAAGCCGATTATCAAGACGGCGTCGAACGTCACCCTGGAAGTGACCCCGCGCATTTCCGAGAAGATCGCGGTCGCGCAGAGCATGGGCACGTTGTCGCTCTCGCTCCGTTCGATCGCCGACCAGACCTCGGAGCTAGAGCGTGCGGTTGCCTCGGGCGACATCAAGGTCCCTGAGGGAACCAATGCGGTCGACGAGCGCAGGCTGCTGACGGCCTTCGCCAATCGTCCGACCGACAACAACACGACCTATACCACGGGTGGTGACGTGTCGCGCTTCCAGCGCCGCACGGTCCCGGCTGCGCCTGCCGCGGCTGCTTCGACGGGCTCGGGCGCTGCTGCCCCGGCCGGCGTTCCGAGCGGTCCGACGGTGCGGGTTGCCCGTGGCAATGAAATCACCCTCGTTCCGGTGGGAGCTCGCTAATGACCAGCCGTAACTTCATTCATCGCGCCCGGCTCGGGACCGCGATTGCTATCGCGATCGCTGTCCCGGCGGCCCTGGCGCCAGTCACTCCGGCGCTGGCCGAGAGCGGCTCGACCTACAAGCCGACCCGGCAGATCCTTCTGTCGACCGGCGAAGGCCAGATGATCACCGTCGGCAAGAAGGTGGTCAGCGTCTGGACTTCGAACCCGAAGGTCGCCGACGTCTATGTGAACTCGCCGACACAGATCAACGTGTTCGGCAAGGACGGCGGCGAAGCGACGGTCATCGCGACGGCGGCAGACGGTTCGGTCGTCTATGGCGCCAACGTCCGGGTCAGCCAGAACATCAGCAACGTCAACGAGATCATGCGTGCGGCGATGCCCGGCACGAACATCACGGTGACTCCGATCGGCCAGGTCGCCGTCATCAACGGCACGGTCAGTTCGCCGGAAGAGGCGGCCCAGGCGCAGGCCATCGTCACCTCCCTGCTCAACCCGGGCAAGAAGGCGGACGAGCCGCTCGACATCATGCCGATCAACCGGCTTCGGACGGCAACGCCGCTCCAGGTCACGCTGAAGGTGAAGATTGCCGAGGTCAGCCGCGACCTGCTGAGGCAGATCGGCGTCAACCTCCTCACCCAGGACCTGACCAGCGGCTTCAAGTTCGGGATCGCCCAGGGCGGCGGGATCCACATTGCGGATCCCACGATCGATGGCGACGTCACCTCGGTCATCCGCAGCCCGATCGGCTCGACCCTGACCGCCGGCGGCAAGCTGTTCGGCCTCGACATCCTGAGCTCGCTCGATCTTGCCGAGACCGACGGTCTGGTCACGACTCTCGCCGAGCCGAACCTGACTGCCCTGTCGGGCGAAACCGCAAGCTTCCTCGCGGGCGGCGAGTTCCCGATCCCGGTGTCGCAGTCGCTCGGCGCGGTGTCGATCGAATATAAGCAATACGGCGTCAGCCTCGCCTTCACTCCGATCGTCCTTGCCGACGGCCGCATCTCGATGCGCGTTCGTCCCGAGGTCAGCGAGCTGTCGGATGCCGGCTCGATCCGCCTGAACGGCTTCGACGTGCCGGCGCTGACGACACGCCGTGCCGAGACGACGGTCGAGCTCGGCTCGGGCCAGAGCTTCATGCTCGCCGGCCTTCTGCGCAACTCGAACACCAACAGCCTCGACAAGGCGCCGTTCCTCGGTGACCTGCCGATCCTGGGTGCGCTCTTCCGGTCGACGAAGTTCCGCCGACAGGAGACCGAGCTGGTGATCATCGTCACTCCGTACCTGGTCCGGCCGGTCAGCGGGCGGCTTGCCCTTCCGACCGACGGATACCGGGCGCCGAACGTCGGGCAGGAAGTGCTGATGGGGCAGACCTATACGGGCCAAAGCGGTCCGCCGCCCGCTCCGGCAACGCCGGTTCCGGCGATCGGTGGATCGACTGCCGCGACGACTGCGGCACCCGGGTTCAAGCTGTGACCTCGGCGATTGGAAAGGATAGTCTCATGGCCAAGAAACTGATCGCCGTCGTTCTCGCTTCCGCCGCCGCCGCCTGCTCGACCCCGAGCATGAACCCGGCCGCCCGCGGAGTGAGCTCGGTCAACGAGCCGGTTCTGAACCGGTCGACCTTCATGGTGGATCTCGCCGCTCCAGGCGGCGTGCTTCCTCCGTCGGAAGCCGCGCGGCTCGACGCCTGGTTCCGCAGCCTCGGCCTCGGCTACGGCGACTCCATCTACGTGGACGGCGCCTATTCCGAGACCGCTCGCGAACAGGTGGCCGCCGTCGCCGGCGCCTATGGCATGATGGTCCTTCCGGCAGCGCCGGTGACCGCGGGCGCGGTTCCGGCCGGATCGGTACGGGTCGTGGTCAGCCGCACCCGTGCGGAAGTCCCCGGCTGCCCGAACTGGAGCGTTCCGTCCCAGCCGAATTTCGCGAACAACAGCATGTCGAACTTCGGCTGCGGAGTGAACTCGGACCTGGCGGCGATGGTCGCCAATCCGGATGACCTGATCCACGGCCGCGAGAGCGCCGCGGCAGTCGATGCAGCGACCGCCGCCAAGGCTGTCGAATTCTATCGCCTCTCTCCGCCGACCGGCAAGGAAGGCCTGCAGGACATCAGCACGAAGAAGGATAAGCAGTAATGAACGCTCCGTTCCAGGCACGCGCCGGACTGCGCGACCCGTTCACCGCCTTCGTCTGCGACGATGCGACCGCCGACATGCTTCGGCCGGTTGCGGTCGAGCACGGCTGGAGTCCCGAGAAGGTGAACAAGGGCGGGCTTCGCAACGCCGTCCAGTCGCTCTCCGTCTCGGCAAGCCCGAACATCCTGTTCGTCGACCTGTCGGAATCGGCCGACCCGCTCAACGACATCAACGGCCTCGCCGAAGTTTGCGAGCCGGGGACGATCGTCATCGCGGCCGGCGCCGTCAACGATGTCCGTCTCTATCGCGACCTCGTCGCGAGCGGCATTCACGACTATCTCCTGAAGCCGTTCACGGTCGACCAGCTGCGCGACAGCTTCGCCCACGCGCAGATGATACTGTCGGGTCCGCGCGGCGAAGCGCAGGTCGACAAGCCGCACGTTATGACCGCGGTCATCGGCGTGCGCGGCGGAGTCGGGGCTTCGACCATGGCGACGTCGCTCGCGTGGATGCTTGGCGAGCGCTCGCACCGCTCGACCGCGCTTCTTGACCTCGACGTCCACTTCGGGACCGGCGCGCTCGCGCTCGATCTCGAACCGGGACGGGGCCTTACCGACGCGATCGAGAATCCGAGCCGCATCGACGGGCTGTTCATCGAGCGGGCGATGGTCCGCGCCAATGAGCGGCTGTCGGTCCTCTCGGCGGAAGCGCCTATCCACCAGCCGCTGATCACGGACGGAAGCGCCTTCTTCCATCTCCAGGAGGAAATGCGCAACGCGTTCGAATCGACGGTGATGGACCTTCCGCGGCAGATGCTGATCCAGCATCCGCACCTGGTCCACGACGCGCATGTCGCGGTCATCGTCGCCGAGCTGACGCTCGCGGCAACGCGCGACGCGATCCGGATCCTCGCCTGGCTGAAGTCCAACGCTCCGCAGACAAAGGTGATCGTCGTCGCCAACGGAGTTCCGAGCGGCGGCGCGCTGGAAATCAACAAGAAGGATTTCGAGCAGTCGATCGAGCGGGCTGTGGACATCGTCTTCCCGTACGATTCGAAGCTTGCCGCGCAGTCGGCCAAGCTCGGCAAGCCGCTCGCCGAGATCGCGACCGGAAAGCTGACCGCGCCGTTCAACACCCTCGTGAACATGGTTCTCAGCCATGCCACCGAGGAAGGCGGAGCGGACGGCGACAAGACGTCCGGAGCTGCGAAGTCGCTGGTGGACAACCTCAAGTCGATGCTTCCCAAGCCGAAGGCGAAGGCAGCGTGAATGCTCGGCCGGCGCGGTCATCTCTCCCGCGTCAGGCACGGTAGGAATGGACGGTAGATGCTTCTCTATCTGATCCTCATCGGCGGCGGAGTGGGACTGATCCTGCTGCTGCTGAAGCTCGCCAGCGCTCCGTCGCCGGGCAAGTCGCTCAAGCGGCGGATGGACATGGTCAAGGAGCGTCACGCCGAAGGCGTCACTGCTGCTGCCCAAGCCCAGATCCGCAAGCTGATGGCGCGGCGCGGCGCGAGCCGGTTCGAAGGCTTCGCATCGACGATCATCCCGCGCCCCGCTTTGCTTCGCAAGCGGCTGGAGATGACGGGCAGGAACATCACGCTCGGCAAATATGCGATGGTTTCGCTTGGCCTGGTGATCGTGGTGCTGGCCGTCCTGATTGTCCGCGGAGCGCCCTTCATCCTGGGGCTGTTCGCCGGGCTGTTCGTCGGGATCGGATTTCCGCACTTTGTCGTCGGAAAGATGATCAATCGCCGGATCAACAAGTTCAACGTCAACTTCCCCGACGCGATCGAGCTGATGGTGCGCGGTCTTCGTTCCGGCCTCCCGATCAGCGAGACTCTGGGAGTCGTCGCCAACGAAATCCCCGGACCCGTCGGAGTCGAATTCCGCGCCGTGGCCGACAAGATGAAGATCGGCCGCACGATGGAGGTCGCGCTGCAGGAAACGGCGGACCGTCTCGGTACGCCCGAGTTCCAGTTCTTCGTGATCACTCTCGCGATCCAGCGCGAGACCGGCGGCAACCTCGCCGAGACCCTGTCGAACCTCGCTGACGTGCTTCGCAAGCGCGCGCAGATGAAGCTCAAGATCCGCGCGATGAGCTCGGAGTCCAAGGCGTCCGCCTACATCGTCGGGTCGCTGCCGTTCGTGGTGTTCACGCTCGTGTGGCTGATCAACCCCAACTACATGGCCAATTTCTTCACCGACCAGCGCCTCACCGTCGCCGGCCTCGGCGGGCTCGTGTGGATGGGCATCGGCGGGTTCATCATGGCCAAGATGGTCAACTTCGAGATCTAGGGGCGAAAAAGGATGCCAGCAGCACACCCCACCCTACTCGGAGTCGACGTAATCTGGGTCGCGACTCTCCTCAGCGGAGTCGCGACGCTCGCCGTCATGATGGCGATTTACGCAGCGACGACAGTCAAGGACCCGATGGCCCGCCGCGTTCGCGCTCTCAACGAGCGCCGCGAGCAGCTCAAGGCCGGCATCGTCGCCTCGACGAACAAGCGCAAGAAGCTCGCGAACCGCAACCAGAATGCGGACCGGATCCGCGCGATCCTGAGCAAGTTCAAGATGCTCCAGGACGACCAGCTGCAGAAGACCCAGAAGCGGCTGATGCAGGCCGGCATCCGCAACAAGGACCTCGCCTTCTTCATCATCTTCGCCCGCTTCGTGCTTCCGGTCGTCCTCGGTATCGGCGCGATCGGCCTCATCTACCTGGTCAATTACTGGCCGGAATGGGGCGGCGTGCGCCGCTACGCGACGGTCGCGGGAATCCTCGTCGGAAGCTACAAGGCGCCCGACATCTGGCTTAAGAACAAGGTCACCAAGCGCAGCCACGCCATCCGCAAGGGCCTGCCGGATGCGCTCGACCTGCTCGTCATCTGCGCCGAAGCGGGCCTCACCGTCGACGCCGCGTTCGGGCGCGTGTCGAGGGAGCTCGGCAAGGCCTATCCGGAGCTCGGCGACGAGTTCGGCCTGACCGCGATCGAGCTCGGCTTCCTTAACGAACGCCGCCAGGCGTTCGAGAACCTCGCCTCGCGCGTCGATCTCGAAGCAGTCCGCGGAGTCGTCACGACGATGATCCAGACCGAGAAGTACGGTACTCCGCTGGCTTCGGCGCTTCGAGTCCTGTCGGCCGAGTTCCGCAACGAGCGCATGATGCGCGCGGAGGAAAAGGCGGCGCGGCTGCCGGCGATCATGACGGTCCCGCTGATCCTGTTCATCCTGCCGACGCTGTTCGTGGTCATCCTTGGCCCGGCGGCCTGCTCGATCCACGATCAGCTACTGAACCGCTAGTAACGGCTTCGGAACGAAAGCGGCTGTTTTGCGCTGTAGTCCCGTTCACCTGAACGAGGACTCGGCAGATGGTAGCTTTCACATCCGACCAGTGGATTATCGTGGCGCTGGTATTCGTGCTCGGCCTCCTGGTCGGGGCTTTCCTGCTCGCCGGCAGCGGCCGCAAGTGGAAGCACCGCTATCGAGGCGAGGTGAGCCGGCGCGAAGAAATCGAGGAACGCCACCGCGACCGCGAGCGCGAATGGGACGAGCGTGAGAAGGAATGGCGCGAGCGGGATTCGCTGCGCGGCGCAGCGATCAGGGACCGCGATAGGGACGGTGACGGGGTTCCGGATTCTACCGAATACTGATCAGCCTTCGATGCGGCTGAAATCCGCCACCCGGTGAACTGCATCGCGAAGCTGCGCGAGCAGGTTCAGCCGCCGCGCCCGCTTCGCGGGTTCGGGGTCGTTAACGGTAACCTTGTCGAAGAAGGCGTCGACCGGCGCCCGTAGCGCCGCGAGCGCCTTCATCGCCCGTTCGAAGTCCTCCTCAGCGACGGCCTGCCCGGCGCGCGTCTCGGCAACATCGAGCGCTTCGTCGAGATCCGCTTCCTCCGGCAGCGGTTCATAGGACTGGGACCCCGCGGCGCGCCGCTCCTCCCACTTTTCCTTTTTCAGAATGTTCGCGGCCCGCTTGTAGCCTGCAAGCAGGTCCGCCCCCTCGTCGGTTCCGACAAAGGCCTGAAGCGCCTTCACGCGCGCGAGGAGGCGCACGAGGTCGTCCTCGTGTCCGAGCGCGAAAACCGCATCGATGAGGTCGTGGCGGATGCCTGCCTCCCGTTGCTGGACCTTCAGCCGATCCTCAAGGAAATCGAGGATGGCTTCCGAAATGCCGGTGGCCTCCTCAATGATCTGCCCGCGCTCGATTTTCGGCGTCCTCGACGCATCCCAGCGGACGACTACGCGATCGCCGTGGCGGTAGGTGAACGAGCCGACCTCGGCGGTAATCTCGTGGTCGTCATCGTCCCCGTCGAGCAGGTCGGGAAATGTGACGGTGTCGATCGCTCCGAACCTCGACAGGATAACGAGGACCGCCGCTTGCACTAGCACGTCGGACAACGGCAGGCGCAGGCCGTTGCGCGTAAGCATTTGCAGCAGGCCGAGCGCAGCGCGGCGAAGCGCAAAGGGATCGCGGGATCCGGTCGGCTTCTCGCCGATCGAGAAGAAGGCGGCCAGCGTATCGATTCGGTCGGCGACGTTGACCGCAAGCGTGACCGGATCGGTGGGGACTTCGTCGCCCTGCCCTGCCGGCCGGTAATGGTCGCGAAGTGCGTCGGCGACGGCTTGCGGCTGCCCCTGTGCGCTAGCAAGATAGCCACCTAGAGTGCCCTGCAATTCCGGGAATTCGCCGACGATCTGAGTCAGGAGATCGGCCTTGGCGAGCCTGGAAGCCAGGCGCACCTGCTCGGCGTCCGCCCGGATCAGGCCTTCCTTCACCAGCCACTGGGCGAGCTTCGCCACGCGCTCGACCTTGTCGGCGACGGTGCCGAGCTTTTCGTGGAACACGATTGCGGAGAGCTTCGCGGCATTGTGCTCAAGCGGCTCCTTTAGATCCTGCTCCCAGAAGAAGCGCGCGTCCGCCAGCCGCGCCGCGAGCACGCGCCGGCTGCCCTCTACGATCGCTTCGCCGCCGTCGTTCGCCTCGATATTGGCGACGCACACGAACGCGGGTGCCAGCCCGCGATCCTCGCCCGTGCATGCGAAATATTTCTGGTTCGTACGCATGGTGAGCACGATGACCTCGCGCGGGACGTCGAGGTAATCGGCGTCGAACTTGCCCAGCAGCGGTACGGGCCACGACGTCAGGCCCGCATTCTCGACGACGAGCCCCTCGTCCTCGACAAGCGTGAAACCGCCCGCTTTCGCAGCTTCCGCGGCGCCTTCGCGGATGATCCGCTCCCGCTCCTCATGGTCGACGATGACGTGGCAGGCGCGGAGCTTTTCGGCATAGTCTCCAGGACCGCCGATGGTGATCGGCCCCGGATGGTGGAAGCGATGGCCGAGCGTCGTTGCTCCGGACTCGATGCCGCCGATGCGGACCGGAACGATGTCCTCGCCAAGCATGGCGACGATGCCGTGAAGCGGCCGCACCCAGCGCAGGGATTCCGTGCTTGCCGACGCCTCGCCCCAACGCATCGACTTGGGCCAGGGGAAATTGGCGACGATCCGTTCGATCATCGGCCCGAGAAGTTCGCGCGTCGGTTGGCCGGGCGTGTCGATGGTCGCGAAGAACACGCCGTCACGGTCGTCCAGTTGGTGCTGCTTAAGCCCGGTCTTGCGAAGGAAGCCCTCCAACGCTTGCGGCGGCGCCGACGTTCGCGGCCCCTTCAGCTCCTCGCGCCTGGCTTCGGTCTCGACCGGCAGCGAGCGTGCGATCGCCGCCAGCCGCCGCGGAGTCGACCAGACGTCGATGCCTTCGCTCGAAAGCCCAGCTTTCTCCAGCTCCTCCGCGAACAGGCGCGCCAAGTCGTTGCGAGCCGCGGCCTGCATCCGCGCCGGGATCTCCTCGCAACGAAGCTCAAGCAGGAAGTCCGCGGTCACGCGGCCCACCCGTTGGCGTCCATCCACGCGGCGCAAGCGCCCTTCGCGAGGTCGCGGACTCGGCCGATATAGGCCTGCCGCTCGGCGACCGAGATCACTCCGCGCGCCTGAAGCGTGTTGAATATGTGGCTCGCCTTGATCGCTTGCTCATAGGCGGGAATCGGCAGCTTCGCGCCGAGGGCATTCTCGCACTCCGCGGCCGCCTTCCTGAACTGATCGAACAGGATTTCCGTGTCGGCGACCTCGAAATTCCATGTCGATAGCTCGCGCTCGTTCTCCAGGAACACGTCGCCGTATTTTACCCCGGCGCCGTTGAAATCGAGGTCGAAGACATTGTCGACCCCCTGGATGTACATGGCCAGCCGCTCGAGCCCGTAGGTGAGCTCGCCCGACACCGGCTTGCAGTCGAAGCCGCCGACCTGCTGGAAATAGGTGAACTGCGTCACCTCCATCCCGTCGCACCAGACTTCCCAGCCCAGCCCCCAGGCTCCGAGCGTCGGGCTTTCCCAATCGTCCTCGACGAAGCGAATATCGTGTTTGAGCGGGTCGATGCCGATCTCGGTCAGGCTTCCGAGATAGAGGTCCTGAATGTCAGGCGGGCTCGGCTTCAGGATCACCTGATACTGGTAATAATGGCCGAGCCGGTTCGGGTTTTCGCCGTAGCGGCCGTCGGTCGGTCGTCGGCAAGGCTGCACAAACGCCGCTTTCCACGGGTCCGGCCCGAGCGCCCTCAGCACCGTCGCGGGATGAAACGTCCCCGCCCCCATTTCCAGGTCGTAGGGCTGGACGAGCACGCAACCCTGCGCACCCCAATAGCGGTGAAGCGTCAAAATCAGGTCCTGGAAACTCAGTGACACTTGTCGCCCCGTCGCAAGCTTTCGCGGGGCTTTG
>Ga0207706_10000140_pt1 | contig 78477 bp, 83 predicted proteins | sample KBSC53metaG_FD_184318 | JGI IMG/M metagenome (GOLD analysis project Ga0207706, IMG submission 184318) | Corn rhizosphere microbial communities from Kellogg Biological Station, Michigan, USA - KBS C5-3 metaG (SPAdes) (version 2) | ecosystem: Host-associated > Plants > Roots > Rhizosphere > Soil ... | reverse complement strand
CCGATGAGCATCAACCGCCAGGTTCGCCTAGGCGACTTTCTTTTCACCGGAGAGTAACGAGGAATCCATGAAGGTTCTTGTAGCTGTCAAACGCGTTGTCGATTACAACGTGAAAGTTCGCGTCAAGGCGGACAATTCCGGCGTCGACCTCGCTAACGTCAAGATGTCGATGAACCCGTTCTGCGAAATCGCCGTGGAAGAAGCCGTACGCCTGAAAGAGAAAGGCGTGGCGACTGAAATCGTCGTGGTTTCCATCGGTCCTGCCACTGCTCAAGAGCAGCTGCGTACCGCCCTGGCACTGGGCGCCGACCGCGCCATCCTGGTCGAGTCCGCTGAAGAGCTGACCTCCCTCGCCGTGGCCAAGCTGCTCAAAGCCGTTGTCGACAAGGAACAGCCTCAACTGGTTATCCTCGGCAAACAGGCCATCGACAGCGACAACAACCAGACTGGCCAGATGCTGGCTGCGCTGACCGGTTACGGCCAGGGCACCTTCGCCTCCAAAGTCGAAGTGAGCGGCGACAGCGTGGCTGTCACCCGTGAAATCGACGGCGGCGCGCAGACCGTTTCTTTGAAACTGCCGGCCATCGTCACCACCGACCTGCGTTTGAACGAGCCGCGCTACGCGTCCCTGCCAAACATCATGAAAGCCAAGAAGAAGCCGCTTGAGTCGCTGACTCCGGAAGCTTTGGGCGTTTCCACCGCCTCCACCAACAAGACCGTCAAAGTTGAAGCACCGGCTGCACGCAGCGCGGGCATCAAGGTCAAGTCGGTGGCTGAACTGGTCGAGAAACTGAAAAACGAAGCGAAGGTAATCTAACCATGACTATCTTGGTAATCGCAGAACACGACAACAAAGTGCTGGCCCCGGCCACCCTGAACACCGTGGCTGCCGCTGCGAAAATCGGTGGTGATATCCACGTATTGGTTGCAGGCCAGGGCGCTGGCGCGGTGGCTGAAGCCGCTGCGAAAGTCGCTGGCGTGAGCAAAGTACTGGTCGCCGACAACGCGGCCTATGCTCACCAACTGCCGGAAAACGTTGCGCCCCTGGTTGCAGAGCTTGGCGCTGGCTACAGCCACATCCTGGCTGCCGCCACCTCCAACGGCAAAAACATCCTGCCACGCGTTGCCGCGCAGCTGGACGTTGACCAGATCTCCGAGATCATCTCGGTCGAAAGCGCCGACACCTTCAAGCGCCCGATCTATGCCGGTAACGCTATCGCTACCGTACAGTCCAACGCTTCGGTCAAAGTCATCACCGTGCGTGCCACCGGTTTCGACCCGGTTGCCGCTGAAGGTGGTTCGGCTGCCGTTGAAGCCGTCGCCGCTGCCCACGACGCTGGCACCTCCAGCTTTGTAGGCGAAGAGCTGGCCAAGTCGGACCGTCCTGAGCTGACCGCTGCCAAGATCGTCGTTTCCGGCGGCCGTGGCATGCAGAACGGTGACAACTTCAAGCACCTGTACGCCCTGGCCGACAAGCTGGGCGCTGCGGTCGGCGCTTCCCGCGCGGCCGTCGACGCAGGTTTCGTACCCAACGACATGCAGGTCGGCCAGACCGGCAAGATCGTTGCGCCACAGCTGTACATCGCCGTCGGTATCTCTGGCGCGATCCAGCACTTGGCCGGTATGAAGGACTCCAAAGTGATCGTTGCGATCAACAAGGACGAAGAAGCACCGATCTTCCAGGTGGCTGATTACGGCCTGGTGGCGGACTTGTTCGAAGCCGTCCCTGAGTTGGAGAAGCTGGTCTAATCCAGTCGCTTCACTTATAAAGAGCCCGGTCCTAGTGACCGGGCTTTTTTTTGACTTGCTGGAGACACACGCCATGGAATTGCGCCCCTGGGCTGTACTGCTGGGCCTCACACTGCTGCCGAGCCTGGCGCTGGCCGCCGGCAAATGCGAGCGCCTGGTGATCACCGGCAGCCCGGACGCGCCGCCCCTGCTCTGGCGTGACCCGCAAGACCCCACGCACCTGATCGGCGCCACCGCCGACGTGCTGCAACAGGTGGGCAAGGACCTCGGGTTGAAAATCGACCTGCTCTATGGCGGCAAACGCTCGCTGGCCCTGGATGAGGTGCGCAGCGGGCGCATGGATATCCTCGCCGATGCGCCGCTGAACCTGGGCGAGCTGGAAACCCTCGACTACATCCACCCGGCCCTGGTGCAGCTCGACTATCTGGTGTGGACACGCAAGGATTCAGCGCTGGTCTACACCACGGCGGCCGACCTGCACGGGCACAAAGGCGCGGTGTCGGAACGTGCGCGCTTGAGTGCCGCCTTCGAGACCTTCGCCGGCCAGCAATTGAGCCTGCAACGCCTGGCGTCCCTGACACCGGCGTTCCAGAAGCTGCTGCTGGGAGAGGTCGACTATGTCCTCGCGGGACGCTATTCCGGCATGGCGATGGCGCAGACCCTGGGCATGAGCAACGACCTGATCGCCCGCGACGTGCCCGTCGATCAGCCGGGCCTGTACCTGGCGATTTCCCACAACTCGGCCTGCAACGATCCGTGGTTGCGCGGACAGCTCGCCAAAAAGATGACAGAATTGCCCGGGTCTGGTGTGACGGAAGCCGCGTTGCAGCGCAATCTGGAACGTTGGAAAGCGCAATTGCAACAACCCGTCGGCACCCCAACAAAGTAGGGATTTTCAGTGACTCTTCGACCTCTTTTCGCGGCCCTCGCCGTTGTCGCTCTGGCGGGATGTGCAGCTGATCCTGCGCCGAATGAACAAATTCGCCTCACCCAGCAAGCCCTGGAGCAAGCCAGCGCCGTTGGCGCCAACCCCGATGAATCGCCCGAACTGAAACTGGCCGAAGAGAAATTCGCCCGGGCCAAGTCGAGCATGGCTGACCAGTCCTACAAAAATGCACGCATGCGCTTTGAGCAAGCCGAGTTGGACGCGCGGCTGGCAGAAGCCAAAGTGTTGACCCGCAAGAGCCAGGAGCAGTTGAACGTGCTCAACACCCGCATCACTCGCCTGCGCAAGCAACTGCAGTTGGGGGAAGCCCAATGAGTCCGATGATCCGTGGTTTGAGCTGTGCGCTGCTGTTGGGCACTGCTGTATTGGGCGGTTGTGCCAGCCATCCCGACAGCGAACAGGCCCTGCAACAGGCCGGGAATGATTTCCAGAAGGTCAAGGAAGACGCCAATGTGTTGCGCTTTGCGCCCAAGGACGTGATCCGCGCCGGTGAGTCCCTGGCCCGTGCCGACCGCTTGTCCAGCTACTGGGGCAGCGGTGCCGACGTGGTGCATTACGCCTATTTGAGCCAGCGCTATAGCGCCATTGCCCGCGAACACACCGAACAGGCGCTCAACCAGGAGCGCGGCGCCAAGCTCGAACTGGAGCGCCAGCGCCTGCAACTGGCCTTGCGCGAAAGCAAGCTAAGCAGCGTACAGCAGCAGGGCAAATGGCTTGAAGAACAGATCGCCAGCCTGACCACCACCCAGACCGATCGTGGCCTGGTGATGACCCTGGGCGATGTGCTGTTCGACACCGGTGACGCCGAGCTGAAGAACTCGGCCAACCGTACAGTGCTCAAGATCGTGCAGTTCTTGCAACTGAACCCCAAGCGTGTGGTGCGTATCGAGGGCTACGCCGATAACACCGGCGGCGAGCAGGAAAACCTCAAGCTGTCCCGCGACCGCGCGCAGTCGGTGGCTGATGTGCTGGTCGACCTGGGCATCGACGAAAAACGCATCCAGGTGGAAGGGTATGGCGACCAGTACCCGGTGGAGGCCAATGCCTCCGAGCGGGGCAGGGCACAGAACCGTCGCGTTGAAATCGTTTTCTCCGACGAAAAAGGCCAACTCGGCGCCGCCCGTTAGGCGCCAGGCACAAATCAAAAGTGTGGGAGGGGCTTGCCCCCTCCCACATTTTTTTGGTGTGCACCTTCACAGTTTTACTGTCACTACAACGCGCGCTCGACTATTGTGGCAACTGTCCCCGTACACTTCTAAACTGTGCCGGTATGTTTCACACAAAAATAAAATACCCGTGAAATCGAGTGCTGCGTCATGACCAATCTGTTGCTTTACCAACGTATCGCCCAGCAGCTGGCTGAGGATATCCGGCGCGGTGTCTATCAACCGGGCGAGCGCGTGCCGTCGGTGCGCAAGATGAGTTCGCAGTTGAACGTCAGCCACGCGACGGTGTTGCAGGCCTATGCCAACCTGGAAGACCAGGGGCTGATCCGGGCGCGGCCACAGTCCGGCTATTACGTGCACCAGACGCCAGCACTCACGGCGCCGACGCCGGATATTGCACGGGTCGAGCGCCCTGGGTTGGTCACCCGCAGCAGCATCATTCAACAGGTATTGGGCGAGTCGCGTCGCGAGGGAGTGTTTCCGTTGGGCGCCGCGGTGCCGAGCGTGGACTACCTGCCTGTACGCGCCCTGCACCAGCAACTGGCCAAGGTCACGCGCTTCCAGAGCCCACGGGCGTTCAGCTACATGTTCAGCCCCGGTTTCGAACCGCTGCGCCGCCAAGTGGCGATCCGCATGCGCGATGCGGGTGTGGTGGTGGACCCGTCCGAAGTGGTGATCACCCACGGTTGTGTCGACGCGTTGCAGATGTCCCTGCGGGTGCTGACGCGGCCGGGCGACCTGATTGCCGCTGAATCGCCGACCTATTACGGGTTGCTGCAACTGGCCGATCTGTTGGGCCTCAAGGTCATCGAGATTCCCAGCGACCCGTCCACCGGCATGAGCCTGGAGGCCCTGCAGCTGGCGGCCAACCAATGGTCGATCAAGGCCCTGGTGCTGACCACGCGCCTGAGCAACCCGCTGGGCGGCACGATGCCCGAGGAACGGCAGAAACAGTTACTGCGCCTGGCCTCGGACTTCGACATCCAGATTGTCGAGGACGATATCTACGGCGAGCTGATGTTCGAACTGGGCCGCACCAAGGCGCTGAAAGCCTATGACCGCCTGGATCGGGTCATCTATTGTTCGAGCTTTTCCAAGACGCTGTCCCCCGGTGTGCGCATTGGCTGGATGATCGCCGGCAAGTACCAGCAGGAGATCCAGCGCCTGCAGATGTTCAGCACCCACTCCGCGTGCAGTGTCACGCAGATGGGCGTTGCGGCTTACCTGGAAAATGGCGGCTACGACCGGCATCTGCGTTACATCCGCCAGGAGTACCGCAAGAACCTCAGCGCCTTTCAACTGGCCGTGCAGCAGTATTTCCCGGAAGGCACTCAGATGACCCGTCCGACGGGCGGCTTCATCCTGTGGGTCAGTTTGCCTGGAAGGGTCAATACCCAGGAACTGCACGTGCGCGCACTGCAACAGGGCATCAGTATTGCGCCTGGGCTGATCTTCAGTAATACGGAGCAGTTCAATCACTGCATTCGCCTCAACTGCGGCACCCCGTGGAACCGCGAGGCAGAGCGGGCGCTGATGACGTTGGGGATGCTGGCCAGCCAGTTATGCCAGGAAACGGCAGCAGGACTGTGACGCTCGGAAAGGGGACAAATCCTATAGCGCGCTGATCACCGTGCTTGTCATGCCGCGCACAACAAGCGAGCATATGGCCCTCTGCCGTTAATGCTGTAGGCGATATGACCTGTATTTTTCGCGCTGTTCTGGTAATTGGCCTGTTAAGCCTGTGCAACGTCGGCACAGTGCTGGCGGCAGCCCCTGTGAGCGAAACCAAGCCAGCCGCCAGTAACGAGCAGAAGACCCCCGCGAAAAAACCGGCTCCCGTAAAAAAAGCGCCAGCGGTGAAGAAACCCACCGCCGCCGCCAAAAAACGTGCAGCCAGCAAGTCCAAGGCATCTCGCGAGGTGACGCAGACACAATTGCCACCGGCACAGTTGGACCTGTCCTTGCCGTCGGATATGGTCAGGCACTTGCAGCCTATCGGCACCATGCCCAAACCCAAAAGTGTGCCCTTGCTGCCGCCGATGTTCGGTGAGAAGCCCGCCGACAACAGCGCCTTCCAGATCAACGGCCGTCTGCTCAGCAACGAAATGAAGCTGCAACTGCGCAACGAAGAACGACGCGAAGTGGAAGGCGCCGCGCTGGAGTTCGAGTTCAAGCAGTAAACTTTTCCCGCAAACGTGACGCGTGCCCTCGACCATCTGTCGCAGACTGGTCAGTCACTTTTGTTTTCTGCGAAAAACCCCTGTTAACCCATTTTAAAACGGCTGTTTTAGGGCGTACTCTAGCCCCGCCATCCACATTGAGTCGTCGAGGACTTGCTGGTCATGAATTGCCGTGAAGGCTGTGGCGCTTGCTGCATCGCCCCCTCCATCAGTTCGCCATTACCGGGCATGCCACAAGGCAAGCCCGCCGGCGAACGCTGCTTGCACCTGTCGGTCGAACAACTATGCCTGCTGTTCGGCCAGCCGGAGCGACCGGCGGTGTGCAGTGATTTCAAGGCAGATCTCGAGGTCTGCGGCACCGACCAGGCTGATGCGATCCGCTTGATCGGCTGGTGGGAGCAGATGACGGCGGCTTGATGGGCTTTACTATCGGAACTTCAACAATAAGGAATACAACAATGGGTTCGCTGAAACGAATGGCTGTGTTGTGCGGTTTTACAGTGTTGTTTGCTGCCACTGCCCAGGCTGAGGATTGGCAAGTCGCCAAGGACGAAGACGGTATCAAGGTGTCCCTGAGCGAAATTGCCGGCTCCAAGTACAAGGCGTATCGCGGGGTCACCACGATCAAGGCGCCGGTGGCCAAGATTGTCGCGCTGCAGGAAGACGTTGCCGGTGCGTGCGCCTGGATCCACGAATGCAAGTCCCAGAAACTGGTCGACAAGAAGGGCGACGAGAGCTGGACCTACACCCAATTCAAAGCGCCGTTCCCTGTGACGGATCGTGACTCTTACCTGCATATCACCACGACCAAGGCCGCCGATGGCACGTTGACTCGTAAACTTGAAGGTGTCCCCACCTACAAGCCTGAAGAAAAAGGCTACGTGCGCGTCGCCCAGGTCGACGGCTTCTGGAAACTGGTGCCCAAAGGCGACAACCTGACCGAAGTCACCTACCAGGTGCACACCGAGCCTGGCGGCAGCGTGCCCTCGTGGTTGGCCAACAAGTTTGTGGTGGACGCCCCGTTCAACACCTTGAAAGCCTTGAAACAACACGCAGAAAAATAACTGCAGTTGATCCGGTGCCTCCGGCCTTGAGTGGAACGTTTGTCCAGCGCTCAAGGTCCAGATACGTGTAAGCCCACACATGGGTTTTATCGAGGAGGCACCGATGCAAACGTGGCAAATTACCTTCGTTGATGATCACGGCGTGCAGTCCGTGGAGCAGTTCACCTGCGAACACAAGCCCAGCCTCGAAGACGCTGCGCGCATGATTCGCAACAAGCTGGTGCCCGTCGCCGCCGAACTGGACCTCAATGACCTGGAGGGCCGCAAGCCCGAGCCGACGGTCAAGATCCTCAAAGACCAGAACAGTATCCAGATCCTCGACATCTCTCCCGCCGCCTGAACATTCCCTGTAAGCCATCCAAGCGCCTCTGGTGGAGGTGATAGCTTCGCGCTACTCTGCAAACGAGATCAGCGAATGAATCGCTAGTTCTGGTCTTGTCAGCTACATGCTTGTTTTCCAGCGGTGATGTTGTTGCCGTAGTCCCCACGCCATTGCGGCGTGGGCTTCGGGAAGCACGGAAAGTCTATCCATCAATTCGAGGAGCACTTTTCATGAGCACAGCCTATCAAGAAGACATCAGCACCAACGTTCTGCGCCGCATGAAAGAAGGCGGCTTCGACTTTTCGCGTTTTCACCCCATCGAGTTCTACGCCATTTTCCCGGATGAGGAACGGGCGCGCAGGGCTGCGGGTGAGTTTCGCGGGGAATCCCTGAATGCCCAGGTGAGTGCGCGCGACGATGGCGCCTGGTACCTGGAACTGAGCAAAGTCATGTTTGCGACCTACGACGGCATAGGAGACTTCGAGCAAGACTTCGGGGCGGTGGTCGAGCCGCTGGGTGGGATCATCGAAGGATGGGGCGTGAAGCAGGAGGTGCGTGGGTTACCCATGTAGCGGCTTGAAGTATGAGAAACGCAGCGTATCGGCTGACCTTTGGGTCGGCCGATTTTGTTTGTGAGGTGGGAAAATTACTCGGAACTTGCGCGCTATTTTTATGCACCAAAAAAAAGGCCACCCATGAGGGTGGCTTAAAGGGAAGAGCGGAGCGCTGAAGGCAGTTCAGCAGATGGGGCCGATTATCCGCAGCCTGCGCCGGGCAGTGAAATCAACTCTGACTATGCTGTTGATAGTCAAAGCCCGCATTGCGATGAAGCGTCGGGCAGTGCACCGGGCATTCTGCGCACCAGGACGGTGCGAGCAGATTGCGTGGTTAATTCAACTCACTGATTTCTAAGTGTTTATGCCGCTGGCACGGGCCTTGCGACGGTTCTTTCGCCCGGGTGACAAGGAGTTCGGCATGATCCGCACTTATTACGATGAAATGTACGATGGGGCAGGCCAGGTCCGACCGCATTACCGCGAGTTCGCCCGCTGGCTGGCCGAAACCCCGCCTGAACTGCTGGCCCAGCGCCGGCGCGAAGCCGATTTGCTGTTTCACCGCGCCGGGATCACCTTCACCCTCTACGGGGACGAGCAGGGCACCGAGCGCCTGATTCCCTTCGACACCATCCCGCGCAGCATTCCCGCCAGCGAATGGCGGATTGTCGAGCGCGGCTGCATCCAGCGGGTCAAGGCGCTGAACATGTTTCTCGCCGACCTGTATCACGAGCAACGCATCATCAAGGCCGGGATCATTCCTGCCGAACAGGTGCTGGCCAACGAGCAATACCAGCTGGCAATGCAGGGCCTGGACCTGCACCGCGACCTGTATTCCCACATCTCCGGCGTCGACCTCGTACGCGATGGAGACGGTACGTACTACGTGCTCGAAGACAACCTGCGTACGCCCAGCGGCGTCAGCTATATGCTCGAAGACCGCAAGATGATGATGCGCCTGTTCCCCGAACTGTTCGCTGCCCAGCGCATCGCGCCTATCGATCACTACCCCAACCTGTTGCTCGACACCCTGAAAAGCTCAAGCCCCCTGGATAACCCCAGCGTGGTGGTATTGACGCCGGGTCGCTTTAACAGCGCGTTCTTTGAGCATGCCTTTCTCGCCCGTGAGATGGGGGTGGAACTGGTGGAAGGCGCCGACCTGTTCGTGCGTGATGATCGCGTCTTCATGCGCACGACCGATGGGCCAAAGGCCGTGGATGTGATCTACCGTCGCCTCGACGATGCGTTTCTCGACCCCCTGGCCTTCAACCCGGACTCCATGCTCGGCGTGCCCGGCCTGCTCGCGGCTTATCGCTGCGGGAATGTGGTGCTGGCCAATGCCATCGGCACCGGGGTGGCGGATGACAAGTCGGTGTACCCCTTCGTCACCGAGATGATCCGTTTTTACCTGGATGAAGAACCGATCCTGAAGAATGTTCCGACCTTCCAGTGCCGTAAGCCCGACGAACTGTCCCACGTGCTCGCCAACCTGCCGGACCTGGTGGTGAAGGAAACCCAGGGCTCCGGCGGCTACGGCATGCTGGTAGGCCCGGCGTCCACGGCAGCGGAAATCGAAGCCTTCCGTGCGCGTATCAAGGCCAAGCCCCACGCCTATATCGCCCAGCCGACCCTGTGTTTATCCACCTGCCCGACCTTTGTCGAAAACGGCATTGCGCCGCGCCATATCGACCTGCGCCCATTTGTGTTGTCCGGCAAGGAGACCCGTGTAGTCCCCGGTGGCCTGACCCGCGTGGCCTTGCGCGAAGGCTCGCTGGTGGTCAACTCGTCCCAGGGCGGCGGCACTAAAGACACTTGGGTGGTCGAGGAATGATGCCATGTTGAGTAGAACTGCCTCGGATCTGTACTGGATGTCGCGCTACCTGGAGCGTGCCGAAAACCTCGCACGCATGCTCGACGTCAGCTACTCGCTGTCACTCATGCCCCAGGATGGGCGCGGCGATGGCCTGCATGAACTGGCCATGCCGTTGTTGATTACCGGCACCCTGGAGGATTACCACGAGCGTCACGGCCAGTTGCACGCCGAACGCCTGTTGCACTTTTTTGCGCTGGACGCGGCCAACCCGGCCAGCATCTACAGTTGTCTCGGTGCGGCGCGGGCCAGCGCCCATGCCGTGCGTGGGCGAATTACCGCGGATATGTGGGAAAACATCAACGCCACCTGGCTGGATATTCGCGATATCGCCCAGCAGGGCCTCAGCCGTTATGGCATGAGCCGGTTCTGTGAGTGGGTCAAGGAACGCTCCCATCTGTTCCGTGGCGCCACCTACGGCACCATCATGCGCAACGACGCCTTCCGGTTTATCCGCCTGGGCACTTTTATCGAGCGCGCCGACAACACGCTGCGCCTGTTGGACGCCCGCTATGAAATGGCCGGTGACCGCGCCGAGCCTGTCACCGATGGCACGGCCCACGCCTACTATCAATGGAGTGCCTTGCTGCGCGCCTTGTCGTCGTTCGAGGCCTACACCGAGATTTATCGCGATGCGCCTGGCGCGCGGCAAGTCGCCGAGTTGCTGCTGTTGCGCGCCGATGTGCCACGCTCGTTGCGTGCCTGCAGTGAAGAGATCGACCAGATCCTCGCCAGCCTGCCCGGCATCAACGGCCGCCCGGCTCAGCGCCTGGCTGCCGAGATGGATGCGCGCCTGCGCTTTACCGCCATCGATGAAATCCTTGAGGAAGGCCTGCACGCCTGGCTGACCGACTTTATCCCTTTGGTCCGCCAGTTGGGCGACGCCATCTACAGTTCCTACCTGGAGGCGGCATGAGACTCTCCATCAGCCACGAAACCACCTACCACTATGAAGACCAGGTGCGCGCCAGCATCCAGTACCTGCGCCTCACGCCCCATGACAGCGAGCGCCAGCACGTGCTCAGTTGGCAACTCGACCTGCCGCGCCCGGTGCGTGCCCAGGTGGACCCGTTCGGCAATATCCTGCATGTGTTGACCCTGGATGAGCCCCACGACGCCATCATCATTGGCGCGCGTGGCCAGGTGGATATTGACGAGCTGCGTGAGGCCGAGCACGAGAGCCAGTCGGCGTTCCCGTTCCTGCGGTGCACCCGCCTGACCGAACCTGATGACGCCTTGCGTGGTTTTGCCGAACAGCACTGCCATCAACGGCGCGACCGCACGGCGTTGATCGACTTGATGCACGCGCTGAACCAGGCGATGGCCTACACACCTGGCGCGACCGAAGTCGACACCTGCGCCGCCCAGGCCTTCGCCGGCCGGGCGGGCGTGTGCCAGGACCACACCCACGCGTTCCTGGCCTGTGCGCGTAGCCTGGGCATTCCTGCGCGGTATGTGTCGGGGTATTTATACACCGAGGACAGCACGCACCTGGCCAGCCACGCCTGGGCCGAAGCCTGGCTGGATGACGCCTGGTACAGTTTTGACGTGACCAACCAACTGGCCCGCCCGGAGCGGCATTTGAAGCTGGCGGTGGGGCTGGATTACCTCGATGCTTGCCCGGTGCGCGGCATGCGCCGGGGCGGTGGGCATGAGCAGATGCATGCCAAGGTGTTCGTGGCGCCGACGCCGGTGATTTCCGTCCAGCAGCAATGATAGGGTCGCGGCGAGCGGGGTGTCGTGGCGTTCACAACCGGATGTTTAAGGTTGCTGTTTACGTCCGGCCATATGCTTCAAATACCCCACCAACAGATCCAGCTCACCGTCCGGCAACACGCTGGCCGCGAACGCCGGCATCTTCGCCTGCGGCCAATGCCGCAAACTCTGTGGGTCGCGGATATAGCGCTTGAGGAAATCACCGCCAAAATACTCGGTGGGGTTGTAGGGGATATTCAGGTCCGGTCCCACCTGGGCGTCTCCGGCGCCATTGAGGCGGTGGCATGCCAGGCAATTTTTCTGGAACAGGGCAAAACCCTGGTTGATCGGGTCGTAGGCCGCCAGCTTCGGATCCGGCAACAACGCCGGAAAACGCTCCGCCACTGTCTTCAACTGCTTGATCGCGGAAATCTGGAATGGCCACTGCTCAGGGCTGATAGCCCCGGCTTGCGGGTTGGTCCACACCAGGTAGAACGGCCCTGCACCGGGTTTGCCATCTGCCAGCGCCGGCCATGGTTGAGCAGGATCCTCCACCGCCAGCCAGGCGCGTGCACCCTGGTGTTCCAGCAACGGCGCGGCGGTGAGTTCGGCGGCGAACCCATCCAGGGCCACCGCTTGCACGTGGCTCTCGGGTTTCAAGCCAGGTAGGAGTACGGCCAGCGGCACTGCGCGATAACTCATGCTGCGCTTGTAGGAGACGTCATCGGCGATCTGCACCGTCTGCGCTTGCGGGTGCTTGAGCAAGTCGGCGGTCTGCCAGGTCTTGCGGGAGTGGTCGAGTTCGATGGTCAATTGGGCCGCCGCAGTGGGGAGGCTGATGAGCAAGGCGAGGAGGGCAAGGATGGCTTTCAAGAAAGGGCCCGGTGTCGAGTGGCGATGCTGCTCACGATACCGCAAATCTGCACGCAAAAAGACAGCCCCTGCAGGACCGCTATGCGCAATGTCCTTGCAGGCGCTGCCAAAAACTGCAGACCCGGTGCTGTGAATGCACGGCATGTGCGCGTGGAGGTGTCACCCAATAACCTTGGTTAAATTGGGCAAGATCAGAATCAGTGTGGTGGCGAACAGAATGAGTCCCGCCTGACGTACTTTCGAATGTTTGAACATGGCTGACTGCCTTTTGTTGTTATTCCTGAGCGTCAAATGCGTGCCGGTTTTATTTCAGTATGGCGAGATGACGTGTCGCTTTTCTTACAGTTGCTCCAGCAAAACCCGGCAGCAACTTCCTACTGATTCAACCTTAGAGGCCTTGTTCTTCGCGGCTTAGACTCATTTCGTATCAGCTAATCAGCATTTCTGCTTAAAAAGGCATGAGGCATATCGCCATCTTGGCGCCAATGCCTTGGCTAGACAGCTAAAACGATTAATCAGGGGATTACCTTAGGTACCTACCGTTCGTCCGAGCGAGGGGGTCAAAAGCAATGAGCGCATCCGTCATTGAAACCGTGTCAATCGGGCCTAAGGTAGGGCACACATGCACACTGGTTCGAGGACGTCATGACCCAAGCGTTGATCTTTGATGCAATACGCACCCCACGTGGCAAAGGCAAGCCGGACGGTGCCTTGCACAGCGTCAAGCCGGTGAACCTGGTGGCCGGCCTGCTCACCGCGCTGGCCCGACGCAGTGACCTCGACACTCATCAAGTGGACGACATCGTGCTCGGCTGCGTGACCCCGGTAGGCGACCAGGGCGCCGACATCGCCCAGACCGCGGCGCTGGTGGCGGACTGGGACATCAGCGTCGCCGGCGTGCAGGTCAACCGCTTCTGCGCGTCGGGCCTGGAGGCGGTGAACCTGGGGGCGATGAAAGTCCGCTCCGGCTTCGAGGACCTGGTGGTGGTCGGCGGTGTCGAGTCCATGTCCCGCGTGCCCATGGGCAGTGACGGCGGCGCCTGGGTGCTCGACCCGCAGACCAATATGCACAGTCACTTCACCCCACAGGGCATTGGCGCGGACCTGATCGCCACCCTGGAAGGTTTCACCCGCGAGGACGTCGACGCCTTTGCCCTGCATTCGCAGCAGAAAGCGGCGAGGGCGCGTGCAGACGGTGCCTTCAACAAGTCGCTGATCGCGGTTCAGGACCAGAACGGCATCGTGCTGCTGGACCATGACGAATTCATTCGCGGCGACTCCACCCTTGAAGGCCTCGGCAAGCTCAAGCCGAGTTTCGAAATGATGGGGCAGATGGGCTTCGATGCCACCGCGTTGCGGGTCTACAGCCATGTAGAGCGCATCCATCACGTACACACCCCCGGCAACAGTTCCGGCATCGTCGACGGGGCGGCGCTGATGTTGATCGGCTCCGAAGCCAAGGGGCGTGAACTGGGCCTGCAACCCAGGGCACGTATCGTTGCCACGGCGGTCACCAGTACCGATCCGACCATCATGCTCACCGGTCCCGCGCCCGCCACGCGCAAGGCCCTGGCCAAGGCCGGCCTGCGCGTCGAAGACATCGACCTGTTCGAGGTCAACGAAGCGTTTGCCTCGGTGGTGCTCAAGTTCATCAAGGACATGGGCATCGACGCCGCACGTGTGAACGTCAACGGCGGCTCGATTGCCATGGGGCACCCGTTGGGAGCGACCGGCTGCGCGATCCTCGGCACCCTGCTCGACGAACTCGAAGTACGCCAGCAGCGCTATGGCCTGGCCACCCTGTGTGTTGGCGGTGGCATGGGCATCGCCACCATTATCGAACGCCTCTGAGCCAAGGAATTTGTCATGACCCAAGCCATTCGTTACGAAAAAGGCCAGGACGGCATCGTGTTGCTGACCCTCGACATGCCCGGCCAAAGCGCCAACACCATGAACGGCGTATACCGCGCGGCCATGGCGGCCACGGTCGAGCGCCTGGAGACGGAAAGGGACAGCATCGCCGGCGTCGTCATCACCTCGGCGAAGAAAACGTTTTTTGCCGGTGGCGATCTCAATGAACTGATCAAGGTCGACAAGGCCCACGCCAAGGATTTCTATGACGGTGTGCGGGTGTTGAAAGCGCAACTGCGGCGCCTGGAAACCCTCGGTAAGCCCGTGGTGGCCGCCATCAACGGTGCGGCACTCGGGGGCGGCTGGGAGATTTGCCTGGCATGCCATTACCGCGTCGCGCTGGACGACAAGTCGGTGCAGTTGGGCTTGCCGGAAGTCACCCTGGGCCTGCTGCCGGGGGGCGGCGGGGTGGTGCGCATGGTGCGTATGCTGGGGCTGGAAAAGGCCTTGCCGTATTTGCTCGAAGGCAAGAAAGTGCGGCCGCAACAGGCGCTGCAAGCCGGCTTGATCAACGAACTGGCGGCGGATCGCGATGAGTTGCTGGCCAAGTCCCGCGCCTGGATTCTGGCCAATCCGGACGCCAGGCAACCGTGGGACAACAAGGCCTACCAGATTCCAGGCGGCACCCCTTCGAACCCAAAAGTTGCACAGATGCTGGCAATTGCGCCGTCGATTTTGCGCAGTAAAACCAACGGCTGTTTCCCCGCCCCGGAGAAAATTCTCTGTGCGGCCGTCGAAGGCGCCCAGGTAGACTTCGACACCGCGCACCTGATCGAAACCCGTTACTTCACCGAGTTGGTGACGGGGCAGGTGGCAAAAAACATGATCGGCACCTTCTGGTTCCAGCTTAACGAGATCAACGCCGGCAGCTCGAGGCCGCAAGGGTTTGCGGCGTATATCACGCGTAAAGTCGGCGTGCTCGGTGCGGGGATGATGGGGGCGGGTATTGCCTATGTCAGCGCCAGTGCAGGCATCGAGGTGGTGCTCAAGGACATCAACCTGGCGGCCGCCGAGAAGGGCAAGGTGCATTCGGCGGTGCTGCTGGACAAGAAGGTCAGCCGTGGGCAGTTGACCGCCGAGCAGCGGGAAACCATTTTGGCGCGGATTCTTCCTACGGCCTCTGATACTGACCTGGCAGGCTGTGACCTGATCATCGAGGCGGTGTTCGAAGACCGCGAACTCAAGGCCAGGGTCTCGGCCGCTGCGCAAAGCGTGGTCGGCGCCGAGGCCGTAATCGCCTCCAACACCTCCACCTTGCCCATCAGCGGCCTGGCCACGGCGGTGCCGGATCAGGCCAGGTTCATTGGCCTGCACTTCTTCAGCCCGGTGGACAAGATGCCGCTGGTGGAAATCATCAAGGGCGCACGCACCAGCGACGAAACCCTGGCCCGGGGTTTCGATTTCGTCCTGCAAATCAAGAAAACCCCGATCGTGGTCAATGACAGCCGTGGCTTCTTCACTTCACGGGTGTTCGGCACCTTTACTAACGAAGGCATTGCCATGCTCGGTGAGGGCGTGGCCGCGCCGATGATCGAGACCGAAGCGCGCAAGGCCGGCATGCCGGTGGGGCCGTTGGCGGTGTCTGACGAAGTGTCCCTCAGCCTGATGAGCCATATCCGGCAGCAGACGGCCAAGGACTTGCAGGCGGAGGGCAAGGCGCTGCCTGCGCACCCGGCGACGGCGGTGATCGATCTGTTGGTCAATGAATACAAGCGGCTGGGCAAGGCGGCGGGAGGCGGTTTCTATGAGTACCCCAGCGGCGGGCAAAAGTACCTGTGGCCAGAGTTGAAAAGCCGCTTTGAGCGACCCGACCAACGCATCTCTGCGCAGGATGTACGCGACCGCCTGCTGTTTATCCAGGCCATCGAGACGGTGCGCTGTGTGGAGGAGGGGGTGTTGATGTCCACGGCGGACGCGAACGTGGGGTCTGTTTTCGGCATTGGTTTCGCGGCCTGGAGCGGTGGCGCGCTGCAGTTCATCAACCAATACGGCTTGAACGACTTTGTTGCCCGCGCCCGCTATCTGGCGCAGCAGTATGGCGAACGTTTCGCGCCGCCGGCGCTGTTGCTGGAGAAAGCGGCGCAGGGTGAAGTGTTCCGGTGAAGCTGGGGGGCTTGCCTTGAAGGGGTATTTCAAGGCAGGCTCTGGGGGTGTGCAATATTCCCATCACCGTGTCAGGTATTTTTTATGTCGCTACGCGTCTGTATCCTGGAAACCGATATCCTGCGTCCAGGCTTGATCGATCAATACCAAGGGTACGGGCAGATGTTCAAGCGCCTGTTCGCCAAGCAGCCGATTCCCGCCGAGTTCGTGGTGTACAACGTGGTGAACGGTGAATACCCCTCGGACGACGAAGTCTTCGACGCGTACCTGGTCACCGGCAGCAAAGCCGACTCCTTCGGCACTGACCCATGGATCCAGACCCTCAAGACCTACCTGCTCGACCGTTACGAGCGTGGCGACAAGCTGCTCGGCATCTGCTTCGGTCATCAGTTGCTGGCACTGTTGCTGGGCGGCAAGACCGAGCGCGCCGGCCAGGGCTGGGGCATGGGCATTCACGACTACCAACTGGATGCCAAGGCCCCGTGGATGAGCCCTGAAGTACCGGAATTGACCCTATTGATCAGCCATCAGGACCAGGTCACCACGTTGCCGGAGAATGCCACGGTCATCGCCTCCAGCGCTTTTTGCCCGTTCGCGGCGTACCACATCGGTGACCAGGTGCTGTGTTTCCAGGGCCACCCGGAATTTGTCCATGATTATTCTCGCGAGTTGCTGGAGATTCTCCAGACAACCCTGGGCGAAAAAGTCTATACGAACGGCGTGGCCAGCCTCGAGCGCGACCACCACGGTGCAACCGTGGCGGAATGGATGATGCGGTTTGTGGCGCACAAATCCTAAAGCCAACCCGACCGTTTGAAACTGGCCCACAATGCCGTGCAACCCGTCGCAATAAACCCGAGTACCGCAAAGTAGCCGTAGTGCCATTGCAGCTCGGGCATGTTCTGGAAGTTCATCCCGTAAATCCCCGCCACTGCGGTGGGGAACGCCAGGATCGCCGCCCATGCGGCAAACTTGCGCTGCACCACGCTCTGGCGCGAAGCCTCCAATAACACACCGATTTCGATGGTCTGGCTGGCGATATCGCGCAGGGTGGTCAGGTCTTCCATCTGCCGCGTCACGTGAATCTGCACGTCACGGAAATACGGGCGCATGTTCTTGTCGATGAACGGGAAGCTGAGCTTCTGCAGCTCCTGGCTGATCTCCACCATCGGCGCCACATAACGCTTGAGTCGCAACACGTCGCGGCGCAGGCCATGGATCTTCTGGATATCCCGCTCGCTCAGCGAACTGCACAACACGTTGCGCTCCAGCTCATCGATCTCGGCATGGATCGCTTCGCTCACCGGCTGGTAGTTTTCGGTAACGAAATCCAGCAGCGCATACAGTACGAAATCTTCCCCATGCTCCAGCAACAGCGGCCGCGCCTCACAACGCTGGCGCACAAAGCCGTAGGACGCCGAGTGCCCATTGCGCGCGGTGATGATGTAGCCGTTGCCGGCAAAGATATGCGTCTCGATAAACTCCAGCTTGCCGTTCTCGCGCACCGGCGAGTAGGTGACGATAAACAGCGCATCGCCAAAGGTTTCCAGCTTGGGGCGGCTGTGTTTTTCCAGGGCGTCTTCGATGGCCAGTTCATGCAGGTTGAACTGGCGTTGCAGGTTGGCCAGCTCCCGGGCGTCGGGTTCTTCCAGGCCTATCCATACAAAGTGATCGGGTTTGGCGGCCCAGGCCGCGCCTTCATCGAGGGTGATATCCGTGACTTTCTTACCGGCGCTGTAGACGGCGGCCGCAACAACTCTACCCATGGTGCTGATCGCTTCTTATTGGGAGGACAAGTGTTGGGCAGCTTAGCCTGAATGGCGTTCCGTCGTTGCGTCGAGCTTTTTGTAGTGAGCGGGCTTGCTCGCGCTGGGGTGCGAAGCGCCTTCAAGCGGTGTTCAGGCTGCCCGCAACTCGCGGTCCATCTCGTCAATACAGGCTTGCATCTGCGCATGACACGCCTGCATCAACGCCGGGATGTCATCCGAAGTCATGCCAACGGTAGGAATTGGCGGCAGCGACCGTATGAGCACATCCCCACTGTTCCAGCGATTGAGCTGCATATGCGTGACGTAATTGCTGACACACACCTGCACAATCGGCACACCCGCCGCAATCGCCATATGGAACGCACCTTTCTTGAACGGCAGCAATCCTTTGCCCAGGTTACGCGTGCCTTCCGGGAACACCCAGATCGAGGTGTCTTCATGCTGCAACGTGTGGGTGGTGGTGAGCATCGCGCGGCGTGCCTTGTGCGCATTGCCCCGGTCAATCAACACATTGCCCGCCAGCCAGAACAACTGGCCGAACAGCGGCACCCACTTCAGGCTTTTCTTGGCGATGCACACCGTGCGGTGGGGCACCACGGTGCCGAACACAAACAGGTCATAGTTGGACTGGTGGTTGGCGATGATCACGCAGGTGCCGGGCTTGTTGCGCAGCGAGTCCACATCGGCCTTCACCTTGAGCCGCAGGATCCACATGGCCGGCACCGCGTACAGGCGTGCGCACAGGCGACTGTTGTCCGGGTTGAACGGCCGGCACACACCAACCAGCACGCCGAGCACGCCGGCAAGCATAAAGTGCAGGCTCATCAACAACATACGCAACAGGAAAAGCATCGACACGGCCTACCGGGACAAAAGTTGGCGCAGTGTACGGTTGTGCACTGTATTCGGCAATTATCCCGGTAGAGGTAGGAGATAGCCGATGTTTAAGCGCATGTTTCAACATCTGTCGATACAGGCAAGCTAGAGCGGCTGAAGATGATTCGGAATTGGTTGTAAGAAAAAGCCCGACGCAAGGTCGGGCTTCGGTGTATCAGGCGTAGGGCTTAACTCAGTATATGCCCCTGGTCCTGGATGATGGCGTCGTCCAAGGCTTCCAACAGTTCTTTACGGACTTTCAACTTGGTGTGCTTGTGGGCGTTCATGTTGAGCTTCTTCAACTGACGCGCCGCTTCCAGCGCCGCCGCGTGCAGCTCTTCCGGTGCCACCACCTTGTCGAGGAAGCCCGCTTGCAACGCGCCCTGCGGGTCAAACATCTCGGCATTGATCACCGAACGATGGAACGCCGACTTGCGCAGGCGATCCCGCGCCAACTCGATACCGGCGTGGTGCATGGTCATGCCAATCGCCACCTCGTTCAGGCCAATGCTGAACGGGCCTTCCACGCCAATCCGATAATCCGCCGACAACAGCAGGAAGGCACCCTTGGCCACCGCATGCCCAGGGCACGCCACAATCACCGGGAACGGGTGCGACAACAGGCGACGCGCCAATGTCGAACCGGACGTCACCAGGCTGATCGCCTCTTTAGGGCCGGCGGTCATCACCTTCAAATCATAACCACCCGACAAAATCCCCGGCGTACCGGTGATCACCACCACCGCCCGGTCCTTCTCCGCCTGGTCCAGCGCTTCATTAAACGCACTGACCACCGCCGGAGAAATGGCATTCACCTTGCCGTTGCTCAAGGTCAGGGTCGCGATACCGTCTTCGAGGTGGTAGGCAATCAACTCACTCATGACGCGGTTCCTTGTAGGACTTGTTATAGAAGAATGCAGCAGACGTTACCCACCACGCCCGCCCCGGTAAAGCGCTGTGACTGACTGGCCAGTCAGGGTTTTCCCCTGCACAGCGCATCGGAATGCCTGGGGCAGGGCACAATCGCCACCCCAGACACCTACCGCCAATGCCTGAGAATGGCACAATCAACGCCCCTTGCCGGGCGGTGAGCGGCATAACCGGCTAAGCGCATGAATATTCTGAAAAAAACCTTTGCCATCAGAAAGGCTTTCGACTACATTAGCGCGCCTCGACAGACTGAACTGGTTTGACGAGATACGGTGAAGTGTCCGAGTGGCTTAAGGAGCACGCCTGGAAAGTGTGTATACAAGAAATTGTATCGAGAGTTCGAATCTCTCCTTCACCGCCAAATTTCAAAAACGCAAACCCCTGATTTTCCTAGAGAAAGTCGGGGGTTTGTGGTTTTTGACGTTCAAAAAATGCTCCCATGGGACCACCATGGGACTGGTGCGCATTTTTGGTGCAGTATCATCAGGCCGGTTCGTCGCGTCATGATCACGCCCAGTTCAGCGCGTTTAGTTCTCAGCGCTCGCAGTGAAGGCGACTCCTCGTTGCGATGAAGCCCAGGCCTTTACTGTATCTCCGACTACACTCAATTTTCACTTCGCAGGTCTAGACGCGAGAAACCATGGACGCAGGGAATGTTTCAGCGATCATCTCCGCTGCCGCAGGTATTAGCGGTGTCTTGCTCGGAAATTTTTTTGTGCTCATTAAGGAATGGTGGGCTAAGCGCAAGGCGGTTAACCAGAACACGACATACCTGGGGATTATTGTTGTTTCGCATTTGGACCGGTTCGCGTCTCATTGCTTCGACGTGAGCATCGACGATGGCACATGTCAGGGGCAGCCTGCAGGCCAAGACGGTCATTATGAATCGACAACTGCTTTCCCCGTATTTAGTCCACTTGAACTTGATGTCGACTGGAAGCTATTGCCCAAAGATCTCATGTACGCAATTCTCAGAATTCCCGATCAACAAGATCAGCTACACGGAAAGCTTCGCGGAATACAGGAGTTCAATTACGACCCCCCCGATCATCCCGAGTTTTTTTGGACAAGGAGACGGGGATACGCTGTATTAGGTTTACAGGCTTCTGACCTGGTTAAGAAACTTCGCATATACGCAGGCTTACCGGATGATGCACCTCTTCCAGGCGAATGGGATCGCGATCAAAGCATGCGTGATGTTATGGCTGACTTAGATGAGCGGGAAAGGAAAAGCCGCCAACAATAGCGATGCTGGATCGAGGATGGTAATTCCCCCGCGCTGATTCGGTGCGGCTAATGGCAACAAGGAGTTGTTATGCAACTATATGAAGTGGATGAAGTTCAAGAGCTATTCAGCGTTACAGAGGTTAACGAAGCGCTTCAGGAGGGCTGGCGCATAGTCGCAGTTGTGTCCTCGGCCGAACCAGGTACGGGCGAGCGGGCGGTCGTTGCATGCTATGTTTTAGGACGAAAGGTTAATCCTGAGCCGCCTAAAGGCGAATACGTAGGTGGTCGCTGGCAGGCAGAAGAGTAGCCAGCAGCTTCGAGTAACGCCACTTATGTTCAAAAGGCCCCCACATCAAGGCCCGCTCCGGCGGGCTTTTTTGCGCCCGGTGGAAACCACACTCCGCCAGGCTGGTCTACCATTACCGCTGCGCTTGGCCTGAGTGTGGCTAATAAGGAAGATACACGTGTCGTTACCCATCACCGCACGGCAAATGACGGCTTTACGGGCTCTGCAGCGTAAGAACCCGGATCTCGGAGAGTTGGCTGTTGCCATCGCGCAGGCCTTCGATGCATCACGGGTAGAGAACCCGGAGCTGGCGCGGTTGATCCTGGAGAAGACCTGTCGGCGCATGGTCGCTCAGGAACCCGGCAGTCAAGAAGCGATGATCCAGCACCTGGTGACGTTCGGTAAGTTGAATTGCCTGACGCCTGCGCAGGTCAACGACTTCACTGAGCGAGTCAGGAGGCATGGTTAACCATGCCCAATGGAATTCAAGAAGAAGCACTGCGCACCCTGGTGGAGGGCGGCGCAGTACGCGATACGCTGGTCAGCCGCCAGGAGGACCAGTGGACGCTGGCTATCCGACTGGGGGGACTAACAGCCGCTGGTTGGCAGTACGTTCGCGCCGCGAAGCGCTGCGTACCTGGGCCAGCCTGACGGCTGTAGGGCGATTTGCCGATGCGGTGGGGTTACGCGAGTTTAGTGTGGAGCTGTAAGCGGCGAAAGCTTCAACGCCAGTTGCAGCATGCCGACCACGTCCGGGCCGTCCTCATTGATCCAAGTCCCGTAGTGCTGACGGATCATATTGCCGTTGGTATGTCCCATCTGTTCTGCGATCCAATCGATTGAGGCAATACCCGTCGTCAGCAACTGACTGGCGTACGTATGCCGGCACTGGCCTGGCCCGCGATAGCGAACCCCTGCCGCCTGCAGATGTGCCTTAAAGAAACGGTCACGCACGACAAAGTCGTTGGCATGCGGAAGGCCGCTTTTGGTGTTCAGGAATACGAAGTGCAGGGTGTGCTTGCGCACGGTCTTGTTGTCGCGCTCCACGATCTCCACGGTTTCTGCTTTTCGCTTTCGAGTCAGCGCATCGAGCTGGCGTAACGCGTCCCACGCGGGAGCCAGCAAACGCACCTTGCGCATTGAACGGCGGGTTTTGGTGACGCGGTAGGCGCCGCGCACCTTCGACCGACGGAAGGTCACCGTGCCGCCTACCAGGTCGACGTCCTCCCAAGCCAAGGCGATCGTTTCGGAGACGCGGGGTCCAGCCCACAACATGAACTGCACCATCAGCAGCTCAAAGGTGCGGGTGGTCGGTGTTTCCAGGATCTGCTTGATTTCCGCCCGGGTAAACGGGTCCGGTGCTTCCGGATCGGGGAGGCGAACCATCAAGCCCTCGGTGGGATCGTGAGCTACTTTCATCCGGGTGCGATAGAGCCGGAACACCTGGCGTACGTTGCTGATGATGTCGCGGATGGTTTTGTTTTTGAGGGTTTTGGATAACGTGCCCTGAATCCACTCCTGCAGGTCCAGGTGATCAATCGCGTTGATCTGTACCTTGCCCCAACGTGGCCGCACATGTACTTCGGCCTTGTTGGCGTAGCCGCGATAACTCGACGCCGCCACACTGTTGGCCTTGATCCGCAACCACAGATCCAAGTAGTGACCAAAAGTGTTTTCCACCAACCTGGCCGAGTTGGGAAAGTGGCGAGCGTAATCAAAGGTGCCGGAGTCGATCTCGTATTCAATGATGGCGAGCAAGCGCTTTGCCTGGGCCACTGTGGCCGGTTTGTTACCTCCTGGTATCGACTCTCGGCATTTTTCGCCGTTGTATTGAAAATAGATTCTCACGGAATTACCGCGAGCTTCGACCCCACTCATGTAAACCCCTAACGCTGTACTCGTGTAACGACAGTCTGACGATCGGAAACAAAAAGGCCCGTTTCCGGGCCAAGTATCTGGTAGCGCATCTTCTGGTGGACGCGGCTTACCGTTTCGGCTTGTGGTTGCGTAGGTGGGCATTCTGCAGCTGGCGCTGCCGGCTGCATTTCAAGTGACTACCCTGAACACGCCAATTGCCGCATTGATCGCAAACGCTGGTGTGATCGATGTTCCAGGGAAAGCGCCGCACGCGTGCTGCTGCAGGACGCTTAGACATTGCCTGATACACCCCGTGTTGCTGGTTTGGCGAGCAGTTGGGCGACCACGGCCGCGTCCGTTTCGCTCAGTTCGCCCAGAGTGTCGGCCATCTGGCTGAGGCTTTCGAGACGGGTTCGTGATTCGGGCGTTTTATGTACCAGGTAGCCTATTACGGCCGCGCCGATAATCGCGGTGGCCACCAGGTGCCGTGCCGGTGTGGTAGCCTTCGTGCCGCTGCTGCTGTGGGTCTGTGCTTGCATGGTTTAGTCCTCGGTGGTGGTTGGGTGTCGGGGAGCTGCAACTCCTCGACACTGCTTTTCAAATGGTCAGTCCTTGCGGGCCAGGTGGATCACCAGGCAGTCAAAATCGCGCTCATGCTCAACGCATGATTGCCACTCCAGTACCCTCAGAATTTGTTGCCGGCTGCAGTCGTCCACTAGGATTTCGCGCTGGCCACCGGCTGCCCGAACTTCCAGGATCTCCAACAAGCCATCCTCCCCATATGCACCGGCCTGGATGATCGGTGCGCTCTCACCGGTGAGGTTCAGGCGGTCCTGTACTCCCTGCAGCTTGCTAGTTTTGCCGTCGCCGGCATTGCCCATAAACACTTGGATCTGCATCGGTCTTGCTCTCCTTTACGCCTTAAATGTCCAGCACTTCACTGTGGTCGGCCGGGGTTGTGAACACGGGTTGCGGCTGTTAAATGCAGCGCGCACGGCGCTGTGCACGGCCTTGTTGCTGTCCAAAAACTTATGCGAGCGGGACTCTTTAAGCAGGTCGCGCAACGTGGCCACGTCGGCCAATTTCTGTTTGTGTTCAGCCGCACGTTCACAGAACTCGTTGAGGTTGATAGCGATCACGGTAGGGTCCGTGCTGTGGTCGACCACGGGGTCTTCGCTCAAGGATTCTAGGTAGTCGTAGACTTCCCAAAACTCGGCCACGGCCGCATGGTCGGAGCTGATCGAGGCCTGACGCTCAATGGCCATCCGTACGATCTGGCGTTGTGTGGCGGCGACTTGAGGGTCGCTCAATTTCAGGACCAGGCGCAGGCCGTCCAACAGCGAGAGCATTTGCGCGTGGTTTTTGCTGATGCGCTCCACGCGGATATAGCCGCGTAGGTCATAGCCACAACTGGTGCAATTGCCTTGCTCGCTGGTGTAGATCGTGCTGCAGGCGAAGCAATGGGTGTGCAAACGGCGCAACTTCGACTCGTGTTCAGGCATGCGCTGGGCGAACAGCTCCAGCACCGCGGATTCCTTGCCCACGGCTCGCAACAGGAAGTGGCTGAGGGTGTCGCCGTCCAGGGCGTTGAGTTGATCCGCTGCAGCACGGCTTTCCGGCGTGACGGTCGGGCGTACAAAGTGCAACTTCACGATCCGCGTCATGATCGCTTCGTGGGCGACCACGGCCGCGTTCTGACTGATCGCGATCGTTCCCCGGAATTGTGGCTCGTACGTCTCGTTGCCGGCCGTCTTGACGCCTTTCGTGGCCAGGGTGCCGCCGCCGTAGAAGTCTTTCAGCTCGTCCCATTCGAAGGTTTTAGCGTGTGCCCGATCATCGCCGTGGCGATCCGCTTCCAGGAACACCACTGGCATGCCGGAGACCTGGCCCATAAGACGAGAGCGCCCAGCCTTGGTGGATTTCATCGGGTCAAATCCTTCATAGCCTTCGCGGCCGAGTAGTTTCCAAAGGAGGTTCAAGAGGGTGGTTTTGCCGGCGCCGGCCTCACCTGTGGCTTCCAGGAAAGGGAAGGACTGATAGCGGGCGCGGATCTGTTCGCAGAACAGCGAGCCAAAGAAGAACACCAGCGCGACGAAGCCCTGGGCGCCGAAGCATGTCCACAGCAACTGCACCCACTTCTCGTCAAAGCCCTTCGCTTCGCGCTGCAGCTTGATCGGGACGCCTTTCTGCAGGGTTTTCAGGCGCAGTTTGCCAAACTCGAAATAGTCTTCGCTGTTGACCTTGTAGGTGGTGCCGTCCTTGATCGCGATGTCACCGTAGACGTAGCAGGCGTATTCCTTGCTGTAGCCTACGTAATCGATCGTTGAGACGGTTTTGATGCCGAACAGTTGGTCCTTCATGAGCTTGTCGAGCTGCTGGCCACTGCCTGTGAACATGGCACCTGCCGCCATGCCGAGCAGTCGCTTTTTGAACTCGCTCGCGGCCGACAATTGGCCGCTGGTGAAGGTGTTTTTCACACTTTCGGAATCATGGGGGAAGTCCACACGCATGTAGTACCAGGACTCGTCTGTTACCTCGTTTCGCTGGAAATACAGCGCCTGGGGGTAGCAGTTGGCGATCTCCACGACGCTGCCGGACTGCTGCAGCGCTTTTTCGCGCTGTTGCGCCTGGTTCAGCAGCTGGTCGTCGTGGTTCTCGCTGTCCTCAATGTCGGACATGGCGCGGTTGAATTTCTCCATGTCCAACTTGAACCAGTACAGGCGGCTCCCGAAGCCCAGGTGAAATTCCCCGCGCTTGTTCCAGTCGTACATGAGCAATGCCTTTTCCGCCGCGCTCTCGGCCAGCAGCAGGGCGCCCTGGTGGCGAGCTTGCTTGAGGTCGCTGGCGATCTGGTCGGCACGTTTGGTTTCGTCCTGGATGAAGTTCCAACGCTGGTGAAGATCGTTCCAGTCAGACTTTCGGCCGTCGCGTTGCGGGATCTGTGCGGACTCGCAGATGAAACCCAGGGCACGGGCTTCGCGCACCCAGCGCCGGGTGTAGGCGTTTGCGCTCGGTTCGTTGTCCAGAGCCCAAACCAGTTTGGGCAGCTTCCCGCCTTCCCGGGTTTTAACCAGTTCCCTGAGCGAGTCCCCAGGGAACGCGTTGGACGACATTGCAGACACGGCAGCGATGTCGTTGTGCACCAGGGCAATGGCGTCGAAGATCCCTTCAACGATCCAGATTTCCTTGGCCTCAAGCAGATCGACGCAGGGCGGGCACCACCAGACGCCGCGATAGCTGTCCTTGGATTTGAAGCGAGCCTTCATCTTGCCGAAGCGGTGCGGCTGATCGATCAGGCGTTCCCACCAACCGCCTTTTTCCAGGGCGAACCGCACAGTGGCGCTGCCGGCATTGTGTTCAACGGAATAGAACGTTTCCTGGGTGAACCATCCCTGGATCAGCTCAAACCGAAAGCCTCGGGCGAACTCCAGATAAGCGCGTGCGGTGGCGTTGGGATGTTGGTCTGTCGCCGGGGCACGTTTGCTCCAATCTTCAAACAGATCGTCGTACAGCTCCTTCACGTGCAGGGTGTGGCCACACTTTTCAGGGCGGCCACAAATCACCATCCATGGCGTGTCAAAGCGGGAGTACAGCTCTTTCTTTTTGCACTTCGGGCAGGTGCCGCCGCGCATGTAGTCGGTGCCCGTGCGGTGCTTGAGCCCGAAGTCGGACTGGAGGCGCTGCAACACGTCGTGGCGAAGATCTTCTTTCATGGGGTTACTTCACTGCTTTGAGGCTGTGGGACAGGGCTGCCATGAGGCGTTTTTGCGCAGCCATAACCGGAATGTGAGCGAGAATCGCGCCGTGGCGCAGACCGGCCGCCACGAGGCGGAATTGGTCGTCGTACCAGTGTTCGTTGAGGCTCAAGCGATACTGTTCACGCAGGTTGGCCAGCAACGCTTCGGCCTCGGCTGGGGGCAGTTGTGTGGTGACAATTACGGCGTTTGTCATCGTTAAACCTTAATTTCGGGCGCAGCTCACCCAAACCCACGGCACGTGGGGGCGGCGATTGGTTGGGTTAGGTGTTACGGATTGGCGGGGCGCTTACAGCGTGCGATGTCCACCAGCTCGGTGTAGGCGAGTGCGGTCAGTTTGTCTGCCACTGGTTCGGACACGTTGAAGCGGTCAATCAAGTGATCGATTACACGGCGGTGTAGTGCCCGTGTGTCGCCCAGGTGTTCGGCTTGATGGCGCTCAAGAAATGCCAGTGCAGCGTTCTGTACGCATTGTTGGTAGTCCAGGGTGTTGGGTTGAATGTTCATTGGCCTTTCCCTGATTTGGCGCAGTACAGATCGATAGCAGCGTGGACTTCGGTAGTGCGTGCTGCCATGTGCGAGATATGAGCATTCAGGATCAGTTCGGCTTCATCCTCGGTGATTACGCCGTCATCAAGCGCCTGGGCAATGATCTGATCCACGGTGCCCCGCTTGGCTAACGTCTGCACTGCTCGGGTATACATCTCAACGTTGTCCAAGTTTTCCGGATGGACGATTGGCACGAACATGCCGCCATACATTGCGGCAACGTAGTTAGCCAGGTGCTGTGTGCCCGTGACTTTTTCCAGGTCGAAAATCTGCAGGTCCGTCAGCGGGCGGCAGTTGTTGTTCTCGTAAGCGTGGTTATCAAACTTTTTGAGTGGCAGGCCGATGTGAGCAGCGGCGCGTTCGCGGCCACCTTCGAAGGTGCAAATAATTGCACTGACGACTTCCCGGCGTGTTTTTAGAACCTGATTTTTCATCTTCTGCTGTTCCCTCAGAGATCTGACCATTACTGTGCAATTACGCCGTCTTTAATACCGAGCAACACGGCGGCGCGATGTGCCTCCCCCCGGCGACCTTTGATCCGACCGTTCAATAGGTCGCTGACTAAATTTTTATTCAATCCGTGCTGGCGGCTGAATTCCGCGATGCTCACTCCCTTGTGATCAAGAGCGGCCCGGGCTTGCTCGGGTGTAATGGTGGCGGGCATCATGTCTACTCTGTTTGTTTGTGGTTGTTTCTGTTTGTCTGTGGCGATTCTTGGTCAAAAAATTGATCAGGTCAAGTGTGGTGAATAAAAAAATGCTCATAGCTGACGGAGTAGGTGATCGCCTAAGAGAAGAGCGCGAGCGCTTAGGTTTGAATCAAACGGATTTTGGGACGTTGTTAGGAGTCAGCCGTGGAACTCAAAAAAATTACGAGTTAGGCGCCAATTCATTGGACCTTCGCTACGTTTCTGCATTGACGGAGCACAAGGTTGACGCGGGCTACGTTCTTTCTGGACATCGATCTCCGCCACCTAGTCAGGGCCTTGATCCAGCAGAAGCGGACCTGGTCGAGCAGTTCAGGCGCTTGCCTCCTGATGATCAAAAAACTGTGCGTCGAATCGTTAAGTCCATGGCTGCTGAGGCGGATGAACATCGCCATTAACTTGTAACAATTTGCGTATCTCTAAGGAAATTGCTGCGTCACGTTTGGGATAACTGCCCAATACCGTCGATTCAGCAAATGCCATAACGGAGCAGTACGCATGTTGGATCGCAAGAAATTGGAAAGCAGTTATCGCGACTCGTTGGGTTGTGAATGGCTGGAGCTGACGGCATTGGAGGTGCGCCTTATCAAGCTATACCGACAGCTATCTGAAAAAGACCGTAAACAAGTGCGACGAATTGCCGGTTATCTCGCTGAGCCCTCTAACGTCGACTAAGAAATCTGACATAACACCGAAAGCATGCGCCGACCCTATGTGGCTGGCGCGTCTGTATCAAGCAGCGCCAAGTTGATCGAATAGCTCCCGCTGTTTCGCCCTAGGCATATCCCTCAAACGATCAAACAGCATTCTTTCGTAGGATTGAGCGGATGGGCTGAGGGTGTGCGAAAACGTGAGATTCGCTACCCAAGTGTGCCCGCACATTGCGTCGAGGCACTGGCAATAAAGCTTCGCAAAATCCCGTGATAGCTCTTCTCTAGACGCAATCCGGCCCTTATTTCCGCATTTGCATACAACTCTCATTGTGTCCCTCCCCAGGGCAGCCAATTGCTACTATTTTGCCATATTTGTAGTGGCGATAGCTGCTTTATGGCGTTTTGACAGTGTTATCGGCTGGCCTTATGGCTTATTGCCAGGATATTTTCCTGTCGAGACGGAGCGTGCCGTTCAACTGATTGAACAGCTGACAAATCGGTCTGATCTCATTGCTGGTGTACACGCGATCGATCTTCTCGATGTCCCCGAACCCCCCGTTGTTCTCCGGAATGATTCCGGCCAGGGCGGGGTTCATCCTCCAGGCGGCAATCACGTCGTTACGAGTGATGTTCTTCACCTTCTCCAGCTCGTCTTTGGCCTGGAAGTCTCCCACGGGGATGATCTGGATGGCGTTTTCCTTTCCGTTGGGGATGTTGACGAACATCGAGCGGAAGTTGCCCACGCCCTTGCTGGCGCTGATCTGGGCACGCAGGTTCTCTTCGTCTTCTTCGGTTAGGTCCGGGTCGTTGGTGTAGAAGATATAACCCGCGTGCGCGCCATTGCTGTAGTAGCGCCGGCGGAACAGGGTCGCCGCTTCGTTGAGCAAAAGCGCCTGCAGGCCGCCCAGGTAGTCGGGCACGCCGTAGATGTTCTGTTCCACGTCATAGTCCAGGACGTGTTCGATTTCGTCCTGGTGAAAGTCCATGTACTTACTGTCTGGCAGCAGCATCCTGAACCCGCCGTCGACCTTCACACGCATGTTGATAGCGGATAGGTGCTGCATCTCGAGCACTTCTCCGAAGGCATTGGTATCGCGATAGAAATACGCCTCGCCAAACACCATGTAATCCAGGCTCGCCCGTCCCATGGTCTGCGTGCTGCAGCCCTCGGACGGGATGAATTCACGCAACAGCAAGTTGCGCTTGAACTTGGGAATGGCGCCGTGGTGCGCGTTGGCGCGTAGCAGCTTGGCCAGGCCCGCCCGGGACACCGGCGGCTTGTAGATTTCGCCGTCGTCGCTGAGAAACACCCCCAGGTACTCGCCGATGTTGCCGGACAGCACCTGTTCGGGTTCCCCGAACGTGAACGCCCGCATGGGCTGCTGCTGTCGCGCCTGCCGGTTGGCCTGGGGCTTTTTGTGTCGTGGCTTGGGCATTGTTTCCGCTCGTGACGTAGCGGCTACGGCGCCGCTTGTTGGTATTGAGGGGTTCATTGAACAGGGCGTGCATGATCGACCAGGCGATATCGGCATGACCGGTGGCGTCGGTGCGCGAAGCGCTGTAGGTAACCTGGCCGCTGGTGGTGGTGCCGCGTTTAATGGTCAGAAACGCCTGGGCGATGTCGGTCCAGCCGGCGTCCCACTCGATGCGACTGCCCTGGATCGTGTCCTGGGCCTTGAGTACCAGAGTATTTTTGGTTTCAAGGCTGTAATGGATAGCGGTCGCACGCGGGTAGAAGTCGCGCACCAGGTCAAACACGCCGTAACCGATACCGGTCGTGTCGATTCCGATGTGCTGCACATTGAAACGCTCGGTAAGTTTCTTGACTTGGTCGGCCTGGTACTTGAACGACTGCCCACGCCAACTGTGTTTTTCCAGGATGCGGAATTTCGCACCGGGTTCCAGTGGTGGGGCGACCACCACACAGGTGGCGTCGTCGCGGGTACGGCTCGGATCGTAGCCAAGCCATACCGGGCTGTTGCCGAATGGCCTATCCAGTTCCGGGTCGTAGTCCTCCCACAGCGACAGGTCGGAATAGCATCGCTCCAGGTCTTTAAGGCCGAACGCGCTCTGGCTGCTGTCGATGAACGTGCAGTAGAACAGTTGCTGGAATTTGTCTTCGTCGTACTCCAGCTGCAGTTGCTCGAGGTCGAACAGATCGCAGCCTCCGGCGATAGCATCGTCCAGAGTGATGGTTTTGCGCCATTGACCATCGGGGCACAGCGCACCCTGGGTGTAAGACGCCTCGGTGGGCCAGGTGCCGCCAGCTTTCTTACCGCGCTTGCTGTTGCGGAATTCCTCACCGGACCAGAACGGATAAGCCTGGTGGGATACTGCGCTGGGGGTCGAGAAGTAAGTTTTTCGCCACTTCTTATGCGTGCCCATGGCGCTGGCCACGGTGCTAAGTTTGTCGAAGTCGCGTATCCAGAAATACTCATCGACATAGACGTGGCCATGGTAGCCCTGGGCGGTGCTGCTGTTGGTGCTGAGAAAGCGCAGCTCGGCGCCGTTGCTGAGCGTGATCGGGTTGCCAGTCAGCTCGATGTCGAACCACTGCTTGGCAAACTGGATGATGTAGCTGCGGAAAATTTCCGACTGCGAGCGGCTGGCCGAGAGGAACACCTGGTTGTCGCCAGTCAGCACCGCATCCATGAAGGCTTCGCCGGCGAAGTAGTAGGTCAGGCCCACCTGCCGGCTTTTCAGGATGTTGCGGATACGGCACGTCAGCGGGTTTTGCTTGGCCGCGAACAGCTCCTGCTGATAGCGGTACATCTTGCTGATGAACTTATCCAGGAAGTCGACTTCGGTCAGCCCGCTGATGTCGTTCTTGGCTTTCTTCTCGCGTTTTTTCCCTCCGCTATCGCCACGGCCCGAACGTTCCCCACGCGCGCCCTGGCGGCGCTCCTGTGGTTCGCTTGCTGATTCTCCGATCGGCGCTGGCGAAGGTTTGACCGTTTGCTTCAACAGGCGCTCGCGCACCGTTGTCAGCCGGTCCAGCTCGTTGAGTTCGTCTTTGGTCAAGCTGCTGGCTTTGTCCAGGAGCAGGGTGATTCGCCGGCCGACTGCGGTCAGCGGTTCCTCGTCCGACAGCATGTCCTCCCATCCGCCCTGGCGTATCCAGTAGTAGACGATGCGGATGTTGGGCAGGTTGAGCTGCGCCTGAATTTCCTTGGCCTTACAGCGGCGCAGAAACAGGCGTTTGGCGGCTTCTTTAACTTCGGTCGAGTAGTACATGGGCCGCAGTCTATGCGGCGAAAACGATGGGAACGCGGGGTTAAATTCCGCGATCCACCTATATCGCGGATATAGGAGAAACGCGCATGTGAACCATTTGTTCGGGGCTTGGCGGCTCCCTATCGTGGCGGCTCATTCAACCGATTGAGCGCAGTTAACGTCCATGCCCCGTTCCCTCGTTTCGTACTGGAAACGTGTCGCCACCAGCGGCACCACCGCCGATGGCCGCGAGATCCTTCCCCAGGAACTGCGTGATATCGCTGAAACCTACAAGCCATCCAAATACACGGCAGTCATCTGGTGCGACCACGAACGCTGGAGCGGTTCCCACGGCACCGTCTTTGCGGTTCGCCTAGTGGAAGAGGGCGAGGACTTAGAGCCCGGGCAAATCGCCTTGGAGGCACAGCTCAAGCCGAACGATCGTCTTCTGCAACTGAATGATCAGGGCCAAAAGCTCTTCTCCAGCATCGAGATCACCCCGAACTTCGCCGGCAGCGGAAAAGCCTACCTGACAGGTCTGGGCGTCACCGATGAGCCGGCCAGCCTGGGCACCCAGGAACTCTATTTTTCCAAGCAAACCCACCAAAACTCGTTCTATGCCGCCTCCGTCGAGCTGGGCTCTTTTGAAGCCGAACCGCAGAGCGAGGTCGGCAAGCTGATCGGCTTGCTCACGGGCCTGTTCAAGCGCTTTGCCACGGATGCCGAGCCCGTCGAACCCACCACCCCAACTGAGAGCAAAACCCCAATGGATGAAGCTACCGCAACGGCCCTCAAGGCCCTGCTGGAGCAGCTGCTTGTCGTCGCTGCCGGCATTCAGGCTGTGATTGAACCCGCCGCCGCAGATGCACCAGAACCAGACCAAGCACCCATCGACGACGTGAGCGCGGCCGTAGACGATATCGTCACAACCGCCGAGGAAGAACGTGAGTTCCGCCGTAGCGGTGGGTCGAATAAGGCCGTTCTGGTGCAACTGGAGAAGCTGCAGAAGCAGTTCTCCGCACTGCAGAACACCTCGACCGGTCGCCAGTTGCCCCGCAACGCCGGCCCGGTGATCACCACCAAAAAGCGGGTGCTTTGACATGGCCCAGCCATTAAGCGCCCGTGGCGCCAAACAATATGCCGAGCTGCAGGAAGCGTATGCCGAAGCGTACGGTGTCGAAAGTTCGGCTCGGATGTTCAGCGTTGACCCGACGATTGCCCAAGAACTGAACGACGCGATCACCGCGAAAGCCGACTTCCTGGAGCGCATCAACGTCACTCCGGTCAGCGAGATCAAGGGCGAGAAGGTTTTCATTGGCGTGAACGGTCCGGTAACCGGCCGCACCAACACCAAAACCACCGATCGGGAAGCCAAAGACGCTTCGGCACTGGATAACACCCAATACGAGCTGGCTGATACCCAGTCGGACGTGGGCCTTCCATACGCCAAGATCGACGCCTGGGCGAAGTTTCCGGACTTCAAGGAACGTTATTCCGCTGCAGTGCAAAAGCGCATCGCGCAGGACCGGATCGTTATCGGTTTCCATGGCACCCACGCAGCAGCGCAAACCGACCTGGAGAAATATCCGAAGCTGCAGGACGTGAACAAAGGCTGGCTGCAGCAACTGCGTGAGCAGGCCCCGCAGCAGGTGCTGAAGGAGGGCGCTACCGCTGGCAAGGTTATGCTGGGCGCCGGCGGTGATTACGCCAACCTTGATGCCCTGGTGCACGACACCAAGCAGATGGTCGACGAGATCCTGCGCGAAGACGGCGACCTGGTCGCGATCATCGGCACCGACTTGCTCGCTGCTGACAAGGCCAAGCTGTACACCAAGCAAGGCGACACGCCGACCGAAAAAGAGCGCATCGAAAACGCGCAGGTCATCGCCACCTATGGCGGTCTGCCGGCGTTCAGTGTGCCGAACTTCCCGGTCAATGCGGTGCTGGTCACCAGTTGGGACAACCTCTCGATTTACTTCCAGGACACCAGCTGGCGTAAGCAGACGATCGAGAATCCGAAGCGCTCCCGCGTCGAGGATTACAACAGCCGCAACGAAGGCTACGTGATCGAGCAGCTGGAAAAGATCGCCTTCACTGAAAACGTGGAGCTGGTGAAGTGAGCCTGGCCCTGGCGCACAAGCGGCGCACCTTGGCGTTGGGCAGCACAGCAGTGGCGGCGCTCGCGGCTACTGCTGGAATGGCTTACACCCCAGGCGATGCCCTGAGCAGCCCAGCCAATGCGCGCAAGCACCTGTTGCTGCAGGAAGCCGCGTTGGACCAGGACCTGGTGCGCATCAGCGCGATCAACGGCTTGGCCGGGCGCCAGGCTCTCAAGCGCGACGAGCTGCTGCCCAAATACCAGGAATACGTGCAGCGCTACTGCGAGTCGGGGCTGAACTTTCCCAACCGTGTCGCGGTGCAGGTGATGGTCTGGTTGTTCGATACCGCCCAGTTTGAAGATGCGCTGGAGCTGGCTGACTTCCTGATGGAACAGGGCGGTCAGCAGATGCCCGAGCGCTTCAAGCGCCGGGATATCCAGACCTTTGTCGCCGATGCCGTGTGCGAATGGGCCTACGCCGAATACAACGCCGGCCGCAGCCCCGAGCCCTACCTATCCGACCTTTTGCCCCGCGTTGATGGCGAGTGGCAGCTGACGGAGCAGATCCCGAGCAAGTACCACAAGTTGATCGGCATGCGCGCCATGGAAGCCGAGCAGTGGGAGACCGCGCTCAAGCATTTGGAGCGCTCCACTGAGCTGTACGCCCAGGCCGGCAACGACACTCGCATCAAAAAGGTTCGCAAGGCCTTGGCAAAACAAGCGGCCGCTAACCCGGCCACCGAATAACCGACTACCCCCCCCCAGCGGGGACTTGTGGAAGTGAGCCGCCCATTTATGGACCGTCCCACTGAAAACAGGCTCCCCGCCCTATTTGAGCGACCAGCAATGAGCTTTTCCGGGAAACCTACCGCCCTGGTGGAACACGCGATCGAGAATGACGGTTTCTGGCCAGACCTCTCTGTTTCCGAGTTCCAAAAGGAACAGCGCGTGCCGGCGGAGTACTTGGTAGAGCTGCTGGTCGACACACTGAAAAGCGCCATGGTTGAGGTGAATACTGACCTGGCCCGCGTCAAAACGACGCTGCAGGACGCCGGCGTGTCGAGCCTTACTGCTGCGGCAGGTGTGGCAAGCCCCGCAGAATGGGCTTACGCCAATAAGATCGCGCTCTACAAGCGGGCTGTGTATTGCCGCGCCAAAGGCCACTCACTGCCGCAGTTCGCCACCGTCACCCGTCGCGAGAGCGCTGAGAGCACCGGTAAGGAAGCGCCCGAGCGTGCGGAAACCTTCTTGGCCTTCAGCCAGCAGGCCGTGCGCGCCCTGCAGGGCCGTGGCCGCATCACGGCGTCGCTGCAATGATCCAACTGCAGGCGCTGACCGCCTTCCTGATGGCGCGCAACGTGGTGGCGCCGGAGCAGTTCGATAGCTGGACGGAACAGGTCAGTCTTGAACTGATTTGGAAGCCCGACCGCGACGGCCTGCACATGGCCGATATGCGCTACCGCGCTGTGTTCTCCCTGGAGCGATTCGCCGGCAACCCGGCCAGGCTGATGGCTTTGGTGGGCAGTTGGCTGGAAAACCACGATCCCGATCGGGACCGCCACGAACTGCCGGCACCACTGTTCGCGGTTGAACCACTCGACCAGGACAGCTTCGACGTGGACCTGTCCCTGGAATTCGTCGAGCCGCAGTACCTGGCCGAAGACCCTGATGGCGAGATCGAGGCGTTCGGCAAGACCTGGGCGTTCGTGCCTTTCGATCTGTGGGTTGCCGAGCACGGCGAGGTGGGCAGCAATGGCCGCTAACCCGCTCGACCTGGATGTCAGGGGCTTGCTCAATGTCGACGCCCAGTTGGCGCTGCTTGAGCTGCCGCCCCAACTGCGCCGGCGGTTACTGAACAGAGTGACCACGCGCGTGCGGACGATGAGCCGCAAACGCGTACGTGAGCAGCGGAACACCGACGGCACCCCCTTCGCTGAGCGCAAGGGTTCGGCCAAGGGCAAAAAGAAGATGGAAGCGGGCCTGGCCAAGCTGCTGCAGGTCACCCGCGTCAGCTCCGACGAAGCCGAGCTGGGCTGGAAAAACGCCTTGACCCGTTGGGTCGCGGCGCAGCAGCACAACGGCGTCAGCGAGCGACGTACCGCCGCGCAGATGCGCCGCTTGAACAAAGTCCCCCCAGGCATCGCCTGCACCGACAAACAGGCCAAGCGCCTGCGCCGGCTGGGCTTTCGTGTTCGCCAGAAGGGCAAAAAGGCACTGGCCAGGCCGTCGGTGGCCTGGATTCAAGAACACGTGAACTACGCCAAGGCCGGCTTGCTGATCCGCATTTTGAACGACGAACGAACCGAGTCCACCGGCGCGCAAAGCTGGGATATCACCCTGCCCAAACGCCAGTTTCTCGGTGTGCAGAGCGGAAGCGAAACCCGCGACCTGGTTAACCAGGTGTTCCAACAAATCCTTAACTCACCCCGCTAACGAGGCACAGCATGGCACTTGGCAAAGTCAGCGTTAACAATCTCAATCTGGGCCAAGGCGCCGTGACTGAGATCGAGCGCTATTTTCTGTTCATCGGCCCCGGTCCGAAAAATACCGGCAAATTGATCGCCCTCAACACTGACAGCGATCTGGACACGCAACTGGGCCTACCGGCCAGTGACCTGAAAACCCAGGTCACTGCCGCACGCCTGAACGGTGGCGATCGCTGGGCGTGCCTGGCGGCGCCGATTGCGCCGGACGGCGACTGGACCAAAGCGCTGGAGATGTCCCAGCAGCAGGGCTTTTCCGTCGAGGCGGTGGTGATCACCAAGCCGGTGGCCAACGGTGCCGAACTGTCGGCCATGCATGACGCCGCCGTGTCGATGAATGACACCTACGGCCGTCGTGCCTTCGTCATGGCGGCCACGGCCGGCCTGTCGCTAAGCCCATTCCAAAGCTGGGCCGAGTACCTGGTGGCCCAAAAAGCGATCACCGCCGGCGTATCAGCGCCGCGTGTCCTGGTGGTGCCGCAGCTGCACGGTAACGACCTGGGAGTGTTGGCCGGCCGGCTGGCCAATGCGGCCGTTAGCATCGCTGACAGCCCAATGCGAGTGGCCACCGGCGCAGTGCTGGGGCTTGGCGCCGTGCCTGTCGACTCCGAAGGCGTGCCATTGCCGTCCTCGATCCGCGCAGAACTCGACAAGGCGCGTTTCTCCGTCTCCCAGACTTATTCCGATTACCCGGGCGTGTACTGGGGCGACGGCAACATGCTCGATGCACCTGGTAGCGACTACCAGGTCGTGGAGTACCTGCGCCTGGCTGACAAGGCGGCGCGCCAGGTGCGACCGCTGTTGATTCGCCGCGTGGGCGATCGCCGGTTGAACAACACCCCCAACAGCATGGCCGTGAACATCAACGCGCTGATGGCCCCTCTGCGCCGCATGGCCAAGTCGGTCAAGTTCGCCGGCGAGGTGTTTCCGGGCGAGATCGAAACGCCCAAAGACGGCGACATCGTGCTGGTTTGGAAGAGCAAAACCGCCGTTGAGGCGTTCATCAAGCTCAAGCCGCACAACTGCCCGAAAGACCTCACGGCGAACATTGCCCTGGACCTTTCCAACGACGATTCGGAGTAACCCCCCATGTCACGTATTGGCGGCAAGAACTTTGACGTGAACCTGGGCGATCTGCTGGTCCATGTCGAAAGCTGCACCCTGGATATCACCGACAACAGCAAGACTGCACAAACCCGGGGCGTGCCTGACGGCTACGTCGACGGCGATGTGGCAGCGGCCGGCGAACTGGAGCTGGATTCCACCAACTTCAACCTGCTGATCGAAGCGGCGCGCACTGCCGGCAGCTTTCGCAAGCTCGATGCCTTCGACACGGTGTTTTTTGCGAAGGCAGGCGACGAGGAACTGCGCATTGAGGCCTTCGGTTGCAAGTTGAAGGTATCCAGCCTGCTGAGCATCGATCCCAAAGGTGGCGAGAAGACCAAGCACAAGGTGCCGTTCGAGGTCACCAGCCCGGACTTTATCCGTATCAACGGCGTGCCGTACCTGGATGCCACCGAGATCGAGGGTATTAGCTGATGGTCTGCCCGTTCGATCGCGCCCAAGCCCTGGAACAACGTCAGCGGGACCAGGCTATCAACGCCCAGTTGGCCCAGGCCCGGCGTGAGTCAGCGGGCCCAAGCCTTACCCACTGCCAGGACTGTGATAACGAGATTCCGGCAGCGCGCCAAGCGCTCGGCGGCAAGACTCGCTGTGTCCCGTGCCAGTCTTTTTTCGAAAAAGGAATGCAGCGATGAGCACGAATCAGGCGGCCCAGGACACCGCCATCGCACTGGCAAAGGCGTCGCCTGCGATCGGTGTAGCGGCCACTGGAGCGACAGGGGCCGTCGACTGGTCGGCTGTCGCCTACATGCTGACTGCCGTTTACATGGTGCTGCAGATCCTGCTGTTGGTTCCCAAGTATCGCCAGATGCTGCGCGACTGGAAGGTGAAGCCATGAGCCTGCGCGGCAAGATCGCCGCCGGCGCTATCGCGCTCTGCAGCTCTACGCTCGTGGTGTTCCTGGGCACCTGGGAAGGCAACGGCCAAAACACTGTCTACGCCGACAAGCTAGCCCGAGGGCTGCCGACCGTGTGCAAGGGCATCACCCGTCACACCAGCCCTTACCCGGTAGTTGTGGGGGATTACTGGTCGGACGCTCGCTGCAACGAGGTGGAGCAGCTGGTGATCAGCAAAGGCCAACTGGAGCTGGCCGACTGCATCACCAATCAGTACGTGGGCCAGAACACGTTCGACGCCTTGAGCAGCCATGGCCACAACTTCGGCATGGCCAGCACGTGCGCCAGTCGCGCCTTGGGCCTGATCAACGCCGGCCGCATCAAAGACGGCTGCAAGGCGCTGGCCTGGGCGCCTGACGGCAGAACGCCGGTGTGGGCCTTCGTCACAACCGCCCAGGGCAAGGAAGTGTTTATCCCAGGGCTACATGCTCGCCGCCTCGCAGAAGCCGCTTTGTGTGAGGCGGGCTTGTGATCCGCGAAGGCATTTTCATTCTGGTGCTGTGCCTGGTGGCCTGGTTCGGATTCGATCTGCTGGAAGGCCAGCGCGACACCGCCCGTAACGAGCGTGACGCCGCGCTGTTCGAAGCCAGCGGTCTGCGCGAAGCGGCGCGTATCAGCGGGGAAATGCTGGCCGAACGTGACGCTATCGACCTTCAACGTACCCAGGAACTCAACGATGAACGTATCGAAAACGACGGCTTGCGCCGCGCTGTTGACGCTGGCCTTAAGCGGCTGCGCCTCAACGCCACCTGCAGCGTCCCAGCCCCCCCTGCGGCCAGCGCCGGCGGCTTGGCTGATGCAGGCACCGCCGAACTCACAGCAGACGCTCGACAGAATTATTTCACCCTCAGAGATCAGCTTGCCCTCAGTCGGCAAATGATTCTGGGCCTGCAGGACCACGTGCGCCGGGTTTGCCTGCGCTGATTCATCACTTTCTAAATCTGAACGGAGCAACACCATGACCGATGCATGCGATATCACCCTGGAAGTCGGCGACAAGGAATTCACCTTCGCCCTCACCCCGCAGGACGTGACCAAGTACTTCAACGCCGTGACCCAGACCAACAAGGTTTCGCCGGCCAACAACCTGCTGGTGACCACCGTTAAGCAGGAGCAGCGCGCCACGCTCAAGGCTCAGTTGGGCAACCCGGTATTGGTCATGCAGCTGGCCGGCGCGCTCCTCGAGGAGTACGGCCCGGACGTTGAAATTACCGTAAAAAAGCCCTCGACCACGCCGAACGACTGACCGAAAGCGGCCTGGGCCAACTGGTGGCCCTGGCCGGTCGCTGGCTACCCGGTGCCGAACCCACCGCCGAGGTGATGGGGACGGCCAAGTGGCTGGAGGACGAGCACTGGCGACGGATGGAAATCGCCATTGCCAACGGCATCGCCTACGCACTCAACGGATAAACACTGATGGCTGACAAAAGCGCCCGCCTGGCCTTCATTTTGAGCCTGACCGATAAGGTCACTGCCCCGCTGGGCAAGGTCAAGATGGGCTTTTCTGAATTGGCTGAACAGAGCGAAAAGCACATCAAGACGATGGGTTTTGGTCTGGCGGGCATTACGGGCGCGTATGTCGGTATCACGCAATCCATGGAACCAGCCCTAGAGATGAACCGCGCCCTGGGCGAAGTCCGATCGCTGAATGTGGCTGAAGACGCCCTGAATGCGCTGAATCGCAAGTCCCTGGAATTCTCCGTTGCCTATGGGGAGAACGCCCGTGATTTCGTCGCTTCGGCGTATCACATTGAAGGCGCTATCAAGGGCCTGGTGGGCAACCAGTTGGCGACGTTCACCAATGCCAGCGACGTGTTGGCCAAGGCCACTAAGGCCGACGCCGCCACCATGGGCACCTACGTTGGCACGATGTACAACCTGTTCAAAGGCCAAGCCGACGCAATTGGGAAAGGGCAGTGGGTTGAAACCCTGGCTGGCCAAACCGCCACGGCGGTGCAGCTGTTTCGCACTAGTGGCGAGCAGATCGGCGAAGCCTTCAAAGCCGCCGGCGGCCTGGCCAGCACTGCGGGCGTGAGCCTGGCCGAGCAAATGGCGGTGCTGGGTACGTTGGGCAGCACTATGGATGGCGGGGAGGCCGGTGGTCTCTACAAGTCGTTCTTTGAGAACGTCAGCGGTGCGTCGGAAAAGCTCGGCATGTCCTTTGTCGACCAGCAGGGCAAGTTGCTGCCGATGATGGATATCCTGGACAAGCTCAAAGGCAAGTTCGGGGATCTGTCGATTGAAGCCAACGGCAAGCAGCTGCGCGACGCCTTTGGTGGTGAAGCGGCACGTCTGATTACCACACTGTTGGGCGACACCGGCCGCTTGAAAAACGGTATGGAGCAACTGGGCAATGTGCGTGGCCTGGAGAACGCCGAGCGTATGGCCAAAAACATGGTGGACCCGTGGCAGCAGTTCGGCGCCGCCGTGCAAGCTCTACGCATCGCTTTTGGCCAGTCGTTGATTCCGATCCTGACACCGTTGATGGAACGCCTGGTGGGCATTGCAAGCACGCTGACTCGTTGGACCCAGTTGTTCCCCAACATTACCCGGCTGATAGGGATAGTCACGCTGTCGTTCCTGGCGATCACCGCCGCCATGTCGTTGCTGACCCTGACCGTGGGGCTGTCGAAAATGGCTTGGCTGGGAGCCACTGTGGTGTGGAATGCTCTCACCTGGTCGGGCTACCGCAGCATCGCAATGTTCCTGTACCACACCGTGATGGTGATCGGCTTTGTGGCTGGCCTGTTGCTGATGGTCGCATGGATGGGCCTGGTCAAAGGCGCGATGTTGCTGTGGCAGGGCGCGATCTGGCTGGTCAATACCGCGTTGCTGGCTAACCCGGTGACGTGGATCGTGATCGGCATCGTTGCCCTGGTCGCGGCTGTGGCGGCGGCGATCATTTACTGGGACGAGTGGACCAGTGCGCTGCTCAACAGCGAGGCGTTCCAGTGGGTCAGCGGCCAACTGACCGCGCTGTCTGAGTGGTTCGATTCGATGGGCGGCTGGTCAGCCATGGCCAGCGCGGCCTGGGACGGCATCGTCAACATCTTCAAAAGCGCGATCAACGGCTTGATCGAGATGTTGAACAAGATCCCAGGTGTGCAGATTGATGCGGCATTTGGCGACATGCCGGCCGCGCCGGACCTGCCGACGATCAGCGCGCCTCAGGTCGAGGCACCGTTGCTGCCGCAATTGGTAAGCGCTCCCCAGCAATCCATCCAGGCGCCGCCCCTGGTCATGGCTGCTACTCCGAAAGCACCGGCGCCGCCCATGCCAGCCCTCAACGCTCTGCAGCCGCGGACCCAAGCGCCGGCCCTGGTGCTGGCACCTGTGCCGAAAACCCCGGCGCCGATCACCCAGCCACTGACCGCTCCCGAAGCCCCGCGTACGGCGCCGGCCCTGGTAGCAGCGCCGGCATTAAAAGCGTCGGCGCCGATCGGGCCGCAACTACACGTTGCGCAGCCGACGCAACCGCCAGCTCTGGTCACCGCGTCCAAGCCGACCGAGAAGGCCGAGCAGAGCCAGCAACGGATCAACAACGCCGTGACCAGCCTGTCACCGAAACGGCCCGACGCCGTGCCCCGGGGCGGCTTGCTGGCCAGCATCCAGAACAACAACCAAACCCAAAACAAGGGCACCCACGTGGAGAACGTCAACATTCACACCGGCAAACCGATGAACCCGCTGGAGCTGGAAGGCATGTTGGCCATGGCGGTGGGCGGATGAGCGAATACATCGACCTGCTGATCGCCGACAACGACCTGGTGTTGGACCCATCGCGTCAGCCGTTGCTGATCGAGGACCGGGCCAGCATCGCCCAGGACATCGCGCACATGATCCGCGAGAGCGGCTTGCTGGTCACGCTGGTGGCCGAGCGCAGCAAGCTGCGTCAGCGCGACTGCATCCAACAACTGGAACTGCTGGTGGAGGCCGACGAGCGCCTGGTACCGGGCACAGCCCTTGTTAAACAAGTGGAGTCTGGCCAGTACCTGGTCACGGCGAAAACGCTGAAATTTGGCGACATCGAGGTGACCCTGTGAGCGACGTAGATTTTAAGCAGGCCCTGGCTGACGGCGGCATCCCAGTCACTGAGGAGGGCTTGCGCCAGGCGTGGGAAAAGGAAGTCGCGGCCCAGGGCAGCAAGATGAGCAACACCAGCGCCTATTCGCCGTTCTGGCGTGTGATTACCGCCCTGGTGACCAAGCCAGTGCTGTGGCTGATCAATTTCGTCAGCGGCACGATCCTGCCCAACTTCTTTGTGAAAACCGCCGTTGGCAAGTGGCTGGACATACTGGCCTGGGCGGTCAACGTAGAGCGTAAAGGCGCGACCAAGGCCAAAGGCGTGCTGCTGTTTACCCGCGATGTACCGGGCGGTGCTTTGGAGCTGCCCGCCGGCGTGAGGGTGCAGTCCGCGGCGATCAACGGGCATATCTACCAGTTGATCACTACCCAGGCCGTGACCTTTGCGGACGGCGTGCTGCAGCTGGAAGTCCCGGTAGAAGCAGAGGACGTGGGCAGCGGCTACAACCTGGCCCCGGGTTACTACGCGATCCTCCCCGTGCCCATTGCCGGCATCGTTCAAGTGGTCAACGCGGACGGCTGGTTGATTGCACCAGGTGCAGATCCTGAGCCGGACGATCAGCTGCGTTTGCGTACGCGTAACCAATTCTCGGCGGTCAACCAGTGGCACACCGACTCGGTATACCGCGCCATGATTTCCGCCTTCCCAGGTGTTCGGCCGGACGGCGTGTATTTCCTGCATGGGGCCCCACGTGGTCCGGGCAGCGCCAATGCCTGCGTGCTGTTTGATGCTGACGTGCCGGCCGCGACGTACCTGGAGCAAATCAACGCGCATATTCGCGACCAGGGCAATCATGGCCACGGCGATGACCTGCTGGTAATGGTCATGCCAGAAACCCAGCACGCGTTGAGCCTGACCCTGTGGCCACGGCCACTGCTGACGGTTGAGCAGCGCACCAAGCTGCAGGCGGAAGTGGAACAGTTCATTCGTGCGGCGTTCCGCGAGAGTGGTACCGGTGACTATCAGCCGACGCTGACCTATCCCCAGTCGCGGTTTTCATTCAGCCGCCTGGGCGAAGAACTTCACCAGCAGTTCCCCGGCATTGAGTCGCTGCATTTTGACAATGCCGACATCGTGTCAGAGCTGAGCATCCCCAGGATCAAAAGCCTGCAGGTGGTGCCGGCATGATCAAGCTCAATTTGCCGTTTTGGCTCGATGGCCCGCAGTTGGCCAAGTTGAAAGGCGCTGCTCAGTCCTGGTGGGAGACGGTCGAAGGCTGGCTGCAGTGGCCGCTGTTGCAGATGGATGCCGACACCTGCCACCTGACCGTGCTGGACCTGCTGGCCTGGCAACGGGATATAAGCCGTTTCAAGGACGAACCGGAGAGCCTGTATCGCCTGCGGGTCAAGTTCGCCTTTATCAACGCGGTGGACGCCGGCAGCACGGCGGGGCTCAAACGCATCCTGCAGCGTTTGGGCGTGGGCTACGTGGAGATTGACGAGCGCATGCCCGATCGGGACTGGGACGTGGTGATGCTGCGTCTTTCCGACTCCCAGCTGTCGCAGAACCCGGAGCTGCTGCGCGTGCTGATTCAGCAGTACGGCCGTACCTGCCGACGCTATGACTTCGTGACCATCACCCCCGTATCGCTGCGCATTGTCGCGGCTGACTTTAACGACGATCAGCAAACGCTGGTTGCCAGCCTGTAGGAGCCTCTTGTGGGAGCCAGTATTACCCTTGCAGGTGAAAGCCTGATCGCCCAAAAACTGGGCGCGCAACAGCGCCTCGATGTCCTGCGCTTTGTCTTTGCCAACGTGCCCGGGCTGGATCCGAACGGCCCGGTCAATCGCGCCGCGCCGAAGCCGCCGGCGGCGCAGATCGTCCACACCTACACGATCCCCCCGCAAAATATTGGCTTCGTGAACCCGAACCAAGTGGTCTACAGCTCGATGCTCGGTAGTGATATCGGGGACTTTGACTGGAACTGGATCGGCCTGGAAACTGCCGAGAACGTGCTGCTGGCCGTGGCCTACGTGCCGTTGCAGCAGAAGCGTAAGAACATCCCGCCGCAGCAGTTGGGCAACAACGTCACCCGCAACATCCTGGTGGTGTTTGACGGGGCCCAAGCGCTGACTGGCATCACGATCGATGCCAGCACCTGGCAACATGACTTTACTGTGCGCCTCAAGGGGATCGACGAGCGCGAGCGGCTGAGCAACCGCGACGTGTTTGGTCGCGCGTGCTTCTACCGTTCCGGCCTGCAGGTGGAAAAGGTTGCGGCCGGGTATCAGCTCAAACCTGGCCTTGCTTACATCGAAGGTATCCGCGTTGAGCTGGCCAACGCCTTGCCGATCGCGCCGCCCGGGTTGCCGTCGCCGGTGTGGCTGCATGTGTCCCTGCGCCGAGAACTGAACGACGTGCTGGCCAACTGGAAGGTGGTATTTGACCCCAACCAGGTGGACTACCTGGACACTGACGGCAGCTGGCATTACTGCATCCCTCTGGCGCACCTGGTGAGCGCGAATCAGATCAACGATCTGCGCGTGGTCGCGCCTATCGATGGCCCGCTGGTGGATCACTTCGCCGCCAAGGTAGGCCATTACCCTGACTTGCGGTCGGGCTCTGCCACGCAGCTGGCCAACCCCCGCGCTATCAATGGTGTGGCCTTCGATGGTACGCAGGACATCACGGTGCAGGACACCACCAAGCTGCCGTTGACCGGCGGCACGATGATCGGTGATGTGGTCTATGCGGCCGGCAATTACTTTGGCAGCGCCTGGGCGCGTGGGATGACGTTCACGTCCGGTGGTAACGTCGTCGGCAGCATCGGCGGCTACGGCTCGTCCACGGGCTTCAAAACCTTGTTTATGGGGTTGGGCACTGATGGGTACGTGACAGGCAACGGCGTGCGCGTTTCTGACGCCGGTGTGGCGATCACGGGGAAACTCTCCGGCGACGGTGGCGGACTGGTGAACCTCAATGCCGGCGCGCTCACAGCCGGTACAGTGCCCCGGGTAAACCTGTCCGGGTCCTATGACATCCAGATCACGGGCAATGCCGGCACGGCCACTCGCTTGGAAACGGCGCGGCTGATCAACGGTATTGAGTTCGATGGTAGCCGAAACGTCACGGTTAGCGATGGTACCAAGCTGCCGCTTGCAGGCGGGACGCTGACTGGGGGCATTCGTTTTAACGCACCTATGATCGGCGGGTCATTTGTCAGTTGGCAGGAGCGGCAAACCGCGATCCAGATTGATTGCGCGTCCAATGGCGCCGCGTATTCGGTTTGGAAGGGTACCAATTGGAGCGAGCGACACCTGGCTGCCATGGAGGTGTATGCCGGAGGCACGTCGACCTCCGTCCCTTCGGTGGTCATGCATGTAGGTGGAACCGTTTCGGCTTTTAGCTTGGACGGCTCTGGACACCTGAGCATCAAGGGGTCGTATTTCGGTGACGGCGGGCAATTGACGGGCTTGAATGCCAACGCGCTGACACTCGGCACGCTGCCCAAGGCCCGTTTGAGTGGCACCTATGACATTGCTGTGTCGGGCAATGCCGCCACAGCGACAAAGCTGGCATCGCCTCGTCTCATCAACGGCGTACCGTTCGATGGGACCGCCAACATCGCGATCGCTGACAACTCAAAATTACCGCTCAGTGGCGGGCTTTTGACAGGAACGGTTACCTATGACTTTCCCTCTATGGCCGGCGGGTTCGTTGACTGGCGTTCCCGAGACCCCGCTATGCAAATCAATAGCACGAACAATGGCAGCGCGTATTTGATTTGGAAGGCTACCAACTGGGCCGAACGTCATCTGGCATCCATGGACGTTTGGTCCGGCGGCGGTTCAAACACGCCTGCCAACGTTGTGTTTCATGTAGGGAATACCAACAACGCGCTGACCATCAGCGAGGGTGGGAACCTGAATATTGTCGGCACCTACAGCGGTGATGGAAGCCAGCTTACCAATTTGCCCCAAGCGACCGCCGATGTGCCAGGTGCCGTCTTGAAAAACACCGCCTCCCTGAGCCCAAACGGCTGGTGGAAGTGCGCACAGACCGGGCTGATTCGGCAATGGGGATTCACGATGGGCGCTTCTGACACCGTAACTCATCGTAGTTTTCCGATCGCATTCCCCAACCGCTGTGTGTCCCTTGTTGCCTCTCGCACCAGCCTTTTCTACTCAGACCCAGCGACAGGCACCAACACTTTGATCGTCAGTAATGCCCAGTTTTCGGTCATTTCTGGTCCATTCAGTTCGCCAGATGAAATTTATTGGGAAGCCACTGGGTACTAACCATGACCATCTTTTTTCACGCCGCAACCGCAGGTTTTTACGACACTCGCGCTCACGGGGAGCGCGCTATTCTGGTCGCTGATCCGAAGTGGAAGCACCCGATGATTAGTGTGCCGAATCCCAACTGGATGGCGGGGGAGGATCCAACGGCCAAACCCCCGATGATTAAGGTCAAAGACCCGAAGGCCGCGCCGCCGCTGATTGAGGTTCCCAACCCAGACTGCAGCTTGCCACCGTCCGGCGAGATGCTGGAAATCTCCCAGGGCGAATACCAGGCACTGTTTGCCGCTCAGGCCCTGGGCAAAGTTATCCAGGCTGTGAAGGGCCGCCCTGTGGCGGTTGAGCCGCCGCCGTTGACCTGGGAGCAGCGCAAAGCGGAGTACGTGGGTAGTGTGCAAGCCTTTCTCGACGCCACCGCCAAAACTGCCGGCTACAACGACCTCAAGGACGTGATCACCTATGCGGATGAGCCCTCGGTACCGAAGTTCCAGGCCGATGGTGCTGCCTTCCGTACCTGGCGTTCGCTGTGCTGGGCTTACTGCTACGACCAATTGAAGGCGATCGAACAGGGCCAGCGCAAAATACCGACCGGCGCCGAGCTAGTGGCGGAGCTGCCTGCCCTGGTGCTGCCAAATGGCTGACATGAACTGGACACCGGTGACGATGCGCTGGCCTGCCCAAGCCACTGAATGGATGGGGCAACTGTCAGCGGCGCAGGGCCTGGCCGGCGGTGAGCTGGCCAGTACCGCTAAGCGCCTGGCAGACCTCAACGGTAAAACCTCCACCAGCCCCGGGCCGGTGGGAGGTGCCGCCCAGGGTGCGATCGCTGCAGGCCGAGCGGCACTCGCTGATCAGATGGGCGAGGCCCCGGCTTGCCTGGTAGTTACGCCTTTTCAAAGCGGCATTGGGCAGGGCCGCGGTTACCAACGTTTCCTGTCGGCGCCAAACTTGCTGCAGCAGCTGGCCGGCAAACTGGTGGATGTGAGCGACACCGGCCGGCCCAATGGTCCCCAGTTCGCACTGTGCCTGATGTTCCTGGCCACACGTTTTGATCAGTTGGCCAATAGCCTGGCGCGCTTCAATGCCCTGCTGCCCATGCCCGACCTGGTGCGAACCGAGCGCCGTGCACGGCACTTGTCGAAACTGGAGACAGAAAAGTGGGAGATCCCTGCCGCCGGCACCTTGCCGCGTTGGCAGGCGCTGCCCCTGGAGCGTTGCACCGTGGTTAAGGCCGCGCAGCAATCCATGGCCGGCCAGCTCGCAGTCCTGGAGAGCTACGCGGCCGACAGCTCGCCCATAGCTGACCTTGCCGCCCTGGCCGGACGCAAAGTCGCGCAACAGCAGGGCCGGGATCAGCAGTTGGCGGATCTGAAAGCCCTGCTGGCCGATGGCAACCCAGACAGCAGCACGCGCGCCCGTATGATCGGCCCAGGCAACGCCACCGAGTTACGCCAGGCGCTGTTGGCCGGCGAAGCACCAGGGCATGAATGGGGGCTGTGTGCCGGCGCGCTGCTTGTGGGATCTGAGAAGGGCTTGAGTTTCGTCCGCGAGTTGGTGGGCCTATGACGCTACTACTCGACGGGCAAGAAGTGCGTGGGAAGAACCTCAAGGTCACCGGCAATCTGCGCATCGAGAGCGACGATCTGTCAGGTCAGACCAGCAACACCGACAAGGGGCACAAGGGCTTCAAACCCAAGACCCTGACGGTCAGCCTAATGATTCCTTTCGTTGACCAGGTGCAACTGCGCGACCTGATGCGCCTGGTGGAAGCGACCGAAGGCGGTGGCCAGCTCAAGACTTACCGCATCGTCAACGACACAGCCGCCGCGTTTGGCATGCGCCAGGTGAAGTTCACCGAGGGCGTGAGCGCCCGGGAAGACGACAACCTGCGCGGATGGCTGATCCAGTTCACGCTGACTGAAAAGCTGTCGAACCCGGAGAAAGTCGAAGGGCGGCGATCGGGCAACGCTGTCACCGCTCAGTCCGGCCCGGGTGGGGCAGTGCGTGGCACCGGCGGTACCGGTGGCGATTCCAGCAGTGGGCCGGAGGAACTGACCGGCTTTGAAGCAACGCTGAAAAAGGTCGACGGCTGGTTGGGCGGGGCAAGCACATGAAGCTGCACAAGGAGTTGGCCATTAATGGCGTGCCCTATGTCCTGGTCAAAAACGAAGTCCGGCTGGACGCGAAAAGCCCAGGCCGGGCGACGTTCACCATTCAAGCGAAAGCGGCGGTCAAGGGGCTGGTGACCCTCGATATCGGTTACAACAACAGCACGCTACAGCGGCACTTCATTGGCTACGTCGAGCGCTCCACCACTGCCAGCAGCGGGCAACAGGTGCTGTTCTGCCGTGAACTGGCCGCGATCCTGGCCAACCCGTTGCCGCTGAACCTGCGCCATGTTGATCTGCGCGCCGTCCTGGTTGAGATCAGCCAGCACACTGGGTTGCGTTTTCGCGTCCCGGATCGTACCTACGCCGGCGTTAAGGCGCCGTTCTTCTACTGCCTGGCCGCCGGCTACCAGGCCATGGACAGCCTGGCCTGGGTTTTCAATATCCCCGACTTCATCTGGCAGCAGCAGGGCGACGGGGAAGTGTTCGTGGGCAGTTGGGCCGACAGCTTCTTTGGGGTTCGCCCGGCGCTGCAGCTGCCGGTCGAGCTGTTCGACGACTACCAGGGTAATCAAAGCGCGATGATTGCGGCCCTTCCCGGGTTGCGACCAGGTGCAACAATCAACCACGGCGAGCGCATCACCAGTGTGGCGCTCATCGACAACCAGATGGCCATCCGATGGACGACGCAATACGCCGTAGCGTAGAACGACAATTTCCCGAACTCACCGGCGGTTATCACTTGCCACGCTTTGCCCGGGTTGTCGCCGTGGCCGACGCCCCTGCCGGCGCCGGGATCTGTGACGACTTCCGGCCGCGCTATGCGGTCGACATCGAGGTCATGGGGCCCGATGGTGAACCAGACACCAAGCTGCCGATCTTGGCCGGCGTGCCCCTGCCGCTACCCACCGGTGGCGAGGAAATGGGCATCTATGCCTTTCCCGAGGAAGGCACCCAGGTTGTGGTGTGCTTTGCCTACGGCCTGCCGCACAAGCCCTATATTCAAACGATCCTGCCCCACGGTCTGAGCATGCCCAGCGTGCCGAAGGGTGACCAAGTGTGGCAGCACAGCGAAGCTTGTCAGCAGCGTGTCGACGCCGATGGCAACTGGCTGCGCCAAACGGACGGCAAGATCCGGGACAAGGCGATCGAGCGGGAAGTGGAGGCGATGGGGAACACGGAGACGTTCCAGAATCACACCAGGACGGTAGACGACCATTCAACTGAGTCTGTGGGTGGAACCAAGAGGATCGAGGCGCTAGGTGCGCTCAAGTTGTTGTCGGGCGGATCTGCAAGCTTGGTGGCGGTGGATGATCTGCACCAGGCGAGCGGACGAGACTTGAACCTGGTGGTGGGGCAGAAATACAACGCCACGATAGGAAGTAATATGGAGGAAAAAATCCGCGGGCTGCGAGAGAGCATGGCGGAGGTAAGCCAGCGGTTGTTGGCGCCAAAAAACTATATTGGATCCGAAAGCGTAAATATATTCCAGGTGGTATGCGATCTGCTTAACTTGGTGCAGCAAATGAATAAAAAACTTGCCGAGCATACCCATGGTTCAACACCGGTGTCAGGGAATGCAGCCGATTTTCTAAGATATTCAGCCAGTGCCGATCAGCTGGGCGGAAAGCTAAAAAATATTACTTTATGACTTGTTCGCTATAATTGTCTTATCGGCGTCCAGTTTGCTTTGCAGAAATCCAGTTTATAGCGAGAATGAGGATTGGTGCGTATTGGTTTCTAAGGTTTAATTGTTTAGTTTGAGCAGGCTAAGAGGCAGCGACATCCGTGAAGGATGTCGCTTTCGTTAAGAATTTTGATTAGCTGTCGATCAGAGCTATGAATTCTCCCAGATCCTTATAAAGCGCCGCGGTATCTGGGTCAGTATTGATCTTTTGTAAAAGTTGCGGTCTTTTAACATGATAAAAATGCGATGGCCGTCCTGAAGCAACTCGCTCTTCTTTTCTCAGAAAGTCATGCTTTAAAAGCAGCTCTGACAAGGCGGGCCATAGATGATCATCAGTGATTTTTTTTGCCAAAACATCATCGCCATCCTCTCGAAACCAATAGCCGCGATATCGAATTGCCCGATCAAGAAGTTTGAAAATTGCATGATCTAGTATCTTGGGGTGCTCATCATGTTCAGTTGATTCGCCTTCTACATTTGGTGAAAAGTTTTTCAGAAGTTTTGATATCGCCTCCGATTCAGAGGTTAACGATACTCCGTTACCGCTTTCGTTCTCCATCTGAACATAGGACGGACGCAGGGAAAGGTTGATTTTACTTCTGTCATCAATTACTAGCCCACCAATTGTGCAGTCTTCAAAATTAACATTGGTGATATCTGCTTCTCTTACGTCTAATTGATTGATGCTGCAATTTTTAAGAGTGAAACTACTTGCGATTCCACGTATTAGCGCATCGTCAATTTGCTGGCCTTTTAATCCAAATTTATTTACTAGTTCGCCAAAGGGCGCGCAGCAGAGTAGTAGGGCTGATAAATTTCTCGCCCCTCTGTCGGTACCTAGGTAATTGTCTAGTAGATGAAAGGCGGATTCCATAAAGACGATAAGTTCATCTTTGTTTTTTGAAGCTAGCTCGTCAAGTACGTTGGAGAAGGTGATGAGGAAGTCAGAGCTTAATAAGTTTCTGCGAAGGAATTTAGGTATCTCTCTGTTTTTGATTAAAGATACGGTTTCAAGGCCAAGGAAATAGTTTTGAAGTTGCGAATGGGAAAAGCGTCTATAACGAGGACGCTCGTCTGCCGTCAAAAATGCCATAACTAAAGCACGGTTCTGAAGGAGGCGACTTATCTCGTCTGGTACGCTATCATTCAACGCTGCTTCAGCAGCCCATTTAATAGTTGTTTCATCTGCTGACTCCGTTTGGTTGTCGGCCATGTCCCTTGCGATTTCGCCAAGAAAGCTTAAGACGAACTGTTGCAGCTGCTCATTAGTCAACGCTGCTTCTACAGGCTGGCCAAATTTTCCCGCTTCTCGCTTTATCATTAAGCTGATTAAGTTTGAGAGAGAGCCTTCCGTCTCCGATAGTCCGGAAATTAATCCATTCTCTCCTAAGTGTCTTAGAAATATGGGTCTTAAAGCAAATGATCCAGGTTGAAGCAGTTCATCCAGGTCCTTTAATCTATCGTCCGTCCATCCATGATGCTTCAACCATGTACTTGCAGCTTCAGTACTTGGAGGCTGCAGCGTAACAGAGTCAATAATGTCGGTTGCTTTAAGTGCTTTGATATCACGTACAAGCCTATCGCGACCAATGAATGTTTCACGCCCTGCAAGGATTAAACTACCGTGTCCTCGCACTTGATTTATAAGTTCTCCCACCTGTGCCCATGCAGTCTCATATCCCGACGGGTCACCCAATTCATCAAATCCATCAATTGCAATTGTAACTAGTCCATTCCTGACAAGAATAGGAACTTGGTCGTAAGTCACGCGGAGCCTTAAAGTCTGTAAGCTGAACGCGATTAAGTCTTGAAGAAAAGTCAGCACTCTGCCGCGACTTTGAACGTGGAGAACTAGCGGTTTTTGGGTGCGCTTGAAGTTTGCTGCTCTTTTTAATGAGAGCTGTTTTATGAACTCGGTTTTCCCGATTCCTGCTGGACCGTCAATTAGAAGTATTCTTGCCGTGTCGTTAGAGGATGTCTCTTCAAGTTTGTCATCTACTCCTGAAAAATCCATTACCGTATTTGCTGAATGTAAGAATCCAAGCACCGGAATAGGCTTCGGCTGAGCAGCTGACTCTTCTGTCAAAACGCTGAATTGAACGGAGGCCCAGTCTCTGAGATTACCGAATCTGTCCGAAGCTAAGAGAGCTCTGTAGTTTGCGTGTTTAGTTTCATTTTCATCGTTAACACGCTCAAGGACCTGTCCATTTTCGAGGAAACGTAGGCTGAGATCGTCTCCATGCCTTGTAAGACGAGCTACAATTTCTTTGCCTTCAACAATTAGTTTAGGAGGAGTTACTCCCAAATCGGAGAAGGACGCTAGGTCGTTCAGTAGCAAATCTTGATCAATCATTCCAGCCGCCCTCTAATATTAGCCCGCCCAAAAGCACTTTACTCTTTGCTACGCTTCTCTTTCGTAATAAGTAAACTTTTCCGCCGTGACGGTCTTTCCAAGCTTCTGCAGTAAATATTGGTGGTACTAAGTCATCGTCCTCAGCTAGAACAATAGACCAATCCTTGGGATCGCTAAATGCCAAGCTTAACAAGTCGGATGCTAATGCAGTGTCAACCATCTTTTCCCCAACACTGTCACCGCCTCTATCCCTTAGTGTACCTGGTAAGTGAATGTTTTTTGACTTTGAAACTCTATGTGATAGGCCTGAAAGCAATAAATCGCCGTAGGAAATTTCTGGGTTAATAACTATGTTCGGGAAGCGGGATATAACGGAGAAATCCGTCTGGGCTATAGCGCTTACAACGGCACTTCGGTTTGGGGTCCACTCATAACCCTTGCTCCAGCCATGGTACAGTCGTAGCGTTACTTTGTATCTTGACGTTTTATCAAGTTTGTTTAGGGCTTTTCCTATTGCCGATACTGTCCTTTGAAGCGTTCTCGATGCTTGTTCTATACGGTCGCTAAGTTTGTCAGCACCACAGTTATGCATCTGTGATTTCCAATCGATCAGTGCTGTAACCGATATACCCCTGGACATAATTCAATTCCATTTTAGCCGCAAACAATTTTATGTTTAAAATCTTAGATTTACGAAGTTTTACCGGCTCAGGTCAAGGTATCCCTATTTGTCACGCTCATAAGCGCAGGTAACGGTTGTTCAGCATATGCGGCTGAGAGTCTAGTGGCAAGTCCAAGTTTGTCGATCCGACCACGTATATATCTGCTAAAGGGCGCTTTCTCTGGTGTAAAGCCCTTTGTTGACTCAGCTAAATCCAAAGCGGGCTTGACTATCAGCGTCGGCCCGTATGTGGCGATTATGTTATGGGAAGTCCATTGTTTTTCCAGAAAGCTTGGATGGAGGAAAATACGTAAAAAAATCCACTTATCCCCCTCCCGCCGACGGGGCTCGCATCCTTTTTTTGTGCAATCCCAGATGTAGTGCAAACGAATCCGCAGCCCAGGCGGGCCGGGACGCTCTACAGGCGACCGGCAGTTTCACGGATTGCAAAGATTTGAAGAGAAGTGCAGCGGGAACGCACAGCGACGTAGCAGGCGATCATGAACAGCGCAGGGTTGGAGGCCCCGGGTTCATTGGTTGAAAGGGAAGAAAACGTAGGAATAGGAGCATTTTTCGAAACGAGATAGATCTTTTTTCTCACCGTCTGTAGCTGCCTTCGAAGAGGCTGAAAGCTGCCATAAGCCACCAATCGTGTGGGTTTCGCCGAGATTGGGGCATTTCACAATTTGTCTCGGTTCCTTAGCTGCCGCCTGACCTTCTCAGTCGAGCCAAACCTTGCTTGATATGCCCCGCGTTTTCACCGATTGTCTCTAGGGCACCACGCACGTTTTGACCTACTTCTACTGAGCCTTGCTGTTCCAGGTGAAGCGTGAGTTCCATCACAGCGGCTTCAAGTGCCAACTGATTTTCGTACATCCTTTCAAGCACATCTGAGAGCGAGTATTCATGCGCCATACGAAGGTTCCTTTCGTGAACCCTCAGACTAGCCCCAAGCGGAAGGACTCGCCAAACAGATGGCTGTTTTGGAACCTGGGCTGGGAAAAAGGTAATTTTGGTTAGGATAGGCGTTAAATCTGCCGTAGCCCGCGTAGTTCGTGGGTTTGACTCATTACCTTGAGTGGTAATATTTGGTAATGGCAAAGGTAATATTCGCCCAAGTGCCCGTTTTTGCTGGGGATTGAGCTTGTCAGGAATTACCCGAGAAAAAGGTAATGACCTAACCTGTAAATTACCAAATTATTACCTTTCTAAATATCTATCAACCTATTGAAATTAAAGGGTTTTATTCTGAATTATTCGGCGTATTACCAATATTACCTTTTTCCCATGCCTCAACATAAACCGGGCGGCACGCCGTTTTTACGCCCTCTCAGCCCTTGCGCACTAACTTGGTGCACAACCCATGGGACTACCATGGGACTGAGAAAGCCGGTTTTTTAGAGCGATAGCATCGCTGCAACCCGCGTAAACCGGGAACTTGCATAATGAAAGTGACGTTGCGGGTAGTTTCGAATCTCTCCTTCACCGCCACATTCTTGAAGAAATCCCGCGAGTTAGACGCTCAGCGGGATTTTTTTTGCCCGCGATTTCGCAGCCTGCCCCCATCTGTGCCCCGGTCGAGTGGTGCCTTTGGGGCATTGCCTATTCTCATACCCGAATTTCATCAAAAGTTGCTGAAAAGGGCTTGCTGCCTCACCTGGCATGACGCTGCGAACGAACCGTTGCGCTTTCGATCACGTCTGTGCGAATGGCTGACGGTTGTCCAACACTGTTGCGTGCATAGCTGCATAAGGTGACCGGCAGCTCTGCTATTTCCAGGAAAATGCCATCCATGGCCAGGGTGTAGCGTTCATCGTCAATATCGCCACAGGTGGTCCTGCTCGCCGAATGCACGCTGTAGTAGTAATGCTGGCTAAAACCGCTGTGCTGGTTTTCCCAGGCGATGTGATAGCGGTGCTTGATCTGCGGTGCCGGTGCGGGGTTGGTCAGGAAGACCGAATGGGTGAATACATTGCGCAGGAGTGCTTCGGTCAGCGGTTGCTCGGCCTTTTGCACGCCGAGTATGCACAGCACATGCGGCCCCAGCACTGGGCCGATGGACTGGTTGATGTACGCCTCGTCAGAGGCGGCGGCTACTTGGTAGCCGTGGGTGCGTGCGCAATCGTTGATGTCATTTACGGCCTTGAATCGGTAGAACGGTTCCTGGATCGAGAATCTCAGGTTCCAGGTTGGACGGATTATTTGGCCGGCGGCATCACGTTGTAAATGCACATACGGTTTCAGGTTCCATGGTTCGTCCAGCGTGATTTCAACGGCCTTGAGCTGGCAGGTCGGGGTGTCATTACGGAACACACCGTCTACAAAGCAGTAGTACAAGTGGTTGGCAGGATAGCTGTAGTTGAATTTGGCGGCTTCACACACCGAGTTGTTCTGACAGCTATTGAGAATGTCCTTCTGAATGGCGGACGCGACCTTGCTGATGATACTGGTGATTTCATTGGTATTCCGGTCCAGCATCGGACTGCCGGAGCTGCCTGGGCGCAGACCGTTGCAGCGGTTGCGCAAGGCGTTGGGGAACACACCGGGTTGTTCGGCAAAACTGTTGATAGTCGACTCCACGCAGGCGCTCATGCGTAGTCCCTTTTTCAGGAACCCGGTCGGCGCTCCCACATTGATCACTTCTCGATCCGACGTGTGACGTTGAGATGCCAGCCTGAGTGGCATGATCCCGTTGGCCACCAGCGCGGCCAGTGACGTATCCAGTTCGAGCACGGCTAAATCGGTGCCCGCCATGCTGCTCCAATGTGCTGTTTTGACGGCGTAGGTGACATGCCGTTCAGGTGTGTCATGAAAGTAATTGAAGGTGACATCGGCGGTGAACGCCCGGCGCAGGAGCGCCGTACCGTAGCTGAAGAACACGCAGTGCCCGCTGGTCAGCACATAAGCCGGGCCGGTGGCCTTGCCCCGGCGATCATGAGTGTCAAGCAGAACGGCATTGCAGGTCTGGCCTAAGGCGTTTTTCAGTGAACCGATGCCGGTCCATTGCGGGTAACGGTGGTGTTTATTCTCAAGTGCCATGGACGGTGACTGTTCGGTAAGTCCTTCGGCCAGGTCTCTGGCGTGGCTGGGCCAGACGATGCTGAGCAACAGGAGATACAGGAAAACGCAAGCGCTGTGAGTACGTGACATAAGGGGGCCCGACAAGGAAGTCATTGATTGGCTGAAACTACCCAATCAGGCCATGGCAAGTGCCATACAGGACTATTGCGTGAGCCCTTGAGAGAAGGTGCTGATCCCAGTGATCATGGCGTCACCACCTTTTGACTGCATCGTCTCAGATATGCAGCCACGCCAGGCTGCCCAGCACCACCGCGACACCCGCCGCTGTATACGACAAGCGCTTCAACCATTCCCGCCTGGTCAGCAAGGTGATCGCCGCCAATGAAATCGCGATCTGAATCGCGGTCATCGCCTGGGCCCAGCGATGGTGCTGGTGCAGCGCCTGTTCCGACTTTTCATCCCATTGCTTTGACGTGGCCTCAAGCTTTTCGGCCTGTTTGCGCACGTCTTCCTTCTGGCTTCTGTAGCGCTCTATCTCTTCCTTGTAATGCACCGCGTCCACGCCGGGAATGTGGGTGGCCAGTTCTGCCAGGTTTTGCCGGCTGGATTTGGCCTGGTAGTAGTTCCACTGGTTGGCGGCTTCGGTCTTGAAGATGGCGGCGTTGTTCTTGTCCATTGCCGCTTCGCTTTCGGTGGAGCCGGCCTGGTAGCTGAGCATGGCGCCGAGGGTGGCCATGAGGGCGGTCATCACGGCGATGCGGCTGGCGAAGGTGTCACCACGGCCGTGGGCATGTTCGGTGGTGTGTTCGATGTGTTTTTCGTGGGGGCTGGGGACTTCGAAGGCTTCGGACATAGGGGCGTCTGTGAAGGGACTGAGGGAGTCTGATTCTTCACCAGTGAAGCTGTCTCAATCCTGTACGTAACGCTGCAAACCTTCCACCAGGGCGTCGAACATCACGCGGCAGCGCGGGCTGTTGCGCAGGTCTTCGTGCATGGTCACCCAGGTGTCCAGCTTGAGTGCAAAGCCTTCCGGCAGGACCCGGCGCAGGCAGGGATCGCGCTTGACCAGTTGGACCTGGCAGCCGCCGATACCGGCACCGGCGCGGATCAGTGCCAACTGTGCCAGGTCGCTGTCGCTGCTGAGGGCGAAGGCGCTACGCTCGAAGCCCTTGATGGCCAGGCTGCGGATAAATGCGTTTTCCTGGTCGAAACCGATCACTGAGTGGCCGGCCAGGTCCTGCATCAACAGGGGCGTGCCGTGTTGCCGCAGGTAATCGTCGCGGGCATGCAGGCCGACTTCGATCAAGCCGATGCGTCGCGCCAGCAGTTGCTCCTGGCTGGGGCGGACCATGCGCACGGCGATGTCGGCTTCCAGTTGCAACAGGTCGCTCAGGCGGTTGGTCAGCACCAGTTCGACCTTGAGGTGCGGGTGTGCCTGGCGCACTTGCGTGAGGATCGGCGGCAGCACTTCCACGCCGATCACTTCGCTGGCGGACACGCGCACCGCGCCGCGCACTTCATCACCCTGGGCAGACGCTGCACGCTCAAGTGCCGCCGCTGTGCGTTCCATGGTTTCGGCGTGGGCGCGCAGGGTCCGGGCTACCGCCGTGGGCAACAAGCCGCTCGGTGAACGGGTAAACAGCACCACGCCCAGCGCCGTTTCCAGCGCGGCAATGTGCCGACCGACCGTGGGCTGTGTAATGCCGAGTTGCCGTGCGGCTCCCGACAACGATCCTTCTCGGAATACGCCGAGGAACGACCGGTAAAGCTCCCAACCAATATTCGTTGCCATGCATAAATGTATAGCGCCTTGGCGATCTTCGACAATTCCTCTATAGCGCCGGCACGCAGAAAATGTCCCCATCAACCCCTGTGGGAGAGTGTGATGAACAAAGTATTGGTGTTGGGTGCAACCGGTGGCATTGGTGGCGAAGTTGCACGGCAGCTGCTGGCGGCGGGTTGGCAGGTGCGCGCGTTGACCCGTGATGCCGACAAGGCCCGTGGCCAGAACGCCGCATTTGACTGGCTTGAGGGTGATGCACTCAACCGCGATGACGTACTTGCTGCAGCCCGAGGCTGTGAAGTGATCGTGCACGCGGTCAACCCGCCGGGCTATCGGCACTGGGCCGAGCGGGTGCTGCCGATGATCGACAACACCATCGCGGCGGCCGTTGCGGAAGGCGCCACCATTGTGTTGCCCGGTACCGTCTACAACTTTGGGCCGGACGCGTTTCCCGTACTGCACGAAGACTCCCCTCAACACCCGCAAACCCGCAAGGGCGCGATCCGTGTGCAACTGGAGCAGCGTTTATACGAAGCTTCAGGCAACGGGGCGAGGGTGCTGATCGTGCGCGCCGGTGACTTTTTCGGCGCGCAGGCGGCCAACAGCTGGTTTTCCCAGGGCTTGGTCAAACCTGGCAACATTGTGCGCAGCATCAATTATCCGGGGGCGCCAGGTGTTGCCCATCAATGGGCGTACCTGCCCGATGTGGCGCGTACGATGGTTGAACTGCTGGAGCGCCGTGAAACCCTGCAGGCGTTCGCGCGTTTTCATATGGCGGGGCAGGTGGACACGGATGGCACACAGCTGAGCCGGGCGATCCAGCGCGTGGTGCTGCGTAGGACGGGGCAACAGCCGGTCGTCAGGATGTTCCCCTGGTGGCTGCTGAAAATAGCTTCGCCCTTTGTCGCCACCTTCCGTGAAATGCTGGAGATGCGTTACCTGTGGCAAACCCCTGTACTGCTCGATAACACGCGGCTGGTTGCGGTATTGGGCGCTGAACCTTGCACGCCGCTGGATGAAGCGGTGGAGACGACCCTGGCCGGCATGGGTTGCCTGCGTCGGGCAGTGTGAAGTTTGGCTCAAAGTGGCCTGTGGCACGCCCTCTACGGCACTGGCCCATGCGCGGATCCAGGTGGAAGCCTTGAGCAAGGGCTGCAATGGGTGGGCTGGGGGCGCGGATTTTCCAGAGTTACGCTTTATAGCTCCAGTTGACTGGCGTTGATGCCGAAGGCCTTGGCAATTTTTTCCCGCGTTGCACGGCGAGGTTTGTTCACCGACTCTTGTTGGGCAAATGCGGATTGGGAAATGCCCAGGCGTTTGGCAACCTCTTCCTGGGTCAGGTTCAGGTGTTCGCGCCATGCACGGATAGGGGTTGCCCCATCCACCAGGCGGCTTACCACCGCATGGGGAATCAGATTTGGATCGTTCTGCCGGGCCAGATAATGTTCATAGGGAATCACCACAAAGGCTGGCTTGCCCTCCGTATTGTGGATGATCTGTACGGCAGTAGGTTCGCTCGTCACGCTTCTTGACCTCTTCAATGCTGACCACATGGATATCGCGATCCCAATCGAAAAGGACTCGGTAATTACCCACGCGCAAGCGATAACCATGGGGGTAATTGACCAATGCCTTGACGTTGGCTGCCTCGGGCATGCGCTCAAGCGCTGACACCGCATCGCGTACCTGTTGCTGATGATACGTATGCAACCGAAGCAGTTGCTTTACGGATTTTCTAGTCCAGTGGATGGAGTTCATTGGAAGATTAATAAGTCTTTTATAAGGTTATCAAGCGATATTTTCAGACGCCGGCCAGTGGCGGTTCGCGCTGCCCTCACAAACCGTAGACGGTCGCCGCACACACCGACCGGTATAACTGTTGCCAGTTATGAGGCACTGATATGAAGGCCATCAACTCGGGAATCGAATCGATACAAAGTCATGGCGGTTGCCTGCATGGGACCCGCACCGCTATTGTGCTGAATCCTTTTAGTCTTTCCCTTGGGTTGTCGTGATGAATGTACCGCGTACCGCAGTCGGTCCGATCAAGGCCGTGATTTTCGATATGGACGGGTTGTTGCTGGACACGGAAGGCATCTACACAGAAGTCACGCAAATCATCGCCGAACGCTACGGTCGCATCTACGACTGGGGCATCAAGCAGCACATCATCGGGCGTGGTGCCCAGGGCCTGGCGGACTACGTGGTGAAGGCGCTGGACCTGCCGATCACACCGGCTCAATTCCTGGAGATCCGCGAACCGCTGATGAGCGAGCGTTTCCCCAAGGCCTTGGGCATGCCCGGCGCCGAAGCCTTGGTGCGGCACTTGAAGGCGCACAATATCCCGATTGCCGTGGGCACCAGTTCGTCGCGCAATTCGTTTGGTCACAAGACCACCTTGCACCGCGAATGGTTTGGCCTGTTCGACACCATCGTCACCGCTGACGACCCGGAAGTGGGCGCCGCCAAACCCGCGCCAGACATCTTCCTCACCGCCGCCCGCCGCCTGGGCGTTGCGCCCGAGGATTGCCTGGTGTTCGAAGACTCACCCTTCGGCGTCACTGCTGCCAAAGCTGCCCATATGACCGCCATCGCTGTGCCGGATGAAGCCATGGCCGACAGCAAGTACCACCACGCCGACCAGATCATCCGCAAACTCGCGGACTTTGACCTGGCGGCCTACGGCCTGCCACCTCGAACCTGATTGATCGCGGTTGAAAATGTGGGAGGGGCGGTGCGACGATTCGACTTGCCCCCTCCCACATTTGATTGGCAGTGTTCAGGAAGCCCTAGGCGCTGAAGCCTCCATCGATGGTCAAGCTTGCACCGGTGATATAGCCCGCTTCCGGTCCTGCGAGGTAAGCCACAAAACTGGCAATCTCCTCCACATGCCCATACCGCCCCACCGCCATCAACCCAATCAAACTCTCGGCAAAATCACTGTTAGCCGGGTTCATATCGGTGTCCACCGGCCCAGGTTGTACGTTGTTGATGGTGATCCCCCGTGGCCCCAGATCCCGCGCCAGGCCCTTGGTCAAGCCCACCAGCGCTGCCTTGCTCATCGCATATGGGCCACCGCCACCAAACGGCATGCGTTCGGCGTTGGTACTGCCGATATTGATCACGCGGCCGCCTTCACCCATATGCCTGGCCGCTTCCTGGGTTGCGATAAACACGCTGCGCACGTTGATCGCCAGGGTCTGGTCAAAGTCTTCCAGCTTGAAATCCTCCAGCGGCGCGATGGCCAGCACGCCGGCGTTGTTCACCAGGATATCCAGGCGCCCAAAGGCTTCGACGGTGGCGTTGACCGCATTGCGTATCGCATCGGCATTGGCGCTGTCGGCATGGATCGCCAGGGCTTTGCCGCCTTCGCTGATCACGCTGTTCTGCAGTTCTTCGGCCTTGGCGGCCGAGCTGACGTAGGTAAAGGCAACGGCTGCGCCCTGTGCGGCAAGACGTTTGACGATGGCGGCGCCGATGCCGCGAGAACCGCCTTGAATCAAGGCGACTTTGCCGCTGAGGTTTTGGGTGGTCATGTCGATCTCCAAGCTGTTCAAGGCGGGATGCCTTGTTGTTGGAACCGAGTATCGACCTCGCCAGCCCCTCCCGGTAGACCAGGATTGCTATAGTCTGTGTAAACAAAAAGTTTAGAGTGGTCGATATGGAAAGCTTTGGCAGTATCGAATGTTTCGTGCGCAGCGCCGAAGGTGGCAGCTTTGCCGAAGCGGCGCGGCACCTGAGCCTGACACCGGCGGCGGTGGGCAAAAGTGTCGCCAAGCTCGAAGCGCGTTTGGGCGTACGCCTGTTCCAGCGCAGCACTCGGCGCCTCACCCTCACTGAAGCCGGCAAGCTGTTCCTCGAAGAGGTCAGCGGCAGCCTTACCACCATCCAGAACGCCGTGGCCAACCTGGCCAGCGCTGAAGGGCGGCCGGTGGGCACGTTGAAAGTGAGCATGGGTACGGTGTTTGGCAATCGCTACGTGGTGCCGCTATTGGGCGTGTTCATGCGCCGCTTCCCGGACATCAGCCCGGACTGGCATTTCGATAACCGCCAGGTCGACTTGATCGGCCAGGGTTTCGATGCTGCCATCGGTGGTGGCTTCGAGCTGCCCCAGGGGGTGGTGGCGCGCAAGTTGACCCCGGCCCATCGCGTGCTGGTGGCGTCACCGGACTACCTGGCGCAGCGTCCCCCGGTGCGGGCGCCCGAAGACCTGGCGCATTGCCACGGGATTCTCATCCGTTCACCGCAGACCGGACGCGTGCGCTCCTGGCAATTGACCAGTACCGAGCGTGAACACCGCCCGCTGGTGCTTAGACCGAGCATGACCATGAGCGATTCCGAAGCCGCCTGCTGCGCCAGCGCCCAAGGCCTGGGCGTCGCCTTGGTGAGCATGCCTATGGCCGTGCCATTCCTGGACAGCGGTGCGGTGGTGCGGGTGCTGCCCGACTGGTACGTCGACGACGGCAACATCTCCATCTACTACGCCGAACACAAACTGCTGCCCGGCAAGACCCGCGCGTTTGTGGATTTCATCATCGAGCAATTCGCCGAGCAGCAGTTGAACCAACGCTTCAGCGCGGCCAACCGATGACTTTTTTCGCCCTTGGCGTTGCGTAAGTCCTGATCTTCGACGTCGACAACCCCAGCCGCACCAGCGACTCGGCAATGGTCACCGCCGCTGTCACCCCATCCACCACCGGCACACCGGTGCGCTGGCGAATCTGCTCATCCAGCCCGGCCATGCCGCCACAGCCCAGGCAGATCACCTCGGCCTTGTCTTCGCTGATGGCCAGTTCCGCCTGGCGCACGATGGCCTCCATCGCTGCCAGCGGGTTTTCTTCCAACTCCAGCACCGCCATGCCACTGGCGCGCACCGAGGCGCAGCGCTGGTACAGGCCAGCCAGTTTCAGGCGGTCTTCGATCAGCGGCACCGTGCGGTCCAGGGTCGTCACTACCGAGTAGGCGTGACCCAGGAACATCGCCGTGCTGGCGGCGGCTTCGGTGATGTCCACCACCGGCACGTTGAGCAATTCCTGCAAGCCTTCACGACCATGCTCGCCGTACCCGGCCTGGATCACTGCATCAAACGGCTGGTCATAGGCCATCACCCGGTCCATCACCGCGATGGCCGCCAGATAGCTTTCAAAGTTGCCCTCCACCGATTCGGCGCCGAAGTACGGCGTGAGCCCGACAATCTCGGTGCCCGGCGCAGCCACGGCGCGCGCCTGCTGGGCGATGGTTTCAGTGATGGATTCGGTGGTGTTGACGTTGACCACGAGGATACGCATGGAAGGTCCTTGATTAATGACTGACGTTATCGACGGCAATGCTTTCGCCGCTGACATCGGCGTAGAACGGCTGGCGCTTGGCGATCAGCAAGTACAACAGCCCTGCAATACCGGCGCCAAACATCCAGGAAAACGGTGACACGTTGGCAAAACCCGGTAACAAGGCCAGGAGAATGGCGATCACCGCCGCAGGAATAAACGCTGCCACCGCACGCAAATTGACTCCACGGCTGTAGTAATAAACGCCGCGCGGGTCTTCGCTGTACAACTGCGGCACGTCCACCTGGCTTTTACGGATCAACCAGTAATCGACCATGATCACCCCATACAGTGGCCCCAACAGCGCGCCCAGGCCGGACAGGAAGTACACGATCACCAGGGGGCTGTTGTAGAGGTTCCACGGCAGGATCAGCACCGCCACGGTGGCGCTGATCAACCCGGCGCGGCGGAAGTTCAGGTACTTGGGCGCCAGGTTGCTCAGCACAAAGGCCGGCGCGACAAAGTTGGCCATGATGTTCACCGCCACGGTGACGATCAGGAACGCCAGGCAGCCCAGCACCAGGAAGAAGGTATTCGGGATGGCCGCGATGATCTCGGTCGGGCTTTCGATCACTCGGCCATTGAGCTGGAATTGCCCGCCGCACAGCAGCACGGTGATCGCGGCAAACACCAGGATATTCACTGGCAGGCCCCAGAAATTACCCACCTGAATGGTCTTGCGGCACGGCGAGGAGCGGGCGAAGTCACAGAAATTGAGGATCAGCGTGCCGTAGATCGCCAGCCACAGCGCGCCGCCGGCAAAGATATTGCGCCACATCTCGCCGCCGCTCAGCGGCCCGCGGATCGACCAGGCGATGGTCCCGCCGGTCTGGAAATACATCCAACCGGCCAACGACGCCACGGTGAGTAAAATCACCGGCCCGGCGAAGCCTTCGTAGCGGCGTACCATTTCCATGCCGTAGGCCAGGATCACCAATTGCACCAGCCAGATTGCCACGAAACACACCCAGCCGAGGGACGACAGGCCCAGGATCGAATTGTGGTCGTATTCGGCAAAGCCTGGATGAATCGCCGTCAGCAACACGCGGAAAACCACCGAGGCCAGGTAGGTCTGGATACCGAACCAGGCAATCGCAATCACCGCGCGGATCAACGCCGGAATCTGCGCGCCATGAATGCCGAAGCTGATACGGCTGATCACTGGAAACGGCACACCGGTCTTTTGCCCCATATAGCCCGACAAGTTCATGAAGAAGTACACCAGCGCGGCACCGATGCCGAGAGACAACAGAATCTGCCAGCCGCCCAGGCCCAGTGCATACAAGCCAATGGCAAACGAGTAGTTGGCGATGTTGTGTACGTCATTGGTCCACAGCGCAAAGATGCTATAGCGACCCCAGCGCCGGCCTTCAACCTTGGTGGGCGCCAGGTCCTTGTTGTGCAGGCGTGGGCTCAGCACCAGAGGGCCGGGCTCGATGGCTTCGGGCTTCAGGGAGGAGGGCAGATCCAGTGCGATATTATTCGAGAGGCTTGTACGCATTCCGGCAGGCTCCAGCACATCGGCAGCCAGGCCGCAGATGGCAAAGTGTATGTAGGTTTTGTATTTATTGTATACAAAGCTTGTTTTGCCTTAAGCCACTTGCGTGCCAGTTTTTGATCTATGAAAACCTGTGGTAATTTCGTTTTTATAGGTTTATTGAATAACTAGCTGAATTTAAAGCGATATAAATTGACCGTTTGAACAGTTATTTATTTTTTGGTAGGAACCGGGCTATTTGTAAAGACAAAAGGCAGGAGGGGAGAGGTGTTACGTAATGGTGCGAAACAAGATGGATTGCACACATAAATGGCACCGATGGTTACATATGTGTGTACACGTTCAGTGGCTAACATAACTCAAATGTGGGAGGGGGCTTGCCCCCGATTGCGGAGTGTCAGTCACTATTGACCTGGCTGACCCACCGCTATCGGGGGCAAGCCCCCTTCCACATTTTTTACAGCGCAACTTCAGGCCTTGCTGATGATATTGCCCGCATGCAACCCGCATTCCTTCTGAGTGGCTTCCTCCCACCACCAGCGACCTTCACGCTCATGCTGGTTCGGCAACACCGGGCGGGTGCAGGGCTCGCAGCCGATGCTGATAAAGCCGCGCTCATGCAGGCTGTTGTAAGGCAGCTCCAGCATGCGGATGTAACCCCAGACTTCCTCACTGGTCATCTGCGCCAGCGGGTTGAACTTGTACAGGGTGCGTTCCGGGGTAGAGAAGGCCGTGTCGATTTCCAGCGCCGCTACCTGGCTGCGGGTGCCGGGGCTCTGGTCGCGGCGCTGGCCGGTGGCCCAGGCAGTGACGCCGGCGAGTTTACGGCGCAGCGGTTCGATCTTGCGTACGCCGCAGCATTCGCCGTGGCCATCCTTATAGAAGCTGAACAGGCCTTTCTCTTTGACGAAGGGTTCCAGCTTGCTCTGGTCCGGCGAGATCAACTCGATATCGATCTTGTAGAACTCGCGCACCTGCTCAATGAACCGATAGGTCTCCGGGTGCAAGCGCCCGGTGTCGAGGCTGAACACCTTGACGTTCTTGTTCAGCTTCCAGGCCATGTCTACCAGCACCACGTCCTCGGCGCCGCTGAAGGAAATCCACAGGTCATCACCGAACTGGCTGAACGCCAGCTTGAGAATGTCCTGGGCGGATTTGTTGGCATAAGTCGCGGCGAGTTCAGCGACGTCGAAGGCTTGGTTCATCAGGACGGTTCCTACAGGTCAGTGGCGCTGAGCGCTCTATAGGGGAGCGATGGTATCAAAATCCGCCCTGCGTTGCGGCGGCGAGCATGAATCGCTAGAGTTCGGCAGTCCTTTTGCTCGCTCAACCAACAACATCTATAAGGGAGTGTCTTGTGGAAATTGCCTGTCTCGACCTGGAAGGGGTACTGGTTCCGGAAATCTGGATCGCCTTCGCCGAAAAAACCGGTATTGAATCCCTGCGCGCCACCACCCGGGACATTCCCGACTACGACGTTCTGATGAAGCAGCGCCTGCGCATCCTCGACGAGCATGGGCTCAAGCTCGCCGACATCCAGGCAGTGATCGCCACCCTCAAGCCGCTGGATGGCGCAATCGAGTTCGTCAACTGGCTGCGCGAGCGCTTCCAGGTGGTGATCCTGTCCGACACCTTCTACGAATTCTCCCAGCCGCTGATGCGTCAGCTGGGTTTCCCGACCCTGCTGTGCCACCGTCTGATCACCGACGAAACCGATCGCGTAGTCAGTTACCAACTGCGCCAGAAAGACCCCAAGCGCCAGTCGGTATTGGCCTTCAAGACCCTCTACTACCGCGTGATCGCCGCCGGCGACTCCTACAACGACACCACCATGCTGGGCGAAGCCGACCGTGGGATTCTGTTCCATGCGCCGGAGAATGTGATCCGCGAGTTCCCGCAGTTCCCGGCGGTGCACACGTTTGAGGCGTTGAAGCAGGAATTTATCAAGGCGTCGAATCGGTCGTTGAGCCTGTAAGGCTTTCAGCGCGGCTGATGGCCTCTTCGCAGGCAAGCCAGCTCCCACACTTGACCGAGTTCCATCATGAGAATGCAGTCAAATGTGGGAGCGGGCTTGCCCGCGAAGAGGCCAGCCCAGTCACTACAAACCGTCCAGTGTCTCCAACAACACCCGCACCTTCGTCAGCGACTCCTGGTACTCCGCCTCCCATTCCGAGTCCGCGACAATCCCGCCGCCGCCCCAGCAACAAACCTGGCCATCCTTCACCAGCAAACTGCGAATGGCGATGGAACTGTCCATCTCGCCGCGCACATCCAGGTACACCAGCGAGCCGCAGTACAACCCACGGCGAGTCGGCTCCAGCTCGTCGATGATCTGCATCGCACGGATCTTCGGCGCGCCGGTGATGGAGCCGCCGGGGAAGCTGCCGGCGATCAGGTCGAGCGCGTCCTTGCCGTCGGCCAGCTCGCCGATGACGCTGCTCACCAGGTGGTGCACGTTGGGGTAGCTTTCCAGGCTGAACAGCTCCGGCACGCTGACCGAGCCGGTGCGGCAGGTGCGCCCCAGGTCGTTGCGCAGCAGGTCGACAATCATCAGGTTTTCGGCGCGGTCCTTGGGGCTGGCCAGCAGTTCGGCGGCGTTGGCGGCGTCTTCCTCAGGCGTCAGGCTGCGTGGGCGGGTGCCTTTGATGGGGCGGGTTTCGACCTGGCGTTTGCTGATGTGCACGAAACGCTCTGGCGACAGGCTCAGCACCGCGCCGTCGTCCGGCAGGCTCTGGAACCCGGAGAACGGCGTCGGGCAGGCTTCGCGCAGGGCGCAGTAAGCCACCCATGGATCGCCGATGCACGGGGCCCGGAAACGCTGGGCAAAGTTCACTTGGTAGCAGTCGCCGGCCTGGATGTAATCCTGGATGCGCACGATAGCCTGGCGGTAGGCCTCGGCGGTGAGGTCCGGCGCCATGGGACCGTTCAACTTGAAGATTGCCGCGCTGTCGGCGACCGGCTGGCCGAACAGAGCGATCAAGCGTTGCTGCTCGATATCGGCCAGTGTCGGATGAAACACGAGCTGGCTGGTCTGCGCCTGATGATCACTGATCAATGCCCAGGCATACAGCCCGAAGCGCGCATCCGGCAGGTGCAGGTCATCCACGGCGAGGTGCGGCATGTGCTCCAGGTGTCGGCCAAAGTCATAGCTCAGGTAACCGATCAACCCACCGGCAAACGGCAGCTCATAACCAGAAGGCAGATCCGCCTCGCCCAACTGCGTAAGATTTGCACGCAAGCGTTGCAGGAAATCACTGCCGCTTTCGTCGTGCGATACCGTCAATGTCGTTTGTGGCCACGCGCTCAACAGGTCATACCGTCCGCGCTCGGCTGCCGGTCGGCCGCTGTCCAGCAGCACTGCGCCAGGCGCATGGCGAATCGCCGCGAAATACTCGGCGGGGTTGGCCCGGTAGGGCAGCGGGTGTACGGAGCAGGTCAACATGCGGGGTGGATCAGCCATTGGCGCGGGGGAGGGGATTGTAGTCCCCCGTAGGATTTGCTCCTAGGGGGGATGTCGGGGATAGACAGATTGAAGACCTGATCAGCCTTCGACGGGGGGAATATGTCCAAACATTTCCTGCACGAACTTCACCCGTTCTTCCGGGGTTTCTGTCACGCCAGCGGCGTTCAGCGCTTCCAACCGTGCTTCCACCGCATGGGTGCGCAGGGTCAGGCCGCAGTCATTGGCAATCTGGATATTCAGCCCAGGCCGCGCATTCAGTTCCAGGATCAACGGGCCTTTTTCCTGGTCCAGCACCATGTCCACGCCGATATAGCCCAGCCCGCACAGCTCATAGCAGCCGGCGGCGAGCTTCATGAAACCGTCCCAGTTGGGCAGCTGCACGCCATCCACCGCATTGGTGGTGTCGGGGTGTTTGGTAATGATGTTGTTCAGCCAGGTGCCGCGCAGGGTCAGGCCGGTGGCGAGGTCCACGCCGACGCCAATTGCACCCTGGTGCAGGTTGGCCTTGCCGCCCGACTGGCGGGTCGGCAAGCGCAGCATCGCCATCACCGGGTAGCCCATCAGCACGATGATGCGAATGTCCGGCACGCCTTCATAGCTGATGCTCTTGAAGATCTGGTCGGGCACCACACGGTATTCGATCAACGCACGATCACGGTGGCCGCCCAGGGAATACAGGCCAGTGAGGATGCTGGAAATCTGATGCTCGATCTCTTCATGGCTGATGATCTTGCCCGACACCGTGCGATAGCGCCCTTCAAAGCGGTCGGCGACCACCAGGATGCCGTCCCCGCCGGCGCCCTGGGCCGGCTTGATCACGAAGTCGCTGCGCCCGCCGATGATCTCGTCGAGCTTGTCGATTTCTTTCTCGGTGCTGATCACCCCGTACATTTCCGGTACATGGATGCCGGCCGCCAGCGCGCGCTCCTTGGTGATGATCTTGTCATCCACGATCGGGTACAGGCTGCGCTTGTTGTACTTGAGCACGTAGTCGGCGTTACGCCGGTTGATGCCCATGATCCCGCGCGCTTCCAGGGCTTTCCAGGTCTTCCAGAAACCAAACATTACCGGTCAGCCTTCAAGAACGCCTTGAAACGCACCAGCTCGGTCAGGCGGTAACCGCGATAACGCCCCATGGCCAGCATGAACCCCACCAGGATCAGCAGGATCGCCGGGAAGGTGAACACGAAGTAGATCAGCTCCGGCACGCTCATGATCAGATGCGCCAGGGACGCCGCGAACAGCGTGCCAATCGCCACTTTCAGCGCATGGTTGGCGCCGCGTTCCTCCCAGGTGATGGACAGGCGTTCGATGGTCATGGTCAGGATCACCATGGGGAACAGCGCCACCGACAACCCGCGCTCCAGCCCCAGCTTATGGCTGAACAGGCTGATGGCCGCAATCAGCACTACTACGAAGGTCAGCACCACCGACAACCTTGGCAGCATCTGCAATTTCAGGTGTTCCAGGTACGACCTGAGGGACAGCCCCAGCGCCGTGATAATCGTAAACAGCACAATCCCGAAGCCCAACTGCGTCTCGCGGAACGCCAGGGCGATCAGCACCGGGGTGAACGTGCCGAGTGTCTGCAGGCCGATCAGGTTGCGCAGGATGAGGATCACCAGCACGCCAATCGGGATCATCACCATGATCATGAAGGTCTGCTGGGTTTGCAGCGGCAGGCCGTACAGCGAGTATTCGAGGAAGTTGGCGTCGGTGTTCTCGTCGGTCAGCTTGGCCAGGCGAATCGCGTTCATCTCGCTGTTGTTCAGGCTGAAGGTCACCATGGCCTTCTTGCCGCCCTCGACGGTGATCAGGTTTTCATCACCGGTCCACCACAGCAGGCGGTCGGCGGGCAGGCCCTGTTCGCCGGTTTCCGGGTTGAAGTACAACCAGTCATTGCCGTTGAAGCTGCGCAACCACAGTTCCGGGGTTTGCGGCTGGTCGGCGACCAGGCGGATGGTGTGGACCTTTTCCACCGGCACGTGGGCGATGGACAGCAGCAGTTCGACGATCTTGGCCTTGTGTGGCGTCGAAGGGTCGCCCGCCAGCAGCAGTTTCACATTGTCGTCGTTGAGGTTATTGGTGCGCTTGATCGCTTCGGTGATAAACGTCTCGACGTCGGCCGAGTGCTGGCGGATCGGCGCCAGCAGGGCTTCGGCGGCAATCTTTTCCGGGCCTTCCACGGCGATGCTGTCGCGGAATGTGGGGCCTTTGACCTTGACCTTCTCGCCGCTGTAGCGCTTGGTCAGCACCAGGCGGTAGTACAGGGTCTGGTTACCCTTGGCGCGGCGTGCCGACCAGGTGACCTTGCGGTTGCCGTCGATGCGGTTGACGCTCACCCCGTAGTTATTCGAGATGAAGCTTTCGTTGAGGCTGACGAAGTCGCGGCTCAGGGGTGGCACGAACATCTGGATCTTCACCGGGTCTTTCGGGTTGGCGACGAACTCGACCTTGGCGTCGATGTTCCACAAGTCGTCGGTGGCGTCCTCGGTGACGGGGATCCCCAGCACGAAGATCTGATAAGCGGTGACCGAAATACCCAAAACCACCAGGATGGTGATCAGGATCTTCAGGTGCAGGGTCAGAGAGCGCATTCGGTTTACTCGGCGGTATGAGCGTCGGCGGCGCAGGCGGGTTTGCCTGCTGCGTATTTAAGACTGGGGTCGACCAGCGCATCAAAGCGTTTCAGCGCTTCGGAGCCGATCAGCAGCGGGTATTGGAATGCGCTGCGGTCAGTCAAGTTCACTTCGATGCTGCGTAAAGCAGTGCCCATGCAGATATCCAGGGCAATCACCGGACGGGCGGTGTAGTTCTTGTCCTCATCGGGGTCGTAGTCACCGGCGCGGCGCTTGATCTTGCTGACGCGGGCCAGGGGACGCTCGATGGGATGGGAATGGGCGGTGTCGATGGCCAGGTAGAAGCGCACCCAGGATTCGCCGTTGCGCTTGAAGCGCTTGATATCACGGGCACTGAGCGAGGCGGTCTTGGCACCGGTATCCAGTTTGGCGGCGACTTCCAGGTCGATACCGGCCAACTGGGCGTATTCGTTGAGGCCATACACGGTCTTCTCGGCGGCAGCGCCAAGGCTGGGTGCGGTCAACAGGCACATCAATAGAAGGAAGGGTTTGAGTCTCATAGATCCCGAGGCGGCAGTGCGATGTTCAATTCAAGGCGACTGGCATTGCTGCGCAAACTCCCTCGTACGCCGTTTCATCCAATGATGTCAGGCAAAAGTGCCGGGCATTCTAACATGATGCTTTTTTGGCGCCAGCGCTGGCAGGCGGCCATGCCCTGCTAGGGTGCAACCCTGGTTATTAGACGATTGTCGACAATGTGTATTTATTCTTTGACTATCCTGGGTTGATTGGCTAGTTTTTGCGGAATTGCTTTAAAAGGTGTCGACAATATGCTGGATCAGCTGGAATCCCCAGTGGTGGCGCAAGACGATTCCCAGACCATGTCCGAGAACGTCTTCCGGCGTATCCAGGCCGCCATCGTCAAGGGCGAGATCGCCCCGGGCAGCAAGATCTCCGAGCCGGAGCTGGCGCGCACCTACGGCATCAGCCGTGGCCCGCTGCGTGAGGCGATCCACCGCCTGGAAGGCCAGCGCCTGCTGGTGCGCGTGCCCCACGTCGGCGCGCGGGTGGTGTCGTTGAGCCACGACGAACTGATCGAACTCTATGAAATCCGCGAATCCCTCGAAGGCATGGCTTGTCGCCTGGCCGCCGAGCGCATGACCGACGCGGAAATCGAAGAATTGCGCCAAGTGCTGCACACCCACGAGCGCGACGAAGCCTTCCAGGCCGGCCTGGGCTATTACCAGCAGGAGGGCGACTTCGACTTCCATTACCGGATCATCCAGGGCGCCGGCAACCGCACCCTGACCCAGATGCTCTGCGGCGAGCTGTACCAATTGGTGCGTATGTACCGCATCCAGTTTTCCGCCACACCCAATCGTCCGCGCCAGGCCTTTGCCGAGCACCACCGCATTCTCGACGCGATTGCCGATCGCGACGGTGAACTGGCCGAACTGTTGATGCGCCGGCATATCGGCGCATCCAAACGCAATATTGCCCGTCACTTCCCGGACGGCACTCCCCCATCACGAGGTGAATGATGAGTTCCAATAACAAGACGACTCCCGGCCAGCGTTTCCGTGACGCGGTCGCCAGTGAACACCCGCTGCAGGTGGTGGGTGCGATCAACGCCAACCACGCACTGCTGGCCAAGCGCGCCGGGTTCAAGGCGATCTACCTGTCGGGTGGCGGGGTGGCGGCTGGCTCCCTCGGTGTGCCGGACCTGGGCATCACCGGCCTGGACGATGTGCTGACCGACGTACGCCGCATCACCGACGTGTGCGACCTGCCGCTGCTGGTGGACGTGGACACCGGCTTCGGCTCCTCGGCATTCAATGTGGCGCGCACCGTCAAGTCGATGATCAAGTTCGGCGCGGCCGCCATCCATATCGAAGATCAGGTCGGCGCCAAGCGTTGCGGTCATCGCCCGAACAAGGAAATCGTGTCCCAGCAGGAAATGGTCGACCGTATCAAGGCCGCCGTGGATGCGCGCACCGATGACAGCTTCGTGATCATGGCGCGTACCGATGCGCTGGCGGTCGAAGGCCTGGAGTCCGCGCTGGAACGTGCCGCCGCCTGCATCGAGGCCGGCGCCGACATGGTGTTCCCGGAAGCCATCACCGAGCTGGAGATGTACAAACTGTTCGCCTCCCGCGTGAAAGCGCCGATCCTGGCCAACATCACCGAGTTCGGCGCCACGCCGCTGTACACCACCGAACAGTTGAAATCTGCCGATGTTTCCATCGTGCTGTACCCGCTCTCGGCCTTCCGCGCCATGAACAAGGCCGCCGAGAATGTCTACACCGCGATCCGTCGCGACGGTACCCAACAGAACGTGATCGACACCATGCAGACCCGCATGGAGCTTTACGATCGCATCGACTACCACACCTTCGAGCAGAAGCTCGACGCGCTGTTTGCCGCGAAAAAATAACCCGGCGCACTCCCAAATAAATTCAAGATTGGAGAACAGACATGGCTGAAGCAAAAGTATTGAGTGGTGCCGGCCTGCGTGGCCAGGTGGCTGGGCAGACCGCACTGTCCACCGTGGGCCAGGCGGGTGCCGGCCTGACCTATCGCGGCTACGACGTGCGCGAACTGGCCGCCGATGCGCAATTTGAAGAAGTCGCCTACCTGCTGCTGTACGGCGAGTTGCCGACCAAGACCGAGCTGGCCGCCTACAGCGCCAGGCTGGGCAAGCTGCGCGACCTGCCGCAAGCGCTGAAGGAAGTGTTGGAGCGTATCCCCGCCGACGCACACCCGATGGACGTGATGCGCACCGGTTGCTCGTTCCTGGGCAATATCGAGCCGGAAAAAGACTTCAGCGTGCAGCGCGACGTTACCGACCGCCTGCTCGCCGCGTTCCCGGCAATCATGTGCTACTGGTATCGCTTCAGCCACGACGGCAAGCGCATCGACTGCGTGACCGACGAGCCGAGCATCGGCGGCCACTTCCTGCACCTGCTGCACGGCAAGAAGCCCAGCGAGTTGCACGTCAAGGTGATGAACGTGTCGCTGATCCTCTACGCAGAACACGAATTCAACGCCTCGACGTTCACCGCCCGGGTGTGTGCCTCGACCCTGTCCGACCTGTATTCCTGCGTCACCGCCGCCATCGGCTCGCTGCGCGGCCCGCTGCACGGCGGCGCCAACGAAGCGGCGATGGAAATGATCGAGCGTTTCTCGTCCGCTGAAGAGGCGATCGAAGGCACCCTCGGCATGCTGGCGCGCAAGGACAAGATCATGGGCTTTGGCCACGCGATCTACAAAGACAGCGACCCGCGTAATGAAGTGATCAAGGGCTGGTCGAAAAAACTTGCGGACGAGGTGGGCGACAAGGTGCTGTTCCCGGTCTCCGAAGCCATCGACAAGACCATGTGGGAACAGAAGAAGCTGTTCCCCAACGCTGACTTCTACCATGCCTCGGCGTACCACTTCATGGGCATCCCGACCAAGCTGTTCACCCCGATCTTCGTGTGCTCGCGCCTGACGGGCTGGGCGGCGCATGTGTTCGAACAGCGCGCCAACAACCGCATCATCCGTCCAAGCGCCGAATACACCGGCGTCGAGCAGCGCAAGTTCGTGCCAATCGAACGTCGCTGAATGGGAATGCCGACGATCCCGAATTGTTAACCGGATCAAATGTGGGAGGGGGCTTGCCCCCGATTGCTGTCTGTCAGTTGATGCAGCGGGCACTGACCCACCGCTATCGGGGCAAGCCCCCTCCCACATTGTGACCGCATTTCAATTCTGGATCGGTGCAGGTCCTCCCTTTGTTATCACCGTGACCGAGTCCTGACGATGAACACTGAATTCCGCAAACCGCTTCCCGGCAGCCGCCTGGATTTCTTCGACGCCCGTGCGGCTGTCGAGGCAATCACCCCTGGCGCCTACGCCACCTTGCCTTACACCTCCCGCGTCCTTGCGGAAAACCTGGTGCGCCGCTGCGACCCAGCCACCCTCAATGCTTCCTTGAGCCAACTGATCGAACGCAAGCGCGACCTCGACTTCCCATGGTTCCCGGCGCGCGTGGTGTGCCACGACATCCTCGGCCAGACCGCTCTGGTCGACCTCGCCGGCCTGCGTGACGCCATCGCCCTGCAAGGCGGTGACCCGGCCCAGGTCAACCCGGTAGTGCCGACCCAACTGATCGTCGACCACTCCCTGGCCGTCGAAGCCGGTGGTTTTGACCCGGACGCGTTCGAAAAAAACCGCGCCATCGAAGACCGTCGCAACGAAGACCGTTTCCACTTCATCGAGTGGACCAAGAAGGCCTTCAAGAACGTCGATGTAATCCCGCCCGGCAACGGCATCATGCACCAGATCAACCTGGAGAAAATGTCCCCGGTGATCCAGGTGCGCGACGGCGTGGCCTTCCCCGATACCTGCGTCGGCACCGACAGCCACACCCCGCACGTGGATGCCCTGGGCGTGATCGCCATCGGTGTCGGCGGCCTGGAAGCCGAGAGCGTGATGCTCGGTCGCGCCTCGTGGATGCGCCTGCCGGAAAGCGTCGGCGTCGAATTGACCGGCAAGCTGCAACCGGGCATCACCGCCACCGACATGGTGCTGGCGCTGACCGAGTTCCTGCGTAAACAGAAAGTGGTTGGCGCCTGGCTGGAGTTCTTCGGCGAAGGTGCTTCGGCACTCACGCTTGGCGACCGTGCAACCATCTCCAACATGGCCCCGGAATACGGCGCGACTGCGGCGATGTTCTACATCGACCAACAGACCATCGCCTACCTGAAGCTCACCGGCCGCGAAGACGAACAAGTCACGCTGGTGGAGCAGTACGCTCGCCACACCGGCCTGTGGGCCGATGACCTCAAGGGCGCGCAGTACGAGCGAGGGCTGACCTTCGATCTGTCCAGCGTCGTGCGCAACATGGCCGGCCCGAGCAACCCCCATGCTCGCGTTGCCACCAGCGATCTGGCGTCCAAGGGTATTTCCGGCCAGTGGGACGAAGTGCCAGGCCAAATGCCTGACGGCGCAGTGATCATCGCCGCCATCACCAGTTGCACCAACACCAGCAACCCGCGCAACGTGATCGCCGCCGGCCTGCTGGCGCGCAACGCCAACAAGCTTGGGCTGACCCGCAAGCCGTGGGTCAAATCGTCCCTGGCACCCGGCTCGAAAACCGTGGCGATGTACCTGGAAGAAGCCGGCCTGGGCCATGAGCTGGAAAAACTCGGCTTCGGTGTGGTGGCGTTTGCCTGCACCACCTGCAACGGCATGTCCGGCGCACTCGATCCGGTGATCCAGCAGGAAATCATCGACCGCGACCTGTACGCCACCGCCGTGCTCTCGGGCAACCGTAACTTCGACGGGCGTATTCACCCCTACGCCAAGCAAGCGTTTCTCGCGTCGCCGCCGCTGGTTGTCGCGTATGCGATTGCCGGCACCATCCGCTTCGACATCGAGAAAGACGTGCTTGGCCTCGACGCGAATGGCAAGGAAATCCGCCTGCAAGACATCTGGCCGAGCGACGAAGAGATCGACGCAGTGGTCAAGGCCTCGGTCAAGCCGGAGCAGTTCCGCCAGGTCTACATCCCGATGTTCGCCCTCCACGAGGACACTGGCCCGAAAGTCGCGCCGCTGTACGAATGGCGTCCGCAAAGCACCTATATCCGCCGCCCACCTTACTGGGAAGGCGCGCTGGCCGGTGCCCGTCCGCTCAAGGGCATGCGCCCGCTGGCGGTGCTGCCGGACAACATCACCACCGACCACCTGTCGCCCTCCAACGCGATCATGCTCGACAGCGCCGCCGGCGAATACCTGGCGAAAATGGGCCTGCCGGAAGTCGACTTCAACTCCTACGCGACGCACCGGGGCGATCACTTGACCGCGCAGCGCGCCACCTTCGCCAACCCGAAACTGTTCAACGAAATGGTGGTGGAAAACGGCAAGGTCAAGCAGGGTTCCCTGGCGCGCATCGAGCCGGAAGGCCAGGTCACGCGGATGTGGGAGGCCATCGAAACGTACATGGAGCGCAAGCAACCGCTGATCATCATTGCCGGCGCGGACTACGGCCAGGGCTCGTCTCGCGACTGGGCGGCCAAGGGCGTGCGGCTGGCCGGTGTGGAGGCGATTGCCGCCGAAGGTTTCGAGCGCATCCACCGCACCAACCTGGTGGGCATGGGCGTGTTGCCGCTGGAGTTCCTGCCGGGCACCGACCGCCACACCCTGAAGATCGATGGCAGCGAGACCTATGATGTGGTCGGCGCGCGTACTCCGCGGGCGCAGTTGACCCTGGTGATCAACCGCAAGAATGGCGAACGTGTCGAGGTGCCGGTGACCTGCCGCCTCGACACCGCCGAAGAAGTGTCGATCTACGAGGCGGGCGGCGTGTTGCAACGCTTTGCCCAGGACTTCCTGGAATCGGCTGCGACGGCCTGAGGGGACACCATGGCACACGTAGCGCAAATCAAGATCCCCGCCACCTACATGCGTGGCGGCACCAGCAAGGGCGTGTTTTTCAGCCTCACAGACCTGCCCGAATCGGCGCAGGTGCCGGGCGCCGCACGCGATGCCTTGCTATTGCGGGTGATCGGCAGCCCCGACCCCTACGACAAGCAAATCGACGGCATGGGCGGCGCCACCTCGAGCACCAGCAAGACCGTGATCCTGGCCAAAAGCACCCGCGCCGATCACGACGTGGATTACCTGTTCGGCCAGGTCTCCATCGACAAACCCTTCGTTGATTGGAGCGGCAACTGCGGCAACCTGTCGGCGGCGGTCGGTTCCTTTGCCATCAGCGCCGGCCTGGTCGATCCGGCACGCCTGCCCCACAACGGCGTGGCTGTGGTGCGTATCTGGCAAGCC
>Ga0207706_10000139_pt1 | contig 79096 bp, 80 predicted proteins | sample KBSC53metaG_FD_184318 | JGI IMG/M metagenome (GOLD analysis project Ga0207706, IMG submission 184318) | Corn rhizosphere microbial communities from Kellogg Biological Station, Michigan, USA - KBS C5-3 metaG (SPAdes) (version 2) | ecosystem: Host-associated > Plants > Roots > Rhizosphere > Soil ... | reverse complement strand
TGCTGCGGGTACTGCAAGAGCGCAGCGTGCGCCCGGTAGGCGGCACCACCGAGATACCCATCGATGTGCGTGTGATCGCGGCCACCAACCGCGATCTGGACCGGCAAGTGGCCGAAAATACTTTTCGTGAAGACTTGTACTACCGCTTGAGCGTGATTCCAGTCTCAGTGCCGCCGTTGCGCGAGCGCCGCGAGGACATTCCGGTGCTGGTCAATCATTTCCTGAAGAAATATGCTCCGGCAGCCGGCAAGAGTATTTTGCGGGTGAATGCTCATTCGCTGAGCGCGCTGTCCGGATATGACTGGCCGGGCAACGTGCGTCAGCTGGAAAATACCATCGAACGGGCGGTGGCGCTCGAAACCGGAGAAGAACTCAACGTCGAACTCCCCGCCGAACGTTCAAAGGCCAGGGCGGCGGCAGCCGGAGTCGGTGGACCAGTTTCCATCGCCCCAGGCTCGGTCCTGCCTGAGGGCGTGGACATGGAGAAATACGTGGCCGGCATCGAACGCTCACTATTGCTGGCAGCACTGGCGCAATCGAACGGTGTGCAGACCCGGGCGGCTGAAGTACTGAAGATTTCTTATCGTTCGTTCCGGCATTTGGCCAAGAAATATGAACTGTGAGCTGCTGGCTGCTAGCTCCTGGCTTCCCGCCAAAAGCTAAGAGCTAGTAGCCAGAAGCCAAAAGTAGAAGCTAGGAGCCGCTTTTCTTCAACTGCTGTTTCCATCCCAGAATCCTGGCTTTGTTGGCTTCGGCTTCGGCCTCTGGAATCATGCCCTTTTTCTGATATAGGACAGACAAACTGGTGTAGGCCAGCACATCATCGGGATCGAGCTCGGCAATTCGTTTGGCCACCGCGATGGCCTCGTCCAGGCGGTTGAGGTCCTGGAGGGTGCGGGCCATGCCGTGCATGGCCTCGGTGAAAACCGGATCGGCGGCCAGGGAATGCTGGTACTCGGCCAGGGCACGCTCCTGCTCACCTTCGGCGACTAGATCGAGGGCGGCGTAGTAGTGGTCTTCGGCCTTCTGGCGGGCGTCGTCGGCCATGCAGCATAAATTTTAGCAGGTCTGAAAAACAGGTCGTCAGTCTTCAGAGAAACCAGAGCCTGCTGACGGCTGGCGGGCGAGTGATTCTATGAGCTGTTTGTTCTAGTGGTCAGTCATTGGTTGTCAGTTCTCAGAAAAACCAGCCTCTGCTGACGACTGAAGACTGACCTCGCCAGCGTTATACTCGGATGCAGCCATGCGCTACATGCTTCGATTTCTGTGGAACGCGACCCGAGGACATCGCCTTACTCCGTGGCGGAGTCCCTATCTGCTGTGGCGAATCGAGACTTATTGTGGAGTCAAGATGCAGCAGATCGGCTTCCTCGAATTCTGGGAGTTCATGTGGCGGGAGCGCAGCAATCTCTGGCGCTTTCTGAAATGGACAGGGGAAATCGAGCGCTACGTGCATCCCAAGGCAAAGCGCGCGTAGTGTAGGTGTGGCGCGGGCGCCCCCCGCCCGCGGCTTTTGACTTTCAGTCTGAATCTCGCGGGCGGGGGCGCCCGCGCCACACGTTAGCTAGTTTCCGTTGCCGGCGGCGGCTGCGCCTTCCAGTGAAATCATCACTTCGCTGCCTTTGCCGGAACCGACGATTTTAGCCGCGGAGCCGCGATTGGAAGCGATTTCCAGGTAGCCCATGCTGCCCAGGATGCCGAAAACCTGGCCAGGCGAGCCCTCGGAATAATTCGGGAGAATCTCCGTAATCTCTTGCTGGCCTACCACCAGCTTGAAGGGGGCTGGCTCGGAGGCAAAAAGCATGGGAGCGTCCTGAGGGGTGATGTTGGTTACGAGGTTGCCAAAGCGGTCCACTTTCAGGATCACGCCGCGCAAGGTGTTGCCGTTTACCGATTTGGGTTTGGGCGGATTGAAGCGGACGAAATCGGTAATCTCTTCACCGAATTTTTCTGAATCAACCCCCTTGGCCAGCCAGGCTGCGATGGGCGCAAAGATATCGCGACCGTGGAAGGTGTTGCTCACGGGTTGCAGGGAATAGTGTTCGGCGGTGACGTGGCGGATGTGCAGGCGCTCTTCCCGGGCATAGACCATGGACAGCACGCCATTATCGGGCGCAACAAAGTGGTGCCGATCGCTGGTCACCAGGATGGGGCGCCGAGCCGTCCCCACGCCCGGATCAACCACCACCAGATGCACCGTGCCCGAAGGGAAGTAGTTATACGATTGCGCAATCATCAGCGCGCCATCCAACACATCGAAGGCCTGGACGGAATGGCTGATATCCACGATTTCAGCCTCGGGCGCAATGGAGAGAATGACGCCTTTGATCGTCCCCACAAAATGATCGTTAAGCCCAAAATCGGTAGTCAGCGTGATGATCGGACGATGCTCCAATTTCCCCTCGCTTGCAGACAGAGTTTTCCCCGGAAATGCCGAAAGTAACCCGTCAGGAGAGCTGAGTCAAGGAACCGAGGTAACGGGAAAGCGGACGCTGGACGTCGGACCTCAGGCCTCGAAATCCATCATTTAAGCAGGCCAGTTGAACCCCTGGGATTGGCTGACGCCTGACGTCCGATGCCCGAGGTCAGCTACTGGATCTGAATGTCGCCCGATCCGGTTTCCACTTCCACGGGCACGCCTCCGCGACCCACTCGGCCGCGGACCTCTTTGCGTCCGATGGAGCCTTGCACGGTGAGCGGGTGATCGACCGAAATGGAACCGGAACTGGTATGGGCGTCGAGATCGAAAGCCGCGTCGGAGGGCAGCTTGAGTTGCACTCCGCCGGAACCGGTGTGCACATTCCAGGCCCCGGTGGGGCTGCCTTCGGCATGAATGTCTCCGCTGCCCGCCTTGGCCTCAAGTGAGCCCTGAACTCCGTGCAGTTCCATGCCTCCGGAGCCTGTGTCCACCCGTACCGAGCCGGGTGCGGTCTGTCGCAGAGTGATGCGTCCGCTGCCGGTGTCGGCCTCAAAAGCGCCGGCGATATCACTGGCGTCAATCGATCCGCTGCCGGTCTTGGCGTGCACGTTGCCCTTGACCCGGTTGATATCGATATCGCCGGAGCCGGTTTCGGCCTGGACCCGGTCGCCGATGGCGGAAATCTTCAGACCTCCGGAGCCGGCGCTGACCTCGAGCGGGCCGCGAATACCATCTACCCGCTGGTCCCCGGAACCGCTCTGGACCCGCAAATCAGTTTCCGCCGGCACCACCACCTCATAGCTGATGGAAATGTTGTGCCGCAAGTCCGGATCATCGATGCGGCCGATCCGAATATCATTGCCATTTTGCTGGATGGGCGGGTTGGCCTCGATTCGCTTGATCTTTTCCCCGGCATTTCCGCTAAACCATTCGCCGGCCCGGATGCGTCCGGTGACCTGCACCTGTCCCGGTGAGCCGGTGCGCACCTCGACGCTGCCCGAGCCCGTGCTCAGTTCCATGTGTACCGGTCCGGCGACCTGCAAAGAGCGCTGGAACGAGCCTTCAGCCGCGGCCGCCGCCGGCAGCGCCGGGAGACAAATCAGAATCAAGACCGTGGCGCTGGCGATGAACCAGTTGGGGATGGAACCGGCAGAGAGCGGGGAGGGAACAACGTTTCTGCGTTTCATGGTTTCTCCCGAAAGCTGAGTCGTTTCGAGCCGGGAATCTTACTACGCGATAGAGGCCGGGCGTCCTGCCCGTCCGCAATCATTTTCGCGAATCCTGCCTTTACTGCAACACGACCTGGTCGCCTTCCTTCAGCCCGCTGAGCAATTCGGTCTTGGCGCCGTTGGAGATGCCGATATTGACCGCGATCTTCTTCTTGCCGTCCTTGGCGCTGGGGTCGGGAATTTCAACCGACGCCTTCTTGTCTTTGTCGTAAATAATCGCGCCTTCGGGAATCTGAAGAACGTTCTTGTGTTCTTCCAGAATGATTTCCGCGTTGGCGGTCATCTCAGCCTTCAACTCACCGCCAGGGTTGTTGATGGAGACGCGTACCTCAAAGGTAGTGACGTTATCTTTCTCCACGCCCATGGGTGAGATTTTGGTGACTACACCGTTGAAGGTCTTGTCCTTGAAAGACTCGACCTTGATGCGCGCGGGCTGGCCCAGATACACCTTGCCGATGTCGCTCTCGTCCACTTTCCCTTTCACATAAACCGAGCTGGTGTCTCCCAGGGTCATGACCAGGGTGGCGGAGGAGCCCAGCACCAGGATCGAGCTCACCGCGTCGCCCATTTCCACGTCACGCGACAGCACAACCCCATCGATGGGAGAGACGATGTCGGTGTAGCTCAGTTGTTCTTCAAGTTGCTTAAGGTTGGCACGGTCTTGTCCCAGTTGTCCCCGAGCCTGGGCAATCTTTGCTTTGAGGACAGTGGCTTGCGCTTTCGACACGTTCTGCTTGTTTAAGGCCAGTTCGTAGTTCTTTTGGGCATCCTCCAGGGCAGAGGTGGAAACCACGCCTTCCTTAGCCATTCCGACGGCACGATCGTAGGCGCGTTTGAGCAGGGGCACGTCGGGTCCTTCGGCGTCCACTTTCGCCCGCTCGTAGTCGGCTTGGGAACTGGTCAGGCTGGCTTCGGCGGACTCGACGGCGGCGCGCGACTGTTCTACCTGCGCCTCGATTTCTACTTTGTCCAATTGGGCCAGGAGTTGGCCTTTTTTGACTTTATCGCCGGCGTCCACCAGCAGCTTTTTGACGATTCCGCTGGCCTTGGATTTGACCTCGACCTTGGTGATGGGCGTGACTTTGCCGGTGGCGACCACGCTCTTGGCCAGGTCACCCTTTTCCACCTTCTGCAATTTCGAAGGGTCGATCTTGTTGCCGCCTCGCGTGGCCGCAATCAGCCCGCCGGCGATCAGGAGGACAAGCACCAGTCCAATGCCGCCATAAATCAGCCGCTTTCGCCGCTTCTTGCTGCTGCCGTTGCCGTTCACGTCTGCCTCCTGAATTGATATGCCCTGCGTCTTTAATGATTACGAACGAGATATGCAGTTTGTTCCCCGGATCGTCGCGGCTCATCATCTGGGTCAACACAAAGCCGGGTCAACGCTGGATCAACAAGACACGATCTTACAGATTAGACACGCGAAACCTCGAAATGGAAGCAGACAACCTCCAGGGAGTTGGACGACCGCGGCGAGGAATAACTCTCATTCTACAAGGCCTTAGTGCTCCAAGCCATACCATTCCTCTTTGGAATGTTAGAATTAGCCCTTCATGATTGCCTACGTGCTGCTGCGGGTGTTCCTCATCCTGCTGCTGGTGGCGGCCAACGCATTCTTCGCTGCGGCGGAATTCTCCCTGGTCAGCGTGCGTGATACCCGTATTCAGCAATTAGTCGCGGCCCGGCGCATCGGTGCCCGGATTGTGCAGAAGCTGCACCGCAATCTGGACGAAGTGGTCAACGGCGTCCAGCTGGGAGTCACGATCGTCAGCCTGACCCTGGGCTGGGTAGGCGAACCGCTGCTGGCGCAGATGATGCTCGGCCCTGTGCAGGACCTTCCCCACGCCTCGGTTTACGCTCACGGGATTGCGATATTCATCGCTTTTGCGCTGATCACCTGCCTGCACGTCATTCTGGGCGAACTGGTGCCCAAATCCCTGGCGCTGCAGCGTTCGGAGCAGGTCGCGCTTGCGGTCGCCGGGCCCATGGATGTCTTCCTCACCCTGACCCGGCCTTTGCTTTATGTCATGAGCAGGGCGGCGGGGTGGGTGTTGCGCGCGTTGGGATCGAGGCGCATCCGGGAGGGACCGGTGCATTCGCCCGACGAACTGAAACTGATCGTGACCGCCAGCCGCCAGTTTGGCGAGATACCACCCTTCCAGGAAGAAATGATTCACCACGCGCTGGAGCTGGACAACGTCACAGTGCGAGAGGTGATGGTGCCTCGCCCCGCCATTTTTTCGCTGCCCGGCGACCTTACGATCTCCGACGCCCTGGCCCGTGTGGTCGAGGAGCAACACTCGCGGGTCCCGGTTTACGATCCGCAGCGCGGCCCGGAGCACATCGTCGGCGTGCTCTACGCCAAAGACCTGATGCGCTGGACCCGTCTTCGACTGAGTACCGTTCCCGATCAACCGGCGGCCGGGCGAGTCTCGGCCATGAAGATCAGCCAGATCATGCACGATGTGCTGGTCGTGCCTGAGACGAAGGTCCTCACCGAATTGCTGGAAGAATTCAAGGAACGTAAACGCCACCTGGCGGTGGTGGTGGACGAGTTCGGTTCAACCGCGGGAGTGATCACGGTCGAAGACGTCCTGGAGCAGATCGTGGGCGAAATCGAAGATGAATTTGATGTTGCTCCGGCCCAGCAGGCCCTGGTGGAAGGCGAGATTGCAGTCTCGCTCGAAGGATCGGTAAGCATCCGCGACCTGGAATCGCAGTATCAGCTTTCGCTTCCCCGCGACTCCGGCTTCGAGACCCTGGCCGGTTTCATCCTGGCCCGCCTGCAGCGGATTCCACGACAAGGTGAGAGCTTCGAGTACGAAGGCCACCGCTACACGGTGCAGGAGATCGAAGGCCACCGCATCGCCAAAGTGAAGATTGAAAAACTGGAGGCTCGACCCGCGACCCAGGCGGGAGACTGAGAACCGGGAACCCAAAACCAGCAACTGGGTTTGAAAAACAATCCGTTGAACCAAAAAATCTAGCCGTCACCGACTGACAGATGCCCCGATACTTCCTTCTCCGCGTGCTGTACACGCTGCCCGTGATCTGGCTGGTAGTCTCGCTCGTCTTTCTTCTGATTCACCTTGTGCCCGGCGACCCGATTCTTCAAATGCTGGGAGAGGGAGCTCCCGTAACCGATGTGCAGGCCGCCCGCCATGCCTATGGCCTCGACCTTCCTTTGGGCCGGCAATACCTGAACTATTGGGGAGGCGTGCTGCGCGGCGATCTGGGACCATCATTGCGGTTCAACCAGAGCGTCACCCGGTTGATTGCCCAGCGTTATCCTTACACTCTGGAGTTGACCCTGGCGGCGCTCCTGGTGGCCATTCTGCTTTCGGTCCCGGCAGGCGTGCGATCGGCGCAACGGCGCAACCAGTGGGACGATCGCGCTCTCAGCGTGGTCAGCCTGTTTGGCCTGTCCTTCCCCAACTTCGCCCTGGGCCCCATTCTCATCCTCTTCTTTGCCATCAAGCTGGGCTGGCTGCCGGTTTCGGGATCGGGCGGCTTCGCACACATGGTGCTGCCCGCGATCACCATGGGTGGGGCGCTGGCTGCGATCCTGACCCGCATGGTGCGCACCTCCATGCTGGAAGAATTGGGCCAGGACTATATCCGCACGGCCCGGGCCAAAGGGCTGTCGGAACGCAAGGTCGTCTATGGTCACGCGCTGCGCAATGCCATGATCCCCGTGATTACGGTGCTGGGCCTGCAGTTTGGCGCGCTGCTCGCCGGCGCGATCGTGACCGAAACAATTTTTTCCTGGCCGGGGATCGGACGCTTGACGATCCAGGCCATTTCCAATCGTGACTACTACCTGGTGCAGGGCTGCATCCTGGCGATTGGGTTGACGTATGTAGCGGTGAATTTTGTGACGGATTTGCTTTATTCGGTGGCGAACCCGCGGATACGGCAATGAACCGAAGGTAGCGCCGGCGTCTTCGCCGGCTGTCCGGCTGGGCGTCTCGCCTGCGCCGGGGGCAGGATGCCCTCGAACCAGCCGGCAAGATGCCGGCGCTACTTGGTTCGCTGACCATTCGCCCTCAAGCGATTCAAAGGCCTGATGGGCGAGAATGCAGGGAAGCTCTCGTTCTCAGGTCATTGTGAGTGACTTGTCGTTTGCGGCTGTTTTTTTTGCGCTCGTAGCGGTAGAAGGCATTTGATCATGTCCACGCTCTCCATCTCGCTGCCGCGCGCTGTCCGCCGCAACCCGCTGGCGGCCACCGGGGCAGTGCTGGTCGTCATGTTCGTGATCTTCGCCCTGTTCGCGCCGTGGATTGCGCCCCAGGATCCCGCTTACATCGATCTGCCGACACGCCTCTCGTCTCCGTCGTCCGCGCACTGGTGTGGAACCGATGAACTGGGACGCGACATCTTTTCCCGCCTCATCTATGGCTCCCGTATCTCAATGCTGGTGGGCAGTTCGGTGGTGGCACTGTCGCTGGCTCTCGGGCTGATCGTGGGATCGATCGCCGGCTATTACGGCGGCAACATCGATCGCTTCTTCAACGTCGTGGTGATGAACGCGTTTCTTTCTTTTCCCGGAATTCTGCTGGCGATTGCTTTTGTGGCCTTCCGCGGTCCGGGAATTTTCAATCTGGTGCTGGCGCTCTCTCTGGGCGGATGGGTGGGCTACGCCCGCCTGGTCCGCGGACAGGTGCTGGCGGCGCGCGAACGCGAATTTGTGGAAGCTGCGCGAGCCCTGGGCGCGAGCGATTTGCGCGTGATCGTCCGCCACATTCTTCCCAACATTATTCAGCCGGTGGTGGTGCAGGCTGCGATCGGCATGGCGGGCGCCATCCTCGCCGAAGCCACCATGAGCTTCCTGGGCTTGGGGGTGGCGCCGCCCACCGCCAGTTGGGGAGCGATGCTGAACGACGGCCGCGCCCACCTGTTCGACGCTCCCCACCTCGTGCTCTTTCCCGCGCTCGCCGTCATGCTGGCGGTGCTCTCGTTCAATTTCATCGGCGACGCGCTGCGCGATTTCCTCGATCCGCGCTCGCGTATCGAAGTCGGACTGTAAAATATCCGTTCACGTTAGTTGCCATCTTGAGCTCTACCTGTAAGTGGTACGCCGCGGTGCACTGACTTTAGTAACCATCGGCAGCCCCGCGCAGGGCTGTGATTGCCGACCTTTTCCGCAACATTCTCGAGTACCCCGTGTTCAAAGAAGTGGCCCGGATGACGGGCCAGCCGGACACCAAGGGAGCAAGGGGAAACCATTATGAAGATGCACGCCAGAGCCTTTATGTTGACCGCCGTAGTTGCGGGTTTGATGCTGCCCGCAGCGGCGCAGACCGTCGCGCCTCCGCCGGGTACCATCCACCAGCGCAAGGAAAACCAGCAGGACCGCATCGCTCAGGGGGTCAAGAGCGGCCAGTTGACCGCGCGTGAAACCGCCCACCTGGAAGCACGCGAAGCCAAGATCAATAAGGAAGTGCACAATGAGCGCGTGGCCAACGGCGGCAAACTGACCGCGGCCGAACGGCGGCAGGTCAACCGCCAGCAGAACCGCACTTCGCGCGCCATCTATCGCAAGAAGCACAATGCGCGGGTACAGTAAGTTTGGTTCAGCGCAGTGAGACGCCTCCGGAAACGGAGGCGTTTTTTTATGTGGGCGCGAGCGCCCCGCTCGTGCGGTTTCCGCAGACGAACCGCCCGGTCAATATGAAAGGTTTTCCAGGGTGGCGGTCATCCCACCTTCCTGCCAGAATTCCTTTTGTGTTCGTTCCAGATCAGGCTGAGGAGCTAAACCATGATTGCGCGCATCTGGCGAGGGGTCACCATCGAATCCGACAAAGACACTTATTTCGAGTATCTGCAAGCTACCGGCTTGAAGGAATATGCCGCCGTTCCCGGCAATCAAGGGGTGTGGGTCTTGAGACGCGTAAGCGGCGGCGAGGCCGAGTTCACCTTGATCTCGCTCTGGGAATCCTGGGATGCGATCAAGGCCTTCGCCGGCCCGGACCATGAAAGGGCGGTTTACTATCCCGAAGACCAACGCTTTCTGCTGCATTTGGACCCCGAAGTCCGGCATTACGAAGTCTTGAGCTCTCCGCTGGGGTGAGCCTCCACTAGAGGCGCAAGTGCTTGAGGAGAGGGTAAATCTGGTTCTTGACATATATTGCAAATTGTAATATTAATATTGCGATTTGAAGATATGAAGCTGGCCGAAAAATTACGTTACCTGCGCGAAGTGGAGGGCTCGCTGCGCGGCCTGGCCCGTCCCATGACCCAGCAGGAACTGGTGCGCGCCATCCGCAAGGAGCAGGGCCAGAGCATCAGCCAGTCTTACGTGTCGCAAATCGAGAGCGGCGCGCGACCGCACATGACGCAATCGACGCGCACGCTGCTGGCCAGGTTCTTCAAGGTACATCCCGGGTTTCTGGTGGATGACCCCGAGGGCTACCACACCGAACTGGTGTCCGACTTGCGCACCACCGAAGGCAAGCTCGACGTCTGGCTCTTGCAGGGATCGGAACGATTTGCCAGCGATCCCGAGGTAAGCGAAGTGCTGATCAAGGCGGCGCGGGAGAAGGACACGCGACGCTGCTTTCTGCTGCTGGGCGCGATCCTGGATACGCCGGGACTGGCAGAACGGCTGCTCCAGGCCCTTCAGCCTGAGCATGGCGGCCATCGGACCGACGGCAGAGCAGGGAGGCGACGCGTATGACCTGGGCGGATTTCTATCTGATTTGCTTCGCGGGGGGATTTTTCTTCAGCCTGCTGTCGTTTCTTGCGGGAGGCATGCGCTGGCATCTGCACCTGCCACATTTTTCGCATGTGCATGGGGCAACACCTCCGGTTGTCGCCGGCCATGGCGCTCCGGCAGGGCACTCAGCGGCTGCTGCGGGGAGTGCGGGAGAGGCTGTGAGCCACGGTCACGCCGCCCACATTTCGCCGTTCAATTTCATTACCGCGACAGCCTTCCTGGCCTGGTTCGGCGGGACCGGTTACCTGCTGACGCGCTTCTCCGGCGTCTGGTTCGTCACCGGGCTTGGCCTGGCCGTGGTCAGCGGCCTGGTGGGCGGAACGATTGTGTTTCTCTTTCTCAGCCGCATCTTGATATCGCAGAAAGAAAGCATGGATCCGGCTGATTACGAAATGACCGGCGTGCTCGGCCGAGTCTCGGTCTCGATCCGGGAGAGTGGCACGGGCGAAATCATCTACTCGCAGGCGGGCACGCGGCGGACTTGCGGCGCCCGCGGAGTCGATGGAGCGGCCGTAGCGAAGGGAACCGAAGTAATGGTCACACGCTACGAGAAGGGAATTGCTTACGTACGCCCCTGGTCGGAAGTATCAGGTGAGGAAGAGTAAGTGTAGGCGCGAGCGTCCCGCTCGTGCCCGGTCGGCAAGAACGTCGGAGTACTGGTTTGCGGTGCGGTAAGCGCCAGGAGAGGCCAGATGGACAGCAAACTTTATCGCGCACTGACAGCGATGCTGTGGCTGGCACTGCCGTTGACCGCGTTGCAGTACTGGTCGGTGTGGGACCAGTTGCCCGGCAGAATGGCCACTCATTTCGGGGCTGCAGGCCAGCCCAATGGCTGGATGACGCGGGAGACTTCGCTCATTTTCGCCATGGTTGTGACCACGCTGCTCCTGGCGGCGCTGACCTGGGCGCTCATCCGGGTGCGCAAGCCCGATCTCCTCGCATGGTCCCTGCTGGCCATGTTGTACGTGGTAATGGGCGGCCTGTTCAGCATCAACATTGAGGTATTGCGCTACAACCTCTACGGACGCCCGCTCAACATTGTTCCTGCTCTGGCCGTAGTCTTCATCGCGGCAATTGCTTTAACGGCAGTTGCTCTGGTCAGCAAGCGCGGTGTCGAACTGCCACGCCATGCAGATATGGTCGAAGCGGAGGAAGTTCACGGCTCGCTGCTGTGGGCATCGGTTTTTAGCGTGCTCACCGCAGTCGAAGTCGGGGTGATCACTGTTATCCCGCTGGGCGGCCTGCGCTGGGTCATGGCTTTGCCGGCATTGCTGCTGCTGGGAGCGGCGGTGCTGGCCTGGGGCGGCTTTCACTATCGCTTCACCGGCCATGGAGTCGAGATCAGCACGCTGGGCTTTCGCCTGCGCTCTATTCCGCTCGAAAACATCAAGGCATATGCGGTTGCGCCCTGGAATCCGATGGGCGGCTACGGCATTCGCGGCATTGGAGAGCGCCGCGCCTATGTTTGGGGAAACACCGGAGTCCGGCTCATGCTCTCCGACGGAGAAGTATTCCTTGGCCATGGTGAGCCGGAAAGAATCATGCAGGACTTGAACTTGATCAGGCAAAACCAGAAAGCTCGCGAAAATACATGAAGAGAACGCATTTGATTTCCTTCGTGTAGCTTCGTGCCCTTTGTGGTTAAAGGGTCTTGTTGGGGGGCACTCGAAAGAGGAGGCGATATGTTCGGGTTTTCACACATTTTCGAAATCTGGGTTTTCGTCGGCCTGGGAGTCATGGTCATTCTGTTCCTGATGAGCGCCATGGCCAGGCTCTACCGCAAGGCTGGCCCGCATGAAGCCCTGATCGTTTACGGACTGGGCGGAACGCGGGTGGTGAAGGGCCATGGCACGCTGGTATTTCCCATGGTCCAGATCTGCCGCGAGCTCTCACTGGAGTTGATGTCGTTCGACGTGGCTCCGCAACAGGACCTCTACACCAAGCAGGGCGTGGCAGTCACGGTCGAGGCCGTGGCCCAGATCAAGGTGAAGTCGGATATGGAGTCCATCCTGACCGCGTCGGAGCAATTTCTCACCAAGACCGATCAGGAACGCGAAGGGCTGATCCGCCTGGTGATGGAAGGACACCTGCGCGGCATCATCGGGCAGCTCACGGTGGAAGAGATTGTGAAGCAGCCCGAGATGGTCTCCGACCGCATGCGGTCCACGTGCGCGGAAGACATGAACAAGATGGGCCTTGAAGTTATTTCTTTCACTATCAAGGAAGTCCGCGACAAGAACGAGTACATCACCAACATGGGCAAGCCCGATGTGGCCCGCATCAAGCGCGATGCCGACGTGGCCACCGCGGAAGCCGACCGCGACACCGCCATCAAGCGCGCGCTGGCGCAGCGCGAGTCCGCGGTCGCCAGAGCGCAGGCGGATCAGGAGCGGGTCCTGGCGGAAACGCTCTCTCTCGCCAAACAGGCGGAGGCGCAGCGTGATCTCGAAGTCAAGAAAGCGCAGTACGTCGAAGTCACCAAGCGGCAGCAGGCGCAGGCCGACAAAGCCTACGACATCCAGACCAACATCATGCAGCAGCAGGTCATTGCCGAGCAGGTGAAAGTGCAGCAGATCGAAAAAGAACAGCAGGTGAAGGTGCAGGAAGCCGAAATCAACCGTCGCGAGAAAGAGTTGATTGCCACGGTGCTGAAGGGCGCGGAGATCGAGCGTCAGCGAATTGAAACTCTGGCCCTCGCCGAAAAACAACGGCTGATGTCGGAGGCGGATGGTCATGCCTCGGCGATTCGCGCCCAGGGCGAAGCTGAAGCCGAGATTATTTTCAAGAAGGGAGAGGCTGAAGCTAAAGCCATGAACGTAAAAGCCGAGGCCTACCAGGAGTACAACCAGGCGGCGGTGATCGACAAGCTGTTCACCGGCATGCCTGAAATCGTGCGGGCGCTGGCCAGTCCGCTGGCCAACGTGGACAAGATCACGATCGTGTCCACCGGCAACGGCGACGCGTCGGGGATGAACAAAATCACCGGCGACATCGCCAAAATGGCGGCGCAGGTGCCGGCGTTGTTTGAAACCTTGTCCGGTATGCCGATGTCGGAGTTGCTGGGCAAAGTCCGCCAGATCGGCGACAAGACGCCGCGGCCCGACGCGCTGCCGTCAAACGGCGGAGCAGGGAAGTAATGCTTTGGAAGCAGGACGGGCGGGACGCCCGTCCCCGTGTGGATCGGTGTAGCGCCGGCATCTTGCCGGCTGTCCTGAGGGCGTCCCGCCCTCAGCGCGGCGGGCGAGACGTCCGCCGGCCAGCCGCCGGGACGGCGGCGCTACTTGTGGAGTTGAGATCCGTTCGAGTTGATCGGTTTCCGGTTCGAGACAGTGTCTTAAGGAAAACCGACGAGGCAGCAAGATGAAAAGACCGTACATGCAGATTGCACTGGGCATTGTTCTTGGCGCCGGCGTTGGCACCGCGTTAGGCGTGGCCGCCGGCCACGTTGCGGCGTGGTTGGGAGTGGGAATCGCCATCGGGGTCGCGATCGGAGGCAACTTTCGCGGCACCAACTGCCCCGAGTGCCAGGAAGTCCACGAAAAACACCAAGGCAGGAGCCAGCAGCCAGAAGCTAGAAGCTGATTTAGAAAGGAGTCCCATCATGGCATTACTAGAGCGAGTTTCCACATTACTCCGGGCTAATCTTAACGACCTGGTTGACAAGGCCGAGCATCCGGAAAAAATGATCAAGCAGGTCATTCTCGACATGCAGAACCAGCTTCTGCAGGTCAAAACTCAGGTAGCGATTGCCATCGCCGACCAGCACCTGCTGGAAAAAAGGCAAAAGGAAAATGAAGACAAAGTAGCGGAGTGGATGCGCAAGGCGGAGCTGTCTGTGGACAAGAAACAAGACGACCTGGCCCGCGCCGCTCTGCAACGGGTGGAAAGCTATCGCGACTTGAGCGAAGGCTTCGCGGAACAGGTCACTGACCAGAGGGCACAAGTGGAAAATCTGAAGACCGCGCTACGCCAACTGGAGCGGAAGCTTACGGAGGCTCAGGCCAAGGCCGACCTGCTGATCGCCCAACATCGCCGAGCCCGGGCCGTGGGCAAAGCCAGCGATGCAAAAATGGCCGCCGGCAACGGTTCCAGCGCTAATGCCTTCGACCGCATGAAGCGCAAAGTGGCCCACGCCGAAGCTCACAGCCAGGCCAAATCCGAAATCGCGGCCGACGACGTGGAAGAACGCCTGGCGGCGTTGGAAAAAGAGGACCGCATCGAGCAGTTGCTGACGGAGTTGAAGGCGAAGCGGGGGGCGTGAGCGGCCCAGAATTCCGATGCTTCGCGTACCCTGAAGCGTGGAAGTCCACGGGCCTATTCTTCTTGGGAACTGAAGGTCTGATTTGATGAGTGGGTAGAGGTCCTTCGACTCCGCATCAGCTTCGCGAGGCGAAGCCGATGCTGCGCTCGGGATGACACGGGGCTAGGCGCTGGCCTTGTCGATCAGCGGCAGGGTGGGCTCTTCGTCACTCTTTGTCGTTGTTGCGGTGGCCGCATCGAGCTCCAGTTGTTCCTGCCCGCTGAGGGCGGTGACCCGGCCGCGGTAGGTTTTCAGGTGGCGTTGCGCCGTATCAAAAGCTTCCTGCGCCTTATTGAGGTTCTTGCCGACGGTTTCGAACTGGTTCTGGAAGTGATCGAACGACTTCTGCGCTTTGGCCAGCTCCAGGCGGCTCTTCTCGAAGCGGCTGGCGACTTCATACCATTTGTGCACCAGCGCGATGGTCTGCAGCGTCATCAGCAGCGTGTTGGGTGAGACGGGAAATACGTGCTGCACATTGAGCCAGTCGGCAAGCTCGCGGTTGCGGATCGCTTCCATGTAGAGGGTTTCGCTGGGCAAGTACATCAGCGCGATGTCAGTGGTGCCGTGTTCCGGCTGGATGTAGGCCTTGATGCGGCGGGCTTCGGTTTTCATTACCCGCACGAACTCGTGCCGGGCGTCTTCAATTTCGGACTCGACATTGCTTTCAAATAGCGCCAACACCTGCTCGCGGGGAAACTTGGCGTCGATGGGCAGGCGGCGGTCGGGGAACTGGATGACGGCGTCGGCACGTCCGTTGCCATCGCCGGCGGAAGATTGCATTTCGAACATGTGGGCGGGCAGGAAGTCGGACAGCAGGCGCTCCAGGCTGGCCTCGCCAAACTGACCGCGCAGATGCGGCAGCTTGAGCATGTTGTTGAGATCGTTGATGGAGTGTCCCAGCGCGCCGACTTCGCGCAACTGCTCTTCGGCGGCCTTCAGATGCTGCTGCACTTTTTCGAACTGGGCAAAGCCTTCCTTGATGTTCTGGTCGAGTTTCAGTTGCACCTGATCGGTGATGGCGAGAAGTTTGGCGTCCACGCGGTCGCGGATGGAATCCAGGCTCTGGGCTGTCTTCTGATTGAGGTTCTCAAATTCAACTTTGAGCTGGGATGTGGTCAGCGCCAGCGAGGTGGTCAACTCAGTTCGCGCTTCGCGCAGGTCGTGAGTCTGCTCCCGCCGTCCGCCGGTCAACTGGGCCTCGACCGAATTGCGGATTTCGTTGAATCCCTGGGTCAGTCGATCGGTCACACCCTGGCGCAGGTCTCCCTTGGTGCTTTCCAGGCGGGTGGCCATATCCAGCGTGGCGTCGTTGAACTTCTGGCTGAGAGACTCATGCAGAAGCGCGGTTTGCCGCGCAAGGTCCATTATTTCAGGAGTTTGCGAAGAGCCCGTTGCCCGGCGAAAAAAGGCTAACAGCAGTACCAGAAGTACAACGTTCACCACCACAAGTATGCCTAACAGTAATGTCCCCATCGTAAGGTGCTCAGTTTGATTTTAGGGGCTAGCGTGAAGGAAGCAAAGCGGAAGTTTGGTTTCGCATCCCATGTTGGGGCGAAACGCCCACTCACATGGCCCGAGTCCTTACAGTTTCCCTGGCGATGGTGCTGGCCAGCGGCGTGGCGACGCTGAGAGTCCCGGCCGCACAGGCGCACAAGCAGGCGGCGGTATCGCAGTCCTCCCCCTATTACGACGTCGCCGCGGAACGCAGGCTCCTGGAGCTGGCAAACCGCGATCGGATGAAAGCCGGACTCGCTCCCCTGCAAAAAGATGAAGGACTGACCCGGGCGGCACGGGAGCATGCGGCCGCCATGGCTGCTCAACAAAAACTTTCTCACCAGTTGGCCGGCGAACCGAGTCTGGTGCACCGCCTGGCGGCAAACTCCAAGACTCATCTGGATCAAACGGGAGAAAATGTAGCCTTTGCCGGCAGCGTGGACCAGGCGCAGGACAACCTCATGCATTCTCCGCCGCATCGCGCGAACCTGTTGAACGCGGGCTACAACGTGGCCGGGTTCAGCGTGGTGCGCCGAGGGTCGCTGCTCTATGTGACCCAGGACTTCGGACACAGCCTGCCCAACCGCTCTGATACCGAAGCGGAGGTGCTGGTCGGAAGGAGCGTGGATCGCATGCGGGCCCAGAGTCGCCTGCCCGGGTTAGAGCGCATGGACGGCAAGGAGGCCGCTTCCATGGCTTGCGCCATGGCTGAAGCCGATTCGTTGCGCACCCCAGGGCCGAGAGCGCGCGCAGTTTTGCGCTACACCACTTCCGAGCCCGGGCTCGTTCCCGAAAGCGCAGCCCGCGTGATCAAGGATCGGTCGCTCGCCGCTTTCGCCGCCGGCTCCTGCTACGCCCGTACACCAACCTACCCCACGGGCGTGTACTGGGTTGTAATCCTTTTTTTCTAGTTCGCGAAGGGGTATCAGTTCTTGCTTTTGTCATCCTGAGCGCAGAAATAGCTTCGCTTGCGAAGCTATTTCGGAGTCGAAGGACCCCTATAGCCGGATGAGATAGGAATAGCGCGCCTCGCTTTCGCCGCGACTGCACGACTGGGGAAGGGCACGACCTGGGTCGTGCCGCCAAGTCATCGGAATCTTTTGCGCTTTAGCGCCTGAGGTCTGCTTTTCGCATCGCCTTCCCAACGTTCAAGCTTCGAGGCAGTTTACAAAGCATCCCCAGCGGCTGGAAGCCGCTAAAGACTTAACTCATCTGCGGCACGACTGAAGTCGTGCCCTTCCCGTGTGGCCGTTGTCGTGTCCTTCCCGCCGCGCCAAGACTCAGCCATCCGAAAAGCCGCGCCGCGTGTGCTAGTCTGCTGGCATCTAACAGTAAGAGCCTCGTGGCCGCATCCTCACAAATTCGGGTTGGCACCGCCGGCTGGTCCTACAAAGACTGGGAGGGGATTTTCTATCCCCCGGGCATGCAGCACCGCAAGCAGCATCCGCTCGAAATCCTGGCGCGCTGCTTTGACATGGTGGAGGTCAACACTTCGTTCTACGGACACATCAAGCCCCATTTGGCCAAGCTCTGGGTGCGCAAGGCAGAGGCTGTGAATCCGGATTTCATGTTCACCGCCAAACTGCATCGTTCTTTCACCCACAATCCCATGGCCGTGATGGAGCCCACTTCGGCCGCCTCCATCAGGCCCAATGACGAAGACGAAGCCCTGGCGCGCGAGGGCCTGGAAGCGCTGGCGGGAGAAGGTAAGCTGGGCGCGCTGCTGATTCAGTTTCCGGTTTCGTTCAAAAATACATCGCTGAACCGCGAATATCTGGAAAAGCTGCTGCGCCAGTTCATCGAATATCCGCGCGTGGTCGAAGTGCGACACGACAGCTGGGAGAATCCCGACACCATTAACGACTTCATGCAGAAGCACGTTTCTTTCTGCAACATCGACCAGCCGCTGATCGGCCGCTCGCTGGTGCCCACCGAACACGTGACTTCCCCGGTCGGCTACGTGCGCCTGCACGGACGAAATTACGACCAGTGGTTTGACGCCGACACCGGCGCCGACCGCTACAACTATCTCTACAGCGAAGCCGAACTGGCAGGATGGGAAGACAAAATCGTTCGCATTGCGGGCAAGGCCGAAGTCACCTACGTCGTGACCAATAATCACTTTGAAGGAAAAGCGGGAGTGAACGCGCTGCAGCTAAAAAACATGATCACGGGAGAGCGTGTAAGGGCCCCGGAGCCGCTGCTGAAACACTATCCTGAGCTGAGCAAAATCGCCGACCCGCTATACGACGACACGGCGAATCCTGATCTGCCGCTGCTGGCGTAGGTTCGAATGTAGGCGCGAGCGTCCTCGCTCGTGCAGCGGTGAGGCAGGCCAGAGTTCTAAACGGCGTTACTAAGTTGTGCCCGGTCCGGAACCCACAACCAGCGGTATTCCAAAGCGCTCTGCACCAGCCCCGCACGCACCGGATTGAGGATCATATACTCAACTTTCGCGCGAGTGCTCTCCTCGCGCCGGAGCACTCGATCGAACGATTCACGCTGCCACACCTGTCCGCTACGATTCAGCATGCAATTGATCCTGTGCGCGGAAGTGCCCTTAATGGCTTGCATGATCTCGGAGACGCTGTGCAGGCTGTCGCCTTCATATAACGGGGTCAAGATCAAGTGAACGTGATCGGGCATCACAACGGCACCATGCAGGTTGAGGCGCGTTCCATTTCCCCAAATGCAAGACTCCAAAACTATTGAGCGAGCTTCCGGAGGTAGGATCCACCGGTGGTGAGTAGAGAATGTTATGAAGATTGCTTTGTTGTCGCTTTGATAGTGGGGCAGATGGCGACGGTATTCATACACGCGATGCATGCCACACGGATATCACAAACAGCGGGCAGGCACTAAAAGGATCGCGGTGGAACAAAAATTCTTGTTTCGGAATGGGGAAAAAACCGGAGGGGATGCGTTTGCGGTGCTAACGCACGAGCGAGGACGCTCGCGCCTACATTTACTTTGCGGCTAGTTCTTCTCTGGGGGCGTAGTGCGATTCTACGTAGTCATCGAGGATCTGGATGAACTCGGCGACGATCTTGTCGCCCTTTAGCGTGGTGAAGAGCCGTCCGTCCACGTAAACGGGGGCTTTCGGTTCCTCGAAAGTTCCCGGGAGAGAGATGCCGAGGCTGGCGTGTTTCGATTCGCCGGGGCCGTTTACCACGCAGCCCATGACGGCCACTTTCATTTCTTCGACACCGGTGTAGCGTCCCTTCCAGATGGGCATCTGGTCGCGCAGATACGACTGAATCTGCTGCGCCATTTCCTGGAAGAAAGTGCTGGTGGTACGGCCGCATCCCGGGCACGCGGTTACCTGGGGGGTGAAGCTGCGAATGCCGAGGGATTGCAGAATCTGCTGGCCTACGCGGACTTCTTCGGTGCGATCGCCGCCGGGTGCGGGAGTGAGCGAGACGCGGATGGTGTCGCCAATACCCTCCTGCAACAGCACGCCCATCGCGGCGCTCGAAGCCACGATGCCTTTGGCGCCCATGCCGGCTTCCGTGAGTCCCAGGTGCAGAGGATAGTTGCAGCGCGCGGCCAGCGAGCGATAGACGTCGATCAGGTCCTGCACACCGCTCACTTTCGCGCTCAGAATGATCTGATCGGGACGCAGGCCGTATTTTTCCGCGAGGGCCGCTGAATTCAGCGCGCTCACGACCATGGCCTCCATCGTGACTTCGCGCGCATCCTTTGGCTCGGGGAGAAGCGAGTTTTCGTCCATCATGCGGGTGAGCAGGGCCTGGTCGAGCGATCCCCAGTTCACTCCGATGCGTACCGGTTTCTGGTTTTCGACCGCAACCTCGATCATGGTACGGAAATTGTTGTCATCCTTGCGTCCAATGCCGACGTTGCCGGGATTGATGCGGTATTTCGCCAGGGCCCGCGCGCATTCGGAATACTTCTTGAGCAGGATGTGTCCGTTGTAATGGAAGTCGCCGATGATCGGCACTCGCACGCCCTGTTTATCGAGTTGCTCGACGATAGGCGCGACGGCGGCGGCTGCTTCTTCGTTGTTAACCGTGACCCGCACCAACTCGGACCCGGCCCGGGCCAGCGCCGCAACCTGCTGGACAGTGGAGGGAATGTCGGCAGTGTCGGTGTTCGTCATCGATTGCACCACAACTGGTGCATCGCTGCCGATTCGCACCCCGCCAATTGAGCCGGTAACGGATTTTCTGCGCTGAATGTCTGCCATGGGGAAGCCTTATTTTAGCACGGGGAAAGGAAGCTCTCAGCCGCCAGCTCTCAGCTCTCAGCACTGAAGTGACGTTGAATGAATAGGTTAGCGTGCGTGTCTCCGTTGGTGCGAGATGGACTTTGTGGGGTCGGCGAACAGGTTTCCTCGGGGGTTTAGGCGAACAGTAGGCCCCCCACTGCACTCCGCTCCGGTCGAGCTGACAGGTTTCTTTTCGGAAGCCAGGAGCCAGAAGCTGCTAGCTGAAAGCTGACGGCTGAGAGCTGCTTTACGGCATTCTCCCCATCACGCTGGGCAGCATCTTGGCTACGTCGTTGTAGATGACCATGACGGCGAACAGGACCAGGAAGACGAAGGCCGCCTGGTAGATGCGTTCCTTGATGCGGAGGCTGATGTCGCGGCGGATGATGCTTTCGACGAACAGCAGCAGAATGACGCCGCCATCCATAATGGGAATGGGGAGCAGGTTAAAAATGCCCAGATTCAAGCTGATTCCCGCGGTCAGTTCCAAAAGGGGCGTCCAGCCTTTCTTGCTGGCGGCCTGGCCGGCAGCGCGTCCGATGCCGATCGGGCCCTCGATGGACTTGATCGAAATCTTGCGCTGAATCATTTTCTGGACCAGTTCAAGGATCAGGAGCGAGCCCTGCTTGTTCTGCTCCACCGAGCGGCGGAACGCCGCCGCGAACGGCAACGACGATACCTTCATCGGGGCGCTCCCGATGCCGACGCGGTAGCGTTGATCGCCCCGGATGTCGTCCAAAACCGGCTGCACGGTGAAGTTAAGCAGCTGGCCATCGCGTTTGACCGTGATCTGGATCGGTTTGGCCTGGCTGCGTTTCAGGCTTTCGATCATGGCGGCGAGGCCGGCGATCGGCTGCCCGTCCACATCGACAATCTCGTCACCCAGCTTCATTCCGGCCTTTTCCGCCGGCATGCCGGGCTCCAGGTCGGTGATGGGGAAATTCGGCTCCTTGGGTTCCCATCCTGCGGAACCCATCTGGTTGGGACCGTAGGCTTCGGGCACGATGGTCCTGGTCAGGACCTGGCCGGCGCGTTCGATGGCGACATCGAGGGGCTGGTTGGGGTTCAAAGCCTCGCGCGGAATCACCTGCTCCCAGGTCGGATTCTGGATGCCGTCAATGCGAACGATGCGATCGCCGATCTGGATTCCGGCTTTGGCTGCGGGCGTATCTGGCGCCACCCATCCGATGATCGCAGGCTCATCCAGCACCGCGGGGTACTCGTAACGCACCATGTAAACGCAGGTAAGCAGGCCCACGGCGAACAGAATGTTCATGGCTGGGCCGGCAACCGCGATGAGGAAGCGATGCCAGCGGGGATGCGACATGAATTCCCCGGGATCGCCGCTGCGCTCATCCATGGGGTTTTCGCCGCTCATCTTGACGTAGCCGCCCAGCGGCAATACGTTGATGCGATAGTCGGTGTCGCCCCTCCTGAAACCAAACAGGCGTTTGCCGAAGCCAATGGCAAATTGCTCCACCCGGACACCCAGCAGTTTGGCCACGGCGTAATGGCCGAACTCGTGAATCAGGATCATGAATCCTAGAATCACGCCTACAGAGAGAACCGCAGTTAAGAATCCAGACATATATAAAGTTCGTCCTACTCCACAGGTATTGCGCTGGAGACCGGCCGCGGACCCTCCAGCTTTTCTCCCCCGCGCTCGGTTCTCTGCCGGGCCAGTTCACGTGCCAGAGAATCCGCTTCCAGGACCTGTTCTATAGATTCCAACTTACCCACTTCCGTTGCAGAGAGAACTTCGCGAATGACTTCAGGAATGTCGTTAAAAGCGATGCGGCCCTGCAGAAAAGCCGCCACCGCCACCTCGTCGGCCGCGTTGAGTGCAACCGTCTTCGCGCCCCCGGCCTCCGCCGCTTCGTAGGCCAGAGCCAGACAAGGGAATTTTTCCACATCCGGCGGCAGGAATTCGAGATGTCGTAAGTCCATGACCGGGAAGCGCATAGCCGAGGGAATACGCTCGGGATAAGTCAAGGCGTACAAAATGGGCAACCGCATATCGGTTACGGAAAACTGAGCAAGTATGCTGCCATCCACAAACTCGACCATGGAGTGAATGGTGGATTGCGGGTGCACCATCACCTGCACCCGGCTGGGCGGCAAGTTGAACAAACGGCAAGCTTCGATCACTTCGAATCCCTTGTTCATCAAGGTGGCGGAGTCGATGGTGATGCGCTGGCCCATTTTCCACGTGGGATGGTTCAGGGCCTGGGCCACGGAAATCGAAGAAAATTGCGACTTGGGTGTGTAAAGGAATGGTCCGCCGGAGGCGGTCAGCCAGATGCGCTCGACCTCCTCCATCCGTCCGCCGCGCAGGCACTGGTGGACCGCATTGTGCTCGCTGTCGATGGGGAGAAGGGGTTTGCCCTGGCGGCGCGCCTCGGCGGTGATCAGTTCGCCGGCCGCCACCAGGCATTCCTTGTTGGCCAGCCCGACCGTCTTGCCCGACCTTACCGCTTCGTAGGTGGCTTTGAGTCCGGCCACGCCGACAATCGCGCTGACCACGAAATCCACATCCGGATGGGTGGCCACCCGCACGGTTCCAGCTGGGCCATGCACGACTTCAACAGTCTTTATTCCTGCTGTCTGCAGGCGAGAGCGCAGAATTTCCGCATCGACTGCGGTAGAAATAGAGATGACCCTGGGCTTCCAGCGCCGGACCTGCTCGAACGCAGCTTCCACATTCCGGCCGGCTGCCAGGGCAACCACCTGGAAACGGTCGGGATAAGTTTCGACCACGCTGAGCGTACTGCGTCCAATCGAGCCCGTGGAACCCAGGATGGCAATGCGTTTCATATGGAGGCTGGCGATGTTTGACCTTTGGCCGTGAATTTCATTTCGTGCTGGTGGAGATTGCCGCGTAGTGATCGATCCACTGCCGCTGTTCTCTTGTTTCCGGAACCGCGAGCCCGCGCGCGGCACTTATGATCTCCACTGCCGCGCTTGGATCCAATCCCTTACGAACGAGCAGGCATGCCGTCACCAACCCGGCTCGGCCCACTCCTTGCCGGCAGTGAACCAACACATTCTTGCCCGCGGAAAGCCTCGCGTCCACTCGCTCCAAAACCGCAGCCAACTCGGTCTCCGAGCCAGGCACATGGCGGTCCGGGATTGGAAGCGAGATGAAATCCATATCCTGCTCCCTCACCGTGTTCTGTTCCTTGTCCAACCCGAGGGTGTGTTCCTCGTCAGGAGACAGTAACGAAAGCACCGTGTCAACGCCACTATGGTGCCAGTCAGCCATCTCATCTTCGAGCCAATCACCACCTCGCGGACGGGCGGCAATCGCAAGCCTTCCCGGCCACGGACCGTCGACCCAATGAAGTTCCGTCCTCATGTTACAACTCTCTCTTCTCGATGATCTCCCGCGGCAGCAGGTTTACATCCACTCCTCGGAGGCGGAGAACATGGATGCGGTGGTGTCCGTCAATTATAGTTCCGTCCCGCCTGGTTTTCAGACAATCCCTTTGACCGGGTACCAATGAATTCATCAATGCATCACTGGAAAGCTGCTGTAGTTGGGCAAGTTTGGCGGGACTAAGATAGCTCTTCGGGTGGAGTGCTTTGAGCGCTGGGTACGGGTACGGGTCCGGCATTCTGGCTTACTGCATCACGCGCCAAGCCGCACAGTACCACAGCAATGGGGCGGCAAAGAGCAGGGCATCAATTCTGTCAAGCATGCCGCCGTGGCCGGGAAGCAGCGTGCCGGAATCCTTGATTCCCGCGCCCCGCTTGATCAGCGATTCCACGAGATCGCCCAGTTGGGCTGCGATGTTGACGGCCGCGGAAAGCAGGATGGTCGGCCACAAGGGAGCTTTCACCAGCGCGAACAGGCCGTCCTTCCGTTCGATCAGATGTGCATTCAGCAGCGCCGTGCTGATGGGCAGCGCGTAATTGTAGAGCAAAACGCCTACTCCAACGCTGGCAATCATTGAAGCCAGCGCTCCTTCCCAGGTCTTTCGGGGACTGATGCGCGGCGACATCAGGTGGCGTCCCAGGGAACGTCCGACAAAGTAGGCAAAGATGTCTCCCGCCCACACCACCAGCAGCAAGTAGAGCAAAAGGAACGCGCCCGAGGCCTGTTCCCGAATCTGCACCAGGCACCCCAGTGGCAGGGCGATGTAGGCGAAGGCAAATGCCGAGGTCATGGCGGCGGGAAATCCGGTGCTGAGATCGACGCGCCTCATGCCGATCACCAGAAAGACGAAGGGAGCGATAGCGGCTACGAAGGCCGCGCTGCCGGCAAACACCGATGTGGAGAGCAGGGGAGTATTACGCCCGGGATTCAGCGCCAGGAAAAGGAAGAACGATCCGACAAAAATGTAGGTCGGCCAGTGCATCGGGGTGACCTTGTAGGCCTCTGAAATCTTCAGCAGTTCCTGGACCGCCAAAAGCGCCACCAGGGCCGCGACTAGAGACACTACCGGCACCGGAGCGCGCAGCACCACCAACAGGACAATCGGGATGAGGACCAGCGCGGTGAGAATTCGTTTCAGTAGTTGCAAGCCGTATCAGCTCCGGCCGGTCTTGGATGGGTGAGGATGAGAGCTGTGCGCAATGGGGTGGTCAGCCAGGCCGCCATAACGGCGCTCCCGTTTCTGATATTCGGCGATGCCTTCCAGAAGTTGCAGGCCGCGAAACTCCGGCCATAAGGTCGGGGTGACGTAGATTTCAGCATAGGCCAGCTGCCACAGCAGAAAGTTGCTCAGCCGCATTTCGCCGCTGGTGCGGACCACCAGGTCGGGATCAGGCAAATGCCGTGTGTATAGGTTCTGCGACACCGCATCTTCGTCGATTTCGAGATGGTCCAGGCCGCCGTTGCGGGCGGCCGCGTCCACGATGGAGCGGAAGGCGTCCACCAGTTCGGTGCGTGCGCTGTAGTTGAGCGCCAGGGTCAGCACCATCCCGGTATTGCCGGCGGTCGCCTCCCGTGCCCATGCCATCTTTTCCTGCACCGAGGGCGGAAGCTCATGCTGGCGTCCGATGTATTCCAGGCGAATGTTGTTCTTGTTCAGGGTGGGAACTTCCGCTTTCAGATAGCGGCACAGCAGCCCCATCAGAAAATCGACTTCGCTGCGCGGGCGCTTCTTCCAGTTCTCTTCGGAAAAGGCGTATAACGTCAGCCAGGGAATTCCGATGCGGGCCGCGGTTTCGACGGTGGACCGTACGGATGCAACCCCGGCGCGATGTCCGGCCATGCGCGGCAAGTGGCGGCGCCGTGCCCAGCGTCCATTGCCGTCCATGATGATGGCGATGTGTTTCGGGAGCCGTTCCGGATCCAGCTGTCTGTAAACTTCCGCTTCCTTGCGATCCAGTCCGGCAGGAATCGTCGCTTGCAAGCTAACCTCTGCTGTTTCAAGAAGCTAACACAGGGTGGCGGTGGTTGCAATAAGTGTGGGTCGGACACTCCTGTCCGACGCGGCTGACTTTGATTTTGCGCAAGCAAAAAGGAGGCTTCTTGGGTGCAGCACCGATGACCGACACTTCCGCGGAGATCAAAGGCAGACGGTCAAAGTCAAAGGCGTCGGACAGGAGCGTCCGACCCACACAGAGAGCCTTTGCTGGACACAACCAAACTGCTGCGATTATCCTCGCGCCCATGAACCGACGAACGTTCCTCCAGGCCACCGCCGCCGGCGCGGCATCGCTTGCCCTCTCCCAGAAACCTTTCGCGGCCAGCTCCAACCCTGACCTTGCCGTCATTCAGAAGGAAATCGAAAAGCACCACGACGAGTCGGTGCAGCGCCTGCAAGCCTGGATTCGCCAGCCCTCGATTGCCGCCGAGCACCGCGGCATGGACGAAGGCTGCGACCTCGCCATGCGCATGTTGAGCGACGCCGGCTTCCAGGGAGCCACGAAAGTCTCCACCGACGGCCAGCCCGGCATCTTCGCCACGCTGGACGCCGGCGCCCCGCGCACCCTGGGGATTTACTTCATGTATGACGTCAAACAGGTCGATCCCTCGGAATGGTCGTCGCCGCCCTTCGACGCAGCCATTGTCGACAAGCCCGGCCTGGGCAAGTGCGTCGTCGGGCGGGGTGCCGTGAACCAGAAAGGCCCGGAGGCTTCCTTCCTGGCCGCGGTGCACGCCATTCGCAACGCCGGCCGGAAGTTACCGGTCAATCTCGTGTTCGTGGCGGAAGGAGAAGAAGAAATCGGTTCGCCGCACTTTCCACAGATCGTGCGCCGGCCCGAAGTGCTGGCCGCTCTGCGCAAATGCCATGGCGTTTACATACCTGCCGCCGAGCAGGACCTCGACGGCAAAGTCACGATGACGCTGGGGGCCAAGGGAGTGATTGAAGTCGAACTGGTTTCGAGCGGCGAAAAATGGGCACGCGGTCCGCGAAAAGATGTTCACTCCAGCCTGAAAGCCATGATTGACAGCCCGGCGTGGCACCTGGTGGAGGCGCTCAATACGCTGGTTTCGGCCGATGGCAACACGCCGGCTATTGATGGTTTCGCCGACAAGGCGCGTCCGCTCTCCGCTGCGGAGAAAAAAATGATCGCTGTGGCGGCGGGCCGCCTGGACGAGAAAGTCGCCATGAAGCAGTACAGCGTGGAGCACTGGATACACGACGTCAACTATGTGGAGGCGCTGGAACTGCTGCAATCGCGGCCCACGGTCAACATCGAAGGCCTGGTGGGCGGCTACACCGGGCCGGGCGGCAAGACCATTCTTCCTCACCGGGCCGTGGCCAAGCTCGATCTGCGCCTGGTGCCGGACATGAAGGCCGACGAAGCGCTGGCTGCACTCAAGGCCCACCTGGCAAAACACGGCTTTGGAGACATCGAAGTGAACATGTCGGGAGGTTACGACCCTACCAGCACTTCAGCCGACGCGCCGCTGATTCGCGCCCAGGTGGCGGTCTATCGCGGCCGGGGGATTGATCCCATAGTCTTGCCGCGCAGCGCCGGATCGTGGCCGGGATATGTTTTCACCGGCGATCCGCTGCATCTGCCTGCGGGACATTTCGGAATGGGGCATGGCAGCGGCGCGCACGCTCCGGACGAATATTTCGTGATCGAATCGGCGAATCCAAAGGTGCAGGGAATCGACGGGGCGGTGCTTTCGCACGTGGAATATCTCTACCAGATGGCGTCGATCTAAGTGCCCGTGTGGGGACGGGTCTTCGACCCGTCCGGCCGAGCGAAGCTCGGCGGGTTCCGATGATTGTCGTGATCCTGGCAAAAACCTTGCCGAGCTGGGCTCGGCCGGACAGCCGGGGGCGGCTGTCCCCACGTGGTTTGTGGCTTGCATGCCTTCCCGCGGGCGAGTCGCCCGCGACCACACTACAGTCACAAGACTACTGCGCTTCTTCTGGTATGACTTTCAGCTCGAGTCTTTCTGTCCAGCGCAGGACGGTTAGTCCGCTGCTGATGCCGACCCGCGCGTCGGTGAGCAGGCGGTGCAAGTCATCGACCCCGGCTACGGGCTGGCCATCGAGCGCAACGATCACGTCACCTTCGCGCAGTCCTGCTTTCTGTCCAGGACTGCCGGGGGTGACGGAAATCACGACTACACCAGTTTCCTGCGGCAGGCTGTAGAAGCGCACCAGGCGGCGATGCAGGGGCGTAGTCTGGGCCTCGACGCCGATATAGCTGCGGCGAATTCGACCTTCGCGCAGCAGGCGTCCGGCCACGAACTTCGCGGTATTGATTCCGATAGCAAAGCAGAGTCCCTGAGCGCCCATGATGGTTGCAGTGTTGACGCCGACGACCTGGCCATCGGAAGTTACCAGCGGACCTCCGGAGTTGCCCGGGTTGAGCGACGCGTCGGTCTGGATTACGTCGTCGATCATCCTTCCTGAATACGAACGCAGCGATCGCCCCAGCGCGCTAACCACGCCGGCCGTCACGGTGTACTGGAAGCCGTAGGGATTGCCAATGGCAATCGCCAGTTGTCCCACGCGCAATTTCTGGGAGTCGCCCAGGGGCGCCACGACCAGCCCGGGGGCGTCGTTATTGGGTATGTCCACGCGCACGACCGCCAGATCGGTGGCGGGATCGTCACCGATTGTGCTGGCCGGGAAGCGGCGGCCGTCGGCGAAGGAAACCTGAATGCGAGTGGCCTCGTGCACCACGTGGCTGTTGGTGAGAATCAGTCCGTCGGGAGTGAACACAAAACCGGAGCCGCCGCCCTGCCGTTCGCGCGGCTCGCCGGAACGGTTCTTCGCCGCCTGCGAGACATCAATCTTGACTACCGACGGGCTGAGCTTCTCTGCAGTCCCGACCACGGCCTGCGAGTAGGCATCGAGCAGGGCGGCATCGTTCAAAACACCGCCGCTGGAGGAACTCTGGACAGCCGGTTCGGAATAATCTGCAACAGAGAAGGGAATTGCTTCTAGGTCCATGTCTGCTAGATGAAAGAAAGAGGGGCCGGGATTCAGCGCCATCCTCTACTGCTGGTCATCTTGAGCGCAGAGATTGCTTTCGTTTACGAAAGCAATCCCGGAGTCGAAGGACCCCTACCCTCGGATCTGCGGTGTCAGTTCGAAGTGCTGGGTATTCTCGACGCCGCACGATTGCGGAAACGTAGTTGATGGTGTTCGCCGGGAAGGTAGGGGTCCTTCGACTCCGCAAACCGATTCGTTCCGAATCGGCTTACTCCGCTCAGGAGGACAGCTTATTGCTTGGGACGAAGGCGCGTGGCGGCAGTGGGCAGAATGCAGGCATTGGACGCTTCCGCCAGTGATTGCTGCAGCGACGCGCCTACTACGGAAAGCTCTTCCGGCGTCATCAGGCGCTGCATGCCCTCGAATAGCTCGCGTTCTTCTTTGCGAATGTGGGACGCCAGTTTCTCCACCAGGACCTGCAATTCCGTCACATGCAATTTGCGGGCAGCGGCGCGCGAGAAAAAATCACGCAGCAAAACGTGGCCGGTGACAAGTTCCATGACCAGGGGCTGCAGTTCCGAGAAGCGCGCGGCCACGGGGAACAACTCTTTTTCTTCGGCGGCGAAATGAAAGCCGATCTCCTGCTCAAACATCTGCTGGATTTCGGCCTGCCATGCCTCGAGATCGACCCCGCCAGCCTGAATGGCGCGATCCAGGCGCACACACAGAGCCAGGCAATGCTGGTGCTGGTGGGAGAGAGGGATCAGATTCTTGTCACGAAGCATGTTTATCTATTGTCTGCGCGGCCCGGCCGGAGCGCAACCAAAGCCGCGCCCCGGCTGGTGACGCCCGTCACCTTGAAAAGAGCCCGTGGGTTTGATGAGGGGAACAGCGAGGTGGATTCAGGCGCTGGCGGTTACCGCCTGGGCTGCTTCCTTGACCGCGGGTCGCAGGGTAAGCCAGTCGGTGCGCACGCTGTCCCACTCCTGGATCAGGATCCCGTAGGACTCGAAGAACTGGCGGATCTGGGCCCGCTCCCAGCCCACCGTTTCTTCCAGGATGGGTCCCAGAACGGCGAGGGCGTTGGTGCTGAGGACGGTGCGTCGCGCGACCTGAGAGATGTGCTTGGCCTCCGAGACTGCGATGGTGAATCCGTCGCGCATCTTGACGTGCAGCATCACGTTGATGTCCGAACTGCCGTCGCCGGTATAGATGATGTGGTCCGCGCCGATCTGCAACTGAGCCTGCAGCTGGTCAAGGGCCGCTACTTTTCCGTAGCCGGCGGTGGCGCGCACCAGGCTTTCGATCTCGCCAGCGGCGTTGTAAACAAATTCGGTGCCGTAAATGTGGTCACGGGGAACGATCCCCTCGAGCGCGGACTGGATCACTTCCACCGGGGACGCGGAGATTACGTAGAAATCGAAGTGATAGCCGTCCACTCCGTGCTTGAGCACCTGATAAAGCAATTCGATATTTTCTTTCAGTCGGATGTTCTTGCCGACTTCGTACAGATGCTGCTTGCGCACTTTCTTGCGGAACTCGGGATCGTGCAGCAGCAGATAAGACAACTCCGCACCCTGCTGCACCAGGTTCAGCTTGGCCATGCCCTGGGCCTTACGTTCAAATTCCGCAGTCGGAATGCCGACCAGTTCACTTAACACGTAGCCGGAATCGTCGAAAGTAAGGGTCTGGTCAAAGTCGCTGGCAAACAGGTAACGCTTTAAGGGTTTGTCACTCATATGCACATTAGATTCGCCAGGAACCCCGAACGGCCCATAAATAACATCGATCGGAAGTATTACTTAAGTGACGCTGCCGTAAAGGGAAATGTGGGCGCGAGCGTCCTCGCTCGTGCCTTGGCGGAGTGTGTTTCCTAAATTCTCACACCCTGTTTATCCAAAAAGGCAGAGACGGTCAGCGCGAACTCTCCCGCCCTGTCTCTCCAAAAAGCGGAGAGACGAGGACGGGGCACCCTCTCGTGTCTTTACTAATCTGTGTTCACCGTTGAGAATGGATACATTGTCCCGCAAGCCCGGCACGAGCGTGGACGCTCGCGCCCACATTTGGCTGGATGGGCAACAGGAGCAGGTTTAACTATGGCAGCTACCGGAGAACTCATCCGTCTCATCAATTACGTGGACGACATCAACACCACCCTCCGCCGCATCAGCGCCTCCATTCCGCTGATGGATGCAGACGAGCGCAAGCGTCTCGCCGAAAATATCCGTTCCGCCAGCACCAACCTGAGTTCTGTTCTGGGCCAACTGGAAAAGGGGCAGTAGTGGCCGAGGTCCAGACCATCGCCGTCATCGGCGCTGGCCGGGTGGGCCGAGGCATTGCGCAGGCGGCGGCCAGGGGCGGCTTCAGAACGATTCTGGAAGATCTGTTGCCCAACGCCCTGCGCCGGGCGGAGAGCGAAATCCGAAGTCAACTTGACTGGGCGGTGGGGTCGGGCGGGGTTTCGGCCGACGCCGCCAGTGCCGCGCTCTCCCGTCTGGAATTTGCCGGCAGTGTCGAAGACGCCGCCCGCCAGGCTGACCTGGTGATCGAGGCGGTCCCGGAAGAACTGGAATCGAAGATCGAAATCTTTACCCTGCTCGACAAAATCTGCCGCCCCGGCACCATCCTGGCTTCGCACATTTCCACGCTGAGCATTACCGAGATTTCCCGCGTCACTTATCGCGCCTGGAATTGTGTGGGCATGCATTTCGCGGAACCGGTGGAGAGCGAGAGGGGACTGGAGATCATCCGCGGCCAGGAGACCGATGATGCCACGGTTGCGGTCGCGGTGGAGGTTGGACGACGCATGGGCAAAGAAACCCTGGTATTGCAGGACCCATGGGCGCGATCCGAGGGTCTGCCACTTGGCAGTTAAGTATTGACAATGTGGCAGTCTGCGGCTACACTCTGATCATGGGCCATATTGGAGTAGACCGGACGGCGGGCGGGCCTCGGCCAGGCTCGTCGCGCCGGCAACGCTTCCGGCTGGGCGGCAGCACCCTTGGCCTGACCGCGGTAAGCCCGGCTGACCTTATTCAACAGCTGGAGCGAGGGTTCTCCTTCAAGACCCTGCAGGCGCTTGAATCGCGCAGCGGTCTGGCCGTGTCGCGGCTGGCGGATATTGTCGGAATTCCGGAGCGGACCCTGGCCCGACGCAAGGTTTCACGAAGATTGACTCCGGAAGAATCGGAGCGGCTGCTTCGCATCTCCGCCGTATTCGAAGACGCGGTGGATCTATTTGAAGGCGATGTGGCCGCCGCCGTGAACTGGTTGACCACTCCCCGCAAGGCGCTCGGCGACCGGACCGCGCTGGCCTATGCTCGCACCGAGCCCGGAGCCCGGGAGGTCGAAAACCTGATCGGACGGCTGGAGCACGGAATCTTTACGTGATCGTCAACGCCTGGCGCATCACGAAACGGAAACACGCCCGGGATGCCTTTACCGGGGAGGGTGCGCGCGAGTTTGGCGGCCGCTGGAACAATCCTGGAACCGCCATGGTTTACACCGCTCAGTCACAATCTCTGGCGGCCCTGGAGATGCTGGTGCATCTTGATTCCTCGGAGCTCTTGGCGAAGTACGTACTGATCGGCGTGGAGTTCGACCAGGCGCTCATCAAGGCGGTTGACCTCACAGCACTGCCCAGGCACTGGAGGTCAGATCCTCCACCGCCGGAAGTTCGAGCTGTCGGCGATGAGTGGATTCTTGCCGGAAGTTCACCGGTGCTGCAGGTGCCGAGTGCCCTGGTTCCGGGAGAAAGCAATTTCCTGCTGAATCCTGCGCATGAGGATTTTCCCGAGCTGCGCTTCGGCAAACCCCTGGATTTTTACTTCGATCCGCGTTTGGCCGGCCACCGCTAAGAGCCGCAGACTGTGGCGGTGTGGGGCGGACACTCTTGTCCGCCGCCCTTGACGTTGCTTTTGACCTGGCTTCGGCCCTATGGCCGATGACTCAAAAATCAAGCTGCGGTCAGACCCAAGTCACAATCAAAATTAAAAGCAACTTCAAAGGCGCCGGACAGGAGTGTCCGACCCACACAAACAAGAACTACTTGTTGATGTCCTGCCTGGCTTCGAGGCGTTTGGCGAAGGCCTGTAACGGTTGCTTTTGGCCCTCGGGCGCGCCGGCCACGGCTGCATTCATTTCCTTTGCCGCGTTGGCGAAGTCGCCCTGCGCGGAGTACATGCGGGACAAGCCGACGTGCACAATCCACTGGTCGGGGTTCTTTTTAGCGTTGTCGCGGTAGATGGCAAATGCCTCGGCTTGCTTGCCGTCAATTTGCATTTGACGGGCGTAGCTGTGCATCTGGATGGCATTGGCCATGCTGAGCGCCTTGTCGCGCGCCGTCGTGGCCTCTTGTTTCCGGCCCAGAGCGTCGAGGACTTGCGACTTGGTCATAAAATTGTCATAGCGCGCTTCATTCTGAATCGATTTGTCTGAATAAGTCAGGGCTTCGTCCAGGCCGATTTTCTCCTGGAGCAGGTAGTTGGCCGCGTCGTCCCATCCCTGCCAGCTGTATTGGGCCAGCCCGCGCAGCTGGTTGTGCAGGTTCTGTTCCACGATTTCGTGGGTGTTGACGCCGACCTTGAAAGGAACCGCGACTTTCTCCCAGCGCAGCGTGACCACGGTGGAATCCGGATTCACGTCGTCAAAGTCGTAAGTCAGGGCTTCGTGAAACTCCGCGGCCTGGGGCTTGACCGTGACCCGCAACGCATCTTCCGCCTGGTTGTAGGTGAAGCTGCCCCAGGAAGTGGAGTTCCTGGAGAAGATAACGGTCCACTCATTTTCTCCCGGAATCATGTGCAGGCCGTACGCCCCCGCTGCTAAGGGCTTGCCCTCAATGGTTACCGGATCGGAAAACTTTATGGTGGTGTTTTCGTTGGCTCCAGCCCGCCACACCTGGCCGTACGGCACCAGGCCGCCCCAGAGTTTGCGCTTGTTCACCATGGGGCGGTGATAGTTGATGGTGACGTCGGTGATTCCAATGCGCTGGATAATAACGGCATGCTGGCTGGGGCGCGGCAGGTCCAGAACGAATGACTGTGCCAGGCCGAATGACCCCAGCAACAGCAATGCTTCGAGTACAAACAGGGCACGAAAGAGCAGTTTGAGCACGGTGCAAACCTCCTCCATCTCAGTTGTTTTTGTTGTGAAAACCGAAGCCGGCCGGGACGAATCAGAACGGTCGTTTAGACGCCTCTCCGCCAACCTGGTTAGCACCCCGGTTGCGCCGGATGGCACGAAAAATGAGGGCTATCCTTTCGTCTTCAACAGGGTCTAAAGAACGGAGGGATGCGAGAGAAATAGTGGGAACCTGCCGGCCTGCAACAGCGTAATAGACAACAGGTGGCGGCGGGCGGGGGCCCGGGCATTAACCCATCCTTCCCTGGACAGGCAGCAGAGCGATAAGCTTATGAACGTGCTTTTTGAGATTGTCCGCCAATCCCTGGCTACCCTGTGGGCGCACAAGCTGCGCTCATTCCTGACCATGTTCGGCATCGCCTGGGGCGTAGGCTCGCTGCTCCTGCTGGTGGGATTGGGAGAAGGTTTTCGCAGCGGACAGGTGCGGAACCTGGCGACCCTGGGCGAGGACATCATGTTCATTTTTCCGGGGAGAATCCCGGCGGTCGCGGGCAATCTGCAATCCGGCCAGACCTATCATTTTACTTACGAAGATTATGTTGCCATCCGCAAAGAGGCCCGCACCTTGCGCGCCTTGTCGCCTGTAATCAACCGCGAGGACATACGCGCGGTCAGCGATTATGGCTCGACCAACGGCCAGGTGTTTGGCGTGACCCCGGAATATAACCAGATTCGCACCGTGCCGGTCGGAACCGGCCGCTGGCTGAATGATGAGGACAACACGGAGCACCGGCGGGTGGCGGTGGTCGGATGGGAGCTGTTGAAGAACGTTTTCCCCGGACGTCCCGCCGTCGGCGCAACCATGCTGCTGAACGGCATTCGCTTTGATGTGATCGGCGTGCTGGCGAAGGTGGGGAAAGACGGCAACAACGGGACCAACGCGCGCATCTTTGTGCCGGTTGAGACCATGCGCAACCTGTTTCCCCTGAAGCAGCAGAATTCGGAAGGCGCGCTCTCCTTCATCAACTACCGTCCCTTGAACAAGGCTGCTCACCTGCAATCCAAAGAGGAAATCCATCAGATCATCGCGCGCCGCCACGGCTTCGATCCCAAGCTCGAAGATGCTTTCGAAGACTGGGACACGATTGAAAATTCGCAGCGCGTGGGCAAGATCTTTGACGCCATGGATTACTTCCTCGGAGTGGTGGGATTCGTCACTCTGGCGCTGGGCGCAATTGGCATCGTCAATATCATGTTGGTCTCCGTGGCCGAGCGCACCCGGGAAATCGGCCTGCGCAAGGCGCTGGGAGCCACTTACAAAAATATTCTGACGCAGTTCTTCATCGAGGGTGCGTTCCTCACCCTCTTCAGCGGAGGGATCGGACTCTTGATTTGCACGGTCTTTGTCACTCTGCTGGCGCAGTTGCCCGCGCCGCAGGGATTCGACACGCCGCGCATCGTGCCTATGTCCGCCGTGGCCGCCATTTTGTCGTTGGCCATCGCTGGCATCGTGGCGGGGATTTATCCCGCCCGCAAGGCGGCTCTGCTGGCCCCAGTCGAAGCCATGAGGCAGGAGTAGCCATGCTTCACGAACTGGGAGTCCAGGCTTATAGCGCGCTGCGCCATAACAAGCGGCGCAGCATCCTCACCATGCTGGGCATGGCCTGGGGCATTGCCACCGTGGTTCTGCTGCTGGCCTACGGAGCGGGCTTCGAGCGCGGCCTGTGGGCAGCCTTTCGTTCGTTCGGGACCAACCTGGTGTTCGTGTTTCCCGGGCGCACATCGCAGCAGGCGGGCGGCACCAAGGCGGGAAGCGAGGTTCGTCTCACAATTAAAGACCTGGATTACATCCGCGACGAAGTACCTCTGCTCAAGCGGCTCTCGCCCGAAGTATTCAAGCAGAGCACGGTGGCCTGGGGCACGCGCAGCGCCAGCTACGGGGTGAGCGGCGTGTACGCCAACTACGCCCGCATGCGGCGCATGGAATTCGCGGAAGGAGCGCCCTTCGGCGAAGCCGAGGACTTCACCCACGCCCGCGTCGCTTTTATGGGAGCCGACGCCAAGAAAAAGCTCTTTTCCGGCCAGAACGCGATGGGCGAGAGCATCCGGGTGGACGGCATCTCCTACCAGATCGTGGGCATACTGAAACACGTCATCAACAACAGTGACGACAACCTGAACGAGCACATCTACGTACCCTTCAGCGCCATGAGCGATCTGAAAGACACCTATTACCTGAACTCGGTTGTCATGGAATATGAAGGCGACAACGCCAAAGTGGTAAAAGCGCTGCGGAACTCCATGGCATTCCATCACAATTTCGATCCCAAGGACGAGCGGGCCGTTTTTGTGTTTGATGTCTTTTCCGACTTGCTCGACCTGCGCGTGATCACGACTGGCATCAAGATTATGCTCGGCTTCATCGGCCTGCTCACGCTGGGGATCGGCGGCGTGGGGCTGATGAACATCATGCTGGTTTCGGTCACTCAACGCACCCGGGAGATCGGCGTGGAAAAAGCACTGGGCGCGCACCGCTGGCACATCCTCTTCCAGTTCCTGGCCGAAGCCATGGTCATCACTGCACTGGGAGGATTGCTGGGCGTGGCTTTCGCCTACCTGGTCTCCTGGTCCGTGCCCTCGCTGACTTTGTGGAGCGCATTTCAGGAAGGCGCTGACGAAGGCGATATTCACCTGACCATCGACGCCGCTACTCTTATCTGGTCCACCGGCATTCTCAGCTTTGTGGGCATCGTGAGCGGCATGCTGCCTGCCATTAAAGCGGCGAAGCTCGATCCAATCGAGGCACTGAGATACGAGTAAAGCTGAGAACTGAGATCCAGGAACTGAGATCTGGACCCGGACTTCGGACCCCAGACCCAGAGACTGAAACCGGAGACTGCAGAACAGTTTCCTGAAATCATCGCTTGAAGGCGGCGGGCGAGGGCGCCCGCCCCACACACACGATAGAATTATTGGGTGACTGATTCAAACCCGCGGCTTGAGCGTGTGCTGGAGCAACTGAAACTTTACGAGCACCCCCTGCTCGATTTCTCTGCGCGGGTCAAGGGCGAGGCCGTTGAAGTCATCATTCAGTTCAGGAATCCGCCGGTCCCGGTGCATACCTACTACTTCGAACTTCATCCCCGCGATCTCGATCATCCCCAGTTCGAGTGGGGGTTCCAGCGACAGCTCTATGACTGCCTGCACGACTACATCGTCGAAATGTTTATCCGCACGCCCCAGGACCGGGCGGACCGCCAACGAAAGGGCCTGTGAGCCTGCGCCAGATCATCGAACAGGAGATCGGCGAGCGCGGGCCCATCCCGTTTTCGCGTTACATGGAGTTGTGTCTCTACCATGCTGAGCTGGGCTACTATTCGCGCAATGCCGAGCAATTCGGTAAGGCCGGGGATTTTTATACTTCGAGTGATGTGAACGCTGTTTTTGGACGTCTTCTGGCCCGGCAGTTTGAGGAAATATGGCGGGCGCTGGGGTCACCACCGCAGATTGAAATCCTGGAACTGGGGCCCGGCCGCGGACTGTTTGCACTGGACGTGCTGACCTGGTCAGAGAAGAAGTTTCCTTCGTTTTTTCATGCCCTGCATTATTCACTGGCGGAACGCTCACCCAGATTACGAGAGCGGCTGCGGGGAGTGCTCACCCGGTTTCTCGAAAGTGGGACGGCATCTTCAGTTTCGGAGGGCGCCAACGAAGGCCTTCAGGTGCGAAAGCCCTGGTTCGGGGAAGCGTCGGGCGGCGCGGCTACGGCTCGGCTTTCCCGCGACATTGCCGAAAGCTTCTACCTTCCGACGGAGGGGACACAGGAAGGCGCGCCTTCAGCCGTGCCAGGTATCGCCATGGACGAGCGGGCTTTGGCTCCTGATGTTCCTGTCGTCGTGTTCGCCAATGAATTCTTCGACGCGCTGCCGGTGGAGGTACTCAGCGCCGAAGGGTCACTTCGCATATCGAGTGAAAGTGGCCGCTTCGTCGAAGTCTGGGTCCCGTCCTCTACGGACGAATTGAACTTTCTAGACCGCTACGGGGTGCATCCCGAGGCAGGGGAGCGTATCGAGGTTCCGCTGCTCGCGCATCGCTACATGGCGGGCCTCGCCGCATCGATGCGTAAGGGACTGATTGTAGCGGTGGACTATGGCTACACTCGCCCGGAGCAGCTGGCCGGCCGCCATCGTGGAACCCTGATGGCTTACCGGCAGCACTCCGCCGCTCCCAATCCTTACGCGGCCCCGGGTGAGCAGGACCTCACGGCGCACGTGAACTTCACCGCGCTTTCCGCGGCGGCGGAAGAAAACGGCATGCAGGTGCAACCGCTGCTTACCCAATCACAATTTCTGATGGGAATCGGAGAAGCGAATCAATTTGCGGATGCCTTCGAAGAATGCCGCCTGCCTCAGGAGCACGCCAAAGTCGCGTTGCAGCTCAAGCACCTGGTAACGCCTGCAGGCATGGGGGAAAGCTTTCACGTTCTGGTGGCGTCCAGGGGCGTTGACTCTCAGCAGGTGGCAAATCTGAGCGGGATGTCTTTCGCCAGGAGCAGGCTGTAGGCATGAGCCGAAATTCTCCGGTAAATAAGAATCTTTCATACGACAAGCATGGTTCCTGGAGTCACGGCGGAACATCTATGAGGAGACTGTGGGCCGAACCGCGGCGGGATTAGAGGAGACCCAGATGGAAACTGAAGGCCGGCCAGCTTCCTGGAAAATCCTGTTTGCCTTCTCCATGATTTATTTCGTCTGGGGATCAACATTCCTGGCGATCCGGGTAGGGGTGCACGAAGTGCCTCCGTTCCTGCTGGCGGCCATGCGCTTTTTCACCGCGGGCCTGGTCATGTACGCCTGGCTGCGGCTGCGTGGGACGCCGGCGCCAAACCGGCGGGAGTGGATTGCCGCCGCCGCGCTGGGAGGGCTCATCTTCGTAGTCGATTACGGTTGCCTGTTCTGGGCCGAACAGCGCGTCCCTTCGGGCATCGCGGCGGTGGTGCTGGCCACCATCCCGGTATTCATCACGCTGATGGAAATCGTCTTTCTCAGGACGCAAAGGCTCACCGTCCGCCTCGCGCTGGCACTGCTTGTGGGCCTGTGCGGTGTCGCGGTGCTGATGAACCATTCGTTTTCGCTGGGCGAAGTGCCGATTAATCGCGCCGGCGCCATCGCCTTGCTGGTGGCAGCGGTGACCTGGTCATTCGCTACGATCTTTACCCGCCGGCTTCCGCTTCCGGCATCGAAGCCGATGAGCGCGGCTGCCCAGATGCTCACCGGCGGAGCGCAACTGTTCGTGCTGACGGCGATCGCGGGTGAGTTCAGGGGCTTCCGAGTGGAGGCGGTTTCGTGGAACGCGTGGTTCGCACTGGTTTACCTGATCATTGCGGGCTCGATCATAGGCTTCACGGCTTATGTCTGGCTGCTGCATTGGGAGTCGCCGACCAAAGTGGGGACTTACGCGTACGTCAATCCGGTGGTCGCCGTGGCATTGGGATATTTTTTGGGCGGGGAGGCGGTGGGGCCGCGCACGCTGCTGGGGACGCTGCTGGTGCTGGTGAGCGTGGTGGCGATCACAACCACGAAGAAGGCGGTACAAACTGCGCATGGCGAAGTGACCGTACGCGCTGCAGAGTTGAGCCCTGCAGACTAGTCCCCGACCGGGATTCGATCGCTTGAGTGGGCCAACAGATCGGGCCGAACGCCGGTGCGTTCCGCACTATTGGCTTTGTTCGCGAGCTTTGACCACGCGAACGGGTTTCCGGCGGTGTTGAGAGGCTACCGACAAGTGGCCTACACGACAGACTAACGGTTATAATCCGGTGCCGTAAGGGCTTCGAAACATTCACGGGCCAGTGGCGCCTCTCTCCAAGACGGCCGGGAGCAGCCTTGATTACTGAAGTCGTCATCGAGAACTTCAAGAAATTCCGGAAACAGACATTTTCGCTTGAGGATTCCGTAGTCCTAGCGGGGCCGAATAACACCGGAAAATCTACCCTTCTCCAAGCCCTTGCCACATGGTCGATGTCACTTGATAGGTGGCGCCAAGGCAAGGGTAAAACCGGTAAGGCCAAAAAGCGTGCGGGCACGCCACTAACCAGAAAGGACTTTACGGCGCTGCCTCTGCGCGAGTTCGACCTGCTTTGGAGGGAAAGGAGTACAGCGCTCTTAACGGATGAGCTCAGTCCCGGACAAAAGCCCGGCGAGCCACGGCTTATTCACATAACGGTTAAAGGTGCGGAGGCGTTCCAGAAGAGCGATCCGTGGGCTCTGACCATGGAATTACGGTACCAAGGCCCTGAGCAGATCTATGTGAAACCCATACAGGCCGAAGGGGATGTCCCGCGTCAAGCATTGGAGCTCACGATTGTTCATTGTCCGCCTTTCTCCGGCATCGGGGCAGAGGAAAGACGGCTTGATAGAGGGGCTCAAAACTTGGAGATTGGGCGTGGCAAGCCTGGTGAGATTATCAGGAATCTCCTCTTCGAGGTGTCCGAACAAGAGGCCGCCTGGAACGAACTGGTCGATGATATTCAAGAGCTGTTCCACGTAACTCTCTTGAAACCCGAGTACGAAGCGCAGTTCACTCCGTTTATTCGGTGCGAATACTTGGACGGAATTCCGGAGCCAAGGAGAAAAAACGGCCTTACGACTCTAGACATCTCCTCGGGGGGAAGTGGACTCCTGCAAGTTCTGTTGTTGCTTTCCTACTTTTACGCGCGGCCTTCATCGGTGCTGCTTTTAGACGAGCCGGATGCCCACCTTCATGTAATACTTCAGAGACAAATTTACGATCGCCTCCGCCAAGTTGCCGCCAAGCGACTGTGTCAGCTTATTATTGCTACACACTCAGAGGTTATTCTCGATGGCACGTCGCCCTCGCGAGTAATATCTTTTCTTGGTGACCCACATAAGTTGATTCGTGATGACCAGAGGGACCAAGTCAGGGAAGCAATGAAGCGCCTTACGACCCTAGATCTGCTGCTTGCTGAGCAGGCGCGTCGGGTTCTTTACTGCGAGGGAGAGTCGGACTTCAAGATTCTGGAAGCTTGGGCAAAAGTATTGCACCACCCAGCCAAAAAGTTCTTTGACGATCCTTTCTTCCATTCCAATGAAGGGCGTAATCCTGCCGAGGCTAAAGGGCATCTCTTCGCATTGCGTGCCATACATCCGGAAGCTCAGGGTCTCTTGCTATTGGATGGAGACAACCGAGAACTTCCCGAACACGAGATTGCAGCCAATGGGCTCTCGATTCACCGTTGGAAAAGATACGAGATAAAAAACTACCTCCTAGTTCCGGAGGCTCTAAGACGGTTCATTGCGAACGAGGACCTATTTTCAGCCGCGCAGGGAGAAAAAGCCCTAGATTACCTTCGTGAGCAGTTGCCTCCACAGACTTTTGTCAATCCACTCGAAGACAATGCGACCGTCAATACGGTCCGGGCCTCGAAGGACATCTTGCCGCAGGCTTTTGCTGCAGCCGAACGCCTGCTAGAGAAAGAGGACTATTTCCTAATAGCTGAAAAGATGCGGCCTGACGAAATCCATCCTGAAGTTCGCGTTGTCCTGGATAGCATCGAGGCCTTGCTCACCTAAGATTCGGTCTCCTACGGCCGCGTCATTCTCTCCGGCTTCATCAACTGATCGAACTCGTCGCCGGTGAGATAGCCCAACTTTAATGCCGCTTCGCGCAGGCTGCTGCGTTCGACGTGGGCGGTGTGGGCGATTTTGGCGGCTTTGTCGTAGCCGATCTTTGGGGTCAGTGCGGTCACCAGCATCAATGAGTTCTTCAGGTTCGCATCCACCTTGGCGCGATCAACCTCGATGCCCTTGATCATGTATTCGACGTATCCGTGGCAGGCGTCGGCGATCAAGGTGACCGAGTGCAGAAAGTTGTAGATCATCACCGGCTTGTAAACATTCAGCTCGAAGTTGCCTTGCGAGCCGGCGAAGCCGACGGCGGCAGTTGCGCCGTGGACCTGCACGCAGACCATGGTCATGGCTTCGCACTGCGTGGGGTTCACCTTGCCGGGCATGATCGACGAGCCAGGCTCGTTCTCCGGAATGATGAGTTCACCCAGGCCGGAGCGCGGGCCGGAAGCCAGCCAACGGATGTCGTTCGAAATCTTCATCAGCGATGCAGCCAGGGTTTCCATCGCGCCTTGGGCAAAGACCAGTTCGTCATGCGCTGAAAGCGCGGCGAATTTGTTGGGATGGGAGCGGAAGGGAAGCCCGGTAAGTTCGGCGATCTTTTTTGCCGCGCGCTCGGCGAATTCCGGATGCGCGTTCAAGCCCGTGCCTACCGCAGTCCCGCCGATGGCGAGATCGTAAAGCCCGTCGAGCGCCTGCTGCAGGCGCTTGATGTCCCGTTCCAGCAGGCTGGCCCAGCCGCCGAATTCCTGTCCGAATGTAAGCGGGACCGCGTCCTGCAGATGGGTGCGTCCGATCTTGACGACATCGCTGAATTCTTTGGCCTTGGCCGCAATGGCATCGTGCACTGTTTGGATGGCGGGAATCAGGGCGTCCTTCACTCGCTCCGCGGCCGCGATGTACATGGCGGTGGGGAAGGTGTCGTTGGACGATTGCGACATGTTGACGTCGTCATTGGGATGAATCGGTTTCTTCGACCCCAGTTCGCCGCCTGCCAGTTCGATGGCTCGGTTGGCGATGACCTCGTTGACGTTCATGTTGGTCTGGGTGCCGCTGCCGGTCTGCCAGATGCGCAGCGGGAACTGGTCGTCGAGTTTGCCGGCGATGACTTCATCGGCGGACTGAACGATGAGTCTGGCTTTGTCGGGGGAAAGCTTGCCCAGGTCCTGGTTGACCAGCGCGCAGGCCTTTTTCAGGGTGCCAAAGGCGCGAATCAACTCCGGCGGCATGGTGTCGCGGCCGATGTTGAAGTGCAGGAGTGAGCGCTGGGTCTGCGCGCCCCAATAGACGTGGGCCGGGACGTCGATTTGTCCCATGCTGTCGGATTCAGTACGCGTCTTCGGTTTCGCGGGCGCTGCCATGTCGGTTCCTGACCGTTGCAGTGGATTGGAGCAACCGGAAATTATAGCTCGGACGAGCGGGCGCTACCGGAGTTCGCGAGGCCTTTGCGTTCCTGGCGGCTCCTTTGCGACCTCTGCGGTTAGAGATTTTGACCGCAAAGGTCGCGAAGAAAACCCCGCAAAGGCCGCAAAAGAAAAACCAGGGGCTATTTTGTGCCAATCACCACGTTGAAGAATGTCGGTGGCAAGGGATGATTTTCGACAGAGCTGTATCCTGTGCTTCGCAACATGCGTTGAAGTTCAGCAAAGGTGTAGGCGTCGCCGCCGGGAGTTCCCGCCAGCATGGTCAAACTGAATTGTGCTGGGACGGGAGGGGAAACCCGATCTTCGTTGGGAACAAATTCCAGAATCACCGCGCGTCCTCCTGACTTCAGTGCAGCGCGGACTTTGGCAAGCAGCTTTTCACAGGTGGGCAGGTCAAAGTGATGGAGGAAGTTCGTGATCATCACGAGGTCATAGTCGTTGCCATATTCCACATCAAAAGCACTGCCTGGAATGGTGTGGTAACGGCCAGAGACGCCGGCTGCCGCCGCATTCTCCCGGGCGACTTCGAGCACGTTCGGCCAATCCACGCCCCATACCTCAGCGTTGGGGTTGTGCCGGGCGAGTGTGATCTCAAACAATCCATGGCCCACGGCCAGGCCCAGGACCTTCCACTTTTGTCCTTCTTCCGCCCTCAAGAGTTTCGCAATCAAGTCCGCCGGCATCTTCATCATGGGCGCCATGCCGCGGGCGAAGTCCACCCACATCGGGTGTTCCGGTTCGGTGCTGTCGTGATCTACCACGGTGCCGCCTTTGCGAACTGCAGCCGCGAGTTTCTGGAACCCCTCCAGCGCCTGCGGAGCCACCAGAAACTGGATGGCGCTGCCCAGATAGGCGGGCGACTTCCGGTCGAGAAAAACAGCCGAGTCCTGGGTAAGGCTGTAGCTGGAAGCGTCTTTTTTGAGGAAACCCATGATTACCAGGGCGTCACACAGGATGCGTGTGCCGCGCTCCGCGGTCTGGCAGCGTCGGGCGATGGCCGCCGCCGTCTGGTTTCCCTCGCCGATTGCAGTAAAGATTTCAAGCTGAATAGCCGCCTTCAGGGCTTCGGTCTTATGAAACGCAGTGACCGTCTCAAAGAACAGCTGCGGGGAAGGTGGCGGGCCTGCTTGAACTCCGGGCATGATTGGTTCTCCTATGATCTGAATTTGTATTGCGATATTTTATCGCCAAAGACTTTGCCTTGGGGTGGCCAGGCAGCGACGATCCGCCCTGCTTTGGCTGCATGCTAGAATCGTTACCTTTCAGGGACCGTGTGCACTCGCGGCCCGCCTGGATTTACTCGGCTGGGACCAACGATTTGGCGACGAAACAGAGCTCCGGCGCGACCCAGCAGATTCCCGATACTCTTCCGCGTCCGCAGATGAAGGGCGAGCCGGACACCAGCGCAGATGTGATCGTGATCGGCGCCGGGCCCACCGGGCTGGCCTGTGCCATTGAGGCCCAGCGCGCCGGCTTCCGGGTGATGGCCATCGACAAGGGATGCGTGGTCAATTCCATCTTTCACTATCCCGCCAACATGTCATTCTTCACCACGCCGGAGTTGCTGGAGATCGGCGACATTCCCTTCAGCACCGCCCGGCAGAAGCCCACGCGCGAAGAAGCGCTGGAATACTACCGTAAGGTGACCGAGCACTATCATCTCGATATCAGGCAGTACCAGTGGGTGAAAACCGTGACTGGAAGCGATGACGATTTTCACATCACGGCCACCGACACGCTGGGCCGCATCTATGACTACCGGGCCCGCAAATTGATTGTCTCCACCGGCTACTACGATCTGTCAAACCCGTTGAATATTCCCGGCGAAGACCTCTCCAAGGTTTTTCATTATTATCGCGAGCCGCATCCGTATTTCGATATGGATGTCGTAGTCATCGGGGGCAAGAACTCGGCTGCCATCTCCGCGCTCGATCTCTGGCGGCACGGCGCGCGCGTGACCCTGGTGCATCGCGGCGCCAAGTTGCATAACCACGTCAAGTACTGGATCCTGCCAGACATCGAAAACCGCATCAAGAACAGCGAGATTGCCGCCTATTTCAGCAGTTCGGTGGTGGAAATTGGGGCCGACTACGTCGATCTGGACACGCCGCGAGGTCCGGTCCGCCTGAAAAATGATTTTGTCTTCGCCATGACGGGTTACCATCCCGATTACGATTTTCTGCGTTCGATGGGCATCGAACTCTCCCCCGACCAGTGCCGTCCGGTGTGCGATCCGCAGACCCTCGAAAGCAACGTGCCCGGCATCTACGTGGCCGGCGTGATCGTGGCCGGGTCAAGGACCAATGAGATCTTCATCGAGAATGGAAGGTTTCACGGCCGGCAGATTGCCGACCATCTGAAAAAGAAATTGTCGGGTAAGTAGCGCAAACTAGGCGAGCGTGACCACGTCTTCTCCCAACTGCTGATTGATCAATCGAGATACCAGGGCCTTGAGCCGCTCGCCTGTCCTGGACAACACAAAATCCTGCTCGGTATCTGACCAGTCCAGCTTGAAGCTGGTGGCCAGCGCGGAAATCCAGATTTGGCGCACCGGAGCGTTGGGAGAGATGACGAACTTGCTGCGGTCATCGAAAGAAACGTGCAGCGCGCCAGACTGGTCTTCCACTTCGATCTCGGACGACTCCTCGGCTTGCATAAGCGCCTTCTTCAGGGATTCGAGCGCGGAGTCTGCCCGCTTGCGAAAATCGTTTTCATCAAGCATGAGTAAATTATAGTCGCAAGGAGTGGCCGTTGGTCGTTGGCCCTGGGTCGTTGGCCAATTCTCGATCAGCAAACTGACAGTGGCGATGTTGCAGCCAACGACCAATGGCCAAGGATCAACGACCAAGCATGGACCTGCAACCCGAACGCGCATCGACCTCGATCTCACTGTCTTCGTACCTGCGACTGGTGCGCTACAACCGCAACTTCCGCCGGCTGTGGCTGGCGCAGATCGTCAGCGAGATCGGCGACTGGTCTTATACCCTCGCGATCTACAGCCTGCTGCTGCAACTGACCGGCCGGGCAAGTTCGGTCGCGCTGGCCCTGGTGCTGCAGGTACTCCCCCAGACGTTTATCGGTCCCGCCGCCGGAGTCATCAACGATCGCATAAGCCGGAAGCGGGTCATGATCGCCGCCGACCTGGCACGGATGGTCATCGTCTTCGCCATGCTGCTGGTGCGCTCCCGTTCCACGGTGTGGCTGGTCTATCCGCTGCTGTTGCTGGAGACGCTGATGGCCGCGTTTTTCGAGCCCGCCCGCACTTCAGTCATTCCGAATGTTGCCGCGCGAGAAGACGTGCTGGTGGCCAACACGCTTTCCTCGGCTACATGGTCGGTGAATCTGCTGGTCGGCGCGTCGGTTGGAGGAGTCGTGGCGGCGCTGTTTGGGCGCGATACGGTATTCGTCCTCAATGCGCTGTCATTCCTGGTGTCGGCGATGCTTATTCGCGGGATGCGCTTTGACGAGCCCCACGCCCAGGCTGCGGCGCCGTTGCGCCTCCGCGATGCCGTTGATCTCTCGCCGGTAGTTGATGGCATCCGTTACGTTCGTCAGGATCGCCGGCTGCTGGCCGCAGTGTGCGCCAAGGCCGGCGAGTTGATGATCGGACCCAGCTGGGTGCTCTTCACCGTCATGGGGAACGGTTATTTCCATGTGCAGGTGCGGGGCATCAATCCACAACGTACGGCCATGCTGGGCATGAGCTTGCTGCTGGGGGCGCGGGGGATCGGCGCTGTGATAGGTCCACTGTTCTCCGCCCGCTGGGCGGGCCGATCAGGGCAGCGGCTCCAGTTCGGCATCCTGCTTGGTTATCTGATTATTGGGCTTGGATATTTCGGCCTGGGGCGGTCGCCGAATATATGGGCGGCGTGCGGGTTCATTGTCCTGGCCCACTGTGGAGGATCAACCGTGTGGGTTTTCTCCACCACAATCCTGCAACTGAACACCGAGGACCGTTTCCGGGGCCGCGTCTTCTCCGCCGACCTGGGCTTCTCCATGCTCACCATCGCCATTGGTGCTTACGTGTGCGGGATATTTCTGGACCGCGGAGTCTCGGCGCAGGAAGTAGCGTCAGCAACCGGAATCATCATGCTCCTGCCGGCGCTACTGTGGGCATGGGCGATGAAGTCGGACCGGAGACCACGCGGGGACAGCCGCCCTCGGCTGTCCGGCTGAGCATGGCTCAGCTATTGGTTTGCTGCTGGGATGTTTCCAATGTCACACCTCTGCCGAGCTTCGCTCGGCCTGGACAGCCGAGGGCGGCTGTCCCCACGTGCCTATTTCAGCAGTTGGTCGATCTTGGCGGCCATGATGAAGTCGCTCTGGGTCAGGCCATCGATCTTGTGCGTCCATAGAGTAATCTCCGCTTTTCCCCACGCGAGCAGGATGTCGGGATGATGTCCCTGCTGTTCCGCTACCTCTCCCACCCGGTTTACGAAGTCGAGCGCCTGCTTGAAATCCGGGAAGGTAAACGCGCGGGTGATGTGATGCTCCTTCACCACCGTCCACTGCGGCACATGTTGCTGGATGCGTTGCAGTTCCACTCCCTTCATCGGGGGCACGCCTCCACGGCAGGGAACGCAGTCCTGGTTGGCAAGATCTTCCGGCATGAGTGCTCCTCCTTCTACTGCGGCGGGCGCATGTCCACCTGATTTACCGGACACTCGCGCACGCTCTCAGTGCAACTCTGAAACTGAAGGTTCTTGTCCATGCAGACCTCGAGGCTGACCAGTTCTCCCGCATGACAGGAAATGCGAAACGCCGACGGTGGAGCGTCGTTCGCATCGGCAAAGCTCTTCTCCAGATCGGACACGCTGATGTGTTGCTCATGGTCCAGCTTTGGATACTGCTCCGGCACGTGCACATTCCTGAAAGCCTGCTCGACCCTGGCGAAATAATCCTGCGCCGAGAGCCCGCTGCAAGTGCCATGCTTCTGCCACTCATGCTGGATCAACCCACGGGTTGGCATGAAGTTGAGCATGTGATCGACGGTGGCGGCGGCCACCGGCGGGGCCGTCGAACACGACATGGGCGGTGGCCCGCTGTTGGCTTGCGGCCAGAGCCCGTGCAGCACAAAGGCTGTGTGTCCGCCTGTTCTGCATTCGCTTGAGTGGTCTGTGGGGTGGTCGCCGCAGTAGTTGGGCGCCCAGGCAAGCGCAAGAAGGTAGTAGTCGAAGTGGCCCGGGTTGGCCTTAGCGTCACGATGGCGATGGTGATGTCTAGCGAAGGCCGAAGGGGCGGGGAAAAGGTACAGGCAGAATAGAGCCGTGATGATGAAACGCCTCATAGGTCGTCGGAAGCCGCTCCCACCTTTGCGCAAATGGCGCGCAAAGATGGGGCAGCCAGGATTGTGGTGTTAGAAGGGAATATCTTCGTCGCTGATGGGGCCCGATGCGGTTGCCGGCTCAGGTTCCGGGGTACGCTGGTCGAAATTATTTCCTCCCGAGGCCGCGCCACGCGCGCTTCCTCCGAAGTCTCCGCCACCGCCAGCTTCGCCGCGGCCGCCCAGCAGGACCAGATCATTCACGATGATCTCAGTCATGTATTTCTTTTGCCCGGTCTGCTTGTCGTCCCAGGAGTGCGTGCGCAGGCTGCCTTCGATGTACACCTTCGAGCCCTTCTTGAGATACTCGCCGGCAATTTCCGCGGTGCGCGCCCAGGCGGTGATGTTGTGCCACTCGGTGCGGTCCTGCCACTGGCCTTCCTTGTCTTTGTAACGATCGTTGGTGGCCAACGTGAACTTCGCCACCGGTGTGCCGCTGGGCGTGGCCCTGAGCTCGGGATCCTTGCCAAGATTGCCGATGAGAATGACTTTGTTGACGCTCTTGCCTGCCATAAGTGCTGCTCCTTCCGCCCCTTCGCGTGGACACAAAACCCGGGGAGCCTGAGAAAAAAATGAATTCGAGGGGCTGGAACGCCACTATACCAGAATCCCGCCGGGGTGGTTGTGATGGATGAACAAGGCGAACGCCGGACCTCGGGCGTCAGCCCTCGAACCCCGGACTTCGGACCTCGGGCGTCGGTTCCATCTGCTTGCACAAGGGTCTTGAAGCCGAGGTCCGGCGTCCGAGGTCTGACGCCGCCTTTGGGTTATAATATTGGCCGATGCCGGAAGAACCGCTCAGGGGAATCGTCGGGATGGTGCCCGATGAATTCAAACACGAACCCAGGTCGAAGGGTCTGCTTACCGCGCGCAAAAAAAAGCCCAAAGAACTGGCGGTCATCACCGAGTGTTGCACCGGCTGCGCTGGTTCGCCTGCCTGTGTGGAATATTGTCCGGTGGAAGACTGCATGTTCTGGGTCCCGGATGAAGATAATTCTCCCTTCGGCCGGATTCAGGTCGATCCTATTCTCTGCATTGGCTGTAACAAGTGCACCAGCAAGGGCCCGGATGGCTCGTTCCTGGATGGCTGTCCCTGGGACGCAATCGTGATGGTGGACACGGCAGAGATTGAAAAAGAAGTCGGAGTCATGCCCTTCTAACTGCGAACCGGGAACTAAAGACTGGCAACTGAAGTCCAGTGCAGTTCCTGAAGGATTTTCCCACGGGGGCTGAAGCCCCATCTGGAGGACGATTGACGCGGCGCTAAAGCGCCGCTCTTCCACTCGACGCCGCGCGAAACCGGCGCTCTTCCACTCCCGGAAAGCAAATCGAACCAAGAACGGCTGAACTACTTCGCCCGTTCTTGTATCGCTTGCTCAGTTGCCAGGGCCTGCTGGCGGATGTGGTCGGGGACCTCGGCGAGCTCCCGCTCATAAGGCCGGATGAAGGGAATGTCATCAGGCTTGCCGACCAGGTAAAGCGCACGCAACGCTTCCCAGACCTGTTCGGTTCCTGGATCGAGGACGGCGATGGGGTCGCCGGCGGCAACGGTTTGACCGGTCCTGGCGGACAACTCGCGGAGCCGGCCGCTGATGGGCGAGCGCACCTCCGTGGTTTGTCCTCCCGATTCGATCTTGGCAATGATTCCGCCCTGATGGATTATCGTGCCCGGAGTGCTTGAGTCCGTAATGGCCCCGGCCTGGGGCGCGGTGACCTTCGCCGGTTGCAGCAGGGCCACAATCTGCGGCCTTCCGGTGGCGTCGCCGAAACGGACCAGAGACAGCGCGGCATTGCCCCGCACCATGACCGAGGGGTCGTCCAGCATCTTTACAAGCGCCTGGTGGAATCCTGCCTGCGCCGCATCTTTGCTGCTTACATCCTGACCCATGACCCAGGCGTCGGTGTTGCGGACTTCTTCGACCCGGTAAGACGCGAGGCGCACCAGGTCCGGATACCAGCGGGTGACATTGGGGTCATGACGCGTCACTCGCTCGCCGATCTGCACCAGCGCGTGCTGGATGTGACGGGGCTTTTTGTCGTCCTGAAGATATTCGGCCAGCTGCTTGTCTGAAAGCTGCCGTCCAAACCAGGTATTCCACCAGAACAGAAACGGCATGAGCACAATTAGCCAACCGGTGGCGAAGAACAGCAGCCGGTTGCGAGTGGACATCCGCGGCTTGGCGGGGGGACGGGACTCTGAACCTGGCGACGACGTTTCCTGAGGAACTTCGGGAAGAGCTGACATGCTGGAATCCACGAAAACTATAACAGAAGACGCGGAGGCCGCCCCGCCGGCGTCTCGCCGGCTGTCCCGAGGGCATCCTTCGACTACGCTCAGGATAAGCCTTGCCCTCGGCGATGGGCGGGGAGGACAGCCGCCGGGACGGCGGCGCTACAAGGGGCCAGGCGCGACAATTTCCAAGGTCAAAATCTCTTAATCCACGACATCCGCATCCAGCACACGGTCCTGCTCCAGATAGTGCGAGACCGCGTACTGTGCCAGAAGGGGCGTCTCCAACCGGATTTCGGCGCCGATCCATTCCCCCTTGGCGTGGGCCTGGCTGGCGGGATGCTTGCAGGTTCCGCTCGATCCGAATTGGGGGCCGAATGACGCGCTCTGGATTTCGTCAAACTGCCTCAGGCCGCGCCAGGCTTCGTCCCCCACGGTGCCGGAGACATCGATCTTGAGTTTCACGATGGCCATGAAGCAATTCCACCACGGGGGTACGGACAACCAGTCAAAGGCGTCGGACAAGAGTGTCCGACCCGCACAAAGCCAAACGAACGAAAATCAAGCCGCGAACAAGTGATACAGCATCACGTAAATCACCACGCCGGTCACCGACACATAGAGCCAGAGCGGGAAAGTCCAGCGCGCAATCCTGCGATGCTGGTCAAAACGCTCTCGCAGGGCGCGGCTCAGGGTGATGATCACCAGGGGCACGATGGCGATCGCCAGTATGGTGTGTGAAATCAGAATGCTGAAATAAACCGGGCGCGACCAGCCTTGTCCCTGAAAATGCACCGAGCCCACATGCCAGTGATAGTACAAATATGAGGTCAGAAACAGGGCGGATGAAATCAGCGCGGTGATCATTATGGCGCGGTGCGCGGCCATGCGGCCCCGTTTGATGTAACTTCGTCCCACCAGCAGCAGGACGGCGCTGCTGCCGTTGAGCACGGCGTCAATCACCGGGTAGATGGCGTATTGAGCGGAAACCTGCATCATGCGGCAGGCTTCGTGGTGCGACGGCTCACCATGATGAAAGAGAGGCCAAACATCAGCGCGGAGAACAGCACCAGCGTTGCCAGGGAAGACGGCAAGGGAAATTCGGTCGGGTTCCCCGGATACAGGAGGTCGCGCAGCGCCTCCACGCCATAGGTCAGCGGGTTGATTCGTATGAGGAATCGAATCCATCCCGAGGCGCCCGTCAGCGGAAACAATGACCCCGAGAGCAGCCAGAGCGGGATCAGGAACAGGTTAATGATGGCATGGAAGGCCTGGGTGGAATCCATGGACCACGCGATAGTGAAACCGAGCGCGGTGAGAGCGAAAGAGACCAGTACGACGGTCAGCACCACCAGCAGGAAGCCAACCAGGCCGAGATGGATTCCGACCAGGGGAGCGAAAGCGAGGAAGATCAGCCCCTGAAGCGCGGAGAGCGTAGTCCCGCCCAGCACCTTGCCCAGCACAATCGCGGCACGCGGCACCGGCGCCACCAGCACCGACAGCAGGAAACCCTCTTTGCGATCTTCGATCACCGACATCATGGTGAAGATCGAGGTGAACAGCACGATCATGATCAACGCGCCGGGATAGAAGTAATCCAGATAGTGCTGCTGTCCGGCGGCGTCGCCCGATCGAAACGAACTGCCGAAGCCGGAGCCGATGACCACCCAGAAGAGCAGCGGCGAAGCGATCACGCCCACCACGCGGGCGCGCTGGCGATAGAAGCGGACCAGTTCCCGCCACCACAAGGTAAAAGCCGGCAGCATGACTCCGGTGGTGGGAGCGGCGTGCGCCGGAAGGGTTGCCGTCTGGGTGACCACGTTAGCTCGATTTCCGCGCCGGGGGCGCTTTCTTAACTGCGAACTTCTTGCGTGCTTCGAGATATACGTTCAAAAACAGTATGCCGGAAAGCGCCAGCATGATGATGCTCATGAAAAGCCCGTCCACCGTGGTGATCATTCCGTTCTCGACTGTCCAGCCAATTCCCGCCAGAGGAATGAGTCCGAAGACAACCGAAAGCACCAGCATCATAGGTAAGCTCCCTGTAGCGCCGGCGTCTCGCCGGCTGTCCGGCGGGCTTCCCGCCCGCCGTATGACGAAAGCTAAACGGTCGCGTGTAAATCAGAACTCATTACGCCTTTCCAGGTGAGGCGGCATCCGACGCCTCAGAAAGCCGGCGGGACGCCGGTGGTACACCAGACGTCGGCGCTATGAAGTTGGCTCGGCATCATCCGTCCAGAACTTGTGGCCGGTGCGATGGATGAAAACATCCTCCAGCGACGGCTTGCTTACGGAAATGGCTTCAATTTCGCCGGGGAACGCCTCGACCACGTCTGTGATGAAGCGGTGACCGTTTTCCCGCTCCAAGCGGACCTGGCCTCCGAGCACCTGCGCTTGCAGGTTGAAGCGAGCGCGTATGCGTTCCGCGAGGGATTCCACGTCCCGCGCGTCGAGCAGAATGACGTCGCCGCCGATTTCCCGTTTCAGTTCGCGGGGAGTTCCCAGCGCCACCAGCTTTCCCTCGTTGAGGAAGGCGAGGCGGTCGCAGCGCTCGGCCTCTTCCATCAGGTGCGTGGTCACAATCACGGTGACTCTTTCTTCGTCCCGCAGGATCTGGAGATACTGCCACAGGTCGCGGCGCGCGCCGGGATCGAGGCCGGTGGTGGGTTCATCGAGCAGCAGAACGGCGGGATGGTGGAGCAGTCCCTTGGCCAGTTCCAGGCGGCGCTGCATGCCGCCGGAAAAAGTTTCAGCTTTCTCCCGGGCGCGATCAGCGAGCCCGACCCGGCCCAGCATTTCCGCGATGCGCGATTTCAGTACCGCGCCGCTCAATCCGTAAAGATGGCCCTGGTGCCATAGATTTTCGGCAGCGGTCAGTTTCAGGTCAATACTCTGGGCCTGGAAGACTACGCCGATCTGGCGGCGCAACTGGTTGGGTTCCCTGGCCGTATCAAATCCCATGATGACGGCCCGCCCGCCGCTCGGCTGCATCAGGGTGGAAAGGATGCGGAACATCGTGGTCTTGCCGCTGCCATTGGGCCCCAGCAATCCGAAGAGTTCGGCAGGGCCGACATCGAAGGATACGCCGTCCAGGGCAGTGCGTCCGTCGTAACGGTGGACAAGTTCCTGAATCGAGATCACAGCGGGTGTGGCAGACGCAGGATTGCTTTGGGAGTCAAGCGCAACGTAAACGGGGGCTTTGGAGACCACAGGGTATTTTATCTGGAACTGTCGAACTGTGCTCGGATTGGGCGACTCTTCATCTGTTTGTCCGTCGAGATGCAATCCGCAAGACCCACGAACCACCAAGGACACGAAGTATCACGAAGGCTCCTATTCTCCGAGGCTCCTAGTTCACCCTCGTGGTTAACGATATTCACTTAGGATTCAGCATCATCAGGGCAAACAGCAGAGGCAGATAGAAGACGGTTGCCTGCAGCAGTTGCCGCGCCCGCTGTTTGGAGCGGGCATTGCCGGTGGCTAATTTCAAGGAAACCAGCCGCCTGCCGACATAGAAAAGCGCAATTCCCAGAACCAGGGCGCCGGCGAAATATAGTTTCCCGGCCATGCCCAGGTAAGCAGGCACCAGGCTTATGGGAATCAGCGCCAGCGAGTAAATCAGGATCTGGCGGCCCGTTGACTTACCGTCCGGCTCCACCACCGGCAGCATGCGGATTCCGCCATCCTCATAATCCTGACGATAGAGCCAGGCAATGGAATAAAAGTGGGGGAACTGCCAGAAAAAGACGATGGCAAACATCACTAGCGCGCCCCAATCGAGCTGGGCGCGGGCCGCAGTCCAGCCCAGCACGCCCGGCATGGCCCCGGGAAAAGCGCCAACAAAAGTACAAATGGGGTGAACTTTTTTCAATGGCGTGTATGCCCCGAGATAGACGGCAGAGGTGGCCAGCGCCAACCATGCGGTCAAGGGATTCAGGGCCAGGCCGAGATAGACGGCCCCGCCGAGCATCATCAGCGTGCCCACCAGGGTGGCGTGCAGCAGGCTGAAGCGTCCGGCTGGAATAGGACGCTGCGCCGTGCGCCGCATGTTACCGTCGGTCTTCCACTCCAGGACTTCGTTCAGGGCTGCGGTCCCGCCGGAAACCAGGCCGATCCCCAGCAAAGCATGAAACAGCCCCCAGGAAAGGGAAGAGACGCCGGACTTCAAAGCTCCGAAGTAGTAGCCGCACCACGCCGTCATAATAATCAGTGTGGTTACGCGCAGTTTGGTCAGTTCGGCATAGTCGCGTGCCAGGGTCAGAGCGCCGCTGCGCGAGACCACCAGAGGCTGGGTTGCCGTGCTCATGCCGCCACCTGCTTCCGTTCTCGACTGGGAATGCGCTCTTCAACTACCGGGATACGCAGCCACACCTGCGCTGCCAGGACGACAGTGGTTGCCAGCAGCAACGCCCCCACCGCCACATGCGCAACGGTTGAGACCACCATGGGAAGCTCGGGTTGGACCGCGTCGTGTCCCCAGGCCACGCGGGTGAGGAAGGCGACAAAACCCAGGCAGAGTTGAGCGATCAGTAGTGAGAGCAGAGTGATGGCCGGCCGACGGACGCCGTCAAGCCCAGAGTAGCGCGACAAGGCGCGAACGCAGGTCCAGGTCAACACGATGGCCACCGTCGCCGCGTTCAGCACGTGCGGCCACCAGCTCAGACCGTGATGACGAAACATCGCGCCCAGAATCAACTGAACGTAAAGCACAACAATCGAGAACAGGACCAGGGCAAACAGGCTCGGACGTTCACGATCGATCTCTACCAGCGGAATTTCCTCCACCCAATTCTGGCCGGTGAACAGGGCGATCAGGACGACCACACAGAAAAACGTCTGGGCCAGCGCGGCGTGCGCCGATGAGACCGCCGGAGGCAGGTAAAACAGTACCGTGATTCCGCCCAGAATTCCTTGCGCGATGACCAGGCTCAGCGCGGTCAGGCCGAGATACTTCATCCAGCGGCGAGGATCGGCGCGCCAGGTCCAGACCGCGAGGATGATGCTTAGAAAGCCCACAAACTGGGCAATCATGCGGTGGGTATGCTCAAACTTCACGCCTCCGACCAGATGCGGGATCTTGTACAGCGAACCAAACGAAGTCGGCCAATCGGGCACGGAGAGGCCGGCATCATTGCTGGTCACGAGTGCCCCGGCGATGATGAGGAAAAAAGTCACCACCGCCACAAAGATGGCGAAACGATGGTGGGCCCGGTTGTACGAAATGGCAATGGGCTGCAGAAGCGGCTCCTGGGGTTTATGTAGCGCCGCCGTCCCGGCGGCTGTCCGGTGGGCGTTCCCGCCCGCCGTGGGAGGGCAAGATGCCCTCCCGACAGCCGGCAAGATGCCGGCGCTACTTCAAGCAGTTACGGTTTGAAGCCCTGATCGACCGTTTTGCTGTCTTTGGCGGCCAGGGTGATTTTCTGGGTCTGCTCGCCCAGCTTTTCCTGGACAAACGCCAGCGTGTAGTCTCCCGGTGGCAGGCCTTTGATTTCATACTTGCCATCTTCGCCGGTGACCGCGTAGAAGGGCGTCTTCACCACGTTGACGTACATCTTCATCCAGGGATGCTGGTTGCACTTTACCGGCAGCATGATTTCTTCGCGGGCAAAATTCTTTTCGATGGCCGCTGCCTTCGGGGGCTGAGATTCGTTCCACTCGCGATTGTCCTTTGGGGTGGGATGAATGTTATGAGTGGTTTCGTCGTCGTTACGAATCTCGATGTTCTGCCCGGTCATCACGCCCAATACGTGCGGGTGATAGCGGCAGCCCTTCTGGTCAATGGTGACCGAATCTTTGGGGACATCGAAGGTGCGGTCTCCCAACCCATCTTTCACGTAAACGAAGACGTTGGCCAGTTTGCCGTCGTTGGCCACTATGGTTTCGGCCACGTTATTGCCCTTGCAGGCCGCATCCTGGCTCATATCAATCTTTGCCGCTTTTGGAGCCGCCCCACCGAAGGTCACGGTGCCGCTCACGCTGGCCGCGGTAGCCGGATCGATCGGTGTCGCGGTAGCCGACGGCTTCATTTCAGAACTCGGCGAGGTGGTTTGCTCCTCGTTGGTGTTTTCTTTCTTGCTGCAGCCCGCCAGCAAAGCCAGCAGGCCAAGAACAAACATTGCCGCCCATAGTTTCTTATTCATTATTATGTCGCCCTTTCGTCAGGTGTAAGTCTCAGAACCGTCGTTGGCCGTTGGCCCTTGGTCGTTGGCTAGAATCGACGCCTTTGGCTAGAGCCCAACGACTAACGACCAAGGACCAACGACGGGTTTCAAAACAGAACATTCTACCGCGAACCTCCGCTGCTCGCCGTACCGGAGCGAACTGCCGCCTGTTTCTGCTTGCTCCGCGGCTGCACCGAAGCCTGGCTGTGTCCCATGGATGCCGCCACCCGCCGCTGTTCTTCCGGGGTGAGCTGGAATATGTAGTCCACCAGAAGTTTGCTGTGGTCCTTCTCGTATCCCTGGAAAGAGGGTGGAGTCGGACCGGCGAAGACCCAGTGATTGTTCTCCCGCCGGAACAAGCCGGAAGGCATGGAAGTTCCGGGGCTGACCGCCTGTGGATCCAGAATCCAGCGCTCGGCCCAATCCGGCTTCAGGCGTTCTTTCGCCAGCAGGAAGTTGGGCGCGGTGGCGATTTTGTCATGCTGGGGATCGCCGGTGGCGTGGCACTTCAGGCAGGGGGCGGCCGTGCTCGAGAACAGGCTGCGCGCCATGTCGGTTTCCTTCGTGCTCAGCACCGGCACCTGCTCCGGAATGTAAGGCATGGGCTGCTGCGACAGCGCCTGGAAGAACCGCACCAGCTTGCGAAGCTCATTGTCGGAGAAAGAAAACGTCGGCATGCGCACTTGCAAGTATGGACGCACCCCGTTGCGGTTCGTATCGGTTGTGCTCAGCGCCGGGTTGGAGAGAAACTTCCGCAGCCACTCAGGATCGACGCGCGCCCCTTCCGTCAGCAGCTTTGGAGGCAACTGTTCCTGTATGTCCTGGTAGCGCTTCATGCCCATCAGGACCGTGCTCTGATCGGGCGTGAACTGGTGGCAGCCCACGCAGTTGTACTTGCGGACAATCCACCAGCCGTCCTGAATATCCTTGCGGGCGTCGCCTGGCTTGTACTGATAGCTGTCGGGCAGGGAACTCTCCTCGCTGCCCAGCAGGAAGGTGGTGAGGTCCTGGATCTCCAGCTTGGAGAGATGGAGGTTGGGCATGCGCAGGGCTTCGGTTTCGGACTTGACCTTGCCCTTGTCATAAACATTCGGCTCGGCAAGCTTGTGTTCGAAGAAGCCCTTGTGGTCATACCACGGCCCCTTGGCAGGGCCCTCGGGCAGGCGCGCCAGGTCTTCGGGATCGGTGATCGGTTCGGCGTTTTTGCCGCCGCGCTCCGCCACATTGGTGAAGAGGGCAAAATCCAGACGTTCGATGGGCTTGCTGCCTTCATAGGTCAGCTCGGTGCCGATCCGGCCTTCATCCTCGAAGCCCGAAATTTCATGGCATCCGGCGCAGCCATAGTGCCGAATCCACGTCTTGCCTTCTTCCTTCATCGCGGGATCGTCCATGTAGGGAGCCTGGGCGTAGGCGGAAGGCTCTTCTTTCTTCTCACCCATGAGATAACTGGCGATGTCCTGCGCGTCTTCTTCGCTCAGGCGGAGGCTCGGCATCACGGTCATGTTCTGCACCTGCAGTTCGTGACCGTCGTTGGGGCAGCGGCTGTGCTGCAGGTCAAACTGGTAAGGCAGGCCCTTCTTGGCGTAGTCCTCGGGGCCGATGTCCTTCTTCTCGTAAGGGCAATAAGGACGGGTGCGCTCGCGCGCGTTGTGAATCCATCGCACCAGGTAATCGTAGTTGGCTTTTTCGCCCACCCGGCTCAGATTGGCGGCGAACGTACCACCTTCCATCTGATCGCCTTCTCCGATGGAGTGGCAGGCCAGGCAGCCGCGGGTCTCGAACAGCTGCTTGCCATGCTCGGCGTTGCCCGGCTTTTGCCGGGGCAGCGCATCGGTGAAACCCGATTGCCATAGATACGCTGAGATGGTCTGGATCTGATGATCGGTCAGACGGAAATTCGGCATCTTGGTGGTCGGCCGGAAATCGGTCGGCTTCTTCAGCCACACCGGAATCCAGTTGCGGTTCAGTTTGAGGCGGACGTCTTTCAGGTTCGGGCCGATTTTCTTGATGTCCTGCATCAGGCTGTGAGTCTGGAAATCAAGCTGCTGGATGCGTCCATCGATTTTGCTGTTGGCAACCCGGAGCGCCACCGCCTCCTGGTTCAGCCGGTTGGCTTCGTCGTTACTTGAGGCCGCGTCGGCCTGCTTCATCAGGTCCGCCGCTGTTTTCGAATTGTCGATCTTCTGCTGGTCGAACAGCTTCATCTGCTGCGCGATCGAGATCAGGTCTTCCGGTTCCTTGTCGTAGCCTTCGTAGCGATGGCAGCCCATGCATCCGCGCTGCCGGAAAAGGAATTTGCCATTGGAAATATGCGCGCCTACATCCCCCACCGCCAGATGCATATCGGCGGCGTGGCAGGTCTGGCAACCGGCTTCGGCATTCTGCTTGGGAAACAGCGGCCACAGCCAGTGCTCGTAGTTGCCATGCGCTTTTTCGACGCTGGTGGTCGCGCGGCCGTTGCCCTGGTGGCAAGGAGAGCAGCCGAACTTGTCGGGATCGTGCGTCTTCAGCAACTCCGGTTCGGGATGGCTGGTGAAGGCCTGGGCATACTCATCCGGCTCCTTCTCGCCTTTGAGGGTCATGACCGCGGCCGTGACCCGGATCGGTTCGCGTGCGTTCATGTGGCAGGACTCGCAGCGGTCCACGATGTTGGCTTCGGGCACGTTGATCTGAACGATCTGGTTGTCCCAATCCGCGGCTTTCTTCTTCAGACCGTCAATCTGTGTGGGCGTGAGATCCACCATGTGGTCTGAAATGTAGGCTGAGGCCTGGTTGCTGGCCTCGGTGACCGGCTTCAGCACTTCACCCAGTTCAGCGCTTACCTTGGTGCGGTCCGCCTTGAGCGAGTTGTAAGCCTCCTCCAGTTCCTGGAAGTTGTATTGCTGTCTGTGGCCGTCGGGAAACTCGACTGTGGCCTTTCTCTTCTTGTAATCGTCGATGTCCTCTTGCTTGCTCTTCTTGCCGGACGCACTGGTTTCGGTCTCCAGTTCGTAGGTGAGGGCATTGACGTAGGCGCGGCGATCGGTGAAGACGTTCTGGACCGCGAGGATCTTCGCGCTCAGATCGGAAATCTGTTTTTGCAGTTCATCGCGGCGGGGTTTGGCGGTCTCGTAGGCGTCTTTGTAGGCCTGTTCCAGTTTCTGGTACTGCGCATCCTGCTCAACTTCCTTTTCTGATTTTGACGACTTCGACCGCGCGTTGTTCAGGAACGCGCTGTAGCGGTCCTTCCATTCATGCTGAAAGGCTTTCCATGGACGCTGCCCGAAGGACTCGTCCCACAGGGCCCAAAACAGCGTCACCATGAGGATCATCATGGCGATGACGTAATACGCCGCGTAAGACTTGCTTACAATCGGGTCCTTCTCGGGGACAGGTGGCACCTAGATCCTCCAGCAGTCGTCAGTCGTCAGTCTTCAGTCGTCAGCAAAAAACAATAGTCAAAATCGTTCGGTCGTCTTGGCTGACGACTGACGACCGACGACTGACGACTGAATCACACGTTAAACCACGGCGTTATCCACACGTACTTGATATGCCATGCCAGGCGCAGGAGCATTTTTGCCGGCAGAGCCACCATGCTGAGCACGAAAAACATCATGATGGAATACTGCAGCAGGCTCATGCGCTTGTAATCTTTCGGGTTGTAGCGCCGGAACAGGGCGTGCATGATGAAGCCGCCGATGGCGTAAAACCCTCCCACCACGATGCCGCCGAAAATCGCCTTGCCCAGGTTGGAAGTAATTCCCAACAGGTCGGGCAGATCGCGGTTCACTTCATAAATAAGGCGATTGTGGTCCCAGGTCTGGCCCGGCCAGAACCACTGCCATCCGGGGCCGCGAATGAACGTCCCGATAATGATCATCGCGATCCAGAGAATGATGAAGCCGAACAGAAATGTGCCAATGGAAAATTTGCGCTGCTTCCAGGTGTAGTAGCCACTGCCCAGCGGGTTGGTGTCGATGTAAGGAATCGCCATCAGGCCGACAATGATCAACGTAGGCATGACCACGCCCGCGATCCAGGGATCAAAGTACACCAGCATTTCCTGCAGCCCCAGAAAGTACCAGGGAGCCTTTGCCGGATTCATGGTCAGGTTGGGATTTGCTGGCTCTTCGAGCGGCGCGTTCAGCGTGATCGACCACACCATAAGAATGATAGTGACGATCATGGCGGCTAGAAATTCCACGCGCAGCAGAAAGGGCCAGACGTGGATTTCCTTCTGCCAGCCGGGGCGGAAGGGCCAGCTCTTGCGATGATGGGTCTTGGCCATCGCCGGATTGGTTTCCAGTTCGCCGATCAGGTCATCGTTGGCCTTGGCCTGCTTCCACGCCAGATAAATGTAGAAGATGAGCAGAGGAATCAGCCCTACGATGGGCACGTTGTCAGGCGCCGAACATATCTCCCAAAGTTGCCGCCAATCCATAGTTGCTCCGAACTTGTAGCGCCGGCATCCTGCCGGCTGTCTCGGGGCGTCTCGCCCCCGGGCGGGCGGGACGCCCGCCGGACAGCCGCCGAGACGGCGGCGCTACGAAAACCGGCCTGCGTAGGCCCGGACGCCCTCGTCCGGGTGGTCGAGCGAAACTCGACAGTGTTTTGCGACCCGCCCAGACCCAGCCGAGCCTTGCTCGGCCCGGACGGGTCAGAGACCCGTCCCTACACAACCCAAAATTACTTCTTCGGTTCCTTTACTTCTGAAGCCAGCATGACCGGCGCCGGCCCCGAAATTCCGCCGTCTTTGCGTACCCGCCAGAAGTGCACGATCATCAGCACCGAAGCCACGATTGGAATTCCGATGCAATGCCAGATGTAGGAGCGCAGCAGCGCGTTCGCGTCCACGATCGATCCACCCAGAAGTCCGAAGCGCACATCGTTGTAAGGCGTCATGCGCAACGCCGCGCCGAACGGCCCCTCGTGGCCGAGCAGTGGCGTGGCCCGCGCCATGTTGGTTCCTACGGTGACTGCCCAGAAGCCCAGTTGATCGTCCGGCAGCAGGTAGCCGGTGAACGACAGCAGCAGGGTGAATACCAGCAGCAGCACGCCGATGTTCCAGTTAAACTCACGCGGTTTTTTATATGACCCGGTAAGAAAGACGCGGAACATGTGCAGCCAGACCGCGATCACCATCAAGTGCGCTGCCCAGCGATGCATGTTGCGCAGAAGTTTGCCGAAGGGGACGTCATGTTCGAGATACAGGACGTCGCGGAAGGCCTGCACCTTGCTGGGGTGGTAATAAAACATCAGCATCACGCCGGTGAGCGTGAGCACAATAAAAAGGTAGAAGGTGATTCCGCCCATTCCCCAGGTGTAGCTGTAGCGCACTGCGTCGCGGTTGATCTTGGCGGGGTGCAGATGCAGGAAGACGTTCGACAGCACGCCCAGAGCGCGGTTGCGGGGCGTGTCGTCATGCTTGTGGCGGAAGATCGAGGTATAGACCTGGGTCTTGGTCGGATCTTTCAGGCCCTCGATCTGCTCCTTGGCCTTCGCCGGCATATCGGTCTTGAGCGACTGGACGTCTTCCTTAATGCCAGCCTTGACCTTTTCCAGCAGGCCAACCTGCTTCCCGTTTTTCCCGTTCCCGTTCTCTTCAGGCATGTAAACCTCTTGTGATCTCACGTAGGGCAGGTATCCTCACCTGCCCAGTCGAGCGCAGCTCGACAGTTTTCTAGGTCGGCAGAAACGCCCCCGGATCATTGAAGTGGGTGGGCTGTCCCTTGGGCCATTGATAAAGTTTCGAAACATCCACCAGAATCTGGCCGTCGGGCGCAATTTCCACCTTAGCTCTATCCATGGGACGCGGCGCCGGTCCCTCGAAATTGATGCCTTCACTGTCGTATCCACTGCCATGGCAGGGGCATTTGAACTTGTTCTCGGCCGGCTTCCAGTCAGGAGTGCAGCCGAGATGAGTGCAGCGCGCGTAAATCACGAAAATGCGGTCGGGTGTGCGGTCCACCCAGATGCGGAACTTCTGCTGAAATTTGGTATCGACACCCAAACCAAAATCTGCGGGATAGCCGATCTTGAACGAAGTGGCGGGCTCGAAGAGCGTGCGCGGCAGAAAGAACCGGAAGAAAGCGATGAACCACGCGGTCATGAAGGCCGCGAATGCCGCCCAGGCAAAACGCCGGCGCGACTGGTTGATATCGTTGTCGTCCGGGCCGACCGAGGCCACGCCCGCGGACGCCGCTGCCCTCGAAGTTCCTACGGCGGGTGTGCCGACGTAGGTGTTCGAGCCTTCGCCACGACCAACGGTAGCGGCAGCCGAGGGCGGGCCGGCGGCGGGACGAGGTGCCGCGGCGGCTGGCCTGGCCACCGGAGCCGCAACCGCAGCGGCCGGCGGTGCTTCCGCGGCGGCGGGTTCGCCGAGCAGCGCGGCCACTTCCGCATCCGTCAGGGCAGGCAGGCTCTTGCGGCCACGGCGCGCCTGTTCGGCGGCGATGGTGGACTTGCTCCACTTTTTTCCTTCCGCCACCCACTTGGCAACTTCTGCGCTGATGGCACCGCTGGGAGCTTTTGCCGCCGGCGCGACCGCAGCCGGCGCTGCAGCAGCGGCTGTCGCTGGAGGCGTGCTGGCCTCTACTGGTTCGCCCAGGAGCGCGGACATTTCCGCATTATTCAGCGGGGGCAAGCCCTTGCGGCCGCGGCGCGCCTGTTCGGCAGCGATGGTGGACTTGCTCCACTTGTTTCCTTGAGCCACCCATTTTGCGACTTCTTCGCTGATGCCTCCCGTCGCGGCGGCCGGAGCTGCGGCGGCCGGGGGCGCGGATGCTGCGGCAGTTGCGGCAACCGGGGCATGGGCGCTCGGCGGAGCGGAAGGCGCAGCCGCGCCGCCAACCTCCCACGGCATGGGTTGGCCGGCCTTGAGCGCTTCAATGTCAGCCTCGGTCAGCAGCGTCAGTCCCTTGCGCTGACGATAGGCTTGCTCCATGCCGATCACGGAGTTGTTGAGTGCCGGTCGAGGCAAGGGCGGTAGATGCCCGAGAATTCCCGTCTTGGACTCGTCTGCCATCCGTTCCTTCACTCCTTAATTACCGCCACAGTTCGCGTAGGCCCGGACGTCCTCGTCCGGGCGGGCGAGCGCAGCTCGCCAAAGCTTGACCTAGCGAATCGCAATTACCGAACCCGAATCCAGAGAACCTGACTGTCCAAACCCCGGCGGAGCTTTGCTCCGCTGGGCGGGTGAGGGCACCCGCCCCTACGTGGGCGGCGCTTAGTCGGCTGCGACCAGGCGCTCGCTTTCGCTGATCTCATCGGCTGCGATCGCGTTCTTTACCAACGCCGCTAAAGCCGCGATGAACGCCGGCGAATCATTCAAGCCTGACGTCATCTCGAATTGTTGAATGCCAAGTGCCGAGGCCTCTTTCCGTGCTTCGTGATCGATCTCGCCCAGCGTCTCCACGTGGTCGGAGACAAAGGCGATGGGCACAACACAAACTTCGCGCACCCGCTCGGCCGCCAGATCGCGGATGGTGCGGTGCAGCGACGGTTGCAGCCACTTGCTGGCGCCGACCTTGCTCTGGTAGCAAAGCCGGTGGCGAAGGGGCCATGCGCCGCGTCGCATCACTAGCTCGACCGTCTCTTCAATCTGGCGCTGATAAGGATCGCCCTTTTCGATGACTGACGCGGGCACGCTGTGAGCGCTGAACACGATCTCCGGGCAAGCCGACTCGGGGAAGCGGGCCAGCGCTTCATCAATCTTCTCAACCAACGAGTCCAGGTAGCGGGGATGGCGGTAGAACGCCTCGATGGTCTGCGTTGGCACGTCATCATCAAAGAGGCGGCGCCATTCGTTGAGGCTGCTTCCGGTGGTTGTGCTCGAGTACTGGGGATAAAGCGGCAGGAGCACGACTTCGTCGCAGTTGGCCGCGCGCACTTGTTCGACCGCCTCGGCCGTGAAGGGATGCCAGTAACGCATGGCGACGAAACAGTGAGCGTCAATGCCGTCGGCCCTGAGCCGCTGTTGCAGCGCATCGGCTTGTTGCTCGGTGAAGCGCCGGATGGGTGAGGCCCCGCCGATGGCTGCATAGTGATGCTGCACCTTTTTGGCGCGGGTCGTCGAAATCAGTCTGGCCAGGGGTTTGCGTCCCAGCCGGGCAAAAGGAAAATCGATGATATCGGGGTCGCAAAAGAGATTAAAAAGGAAGGGCTCGATCGCTTGCGGCGTGTCAGGGCCGCCGAGCTGAAAGAGAACTACTCCTAGCCGCCGTTTTGGGTTAGCCATCCCCCGGGGTTCCTTGAAGAAGGAGGATGTTACTCAAAATCCGTGGGTCGCGTCAACGAAGAGTTACGGCTGACGCGCTATTTCGAGGTTCGGTGGACTTCGATCTTGTCCCCGATGTCGATACTCATCAGGTCTTCGCCGACTTCCAGCGGTCCGGAATAAGTTTTTCGTGTCTGCGCCACCAGGTTGGCAGCATTCGGAGGCACGATGTGCGAATAGACCGCCAGCCTGGGCTTGACCTGGCTGAAAATCGTTCCTGCCTGTTCGGCGGTGGTGTGGTGCGCAACTACTTTCTGCACTCGTGCCGGGTCGAAGATAAAATTGCCGGCCCGAAGAGCCTCGGGATCGATCACTTCGTGAATCAGCACATCCGCGCCCTTGGCGAAGTGGATCAGATTCTCGCTGTAGCGGGTATCGCCGGAGAGCACGACGGAGTGCCCGCCATAATCGACGCGGTAGCCGAACGCAGGTTTGATGGGCGCGTGGTCCACGGTAAAAGCAGTGACCTTCAGATCGCCATTCTGGTAAATCACCCCTTGCTCTATATCTTTGGCCACGACGACCACGCCCGGAGCGGGAAGCATCTCATCGACGTCGCGCCGCACATGGATATCGAACTGGTAGGCCTGCTCCAAGTGGGACATCATGTCCGCTGTGCCCGCCGGTCCCCAGACGCGGAGAGGCGTGCTCCTGCCCAGGATCCAGCCGGTCAAATAAAAGTCAGAAATTCCGACAATGTGATCGGAGTGCAGGTGAGTCAGAAACAAGGCGTTGAGGTCATCGAATGGGATCTTGAGCTGATAGAGGCGCATGGTAGCGCCACGCCCGCAATCGAACAGCAGCTTTTCCTTTCCTGCCTCCACCAGGATGCTGGGGCCGAAACGCTCCATCACCGGGCGGGGAGCGCCCGTCCCCAAAAGTGTGACTTTGAGATTCTGCGAAGTTGCGGGTGTGGCGAAGGCGACGGCCGCAATGAGGAGCCAGACCGCTTTCAGCCAGAAACCCTTGCCTGAGTTCATAAAGTTACGCGTGAGACGATTCGGCCTGCTTGGGAACGTGCGTGCTGGTTGCCATGAACTGAATAATAGAATCGGCGAACTCCGAGGTCCCGGCTTTTCCGCCCACATCGCGAGTCCGTTTGTCTTCGGTGCGATAGACCTTTTCCAGGCCGTCGTGAATCATGTCGGCCGCGTGGTGTTCACCGAGGTGTCGCAGCATCAACTGGGCAGAGCGGATGACCGCCGTCGGGTTAGCCAGATTTTTTCCGGCGATGTCAGGCGCTGATCCGTGCACCGCTTCGAAGATGGCGCAGGAATCGCCCAGGTTGGCGCTAGGCACAAATCCAAGTCCGCCGACAAACGCGGCGCAGAGATCGGAAATAATGTCGCCGTAGAGATTTTCCATGACCATTACATCGTACTGATAAGGATTCATCACCAGCTGCATGCAGGTGTTGTCCACGATGTGCTCGCCGTAGGTGATCTCGGGATATTCCCTGGCCACGTCGCGGCAGCAGCGCAGGAACAGGCCATCCGAGAGCTTCATGATGTTGGCTTTGTGGATGGCGTGAATCTTCTTGCGCTGGTTCTTCCGCGAATATTCAAACGCAAAGCGCGCAATGCGGGTGGACGCCTTTTCCGTGATGATCTTCAGGCTCTCAACCACGCCCGGCACGACTTCATGTTCGATCCCGGAATAAAGGCTTTCGGTATTTTCCCGGACGATGATGAGATCGACGCCGGGGTACCGGGTCGGAATATGGGGAAGGTTCTGAATGGGACGGAAGTTGGCGTAGAGCTCGAATTTCTTGCGCAGGGCAACGTTGATACTGGCAAAGCCTCCGCCCACGGGCGTAGTCACCGGCCCCTTCAGCCCGACCCGGGTGCGTTCGATGGATTCGATCAGTTCCTTGGGAATGTATTCGTTGTACTTGGCAAACGCCTCCGCCCCCACCTGAAAGATTTCCCAGTCGAACTTCACCCCGGTGGCTTCCAGAATGCGCACCGTGGCCTGCATAACCTCAGGGCCGATGCCGTCGCCGGGAATGAGTGTGACTTTGTGAGCCATATTGATCTTTGTAGCGCCGGCGTCCCGCCGGCTGTCGTGGGGGCGTCTCGCCCGCACCGTGGAAGCTCAAACCCCGAGGGCACGATGCCCTCGGGACAGCCGGCAAGATGCCGGCGCTACTTAACACCTAACTCTTTACCGTGCCTTTGCTGCGCGCTTCCGGCACTTCTTTCGTCTTCAACAAGTCCTTCAGCTCGGCCATGAACTCCTGGACGTCTTTGAAGTCCAGATAGACCGAGGCGAAACGGACGTAAGCCACTTTGTCGTAGCGGCGCAGGCGGTTCATGATCAGCTCGCCTACTTCGCTGGTTTTACGTTCACGCTCCGGCGACTCAATGACGAACCCCTCCGCCTCGTTCACAATCTGTTCCAGCCGGCTGATGGGGACGGGCCGCTTCTCGCACGCCCTCAGCAGGCCGTTGAGCACTTTCTGGCGGTCAAATTTCTCGCGGCGGCCGTCCTTCTTGACCACCATGTAGGGGATTTCGTCGATCCGCTCGTAGGTGGTAAAGCGCTTGCCGCATTTCAGGCACTCGCGGCGGCGGCGGATGGAATCGGCTTCCTTGCTCTCGCGCGAGTCCACCACTTTGTCATTTTCGAAGCCACAGAAAGGACACTTCATGTCAGACGGGAGTCTTCGCCTGCAATTGTAACAGGGGGAGTTAGACTGACCTCGGACCTCGGACGCCGGACCTCGGTATTCGGATCTTGGACCGGGCTGGTCTGACGCCGGAGGTCTGTCGCCAGCCGTCCGCCGTACTTCACCCAGCAGGAGGCGCTTCCACTTCCTCTTCCTTCTGGTGACTTTCCTTGGAAAGTTTGCGCAACGACAGCCGTTCCCGGTGGGCAAGCAGCAGGCCTACCGGAATGACCGCCACAAACGTCACCAGCCAGAGCATGATCCCGCAACTGGCGGCCAATTCCCTGGGCACATCGAAAATATGCTCCAGGGCCGCTATAGTGGCGAGTTGGGAGCCGCCGCCTACGCCGGGCAACTGAATTACCGAGCCCACCATGCTGGATCCCATGAGCAGAAGGACCTGGCTTTGGGGAATCTCCAGGGCTTCGGCGTGATAGGCGTGAGTCACTTCCTTGTAGGCAACAGCGATCATTGCCCACATGGCGACCGAGACCACTGCGAGCATGGCGAAGGACCAGACGTCGTGGATGGTGTCGAGACCACCGCGGAATTCTCGAATTCGCGTGGCCACCCGGTGACCCAGATTGGCCGCGACATGCGCGAACCTGTGCTCAACCCAACTGGCCAGCGACTCCCCGACCCGGCTGACCACGATGGCGCCGATCGTCAAGCCGATCGAGAGGGCCAGGAAAATGAGGCCGGCCTCCTGAAAGCTTCGGTGATAGGTCAGCCGCTTGGGCGCGGTGGCGAAAAAGGCCGCGAGAACCAGCAGGAGCGTGAAAGCTCCAATGTCGAAGATGCGCTCTACCGCCCACACCGCCAACTGGGAGGAGAAGGTCAGGTCCTCGCGGCGCGCAATCAGATAGGGGCGGATGAGTTCCCCGGGACGGCCCAGCAGCGCCAGGCCGGTGAAACCGATCAGGGTAGGCGCGACCAGCTTCCAGGATGAAGCCTGTGGTCGCACGGGACGCAGGAAAATCTTCCAACGAAGAGCACGCAATCCGTATCCCAGATAGATCAGGGCCACGGCATGGAAGAGGTGGTAGATGTGCGGGGGCTTGCCCAGGTTCCCGCTTTCCCTCCAAAAGGTGGCCCAGTCAAAATTGCGCCAGGTTCGAAATTGCATGTAAACCAGCACTGCGAACGCGACGAACGCCAGCGCGTATAGGAAAATGCGTTTTCTATCCATGTTGAAGGGAAGGACCCCAATGGCTGGCGCGGCGCCGAGCACGGCACTGACCCAGGCGAATGACCCAAAGCAACCGCTCCAAGGTAAATGACGCTGGGGCGCGGGTCAACGCATCGGGCCGTCAGGATGGAGTACTGGGTCCGGAAACTGGAAGGTTCAGCGCGAGGCCTGGGAGGCCAGGGCGGCAGGCACCGTGGCCTGCTGGGCGGCCGCAGCCTGGGTTAGAGGCTTCTGCCTGCGATTATTTTTCGCGGTCGCCGCTGCAGCCTTGCGCTGGGCGACCTTCTTGCGATTGTAGTCGCGAACGATTCGGGCCACATAGGCGCGGGTCTCCTGGTAGGGCGGCACGCCGCCGTACTGTTGCACGCGGAGCGGTCCGGCATTGTAAGCGGCCAACGCCTTGATCACGTCGAAGTTATAGCGCTGCAGCAGTTCGGTCAGGTAGCGGGTACCGCCCTCAACGTTGGCGCGCGGGTCGAAGGCATTGGAGACGCCCAGCTTGGAAGCCGTTCCGGGCATCAGTTGCATGAGCCCTTGCGCCCCCTTGGGTGAAACGGCTCGGGGATTGAATCCGCTCTCGGCATGGATCACGCTGCTGATGAAATCAGGATCGATGTGATGGCGGTCGCTGATGGTATTGATTACCTGGTTCAGGTCCTGCGGTTTCAGGCTCTGTGGTTTGGCCATCCTGGCCGGCACAACAACGGCTGCAACGGTTGGAGCACTGACCGATAAAGCGGCGGGTGCAACTGCCGGAGACAAGTCCTTCTCAAACCGCTCGATCTGGTCGGTCGCAATATCGATGTAGCCCTTATCGCTGCCAAGGTAGAGGCGGGTGGCCCCTCCCACGGTTTCGCGGCGCTCGTGACGGATGGAAAAGCCGTTACGCAGGATGGCCAGATCGGTACCCAGAGCGGGCAAGGCCAGGAGCAGCACTCCCAGTATGATCCCGATTTTTTTCGATGGCCTCATATTGTCGTTCGCCGCGCTGGCTTAATTTTGTAGCGCCGGCATCTTGCCGGCTGTCCCGAGGGCATCCTGCCCTCGAGGTGAGGGCGGGACGCCCTCACGACAGCCGCCGGGAGGGCGGCGCTACGAAAAGCCCATCACTTTTTCAATCGCGGCGGCTACCCCGCTCTGATCGTTGGGCAGAGTCACCATCCAGCCCTCGCGGTGCAACTCCGGGGCGGCATTCCCCATGATAAACGGCACGCCCGCGAAGGCAAGCATTTCTATGTCGTTATAGTTGTCACCAATGGCCATGACCTCTTTGCGAGGGATGCCGCGATGACCGGCCCATCGCTCCAGGGCGTGGCCCTTGGAGCAGCCCTGATTGAGCACGTCCACAATGGAAAGATCGCGGGCTGCGTACTCGGTCCTTAGCACAGTAATGTCCCGCTCTAGGTTACTGGCAGCCAGCGCCGCCAACGCCTGCTGCATGAGCGGAATGGGGCCGCAGAACATGGCTTGCACCGGATCGCTGGTCAGCGCGTCTTCAATGGGGACGACGAAGTCGATATATTGCAGGTTCTTTTCCAGCCAGCGCTGAATGCTCACATTCAATTCGTTCATGTGCTCGAGCACAATTGCGCCTTTGGCTTCGGTATCGAAAGTCAGGACGGTGTTTCCGCGAAATTCCTGCATACTGGCGCAGAGCCGGCGGCAGGTTTGGACGGGAAGCATGTCGCGATGAAAGGTTTCGCCGGCCAGTGAGCGCGTAATCGCGCCGTTTGAACTGATCACCCACAGGTCGAAGCCCAGCTGCTGCACAATCGGGAGGGCAAAAGTGTGGCGTCGTCCCGTGACCACAACCACCTCTACCCCGGCTGCATGGGCCCGGCGCAAAGCCGCCATATCCGCCGCAGAGATTTGAAATTCAGGGTTCAGCAGAGTGCCGTCGATATCGACACCCAGAAGGCGGATGGGAGGTTTCACTGGGACGATTTTAGCAGCCACCGGCCACGTGGGGACAGCCGGGGGCGGTTGTCCCCACTTGGTTCATCTATACTGCTACTTCCGCATGGGATCACTCCTCTTTTTCGCGTTTTCGTGGTGGGGCATTCTGCTCCAGGCCTTCGCAATCATTCACTTTATCCGGCGACGGCCCGACACGTTCTGGTTGTGGATCATCCTCATCGGGGGCTGGCTGGGCGCGCTGGTGTATATCGCGGTTGAAGCCGTTCCCGACGCCGGCCTGCTGCGCCAGTCCTTCAAGGTCTTTCCGCGACGCAGGCGTATCCGTGAACTGGAAGCCGCCATCCTGGACAACCCCTCGGCTGGAAACTATGAAGAATTGGGGGATCTCTACCTGGAGGAAGGGCAGTACTCCAGGTCGCGGCAGGCCTACGACAAATCAATCTCCTCCCGCACGGATTCTCCGGATCCGTTCTACCGTCGCGGCGTGGCGGCCATCATGATGGGCGATTTCGCGGCCGCGCTGCCCGATCTCGAGCGCGTGGTGGCCAGCGATTCCACCTACGATTTTCATCGCGCCGCCGGATTGCTGGCCCACGCCTATGCCAACACCGGCCAGCCGGAGAAAGCCGAAGCCCTCTTCCGGCAAGTGGTTAAAATTTCCACCTCTTCCGAGACCTACTACAACTACGCATGCTTTCTCCACTCCCAGCAGCGCAATGCAGAGGCCCGCGAGTGGGCCCGGCAAATCCTGGCGAAGAAGCCCACCATGCCGGGATATTTGCGCCGTCGTGAACGGCCCTGGTTTCGCAAAGCCAACGCCCTATTGTTGCGCCTGCCCTCGAACTGAGAACTGACAACCAGAAACTGACATCTGAGAGTAGAAAACGCGAAGGTCGATCGTCCGGCGAAACAGTCCACCGCGAATGCTAAACTTGGCGAAGTGTCCCGCACTACTCATTTCGAATGCACCAAATGTGGTGCACACATCGACGCTGACCACCCGCAGACGGTTTGCCCGAACGACGGGGGCGTGCTGTACGTTCGATATAGCCTGAAAAACATAAAGAAAGACTTTAACCGTGGTTCGCTGGCCTCGCTTCCGGCGACCATGTGGCGCTACGCCGAAGTGCTGCCGGATGCCCCTCCGGTTTCGCTGGGCGAGGGCTTCACGCCCATGCTGCCCAGCCGGGAATTCAGCAACGTTTTTATAAAGGAAGAAGGCCTGAATCCGACCGGCTCTTTCAAAGCGCGCGGAATGTCAGTCGCGGTGACCATGGCGAAGGCCTACCGACTGAAAAGACTGGCGGCGCCTTCTGCTGGAAATGCCGCCAGCGCGCTCGCAGCCTACGCCGCCGCGGCCGGTATCGAGGCCCACATCTTCATGCCCCGGGACGTGCCCATGGCTAATCGAGTGGAATGCGAGAGCTACGGCGCCAGGGTCACGCTGGTGGACGGCCTGATCAGCGACTGTGTCCGCATGGTGGCCGAGCGAAAAGAAAAAGAGGGGTGGTTCGACGTCTCCACTTTGAAAGAGCCGTTCCGGCTCGAAGGCAAGAAGACCATGGGATACGAGGTCGCCGAGCAGTTCGATTGGAAGGTGCCGCAGGGCATTATCTATCCCACCGGGGGAGGGGTGGGGCTGATCGGGATGTGGAAGGCCTTCGAGGAGATGGAAACGCTGGGCTGGATTGGATCCGGGCGCCCGAAAATGGTAGTGGTGCAATCTTCCGGATGCGCGCCGATTGTGAAAGCGTGGAATGAAGGCGGTCTGACCTCCGATTTCTGGCCTGATGCCACGACTTTAGCGGCCGGACTTCGGGTCCCCAAGGCCTATGGCGACTATCTCATTCTTGACATCCTGAAACAGAGCGGCGGCATAGCCGTGGCGGCAACGGATGCGGAAATCATGGAGGCATTCCACCACTGGGCGAGAGTGGAAGGAATATTTGCCGCGCCGGAAGGCGCCGCTTCGCTCGTGGCCTATCGCAAGCTGCGGGCGCAGGGTTTCTTCTCTGCCGAAGACAGGGTCGTGCTGTTTAATACCGGTTCAGGTCTCAAGTATCTGGACGTACTCGAGAAGCAGAAGAAGAGCGGGACGCCGGCGGCGCGGCAAATCGGCGGCATCATCGGGCCGTATTGAGAGCGCCGGCGTCCCTTCGACTCGCTCAGGGCAGGCTTAGCCGGCAGTGCCGAGGGCGTCCCGCCCTCGGCGCGGCGGGCGAGACGCCCGCCGCCACAGCCGCCGGGACGGCGGCGCTACGGAAATCGGGGACGTGCTACATTTCCCACAGCGCGTCTCTACATCATGGAACAGCGACTCATCCTCATTAACCTGCTGATCAAACTGGGTGTGGCGGCCTCCGCGGCCAGCATCCTGGGGCGCTCGGTGGAGTTTAAATCGCTGCTCTTCCGCGATGAACGAGACTGGAAGCAGAAAATTTATCTGGTTCTGTGGATCGGCATTCCGCTGACCCTGGGTGTCTGGATCCGATTCGGCGCAAGAAGTTTTGCCGCGGGCGATTTGTCATTCGAAACCACCATGCTCCTGGGCGTGATCGGGGGACGCTTGACCGGAACCCTGGGCGGCGTTCTGCTGGCTCTTCCCGCACTCTGGCATGGAGAATGGGCGACCCTGCCGTTCAATGTGCTGTGCGGTTTCGTCGCTGGACAATTGCGTATCATCGCGCCCAATCGCGAGGACATCTGGTCGTTTTCCCCGTTTGTGGATCTCAGCATTTATCGCTGGATCCGGCGCAACCTGCCGACACCGCACCCCTTCGAATGGCAGACCATGTTTTTCGTCACCATCGTGGGGCTGCGCTTTGTGCAAACCGAGCTTTCGCGCTTTGCCCCCAATCGCACCTTCAGCCTCGAGAGCCCAACCTTGTGGGTCGAAGTCCTGATCTACGCCACTTCGGTCACGGTGATTGGAACGGAACTAAAGATCTGGAACAGTGTCCGCATTCAGATCAAGCTGGAAGAGCAGGAACGCCTGCTGCTGCATTCCCGCATGGAGGCGCTGCAAAACCAGATCAATCCCCACTTCCTGTTTAATACGCTGAACTCGGTCTCCTCGCTGGTGCGCTTCGATCCCGATACCGCGCGCCAGCTCATCATCAAACTGGCCAACATCCTGCGCCGCCTGCTCAACAGCAGCGATGCCTTTGTGCCCTTGCGTGAGGAAGTGGAATTCATCGACGACTATCTGGACATTGAAGTGGTCCGCTTCGGTCGCGACAAACTGCGGGTGGTCAAGGAACTCGAGGCCTCATCGCTGGACACCATGGTCCCCAGCATGTTGCTGCAACCTCTGGTCGAGAACTCGATCAAGCACGGCTTGTCGTCGAAGATCGATGGCGGCAGCATCTACCTGCGCAGCCGGCTCACCGACTCGCACCTGATCGTCGAAGTGGAGGACGATGGAGTAGGCATGGGCTCGGCCAGTCTGATCGAGCGGCCGAGCGGACTGGGCGGCACCGGCATCGGGATGGCCAACGTGGCCGAGCGCTTGAAAGTTCTTTATGGCGATACCGCCCGGATGACCATTGACAGCCGCGAAGGGAAGGGAACGCTAGTCCGGTTGCGCCTGCCTGTGCTGCAGGGATCGGGCGCGATCCCGGAAGCTTTCTACGAAGCGCGCTCCAGCACGCGCCGGTAAAACTCTTCATATTGCGGGATAATCCGGCTGGCACAGAAGCGCGATTGCGCCACCGCCCGGCTGGCTTTCGCCATTTTCCGCAACGCGGTTTCGTCGCTCAGCAATTCGATGGCATAGCGCGCCATGGTGTCCACGTCGCCGACCTCGGCTAGGTAACCGCTCTGGCCGTGCTCGATCAACTCCGGAATGCCGCCCACGCGAGTGGCGATGGGCACAACTTCACAGGCCATGCCTTCTAAAGCCGCCAGCCCGAACGATTCCAGCTCGCTGGGCAGGAGCAGGATGTCGGCCACGGCCAACTTCTCCTCCACCTGGTCCTGCTTGCCCAGAAAAATTACGTCGTTGTGAATGCCTTTCTGCACCGCCAGCCACTCCGCGCGGGAGCGGTCGGGGCCGTCACCAATCATTAACAGCTTGGAAGGGATCTGCTTTCGCACCCGGTCAAATATTTCGATACAGTCGGTCACCCGCTTCACCGGACGAAAATTCGATAGATGCAGGAGCAGGCGCTCGCCATTCGGGGCGTATTCCCGCTTAAGTTCCGAAGAGTTTTCGCCTCGGCAATACACGTCGCAATTGACGAAGTTGTAGATCACCTCAATGTGGTTCCGGATATCGAACTCACGCAGGGTGCGCTCCCGCAGGTATTGGGAGATGGCGGTGACTCCGTCGCTCTGCTCGATGGCGAAGCGGGTAATGGGAAGGTAGGAGCGGTCAAGACCCACCAGGGTGATGTCGGTGCCGTGCAACGTGGTCACGAACGGCAGCTTGCGTCCGCGCGGCTTGGCGGCCATCATCTGGCGCGCCAGCAACGCGCTCACCGAATGCGGAATCGCATAGTGCACGTGCAGCAGATCAAGGTCGTATAGTTCGGCAACTTCCGCCATGCGCGAGGCCAGCGCCAGATCATACGGAGGATACTCGAACAACGGATAGCGGGAGACTTCCACTTCGTGATAGTGAATGTTGGGATGCGGACCGCTCAGCCGGATGGGCTGAGCATAGGAGATGAAGTGAACTTCGTGGTCGCGCTCCGCCAGTTCAAGCCCCAGCTCGGTTGCGACCACGCCGCTGCCTCCGTAGGTGGGATAGCAGGTGATGCCGATTTTCATGCCTGTCCCTTCCGGATAGCGCTCGGGCTATACATTCGATGGCGGGCGCAAGGCCGGGATTCAGTTTTTGCCCGACGGTTTCTTTGGGAGGAGAGTGATTTAGCCAGCGCCGTTGGCGTTCCCCGAGGTCTCGCCCTCTGCCGCCATGGCCTCAATCTGCTTCTGCAGACGTTCCTGCGTAGCTTCGTCGAGGCCGGTGAATTCTATTCCCATGCCCACTCCGCCATCGCAAGATCGGACCACCGCCGGCGTGTCCACTTTTTGCGCATCCAGCCACAAGTGGATGCTCAAGACCCTGCCTACGGGAAGGGGCAGCATGGTCTCTACATAACATCCACGACCGCTTATGTCCGCGGCTTTCGTCCTCATGTGCGAGCCCACGCCGTCCGGGTCTCGTATTTCAATGGGAAAGGGAACCTTGTGCCGCAGATATTTCCTCTTATTGTCGCCAGAAGGCGCCACGCGAGTCGCTGATGCAGTGGCCTGCTCGGTCTGCTGCATCTCCTTTTCCCAGGGGCAGGGCTGCCCCTCGATCAGGTTCACGCCTACTTCGATTCTCTCCGCCTGCCCGGCCTCCACCACCCATACGACCTTGCAGCGTGCCTTCTTGTCGCCGACCTGCACCGCAACCACGTCTCCCGGCCTCAAATGAGTTTCCAGGCCGGAGATCTTGGCTCCATGCTGGCTGATGTTACGGGCCTTGGCGTGGTTAAGGAATGGACGACCGTCCGCTCCCATGCCAAACACTCGGATCGGCAAATCGACGTGCACCCGGGGCTCTGGTTTTTCCGACATGCGGGTTGATTCCGACAGCAATGCCACAAAAGGCTCACAAACCGCTAGCATTAAATCATATATATCCCCACAGCAGGGCCCTTTCGTTACCGAAGTCTGCTTTCCGTCCGGCGTGCCGGGGTAACTGAAGATCATCCCGCGCCGGCCAGATCCCGGAAGGAGACCATCTCAACCCTGTTCGCCGCCAGCAGATTACGGGTTGATCAGAATGCGCAGCTCCTGTTCGTGTGATTCCCGCAGCCGGGTCTGAATCCCCTGCAGATCAGCATCGTTATAGCCCGGATGACAAACCAGTTCCCAGGTTCCTTCCGGAAGATTCTCCACCATCAGGCGCAGCAAACGATCATTAAGCGTGCCCGTGGCCACGATGGCCAGGGTACCGTCCGTTGTAGCTATGCCGGCCTGCTGCACCGCTTCGCGGAACTGTCTGGCGAAACCTCGCAGCACGCCCACCTCGGCCCACCTTCTCCAAAGACTGGGTGGATGCCGCCAGCTGTGAACCCTGGATTCGCTCGAAAGGATTCCGGATCGCCCGGACGCCGCAACGCTGTGCCGCCCGCAAAAGCGGCCGCAGGACGCGCGGGAAGAGGTGAGTATGCTTGTGCGAATCAAGGTGGATGACCGGAATACCGGAGGCTTGCAGCTTGCGGATCTGGGCCGTGGCCTCGGCTTCATCACCGCACCTTGAAAGTAGCGCCGGCATCTTGCCGGCTGTTCCGAGGGCGTCCCGCCCTCGGCGCGGCGGGCGGGACGCCCGCCGCCACAGCCGCCGGGACGGCGGCGCTACGAAAACCTGCGCCTCCCGGCAGCTACTTTTTCTCGGCCCTGACTTTTGCCCATCGCGCCTTTTGCGCCCGGCGGATTGCGGCTCGGCCCTTGGCGCTCAAAGGACGACGCGTCCTCTTCTTTGACGCTCCGCTGCCGCCGTAAACTCCGGCAAACGCGGCCAGCGCCGCATTCAATCCGGACAGTTGCTGTTGCACCCGAGCTCGCTCTTTCTTCAACTGCCCGACAATCCTTGATAATTCCGTCATAGCAGTAAGATCCCCCCTGAGGTCGATTGTAACAGTGTGTTAGAAACGGCCGCGTGGACTCCTGGCCTGCGCCTTGGATGCCGCGCCGTCGGGCTGGGTGCATCAGTGGTAGGATTTTGTCCAAGGGCGCAGTGCGCAAACCAATCATGAAGCTCTACCGAACAACATCCGGATACGTTATAGAGGAACACGATCGCTTTTATTTGCCGGGGAAAGATCGCGGGCCCGGTGAGTCCTGGGAACTACTGACTACGAGAGACGATCTGCATGGGCACCTGCTGCGCCAGATCCAGGGAGGAAATGGCAGTGAAGCAGCGCGTCCCGCACTCCAGGACCTGCAGGCTCCCATCGGCAATCAGGAAGTGTGGGCCGCCGGAGTCACCTACTATCGTAGCCGGGAAGCGCGCATCCAGGAGTCGAAGTCGGCGGGAGGCGGCGACTTTTACGATCGGGTCTATGACGCTGGCCGGCCTGAGCTTTTCTTCAAAGCCACTCCGCATCGCGTGGTCGGTCCTAACGGAAAAGTCGCCATCCGCGACGACTCTTCCTGGTCAGTGCCCGAGCCCGAGTTGGCTCTGCTCGTATCCCCGAAAGCCAGGATTATCGGCTACACCATCGGCAACGACATGAGTTCCCGCAGTATCGAAGGAGAAAACCCGCTGTATCTGCCCCAGGCCAAAGTGTACGACCGATGTTGCGCCCTGGGCCCCTGCATACTGGTCGCGCCGGAACCACTGCCGTCGTCCACGGAGATCAGCCTGGAGATCATGCGCGGAGGCATGAGCGAGTTTGCCGCTGCCACTACGCTCGCCAGCATGAAACGCGATCCGCGGTCGCTGGTGGAATATCTTTACCGGAGTAACAGCTTTCCTTCCGGTTGCTTTCTGCTCACTGGCACCGGGATCGTCCCCCCGGACTCGTTCACGCTTGCCCCGGGTGACGAGATTCGTATCGCCATCACCGGCATTGGGACGCTAATCAATACCGTGGGTTGATTACGCTGTCCGATGAAAACCAATGCACTGAGCATCAGCCCTCGCTACAGGAAACTCCGTAATAATTTACAGGTTCAACGGCATTGAGGTAATGACAAGAGCAGCCCTATTATTCTTGCCGACCCTTGTTCCCGCTCGAAGACTTGGCTGGCAAGGAGGCTGCAATGCGCCGGGATGACATAATGCAAACCGAGTTGGTGAGCGAGGTTGTGCTCCTGACCAGCGGGATTCTGGTAGTCGTCACGTTGATAGTCGCGGTCATGGTTGCTTTTGCCCGAATCGCCGCGCTGCTGCCATGAATGGGAACACCATGAATGTATGGGAACCCCGTCTTCATGTGCAGACAAGCGACTCGAATGTCGGACGCGCTGTGAGCGACGCGGATGGTGACATTCGTCGCCTTCATTGCCTCCACGCTCGTGTTGAATCACATCATCGACGAGGCCCAGCGCTGGGTGAGATTTGATGATGGTACGCGAACCATGGCGAAGCTGTAGCGCGGGAAGGGAGATGTCACCAGAACTTTTACCCACGGCTGGCGGGCCGGATGTTCTGCCCAATCCCATACCCGAGCCTGACCCGGAGCCTCCCCAAGCTGACCCCACTCCAGAGCCGTCGCCGGTTCCGCCCGTGCCGGAACCAGCACCAGCATTTTCCGCAACTCTTTTCCCTCATGTCCCCGGTGGCGTAAGCGTTTTTAAAAAGCAGCTGATGAATTTCCAAGCGGCGCTTTCTGGTTTCCTCAACAGGAAACTCATCGCCGGCTCACGCACTTGTTAGGGAATCCAGACTTCCAGTACTTGGAATAGCAGAAGGGCGGCGCTTGAGTGAGCTACGCAAGGCATGAAGAATGCACAGCGCGTCGTCCAGACTGT
>Ga0207706_10000138_pt1 | contig 79643 bp, 63 predicted proteins | sample KBSC53metaG_FD_184318 | JGI IMG/M metagenome (GOLD analysis project Ga0207706, IMG submission 184318) | Corn rhizosphere microbial communities from Kellogg Biological Station, Michigan, USA - KBS C5-3 metaG (SPAdes) (version 2) | ecosystem: Host-associated > Plants > Roots > Rhizosphere > Soil ... | reverse complement strand
CGCTCGGCCTTTTGCTACCCTGCAATCACATCTATAACCAGTATATCTTTTTGGGCGATGCCGGGGCGGCACTTAAGCGGCTGGAGAAAAAGCGTCTGCGGCTGCAATCACTGGCGGCCCATTCGCGGGAAAACGCCATCTCGCTTTCTGCCATCAACGACTTTCTCAACGAGGCTATAGCGGGGCAGCGTCTGCCTGTCAGGGCGCACTTCAACGTGATGGTCTGGTCTTCCGAGGGCGCGCGCCTAAGAGAAATGCAAAACAGGGTGGCCTCGGCCATGGCCAGTATCGATGCCGCTGCAAAGCAGGAAACTGTGGGCGCTGCGCAAATCTGGTGGGCCGGCATTCCAGGCAATGCGGCGGCCTTTCCCATCAACGATACTTTTGAGACTTTCGCCGAGCAGGCATGCTGCTTTCTGAGCCAGGAAAGTAATTATAAAAGTTCCAGCCCGGAGCAAGGGGTACGTTTCTGCGACAGGATCAGCAGCAAGCCCATCTATATTGACCTATTCGACGCCCCGCGGCGCGAGGGCATCGCCTCCAACATGGGAACGCTGGTGTGCGGCACCTCTGGCGGGGGGAAGTCGATGACGGTCAACCATATCCTGCATACCCTGTTGGACCAGGGTGCCCACTGCGTTACTATCGATATCGGCGGGAGCTACCGCGGGCTGTGCGAGCTGGCAGGCGGTTACTACTTTACCTATGAGGAAGCGAGGCCGATACGTTTCAATCCCTTTTTTCTGCCCAAAGGAGAGCCGCTGGATACGGAAAAAAAGGAAAGCCTCAAGGCGCTGCTTGTTGCGCTCTGGAAGCAGGAAAACGACAGCTTCAACCGCAGCGAATACGTCGCGCTATCTGGTGCGCTTGAGGGCTATTATCACCTGCTTAGAGAAGACCAAACAATATTTCCCTGTTTTAATACCTTTTATGAGTACCTGGAGCACCATTATCTGAAAGTGTTGAAAAGCCAGCACGTCAAAGAACGCGATTTTGACATCAGCAACTTCCTTTACGTTCTGCGGCCTTACTACCACGGCGGCGAATTTGATTACCTGCTTAATGCGCGCGAAAACCTTGACCTTCTGGGCCAGCCCTTTATTGTTTTCGAGCTCGACCAGATCAAGGACCACCCGATACTCTTTCCGGTGGTGACGCTGATCATTATGGAATTGTTTATTTCCAAGATGCGCAAGCTCCCGGGCAAGCGCAAGGTGCTCACAATCGATGAGGCTTGGAAAGCAATTGCCAAGTCCGGTATGGCCGAGTTTTTAAAATATGCCTTTAAGACCATCCGGAAGTTCAACGGCGTGCCCTGCGTGGTCACCCAGGAACTGGACGACCTGATCAGTTCACCGATCATTAAAGATGCCATTATCAATAATGCTGACATTAAGATTCTGATGGATATGCGCAAGTTCCAGGGCAAGATCGAAAAGCTGCAGGACGTCCTGGGTATGTCGGAAAAGGCCAAGACCATTTTGCTATCGGTCAATAAGGACAACCGCGAGCTATTTATCGATATCGGGGGACAGGTATGTAAGGCAGTACGCAACGAGCTCTGCCCGGAGGAATACTATGCTTACACGACAGAAGGCGCTGAGCGGGTGAAAGTCATAGAGCTGTCCGCTAAACATGGCGGCATTCAGCAGGGTATAGAGGCAATGGTACGTGAAACGAAAAATGCCAACAGCAATACGACAATAAAAAGATGAAAAAGTACTATTCAAAATCTATCGTGGTGCTCCTGGTACTGATTTTTTCTATCGGCGTCCAAAACGCTGATGCCCAGATCCCCGGCGTCAGCCTGGTCACAGGCATCATTAAAAAGGTCATCATAGCTATTGACCTGAAGGTGCAGGAGCTGCAAAATAAAACTATAGCCCTGCAAAACGCCGAGCAGGATGTCATTAACCACCTGTCGCTTAGCCAGCTCAGCGACATTTCCGGCTGGCTGAACAAAGAGCAGAATCTATACCGGGATTACTATAAGGAACTTGCTTCGGTAAAGGCGGTCATCACCGATTACGACGAGGTGAAAGCCGCCATTCGAGCCCAGGCGGAGCTGGTCAGCGAATACCATAGTGCCAGCCGGCTCTTTCATGGCGACCGCCATTTCAGCGCGGCGGAGCTCAGCTACATGGAGACCATTTACAGCGGCATTGTAGAAGAAAGTCTGCGCAACCTTGATCAGCTCGAGCTCGCTATCCGGGCATTCGCTACCCAAATGGATGATGCAGAGCGGCTCGCGGCCGTTCATCGGGCTGCATCCGGCATACAAACGAACCTCCATCACTTGCGGCAGTTTGATCGCGAGGCGGCCTCGCTCAGCCTGCGTCGCGCGCGGGATGAACAGGACCGCGCCAGTCTGAAGGCCTTATATGGTATCCAATAGATGTTTAACCCTTTCAAAACCTAAGAGCATGAAACGAATCCTTTTCTCCTTTCGCCAGTCATCCGCCCTGCACCCTCTATTAATTTTTTTCTTCACCGGCACTATTTGCTTTCAGGCGCGCGCGCAGCTACTCGGCGGCTTTTTCAGCCAGCAATCCCGCAAAGAACAATTGATGGCGGAGCAGATCGCGGCTTGCCAGTTGTACCTCGCCGAGCTCCGCGGAGGAGTTCGCATCGTCGAGACCGGGCTGCGCAGTGCCTCGGACTTAAAAAGCGGTACGTTGGGTCTTCATACTACCTATTTTAATTCGCTGCAGCAGATCAGCCCGGGAGTACAAAACAACCCCAAAGCCAAAGCTATGGCCGGCATCGGGCAGCAGATAGCTGCCACATTTGACCAGGAGATCGCATTTCAGCAAAAAGTAAACGTGCTCTCCCGCGCCGAGCAAGACTATATCCGGCAGGTTTATCAAAACCTGCTAACAAAGTGCGGAGAGGACCTCTCAGGGCTGCGCGACGTTTTGACGCCCGGAAAGCTCGAGCTCACGGACGCTCAGCGCCTGGAACGGATCGATCACCTGTACGCAGCGATGCAAGATAAGCTGGCCTTTAGCGGCTCCTTTACCTCAAAGTGTCACGGGCTTGCGCTCTGGCGGCAGCAGGCGGCAAGAGATCGCCAGGCCTTAAGAAAACTATATGGGGGGCATTAGCAATGAAAAGGCTATCGATTACGATTATCACTGTACTTGCCGCTGTTATCATCCTTGCGATCCCTGCGATGAGCCGGGCGCAGACGATTGCCCAGTGTATCCGGCAATTAGCGCTCGACTACCAGAAACTATCTGGCATGAAGCAGGTCCTTGCCCAGCTCTATACGGATTATCACGTTCTTGCTGGAGGGTATAGTGCGCTGCGGGGAGCGTCTCAGGGAAACTTCGATTTGCACAAAACTTTCCTCGACGGATTACTGCTGGTCAGCCCCGCGGTACGGCGCTGCCCGCGGGTCGTGGATATTATTCGCGACCAGTCGCTGCTGCTGGATGAGTATCATGCAGCCTGGAACAGGTTCCGCCGGAGCGGGAATTTTTCACCGGATGAGTTAAGCTATATGCTCAGCGTGTACAATGATCTCGCTAGCGCGAGCCTCAAAACGCTGGGTGACCTTGCGATGGTACTTTCTGATGGCAGGATGCGCATGAATGACGCCGAGCGCCTTGCGGCAATAGACCGGATTTATGCGGGTAGCCGCGGCCAGCTGGACTTTCTTAATAGTTTCAATGATCATAACTACCGTCTGGCCTTCCAGCGCTCCCTTGAGGACGACAGCCGGCGGGCTTTGAAAACTTTATACGGCAAATAAATGAAAGCAAGATTTTTTAAACCAGGCATTGCGGCCCTGGTCATCCTCCTGGTTCCAAGGGTGTCCCACGGCGAGACCATAGCAGACGACCTGCACAGGATGCAGGGTATCCTTGATACGTTGTACAGTCAGATGATCCCGCTTTGTAGCGGGATGATAGGCGTTGCCCGCGGCATTGCCGGCTTTGCTGCCCTATGGTATATTGCTGCCCGCGTCTGGAAACATTTGGCAGCAGCCGAAACGATCGATTATTATCCGCTGCTGCGTCCCTTTGCGCTAGGCTTTTGCATTCTGGTTTTCCCCTCTGTGCTGGCGCTTATCAACGGGGTGCTGCAGCCGGTTGTTGATGCTACCGATCATATGGTAAGTTCGTCCAACCAGGCAATTGCCACTCTGCTGGACAGCGAACAAAAGAGTGAGTATTTGACGCAGCCCGGTGCCAGCGCGCCGGTGACAGATGGCGATAAATGGTATCAGTATGGTCAGAAGGATGGAGCCTCGTCCGGGGCGCCCAGGACTAACCTGCCCGATCAGTATTCGTCCTGGGGATGGACGAGCATGATAAAAAGTGCAATCGCCGAACTGCTTAACGTACTTTTCGAGGCAGCTGCGCTTTGTATCGACACGATCCGGACTTTTAAGCTCATTGTACTGGCTATTCTCGGCCCATTATGTTTTGGCCTTTCCATATTTGATGGCTTCCAGCATACGCTCAAACAATGGATAGCACGCTATGTCAACGTGTTCATGTGGTTGCCCGTAGCCAACATCTTTGGCGCCATTATCGCCAAGATCCAGGAAAACATGATCCGCCTCCAGGACTCTGGCGGTCTCAGTGGCAACACTTTCGGCAACGAGAATACGCTTTACCTGATTTTCCTGGTGATCGGCATTGTGGGCTATTTCACTGTTCCGGCCGTGGCGGGCTATATCATGAATGTCGGCGGTCATGCCCTGTTTAACAAGACTTCGGCGCTGGCTTCGATGGCCATATCCTATGCGGCGACCACCATTTTGACTGGAACTGCTAATTATCAGGGCGGTGCGGTAGCGAGCGAGAACAGCGCCGATAGCCGAAAAAACAGCTACATGCAGGACCGGCTGTCCGGGACCTCATCCGCAGGAAACAAACCGTAACAACCAAGACCATGTTCAGACAACTTCAAAATATCGATACCGCCTTTCGTCAGGTCAGACTATTTTGCCTTGCAGTAGTGGCCTTTTGCCTGGTGGTCTGCTGCTTTACCCTTTACAAAAGCTTTAACCTGGTGGAGGCTTCACAGGCCAGGGTGTATGTACTGGCGGATGGCAAGGCTCTGGAAGCTTTAGCTTCTGGCCGTAAGGATAATGTTGCTGTGGAAGCGCGCGATCATGTAAAGACCTTTCATCAGCTGTTCTTTACGCTGGATCCGGATGAAAAGTCCATCCGGCAGAACATTGTGCACGCCCTTTACCTGGCTGACGGTTCTGCCAAGCAAGCCTACGATAATTTGAGCGAAAATGGCTACTACTCCGGCCTGATTGCCGGGAATATCAACCAGACGATCACGGTAGATAGTGTAGCAGTGGATTTATCCGCATACCCATTTCATTTCCGGTGCTATGCTACCCAGAACATTATCCGCACCACCAGCACCGTAACCAGGAGCCTTGTTACTGCCGGCGAACTGCGCAGTGTCTCGCGCACCGATAATAATCCGCACGGCTTCCTCATCTGCCGCTGGACCACGCTGGAAAATAAGGACATCAAAGTCATAAACCATTAAATCAAAATCCAGATCATGAAACCGACTATTATCTCTCCAAAACAGCAGCGACAGCGAAAAGCGCTGCTCCTGTTGCCACTGCTGGTGATTCCCTTTATGACGCTCCTTTTCTGGACGTTTGGTGGCGGCAAAGGCGCAGCCGCAAAAGCTGCGCCCAGCAAAAGCGGCTTTAATATACGTTTGCCCGATGCCAGGCCGAAAGATCCGGCGGCCCTGGATAAGATGAGCTATTATGACCTTGCTGCGAAGGATTCTGAAAGGCTCAGACAGGAAATAAAGAGTGATCCCTACTTTAAGAGTTCGCCTGTCAGGGACAGTGCCGGAAATTTCACATGTGTACAAGCTGGGCGCCAGGTGACTGCTGCCCCGGCATCGCCAGGCTCCAGTGAAGCGCAAATTCGAAGGAAGCTTGCCGATATCCAGGCAGTGATAGCCAAGCGCGAGCCGCCCGAGTCGGTCCGCACGCCGGAAAAGGAGCCAGCCGTTTCGCTGCCAACGGCCCAGCCGGATCCCGAGCTGAGCCAGATGAATGGGCTGCTGGAAAAGATCCTCGACATTCAGCATCCCGAACGGTTCAAAAAGCCGGACCCATCGTCGGGTGGCGTGCTGAAGCCGTTCAGGGGCATACCGGCTGTCGTGGACGGCACGCAGCGAATCACCCAGGGAACGGTCATCCGGCTTAGGCTAACGGATAGCGTTACCATGGGAGGCCATCTCTTTGAAAAGGACCAGCTTATCTACGGAAGCGGCAACTTGACGAATCAGCGCTACCTGCTTTCGGTCAAAAGCATTCATGTCAGCAACGCCTTCTACCCAGTAGATCTGACAGTATTTGACGAGGTTGACGGCCTGGAAGGAATCTCGGTTCCGGAGGCGATTACGGGTGAGGGTCTTCGTGAGGGTGCTGCCGGAGGCGTCCAGGGTATGGAGATTATGAGCCTTGATCAGTCCATGGGTGCGCAGCTGGCGGGTGCCGGCATCAATGCCGCCAAGGGGCTATTCTCCAGAAAGGTCCGGGAGGTGAAGGGGAAGATCAAGAACGGCCATCCGGTACTGCTGCGCATCAATAATACATCCAAATAAGCAAGTCAAATCATTTATTCATCATCTATTAAATCTTAAAATTATGTTAAACGAAAAAAGCTATGACTACCTGAAAAACCAATTGCTGTACCTTGGTTTTGGAGAAGAGATCGCTGGTCCCCTGAAAGAAAAAATGGGCGAGGGGCTTCAGGAATTTAAGCTCGCGCATGTCCGTAAATTTGGCGAGGACGAAACGCATTCGGTACTGCATTTTTCCAAAAGCGAAAAAGATGTGACCTTTTTTAACCGCTTTGATGTTACCCTTAAGCAGCCAGGCAAAGAGGACCTGACGCAAACCTTTTTTGTCGCTAAGGAATATAATTACACGCTGCAGGAAAGGTACAATATGCTCAATGGCCGCTATGTTTACCGCGAGCAGCCCAAAATGATGCAGGTAGAGGAGGGCGACGCTTCGAAGATCGCGCCCAGCGGCGAAACGTACTTCGCTTGGCGGGGGCTTGACTTCCGGCAGTCCGACCAGCATGGCAACTTTATACCCAAGACCATGTTTTGGAACCATGAAAAGGAGCTGGCAAGATTTCCGGTCGCTGAACTTGCAAATGAGTACGACCGGACGCGGCTTGTTACCTCGCTTGAAAAAGGTAACAGGGCAAACATCACGGTGAGGCACGACGGCAAGGAAATAAAAGCGACCGTTGCTGCAAACCCAAAGATGATGCGCCTGGATTTTTATGATAGCAATGGCCGGCCGCTGGCTGTCAGGCCCACTGAAAAACATGATCTCAGCAGGGCCGCAAAGCTGGATCCGGGGGCGCATCAGCAAAAGCCGGCTACCAAAAACGAGCGTACAAAAACCGAGCTCACCGCTGAGGGGAAAAAAGCTATGGCCCAGCAAAAGAAGCGGGGGCTGCACCTGTAATAATTCAAGCATCTGTGGAACCACTTGGGCCGCTGGCGGTATTTTTTAAAGGCATCGATAGGGATAACCGGATCAGCATTACCCATATCGGTCTGTTTGCTGTGCTGCTTCAGTACTGGCAGCAGCATGAATGCCATAATCCGATCGAAGCATTTAGTTACGAAATTATGCCTCTGGCAAAGATTTCATCCAGCACGACCTACCACAAATGTTTACGGGACCTGCATTATTACGGCTACCTCCGGTATGAGCCCTCCTTTAAGCGTTACCGCCGTAGCCGTATTTTTTTAATTCTGTGAATTGAGCCATTGAAAGTAAAACTATTCGTCCCTCAGGACCATGGTAGCTTTAGAGGAATAATGGGGCACCCACATTTATAAAATATTAAAACTATTGTCCATTTTTCACTAAACATTTTTATTTTTGTCAAAAAACATTAACCCTTAACAATATGAGTTCAATAGAGAACGCTAACGACGAACGCCACTACATTTTGATAACCATAGCAATTGCTATTGGGCTGATAGGAGTATTTCTTCGCTTTGCCGGTGATGCGCCTTATTTCAATTGGATAGCCAATATCATCCTGATCATTGGTGTTGGTATCGCGCTCAAGGGTGTATTTGCTATTCTCAAGTAAAAAACTTACAACTTTATAAAACGAAAAGCGCTCAGTATATTCTGGGCGTTTTTCGTTTCACGGGGCCTGGGTATTTAAGCTTGATAGTTAGCTTTTTTTCTCCTCACCGGCTAATAAGCCACTGGTTAACTAACTAAATCTCCAATCAATTATTTGCTACTTCGGCCTATATTTCGAATCATTTAATATCTTTTGATAATCTTTATCAGCCATTAATTGCGACAGGCTTACCTCCGGGTGTTTATCCATATACAGGCGAACGATCTGCCAGCCGGTCCAAAAGGCTAACTTGGGAGCAGCTTCGTTTTTCTGCCCCAGACCGGGGGTGAAGGGCGCTTCACCTATATATTTCTGAATCTTTTCAAAATCACTTTCATAGAGCAGGTTCTCTTCCAAAAAGAAACCCCAAATCTGCGACTTATAGTCCTCGCACCATTTCAACTGCTTGCCTGTATATCCTATTTTGGTGGTATCAGCTACCTCAGGCAGCATCATATCCATAAAGTATAATATCTTGCCATTGTAGATCATTTTCGACAGAAGGGTTTTGTCCTGATCACTTTCGGGGAACATATCTTCGCGCGCCATGCCCTCTACGATGCGCGGCGCAATATTGTCAGGCGTGAACCGACGCGTAATATATCGTGGCAGCGTTTCAGTAAGGGCAGGATAGAATCTTGAGTCGGCCCCCAGAAACATATCCAGTCCTACTGCAAAATAGCCGTCTCCGATAGAAGTTTGTGCCTGAAAACCCGAAATGTAGGCATAAACCTTTGGTAGTTTCTTCCCGGGAAAATAGTATTTGATATGGCGGAACGCGTCTGTAACCTGCTCATTGGTTTTATCCATATTAGGGAAAACAGAGTCGACGTCATGTTTTAGGTCGCGATAGCTATCACCTGCAAACATTTCGCGTAGCTGCTTAAAATAGCCAGTGTTGCTTATGGAGCCATATTGCATAATGCGCTGAATATAGTCGGCATAAAATGGTCCATATTTTTTGAATAGGGCAACTGCCTCGACATCCATTGGTTTTGAGCGCATCTGGTCAAGGTCATGGTCGAACCTTTCGATCTTCACATTTACGTCAATATTGCTTACATCCACCTTTTTAGACCGCCCGCAGGCAGTTAATAGTAGACAGGTGAGAAAAATTAGGTAAATTTGCTTTACCCTGATGCAGTTAAAAACCATTTTTTGTCGTTTTAGCAAAAATATATTTTTCACCTGCATTAACCTAAGTAAATTGACATCTATACCATATGAAGATTGCACTGGCACAACTGAACTATCACGTTGGTAATTTTGAATCGAATACTGCCAAGATTATTGGCCATATCCGTCAGGCAAAACAGCAGGGGGCCGACCTGGTCGTATTTGCCGAACTCTGCGTTTGCGGCTATCCTTCGCGCGATTTCCTGGAGTTTAAAGAGTTTATCGAGTTATGTGAAACGTCGGCAAAGCAGATCGCTGCGGCATGCCAGGATATTGCCTGCATCATTGGTCTGCCTACAATTAATAACAAAGCCGAGGGCAAGGACCTGAATAACTCCGCTTACTTTATTGAGAATGGCCAGGTGAAAGCCATTGTCAATAAAGCTTTACTTCCTAACTACGATATTTTTGACGAGTACCGCTATTTTGAACCGTCGACACAATTTAGTTGCATCGACTTTAAGGGGCATCGTATTGCATTGACCATATGCGAGGATTTGTGGAATACCATTGAAAATCCTTTGTATGTGACCCGCCCGATGGACGTGCTGATCAAAGAGGAGCCTGATGTGATGATCAATATTGCAGCATCGCCATTTTCATATAATCATGACGAAGAGCGTATCGCTATTCTGAAAGACAATGCTTTGCGATATCAGCTGCCACTGTTCTACGTAAACCACGTAGGGGCTCAGACAGAATTGATATTCGACGGTGGGTCGCTGATTTTTAATAATAAAGGCGAACTGGTAGATGAATTGCCTTATTTTGAAGAGACGTTAACTTATTATGAGTTAACAGACAAATCGGAAGTGAAATTACTTCAGCCCACCACCAAACGCAAGGCAAGGCAAAGTGATATTGAACAGATACACCAGGCGTTAATATTGGGAATCCGTGATTACTTCTATAAGTCGGGATTTAAGAGTGCCATCCTGGGTTTGTCCGGCGGGATCGATTCGGCGGTGGTTTGTGCGTTAGCTGCCGAAGCACTTGGTCCGCAAAATGTAATGGCAGTACTATTGCCTTCCCGCTTTTCGAGTGACCATTCGATAAAAGATGCTGAGGACCTGGTTAAAAGCCTGGGTTGCAAACATGAGATTATCCAAATAAGACATGTGACTGAAGCATTTGAAAGTACGCTTCATCCGCAGTTCCAAAACCTGCCGTTTAATATTGCCGAAGAAAATATTCAATCGCGCAGCCGTGCTGTTATTTTGATGGCCATGTGTAATAAGTTTGGCTATATTCTGCTAAATACTTCTAACAAGAGCGAAGCTGCTGTAGGCTATGGGACCCTGTACGGCGATATGTGCGGCGGGATTTCGGTAATAGGTGACGTGTATAAAACGCAGGTATTTGAGCTTGCCCGCTATCTGAACCGTGATCGCGAAATCATTCCGGTGAATACTATCGTGAAGCCACCATCTGCCGAATTGAGACCTGATCAGAAGGACACCGACTCGTTGCCGGAATATGATACCCTCGACCCGATCTTAATGCAATATATCGAGAACAGGTGCTCGTCCGGCGAGATCATTAAAATGGGTTACGATGAACAAACCGTACGCAGGGTATTGCGATTGGTAAACTTAGCCGAGCATAAACGGTATCAAACGCCGCCGATTTTGCGGGTATCACCCAAAGCGTTTGGGATGGGGCGCCGCATGCCGATCGTAGGGAAATATTTGTCGTAAAATCTAATGAAATTCTAATTTTCGGATTAAACCATCTGAACTTAAATTAGTCTAAAGGAATATAAGAAGGAAATTTAGCCATGAAAACATCATTCTACCGCGCAATTGGCTTTGTTGCTATTGCTGCATTATCCGCATGTAGTCGTTATGATTATTATACCGCTGGTCTCAATAAAACCAATATGAGCCAGTACCGGTCCTTTGCATGGCTTTCTCCGCAAGGCAAAACTGAAGATCGTCCCACCGCTAACGCTGTAGCCGATCTGAAAATTAAAGATGCCGCTGTTGCATCACTTAGCAATAAAGGCTTAAGGATGCAAAAAAATAATCCTGACCTGCTTGTTACCTATACCGCAAAAGTAGGCTTGGGTTCTAAAACAGTTTATTATCCAACCTATTATGGCACTGGTTTTTATCCGGGCTTTGGTATTGGCTATGGCTGGGGGTATCGGCCTTATTACTGGGGTTGGGGCGGTCCGGCATTCGTTTATTATGGCGGTATGACTGCGGTCGATAAAGAACATTTCAAAGAAGGTACTATTATTATTGATTTGATCGACGCCCGTACACGCAGAGTGGTATGGCGTGGATTTGGTGTGGGCGAAGTTCATCACAATGTTCAGAAAAACATTGATGATATACCGAAGATTGTTCAAGGCATCATCGATCAATTAAATACCGGCGCCCCGGGAACCAAAGCATCTTAATCCCCTGGTAATATTTATTGTTTTATTTATCCCTGCTACGTGGTGAGGCAGGGATTTTTATTTGATTACTCGCTGAAAAAAAATGCCGCAGCGAAATTTCGCTGCGGCATTTTTCAATGGTTTATATATTTAAATTATAATTTGATAAGCTTGCTTTCGCCTATAAAGTCCTGGGTTTTGCTATTTATAACTCTTATAAGATAAGTCCCGGGCAGCAAAGCGCTGACATCGGCCTGCCAGTTAGGCTTAGAAGAAGTAACCTGTTTAACAATAAACCCGGTGTTATTGCTTACCGTTATTTTGTAAGAAATATTTCCATTTGTCTTATCCAGCACGTTTACGTTAACGATGCCTGATGTAGGGTTAGGATAAAGGTGTATCTTATCGGCATTGTTATTGCCATTTTCGCGGATCACCACTGTGGCAATATTTGAATAGTTGGCGGTGTTATTAATATCCTCGGATTTCAGCCTGTAAAGATTAGTACCGGTGACTGCATCTTTATCCACCAGGCTGTAAGCGCCTGCGCCTGTCCCCCATAGCCCGCCCACAACGGTGAAGGTGTTACCGCCGTCGGTACTGCGTTCAACAGTGAAGTTGGTATAGTTCTCTTCGTTAGCCGTTGTCCAGTGCGTTTCTACATGTGAAGAATTGCCTACCCTGGCGGCGTTAAAGCTTAACAGTTTATAGACGTAAGCCGAATCCTGCTTAACAATGATCGAAAAACGATGGCTTCCAAAACTAGCCGCATTGCTCTTGTCAATCGTAAATGAGTAAGTATTTGTTTTACGTAAGTTTACCGAATCGCCCGCAAAGGCATCCTTCAACCAGATATTATATATCTGCGGAACTCCATTCAACTCTTCCAGGTCAAGGGAATAGGTGCCACTGGCAGAGGCGTCTATTTTTAAGCCGGTATGTTGCCCGTTTTTTAATGGGAGTTGATTAATGGCAAGTGACACAGAATCCTGGGAAAGGCTGTTGAGGCTCAGTTTACCGCCACCCGGCATATAAGGAGCATCTTCATCAATGTCAAAAGTGTTTTTGGCATTGCTGTTGAACCGAAGTACGGTTTCATCAGTATTTAACGAATCAAGAGTCATTCTCAGACGAATGAACTGTATGACAGAAGCGATTGTGGGTTGGCTGCTCATTATGGCGCCCACCCCGGTGGAGGACGAACTGGTCTTGCCCGACTCATTAAATATTAATTTGGCGTCGGTGCCATTAGCCACGACAAAAAAGCCCTGCCCGCTACCAACGACATTCGTGGCGCCGTTAGTACCCCCTTTCCCCTCGCTGCCTGCCTGGTAAACGGCGTATTTCTTTTTTGCCATGTTGTAAGAATAGATCCAAAGGCCAACTTTATTTGCGTAAATTCCTGTGTTTGGATCTGTAGTATTATAGGTGTCCCAGTTAATAGCGCTTGGATAAGGGTTGCCCACCAGATTATAACCTAAAAGCGTCGGATCAGGATTTTGGTAGCTTAAAAATGATGACCCGGGTGTATACCAGCTTTTGAAAGATATCTGCCCCTGGTTTAAGGTACCGCTAGCAGTTAGGATCACAGATGAAAAGGTCCAGGCAGAGCTTTTTTCCTGCGTAGCCGTCCCTGTTGCCCTGTCACCGCGGATAAAAACCTGGTAACCATTAGCTACCGGAATACTATAACTGCCGTTTTCGAGGCTGACCGGATAAGCCGGATCCGAGAGCAAACTGGCGATGGCCCTGAAATTAGTATTGATAAAAGTGTTATTAGCAGGTGTATTATCTTCTCTGTATAAAAAAAGGCTTGGATTGCCCGCCCAGTCAAAGCCGCCAGATGTGCCGGCCGAGCCGCTGATATAGATGGAGTTTTGTAAATATTTTATGCTGGAGATTTTATTGCTATACGAATCGGTACCAGCGTAAACCGGAGCGGATAAAAAGCGCCAGCCGCGGGTACCGCTTATATATTGTTGTACAGCCACGGCGCCGGTAATACTGCATCCTGAAGGGACGCTTGCGATTCTGGCTGAACCGCTGGCATCTGAGTTTAAAGTTAAGACACCACCTGCAGCTAATGTAGTGTTTCCGGACATTGTGAGCGTGCCGGCACTTGATATATAAAAAGCTTTGCTGCCTGACATAGTTTTGGTACCGCCTCCCTGAAATTGGGTATTGATCAGTGTGGTACCGGCACCGCTATTATCCACAAGAGATTGTGCTCCGGAGCTACCAAAAATAACGCTGCCGGTACTGTTAGCTGTAAATGTACCGGTGTTAGTGTAATTGCCATTAAAGGTAGTGCTCCCGGTGCCGGCTGTGAATGCGCCTCCATTATTAGAAAAAGAGCTGCTGAAAGTGGAAGCGCCTGTTCCGCCAGTATAGGTACCTGTATTGGACACAAGCCCCATAAAAGCTGTCGTCTCGGCGTTAATATTAAGCGTCCCGGCATTGTTTGTAGTGCCGCTTATAGTTGAACTGCCCGAGGTGGCATTCCCGTTAAGCACGCTGCCGCTGTTATTAACCAGGTTACCGCCGACGGTTAAGGTGCTGCCGTCTAAAGTTTTTGTGCCGGAGTTGGTAAATGTTAGGTTGCCATAAGTGGTAGGGGTGGAAGCTATAAATGAATCGGCATCCGTGTATACAGTCTGGGCGCCGGTTCCGCTATAATTCACGGTGCTGGCAGAGGTGTTGGCGGCAGCATTTAAAAAGCTGACTGTGCCGTTAATGCTTGATGTAACCGTTATCGAACCTGCAATATTTAATGTATTTGCAGTAGCACTGGTACCCATATTAAAAGCTTCTGCATTACCTGAAATGTAGTTTGAGGCAGTAACGGTAATATTTACAACCGTAAGAGCGCCCCCGGTAAGATCAAAGCTTGGATTATAAAAGTCATGATGCGAGCCGTTATGTGTAAGGCACTGGCTATTTATATTAAGCGTCCCGTAAACCGTGAGATTTGCGATACTGCTTGTTAAAACAGTTGTAAAGATTTGTGATGCATTACTTTGGCTGCCTGGTGTGGCTGCGTTTCCTATTCCCATAGACGCGCAGCTTATGGATCCTGTCCCTTGTATAGCAGTCGAAATGCTTGTTCCTGTGTTTGCACCGCTGCCATGAATTTGTGTAATGGCGCCCGTAACGGTAAGTGTTATGCCTGTTACTGTTAAAGTCATGGCTGCGCCGCCGTTGCCCCCAAACGTCATTGAAGCTATTGGGTTCGCAAGTGTGCCCGATAATATGGGCTGATTTGCCGTGTAATTGGTGTTGACGCCGAAATCTACTATATCCGTTGAAGCTGATTGCCCGGGAAAGGTACCGGCTGATGATTGAGTGCTTCCATTTAATTTCCAGTTTTGAGGAGTTTTCCAGTCGGTGGACGTACTGCCTACCCAATCATAGGTATTCGTGGCCCTGGCACATACACTTAACAATAGAAAAAGTACTATAATCGCGGGGTATTTAAATATTCTTTTCAGCATCGTGATATTATTAATCAACAGCAAAACAAGGACTGCTTTATTAATTAGGGTATGGTTAGTCGGACGCGAAACTAATACATTTTCGAAATATTTTTTCTTATAGCGATTTGTTGATTGATAAATTATTAAGAAACTTTACTCACTGTAAATAAGTTAAGTTAACCATTGCCTTAACTGCTATATCATAAGTCGGTATTATTAGTTAATATTTGGAAGAATGGTTAATCTTCTAATTCCCAGTGATTTCCTATTAGGAAAGCTTGTGGCGGGTGCAGAATAAGTGGATTGTTAATAAAATCGTAAGATGTTGAAAGATAGTGCAAAATAATTGCTACCTAAAGAAATAAATGGCTAACTAATGAGAATTACTAGCATTAATCTTAGGTAAATAAACAAGCCCATCTATCGTATAACAGATGGGCTTGCAAATAATAACTAGCTATTTTGTTATAATTTGATAAGCTTGCTTTCGCCTATAAAGTCCTGGGTTTTGCTATTTATAACTCTGATAAGATAAGTTCCGGGCAGCAAAGCGCTGACATCGGCCTGCCAGTTAGGTTGAGAAGAAGTAACCTGTTTAACAATAAAGCCTGTGCTATTGCTCACCGTTATATTGTAAGAGATATTTCCATTGGTCTTATCCAGCACATCCATATTAACAATACTTGATGTAGGATTAGGATAAAGGTGTATCTTATCGGCATTGTTATTGCCATTTTCGCTGATCACTACTGTGGCAATATTTGAATAAGTGATGGTGTTATTAATGTCTTCGGATTTGAGCCTGTAAAGGTTGGTGCCGGTCACGGCATCTTTATCCACCAGCGTGTAAGCGCCTGCGCCTGTTCCCCATAGCCCGCCCACAACGGTGAAGGTGTTGCCGCCGTCGGTGCTGCGTTCAACAGTGAAGTTGGTATAGTTCTCTTCGTTAGCCGTTGTCCAGTGCGTTTCTACATGTGAAGAATTGCCTACCCTGGCAGCGTTAAAGCTTAACAATTTATAAGTATAAGCCGAATCCTGTTTAACAATAATAGCAAAACGATTTTTACCAAAAGTAGCCGGGTTGCTTCTGTCGATTGTGAATGAATGGGTGCTGGTTATGCGCAAATTTACCGAGTCGCCTGCGAAGTTATCCTTTAACCAGATATCATACATCTTTGGGATGCCTCTAAGATCTTCCAGGCTGAGCATGAAGGTGCCGCTGACCGAAGAATTTACGTTTAAGCGTACCGGCAGCCCGTTTCTCAATGGCAAATGGTTTATAGCGATGTTAACAGAGTCCTGGGAAAGGCTGGTCAGGCTGGCCTTTGAATTGCCCGGTTTATAAGGCGCGTCTTCAATTGGATCAAAAGCGCTTTTTGCATTTTTGTTGAACACGATGATCGTCTCGTCACTATCGACCGAATCAAGTGTCATTTTAAGGCGCATAAGTGATAAGACGGCAGCAGCTGTAACCGGCTGCTTGCTCATCAGAGTGGTTACGCCGGTATAGGATGAGCTGGTTTTAGCGGCTTCGTTGAAGGTTAAAGTAGCACCGCTGGCGGTGGCCACAACAAAAAAACCTTGTCCGCTGCCGATGACATTACTGGCGCCATTGGAGCCTATACCCGCGTTGCCTTTCTGATAAACAGCGTATTGCTTGAGGATGAAATTATAGGAATAGATATAATCGGATATGTTGGTGCCGGATATGTCGCCGTTGGTATTATTAAGCTTATCCCAGTCGATAGAACTTGGGTAGGGGTTGCCTACCAGGTTGTAACCGAGAAGTGTCGGGTCTGGATTACTATAGCTCAAATATGATGAACTTGGCGTACGCCAACTTTTGAAAGTGACCTGTTGCTGGTTTAATGTTCCGCTGGCGGTTAGTGTTACCGATGTAAACGTGTAGGTAGATAGTTTCTCAGCGGCAATTGATCCGGACCGGTCGCCGCGGATAAACACCTGGTAACCGTTAGCGACCGGGATTTCATAGCTGCCGGGTTCACCGCTAACTGTATAGACGGGATCTGTTAGCAAACTGGCGACCCCCCTGTAATTGGTATTGACAAAGGTGGTGTAATCAGGCGTATTGTCTTCGCGGTATAAGAAAAGACTGGGGTTGCCAGCCCAATCAAATCCGCCAGATGTGCCGAGCGAACCACTGATATAAATTGAGTTTTTTAAATAACTAATGCTGTAAATTTTATTATTATACGAATCGGTTCCAGTATAAATCGGTGCGGACAAAAAGCGGTAACCACGGGTGCCGCTGATATAACGTTGTACACCTACGGTGCCGTTTACTTGGCAGGTTGATGGTATAGCGGTTACAGTAGCCGAGCCGGTAGCATCCGACAATAGCGTTAATTTGCCGCTCGTAACATTAAGCTGGGTGTTCCCGCTAAATGCCATTGTTCCGGTGCTGCTAATATAAAAGATACCCGCGCCACCTGTTAATTTTTGAATTAGAGCTACCCCAGAACCGGTGAATAATACGTTATTAAATGTTGTGCCTTTGTATGATTTTAGCTTGTAGCTACCATTGCCACTATTGAATGTCAGTAAAGCCGTTCCGAAACTGGAGACTTTGCTGCTGTAATTGGTGAAATTGCCATAAATGGTCACAGGGCAGCCGCTGTTAACGAAGGTAGCGTTACTGCCAGCGTAATAGTCGCCCCCTATTGAAAGTAACGAGGTAGTTGTGCTTAGGCCCGTTAAAGTAGCTTTTACACCCCCGCTCGACGCGGGATCCAATGTGAAATTACCCGTTATCGGCAACGTCGTGTTCGTGCCAATGGTTAAATTAAAGTTGTTGGGGGCGTTTGTTCCGACTTCAATTGAAGCTATTGAAGTTGTAGGTGTTGATGATATGGTGGGGGACTTAGTGAAACTAGTTCCCACACCGAAACGAACAATATTTGTATTAGTGGCGCTTTGCCCGGGATAGCTTGTTGCTACTGAACCGTTATAATTCCAGTTTCCGACCGTTGTCCATTTCCCGTCTCCTGTGCTACCAGTCCAATCATAACCTAAACTACTAGCCGTACTTACACTTATCATTATGATGAATGAATTAGATCCACTTGCAGAGGTAGCTGTGATTGTATAGAGTTGACCACTTTGGAGTACCGTTGGCGTCCCTGCAATTGTTCCGGAAGTGTCAGCTGAAAAAGTTAAGCCTGTTGGAAGCGCGGGGCTGCTGCTCCATGATAATATTGTTCCACCTGTGTTGGTTGGTGTAGCAGTAGTTCCGTATGTATTCTGACTAAATGTAAAAATGGCCGGGCTATATGAAATTACGGATGACGCCGGATTGACAGCGATCGTTAAAGAAAAAGTATTGCCTTTCTGCCCTTGCGCATTGCTGGCGGTAATTGCATAGGTCGTTGCGGAAGACGCCGTTGTCGGCGTGCCGGAGATTATACCCGTAGTTAGGTCAATCGACAGACCAGCCGGCAAGGAGGGGCTGACGGAATAAGAGGCTGCGGTGCCTCCCGTAACGGTCGGGATAAGTGACGCGATTGCTACATTCTGCGTATATAACTGGGGTGTACTGTAACTAATGGTAGGTGTTGCCGCATAGGCAGTAATGTCTATACTATGACCTGCATAAGCCGTTTTAAACGCTGATATAACCAACGCAAATATTAAGATCGAGAAAAATAAAAGCTTTTTCATAGTTTACCAGTTTAGGGTGCGCGCTCTAATATCTTTTTAATGTGTGTGTCACATTTATAGCGCAATAACTATGCTGTAAGCTTTACTGGAGAATATTTGCCTTAAATATTAATCTTTTGTTAAGCAAGATCTTATTTGATAAATATTAATTAATATTTTTTCCATTCAGATAATCACCCAGGATTTGTTGCATAGAAAAAGTGCCCGGATATTCCCCAAAATGTGTAATAAAATCCCAAAGGGATAATTTGCTAATAGCCACATTATCAGTTAGAAAGGGCCGATATCGGAAAACATTCAATATATGATTATATATAGCGGATATATTATTATGAAAATGGGGGACGGTTACTTTTTGCTTAAGTCGCGTTTAATAAAAAAAGCCGCATACGCGGCTTCAATATCGTTAGTTTCAAGGTGTTGTTTTTATTGGTTGGAGCGGTACGATGAAGCTTTTTGCCTGCGATATAAATGGAAAGAAACAAAGACCAGGGCCGCAAAAACCAAAACGTATATCCACGAATCTAAAGGACATGAGGGATTATCAGGATCTGAGAAATCGCCACATTCCCCGCTGCTGCCCGTTGTGCCTGTTTGTGCATGTAATTTGAGTACCTCTGTCAACAATAAAATGAATGTTGCTCCCGCTAATTTTGCCTTGATCTTCATTACCAACAAGATTACATTTTTACAAATTTAGTCTTTCCTACCATACTTTTATCCTTTTTGTTGACAATTTGTATTAAGTATGTGCCTGGAATCAAACTGCTTACGCTGGTTTGCCATTGCGATCGTGCTGACTTGTCCTGCTTAACCAACATACCGGAGCTGCTGGTTATGGTTATCTCATAAGAAGGATTGCTATTATCTGGTTCTATTTGTACATTCAGCAAACTGGTTGCCGGATTTGGATAAAGCTGAATTTTGTTGCCATTATCAGTCATTACCACGGTGGCAATATTCGAATAAGTGACAGTGTTATTAATATCTTCTGATTTGAGGCGGTAAAGGTTAGTCCCGGTCTGCACGTTTTTATCCACCAGCCCGTAATCACCGGCTCCTGTTCCCCATAGCCCGCCCACAATGGTAAAGGTGTTTCCGCCATCGTTGCTGCGTTCAACCGTGAAGTTGGTGTAGTTTTCTTCGTTAGCCGTTGTCCAGTGCGTTTCTACGAAAGGAGAATTACCTGCCCTGGCTGCAGTAAAGCTTAATTGCTTATAGGTGTAAGCGGTATCCTGTTTAACAATAACAGAAAAACGATTTTTACCAAAAGTAGCCGGGTTGCTTCTGTCGATTGTGAATGAATGGGCGTTGGTTGTGCGCAAATTTACCGAGTCGCCTGCGAAGTTATCCTTTAACCAGATATCATACATCTTTGGGATGCCATTAATATCTTCCATGCTCAGCATAAAGGTGCCGCTGACCGAAGAATTTACGTTTAAGGGTACCGGCTGCCCGTTTTTCAATGGCAAATGGTTTATAGCGATGTCAACTGAGTCCTGGGAAAGGCTGGTCAGGCTTGCCTTTGAATTGCCGGGTTTATAAGGCGCGTCTTCCATTGGATCAAATGTGCTTTTGGCATTGTTGTCAAGCAGGATGATCGTCTCGTCGCTATCGAGCGAATCAAGCGTCATTTTAAGTCGTAAGGATTGTATTACAGAAGCGGTAACCGGCTGCGTGCTCATCAGGGTGGTTACGCCGGTATAGGATGAGCTGGTTTTAGCGGTCTCGTTGAAGGTTAAAGCAGCACCGTTGGCGGTGGCCACAACAAAAAAGCCTTGTCCGCTGCCGATGATGTGGCTGGCGCCATTAGTACCCGTACCCCCGGTGCCTTTCTGATAAACACCGTATTGTTTTTTTGAGAGATTGTAGGAATAGATATAATTAGATATGTTGGTACCGGATATGTCGCCGCTGCCATTATTAAGCTTATCCCAGTCAATAGAACTTGGATAGGGGTTGCCTACCAGGTTAAAACCTTTAAGTCCGGAAGTAGCATTGCTGAAACTTAAGCTTGTTGAACCTGGTGTATACCAGCTTACAAATTTTACCTGCCCCTGGTTTACGGTACCGCTGGCAGTTACGGTTACTGATGAAAAAGAATATAAAGCGTTTTGTTCTGTAGCGGGTGAGGCGGCGGCTCTGTCACCCCGGATAAATACCTGGTAGCCATTGGCCTGCGGGATGCTGAAGGTGCCGCTTTCGAGATAGATAGAATATGTGGGGTCTGTCAGGATGTTATTGAGCCCCCTGAAATTAGTGTTTGAAAAGGTGTTATAATCGGGCATATTATCTTCGCGGTATAAAGCAATGCTGAAGTTACCCGTCCAGTCAAAACCACCGGCGGTGCCTGTTGGTCCACTTATATAAATCGAATTTTTTAAATAATTAATGCTGCAAATTTTATTGCTATGGCTATCAGTGCCGGCATATACAGGCGATGACAAAAAGCGCCAGCCGCGGTAACCGCTGATGTACCGCTGTGCATTCACCGTGCCGGTAATGCTGCATCCGGAAGGGATGGCGGCGACTGTAGCCGTGCCGGACGCGTCTGACAATAACGTAAATATGCCTGATCCCGCAGCGAGCTTGGTACTGCTTCCGCTCATGGTCAGAATGCCCGAGCTGGCCAGATTAAAGGTTCCGCTTTGCATGGTTTTGGTTCCCGAGTTGCTGCAATCGACCGTGTAAAAAGTGGTTCCGTTGCCGCCGCCGCCATACAGGTTTTGGGTGGTTCCGTTAAAATTTACAGTTGGTGCGCTTAATGAAACGTAGTTACTGCCATCATTTGCCAGGGTATTGGTAAAATCACCAGCGACATTCAGATTTCCGGATAACGCTGTTTTTACGCCGGTTCCAGAAAATTTAATACTGTTATAGGAAATAGTATTGTTTAAGTTGGCTACTGCATTATCCGTATAAACGGTTTGTGACGCGCCGGAATATTCAACCGTGGCGCCCGGGTTATTAAATGTAATGGTGTTTGTTACATACGGAGAAAAAGATGGTAATGCGCTGGCCCCTGTCAATTGAAGTGTAGCCGTGGGGCTGCCGGAACTATTGCCAACAGTAAGATTTGCTGTAAGAAGCTTATTAGAAGTAGTTGAATTGGTTAAGACCGACTGAATAGAAGTTGTTGTAAAAGTGCCTCCTTTGATGTCTAGCTCCGGAACAAATCCGCGGTGGTTAGTATCACCCTGGAAAATATTCAAATAGGTGCTCCCCTGGATATTTAATTTATTAAGCGTGGAGATAAAAGCAAAGCTGTTGTTATTACCCGGGTTCGAAGTGGAAAAACCGTCGTCATAACCCACGTTTAGATCTCCACTCACATTCATGGTTCCGGTGCCGGATATGTTAAATGTATAGGCGCTCGAGCTTCCGTTACCCGCTACCGCGGAGGTGTTGTTTATACTGCCATTAACCGTAAATGTTGCATTGACTGTCAAATAAACGTTCAGGTAGTTTTCTGTACCCCAAACGATACTGCCGACCGATGTAGCACTTGAAACGACGGGCCAGTTCGAAGTGTTCGTCATTGTCAGCACCCCAATGCGTGCCTGGTCGGCTGAACCGGGACAGGTAGCCGCAGGGCTAGTCGTAACGCCACCCGTGGTTGATTTCCAGTTAGCCGGATTGCTCCAATCTGAGTTGCTGCCGGCCCCTGTCCAGTCATAAGTTGTTTGGGCAAATGTTGCCGCAGAAAAAAAAAGCAAGCAAAATAATACCAGAAAGGATCGGAAAAAATCTTTCATCGGAGTTTCGGAATTGTGATAATAATAGTCTGCTAGAAATTTTTTTAACTTTAAAGTGGTATTTTACGTATATGACTGTAAAAGGTTATGAATATTGAACCTGCAATAAAATTTAGAGTGATTTTTAGTTTTACACAGGGCAAATTATCCTTGAATAAAGATCATTGAATTATCTTAGCAGGCAGGATTTAAGCTAAATTTCACTTGAATTGAATTTTAAACCGATAAGGCTGACTATTGGTCAAGGCTATAAGTTAATTGCCTTTTTTGTTATTTTATTTTTTTGTACAGATTCCTTTGGTCAGCAACCATCAATTACTAATAAAAAAGAACTTGATGCGCTTTCGATAAAGGCAAACTCCGAATTTGTAAAAAGCCAGCAGCAGGCATTTTCACTTGCTAAAAGCCACAACTGGATAATCAGCCGTAAAACAAAAAAAGGAGGCATCCAGGTTTTACAGGGCATAAATAAACGCGGCTTTCCTATTTATTTTACTACTGACGATAATGTCGTTTCTGCTGCAACCACCCGTACCAATACGGTGCAACCTGGTGGCAGCCTGGGGCTTAATCTATCCGGCTCAAGCGCCTTTTTAAATAATAAGATTGCAGTGTGGGATGGCGGGGCGGTATACCGCTTCCACCAGGAGTTTTCGGGTAAAACGATCACCAACGGCGATACCTCTTCTGTTATTGATCACGCAACGCACGTTGCCGGGACCATCATGGCCAAAGGTGTTTATCCTCCGGCGAAAGGCATGGCTTTTAACGCAAATACGCTTTTATCGTACGATTTTAATAATGATGTGGCTGAAATGAGCAAGGCAGCGCCAAACCTGTTGGTTTCGAATCACTCATACGGGGAACTCGGCGGATGGGTTTTTGACGACGGCTTTAACCGCTGGGAATGGTATGGCATTCCGGGAGATACAGTTGATTATACTTTTGGTTTTTATGGCGATCATACCCAGGCATTTGACAAGGTGGCGTACAACGCACCGTATTACCTTATCGTTGAGGCGGCAGGGAATGCCCGCGGCAGTACCGGCCCTGCCGTGGGGCAGGATTATTATGGTTATAAAAGTGCAAGCGACCAGACCTTTGTAGATAAAGGGCCGCGCCCGGACAGTATCTCTAGTAATAATGGATACGATTGTATTTCAAGCACGGCCAATGCAAAAAATATATTGACGGTGGGTGCAGTTAATCCGCTGCCTTACGGACCGGCTAATTCCCAAGGAATTACTACGGCTTATTTTAGCAGCTGGGGCCCCACAGATGATGGCCGTGTAAAACCTGACCTGGTGGGTAATGGCCTCAATGTACTATCAACCGGTTCCGGCAGTACTACCAGTTATATTACGCGGTCGGGCACCTCGCAGTCTGCACCCAATATCACTGGTTCGTTATACTTATTGCAGGAGTACTATGCTGAGAAAAATTCGGGCGCATTTATGCGGGCTGCCACCTTAAAAGGACTGGCTTGCCATACGGCCTTTGATGCAGGGAATGCCGGCCCGGATTATATCTACGGCTGGGGACTTTTGGACATGAAAACGGCAGCGCAAGCCATTACAGATAATGGAGTTAAAAGCCTGATTAAAGAAAATACACTATTGCAGGGAGCGACGCAAACATTTAATGTAACCGCCTCAGGCAACGGCCCGCTCGTGGCCACTATATCCTGGACCGACCCCGCGGGCGGCATAACCCCTGACGGAACGATCAACGACCGTACACCCAAACTAGTAAATGACCTGGATGTAAGAATAACGGGCGGGACAAAAACCTATATGCCCTGGGTGCTCGACCCTAACAATCCATCGGCAGCGGCTGTAACCGGCGATAATATCAGGGACAACATAGAACAGGTATATATAGCCGGCGGAATCCCCGGAAAGACGTATACCATAAAAATATCGCATAAGGGCACACTGACATCCGGCGCGCAGGCTTATTCACTTATTGTTACCGGTGTGGGAGGCAGTGCTTATTGCGCGTCGGCACCTGTTTCCAGCGCCGATTCGCGTATTGACAACGTCACCCTGTCTAATATTAATAATACCCCGGCAGCCGGCTGTACCACTTACTCCGATTATACCAATTTGACGGTCCAATTAGAGCAAAATAAAACTTATCCATTAAGCCTGGCGCTTGGCACATGCGGCTCTGGTTTTAACAAGGCTGCTAAGGTATATATTGATTGGAACAGTAATAGTGTATTTGATGCAAATGAACTAGTGGCCACATCCGGTATTATCAGTGGGACAGGTACTTATATCACTAATATTACAGTGCCTTCCACCGTGGTTCCGGGGAATTTTAGCCTGATGCGGGTAGTGTTAACCGAAACGTCCGATACGTCGACCATTGGGCCCTGCGGCAGCTATTCTAAAGGCGAAACGCAGGATTATCGTGTTCAGTTTTTACAAACCGGTCTTGATGCAGGTATAATTGCAGTAGTTAATCCTTCTTCCGGGGGCAATTGCTCCGGGTCAACGCCTGTAACCGTCACCATTAAAAACTTTGGCAGCCAGACTATCACGGGTATCCCTATTACGGTAAGCATTACCGCGCCCGATAAAACAGTAACAACCTTTAACCAGGTGTACACCGCTTCGCTTGCACCACTCGCGCAGGACAATTTTACCTTTAATAACGTATTTAACATCGCTTCGGGTCAGGCTTACATTATAACAGCCGCGGCTAATCTCACGGGTGACCTTGTTCCGGCCAACAACGGGATAACCGATACGGTCGTGATCGATAACCCACCGACGGCCACTGGCTTGTCTGCAAACTATTGTAATGCGGCTAATGCTTACCTGCTTACGGGGGCAGGTGACGGTGAGCTTTTATGGTATAAGAATAATAATGACCCATATCCCTTTGCTTATGGTTCAACTGTGCTTACACCCGACGCGCCTGTGAACAATACTTATTATGTGGGGTTGAATGATTTTAGCGGTAGGCTTGGACCCGCTACCAAAAATGTATTTACCGGGGGCGGCTATAATCAGTTTACACCTGAGGTAAATGTTTTTACGCGTATACCGATCGTGATCGAAAGTGCCCGTTTGTACATTGGCAATTCGGGACGAATAACTTTTAATGTATCCGATTCGAGCGGGGAGATCGTTTCAACTACGACTATTAATGCGGTAGCCACCGCGACCAATCCATCACCCGGAGCAAAGGGTGACGACCCTAATGATCAAGGCCAGGTATACAATCTTAATTTGTTGTTACCTGCTGCGGGGAACTACAGTATCAGCGCTACTTATGATGATACGGCTACTATCTATCGCAGTAATGGCGGTGTCACCGGTTATCCGTTTAAAGTAGGTGACGTATTTGGCATAACCGGCAACACGGCTACATCCGGAACGGACACCACCTACCATAAAGGCTTCTACTATTATTTTTACGACATGCAGTTAAAAAGTCCGGGTTGCGCCTCGGCCTTGCGGCAAGCGGTTCCGGTTACCAGGCCTGTTATTACGCAAAATGGTACCGTGCTCAGCTCTAGCGCATCGTCTAATAATCAATGGTATTTAAATGGAGTAGCTATAGCCGGGGCAACCGGCCAAACCTATTCACCTATGCGCAGTGGTAATTACCAGGTGGCTGTTTCACTGGCCAATGGTTGTGTGGCGCAGTCGGATAATTTTGCCTACGTGATATTGCCTGAAAACCCAGGCGCAAATGATATCGGCCTAACGGTATTCCCTAATCCGGCCAATACACAGTTAAACGTCCTGTTCGCAGCAAAATCTGCTGTTAACGTCAATTTGGCACTGATAAATGCAAGGGGACAAATTGATTACACGGACAAAGAAGTGCTGACTGGTGGAAACTTCAGCACATTGATTGATGTAAGTAAGTTCGCTCCCGGTAATTATGTGCTAAGATTATTCTACAATTCTAAATTATACAGCCGGAAGATCGTTATCATAAGATAGATCGATATAATAGGGTGGAATCTTGTACTATTTTATTTCGAAAAGAAAATGACAATTCTACATTTTCCCATGTTTAAAAAATTAAGTGGCTGATTATTAGGTGTTCACGCGTGTTCACGAGCGTTCATGCGCATGTGAACATGAACACGTGAACATGAATAAACAAACAAACCTACTCCTCATATAAAACAGAAAGACCGGTTTTTGCGGCCGGCCTTCTGCAGTTAAATCAATTAGTAATTAGTAGCTGTTAGTTTTTAAAACGTATATTTTATCCCAAGTCCAGGAGCAAGATCAACAAACGGGCCTCCTGTAAGCTCAATTCTTGGATCCAGGTCAACGCTAATTGCAATTGGTGAATTTGGAATAACGTATTCCAAACCAACTACGCCATCGATACCTAATAACACCTGGGCACTGTTATAATATTCATTAGTGCCACCGAATCTTTTATACACACCGGCACCTACTGCGCCAACATGCGCCCCGGCACCATAATAAAACTGAAGTCCTGGTACATCGAACGCATTTACGTTCAATTCATATAATCCGGTAACCACGGCACCATGAGAACGAAAACCAAGGATACCTTCAAGCGCTGTAGAATGATCAAGGAAATATTTCCCGGCAATGCCATTCTCGTATCCGCCAAACTTTAGTCCTAATGCAAATTCGTAATTGGGTTTGTATTGCTGCGCCTTGGATTGGGCACTAACAAGCACAAATAGCGTAAGAGCAAATAAAAAGTAGATAGATTTTTTCATAGATTTTTTTGCAAAGAACGTGAGTTTTTTGAATTTATTTTTTGCCTTAACACCAGCCCGTCCATAATTGTTTGAGTATCAATCATAAAAATTGTAACAGTGACACTTTTGTGTAACTTTATTGCTACAATTGGCTTATTAACAGTTTGTTTTGTCAGGATATACCTGATTGGTTTTTATTTAAATTCGGGTAAATTAGGCAGTTCAATAATCTACTATGAAATATCTATTACACAGCAACAGGCGGTACTTGCTTCTGCTTACGTTGATATCGCTTTTTTTTATTTTTTCAAATTGCGCACGGGGTACGCTCGGGCAGAACATAAGCGACGAATATCGCCATGGTATGGTAGTATGTGCTTACCCGGATGCTGCTCAGGTAGGGCTGAATATATTGAAAAAAGGGGGAAACGCCGTAGACGCAGCTGTTGCAGTTCAGTTTGCGCTGGAGGTTACGCATCCCGAGGCCGGTAATATCGGCGGGGGCGGTTTTATGGTATTCAGATCGTCTGGAGGTGAAACTAATACATTGGATTTTAGGGAAAAAGCTCCAGCAAGTGCAAGAGAGAATATGTACCTGGATTCAGCAGGTAAGGTCATTCCCGGGATGAGTATTTCAACGCATGCCTCAGCGGGTGTTCCGGGATCGGTCGATGGGATGGTTGAGGCGCATCGCAAGTATGGCCATTTAAAATGGACCGAGCTGGTACAGCCGTCAGTCGATCTGGCCCGAAATGGATTTAAAATAACTGGGCGCCTGGCTAATGATCTCAATTATACACGGCTTGAATTTAAAAAGCTAAATCCTGACGTAAATTATCTGTTGAAAAATGACGGTTGGAAAGAAGGAGACATACTGGTACAAGAAGACCTGGCCAAAACGCTGGAGCAAATCAGGGATAAAGGCAGGGGTGGTTTTTATGACGGTGTAGTAGCCGATCAGATTGTTAATGAAATGAAGAACGGCAAAGGGCTGATCACTAAAACTGATCTTCAGAATTATCATTCGATTTGGCGTAGTGCACTGGTCGGAAATTATAAAGGATATAAAGTGATTACCATGCCACCACCCTCAAGCGGCGGGGTTGCCTTGCTGCAGCTGTTAGAAATGGTAGAAAAATACCCGCTCGGCAGATGGGGATTTAACCGCGACTCGACAGTTCAGTTGATAGTGGAGGCGGAGCGCAGAGTATATGCTGACCGTTCCAAATACCTCGGTGACCCGGATTTTTACAAGGTGCCGGTTGATAGCCTGCTGAGACCGCAATATAATGCTGGGAGAATGAGCAATTTTACCTGGGACAAGGCCACGTTAAGTTCGGGCATTTTACCCGGAAAAATAACCGGATACGAAAGCGATCAGACCACGCATTATTCTATAGTAGACAGGGATGGTAACGCGGTTTCTATTACTACTACACTGAATAACTCGTTTGGATCAAAAATATTTGTAAAAGGTGCAGGCTTTTTGCTAAATGATGAGATGGATGATTTTAGCTCGAAGCCAGGAGTGCCCAATATGTTTGGTTTGGTCGGAGGTAAGGCAAATAGTATAGCGCCCAATAAAAGGATGTTGTCATCTATGACACCAACAATCATCGAAAAAAATGGTAAGCTATTTATGGTAGTAGGTACGCCGGGAGGATCAACCATTATTACCTCCGTTTTTCAGACCATTTTAAATGTGATCGAATTTAATCAGAGCATGCAACAGGCAGTCGCCTCCAAGCGTTTCCATCACCAATGGCTGCCTGACGAGGTAGAGGTAGAAAAAGGTGCTATAGATAGCGCAAGCCGTGCGAAGCTGGAAAAGAAAGGTTATAGGCTAGTCGAACGCGGGGCAATTGGGCGGGTGGATGCCATTCTTAAAACCAAATGGAATTATTACGAAGGCGGTGCCGACCCGCGAGGGGATGATACCAAGCGGGGGTGGTAGATCAGTTGGCAGCGGGCAGTTAGCAGTCTGCACGTTTTTTTCAATTTACAAACCGCTAACTGAGGACTGCCAACTGCAAACTGCAACTGAGGAGTGCCGACTGGTCACCGCCAACTAAATTTGCATAATAGGCTCACGTAGTTTATGTTTGCCAGTCATGTCCCAACATATAAAACACCAGGAAACGATTGACTATTTTGTAAAGATAGTTTGGCAAACGATGGCCAACCGCTATAATCAATTGGTTACGGAGTTTGGTATAACGCAATCCATAGGCTACCTGCTGATTAATATCGACGAAAAGGAGGGGACGACCGTTTCGCAAGCTGCTGCGCTGTTGGGATTAAAGTCGACCAGTTTATCGCGTATGTTGAACCAATTGGAGCAGTCAGGATTGATCTATCGCGAATCAAACCAGGGAGATAAACGCTCGGTAAAGATCTACCTCACTGATCTGGGAAAGGAAAAACGCCATTTGGCCCGCGTAGTAGTAAAACAGTTTAATAATTATCTGAACAAGCATATTAATGAGCACGACAGAGAGTATCTTGCACAGTTGCTCAAAAAGATCAATCAGCTTACTATTAATTATAAGCCCGAATAACTTCTGTAATGAGTGCCCTATCGCCTAAAATTAAATTCAAAAAGCAACGTTAATTAGTGTCAGCTGCAAAATTAGCGGATATGCTAATTGTTAAAAAGTGTTAAGCTGTCGTTTTTGAATAATAAAACAATAAATTTGCCGATTGAAATCAAATGAGTAAGTGGCTGTTACCGATAATATGTATTTGCTGTGTAGCGGCGGGATGTTCTAAAGACCAAACGGGCTTGACACACTATAAACAACAGGCCGCTATTGATGATAAGATCGTGCTTGATTATATAAAGGCAAATGGTTTGGACAGTGCAAAAAGGGTGTCTGACACTTCGGGCGTTTACTATATAATTAAACAAGCGGGACAGGGGAATGATCTTTATACATCATCAACCTATGTGACAGTTGGTGATACGGGCAGGGTGCTCGGACAAACAACGCCTTTTTACCAGACAGATAACTTTCACCCTTCATATCAGTTAAGTCAGGTGATATTGGGCTGGCGGTTAGGCATACCCAAAGTGCACAGGGGCGGAATTGTACGTTTACTTATACCGTCGCGTTATGCTTATGGGCCGTATCCGCAACCAGATTACAACTTACCCGCAAACGCCATACTTGATTTTGATATCCAGGTTTATAATATAACGAACTAAAATATAGATGAAACTTAAATTCTTTACTCTTTTGTTACTGTCTGCTGCTTGTTTTGTATCCTGCCGTAAGATCAATAATGACCCGGATATTAAACAATACGATCAGCAACAAATTCAGAGTTATATAGCTGCCAATGGCTTAAACGGTATGGTTAGGGACACCACAATGGGTGACACAACCGGTACTTACTATCAAATAATTAGCCCTGGAAATACAGCTAAGCCGATGGACTATCCAAGCACTATTGCTTATGTTTATACCTTTCGCACATTTGATGGGAAATTCTTAGCAACCGATACTGCACTGAATCATTTTTATGGTGTATTAGGTCACGTAGCGCCGAAGGGACTGATGCTGGCCATCCGCAATAACTTGAAATTCAATGGCGGTAAAATGCGGGTATTGGTACCCTCGCACCTGGCATATGGTAAAAATGGGACCGCCGGCGCAGGTAGTATTACAGTGACCAATGGACATATTGGCGGTAATCAATGTCTGGATATTACAGTTAACATGATAACCGACCAGGCGGCTTATGATCAATTGGTCATCAAAAACTATATGGCAGCTAACAACCTTACCGGGTATACTGAAACAGCGGATGGTCTATGGTATAAAATTACTGCAGCGCCAACAGGGACGAATTATTTTAATGTTAATACTTCGACGGTCACAATGAATTACTCCATATACCTGATGAATAACACCAATCCGGACGGGAATACTTTCGCAAAGACGCTGGCCACTTTTAATGATTTTGCGGCAAGCTCATATGTTCCGGGTTTTGTAGAAGGCTTGAAAATATTAGGAAGAGGCACGGGTGGTATCTCGATCATTGTACCATCCGCTCTTGCATACGGCACATCAGGCAATTCAGGCATTCCTGCAAATGAATGTTTAAGATGGGATATGACCAACGTATCAGTAACGAATTAATAAGTTATTTCGACAATGCTTTTGGAACGCCTCGAGACAGCGTTGCCAGGGGATCATGGCGGGCGCGAATTGTGTCTTCTTACAATGTCGCCTAAGGATGTCAGCATTAACGCTAACGATTGGTTGTTCCCACTATAGATTTTTAAGGCGGCGATTCGCCGAAAATAATTAAAGATCAATGTATCGCACCGAGGCGGCCTCAAAACAAAAGAAACGATGACGCCGTCAAAATAATGGATCGGGTTTTCTGATGGATAGATCCGACAAAAAAGCAGATAAAAGGGGCCATGTATATTATGAAATACCCGCCCGCCTTTCTATATTCGGTCTAGTTTAAAACTGTATCCATTAGCTGCATGTTGAAATTCCTGGCTGAAATTAAAAACAAGCTCACCGCATCTCTTCCCGATACTCCATACGTTTTACAGGCATCTTACTATCCAGCGCTGGACGGCGTCCGGGGTGTTGCCATTCTCGTTGTCCTGCTGGTTCATATCGGCATTAATCATTACCTGAGGCCGCTGCATCTCTTTCTCGATTCAGGCTTCGGCGTTCATTTGTTTTTTGTACTCAGCGGTTTTCTGATCACCACTCGTCTGCTAAAAGAAACGGTTAAAAATGGGCGACCGTCGCTGCGGCGTTTTTATTTCCGCCGGGCGCTGCGTATCCTCCCGGCGTCCTGCTTTTTTCTGGGCGTGGTGGCCATGCTTAATTGGTATTATCAGCTAAATATGCCTGTAGTCGACTTTCTCGAGTCGCTGTTTTTTTTGAACAATCTTCCGCTGAAAAACGGAACCTTCGTCACTGCTCATTTCTGGACGCTCGCCGTCGAGGAGCAGTTCTACCTCACTTTTCCTTTACTGTCGTATTTCGGTATCAACACCTACTTTTTCGTAGCATCGGTATTCGTCATTTTTGTGCCGCTCATTTCGGTAATGGGCACCATCGGCATACTGGACATTCATTATTTGCCGGTGCAAGTGATACGTTACATTTTCTGGAAAGGGCCTGTGATGATCCTGGCCGGCGCCTTGTTTGCAATCTTACTCATTAAGGACATGATCCCCCGGTTCATGCTGCCAAAATGCGGTCTGCTAGGCCTGTTACTTTTCATTCTGGCACTTGCTATCCACAGTCGTTACTTTGTGGGCTACATCCCCTTTCTTTGTGAGTATCTTTCCGCCTTGTTGCTTGCCTGGATGCTGGTTATTCTTGTCCATGACCGCGATTGGCTGTCCCGGATATTCAAAAGCAAGTTCTTTATTTATACGGGTATTTTATCCTACAGCGTTTATCTCTGGCAGCAACCTTTTATTGGTTCCAGAGCATGGGAGCCCTGGCTGCACCCGCTGCGGGGCTTACCGCTGCCTGTGCTAATAGTGATTAAGTTAGTGCTGATCACGGCTATCGCGTGCGCGTCTTATTATTTTGTCGAAAGGCCCTTTCTCAAGATCAAAAAGAACTTCAGGTAGGCAGTGCCTTTTGATAAGCGACCTGCAATAGGCCGGAAAGGGCCAAACGGCCCTGCCATTACACGCGGTGTTACCCTAATTTTGTGACGAACAAGTGAAATACTTACCCCAATCTTGTGACATGTTTGAAGAACTATTATCGCAGAATCAGGAAAGTGGGGAAATTATACACCGGGAATAGCGCGATATCTGCAAATGAGTTAATGGTTTATTTCGCTAATGCTTTTTTGAATGCGTCCAGACAGCGTTCGCGGGCAAAAGCATGATCGATAATGGGTTTGGGATATTTGCTGGGATCGGCATACTCCGGAACCCATTTTTTTATATATTTCAATTCCGGGTCGAATTTTTTCAGTTGTGAATCCGGATTAAATATACGGAAATAAGGCGCCGCGTCGGTCCCGCATCCCGCCGCCCACTGCCAGCCGCCTACGTTGCTTGCCATTTCGTAGTCCAGTAGTTTTTGGGCAAAGTAATGTTCACCCCAGCGCCAGTCAATCAGTAGATCCTTACTTAAGAAACTGGCGGCAACCATTCGGACGCGGTTAGGTATATATCCGGTGTTGTTTAATTCGCGCATACCGGCATCTACTAAAGGATAGCCTGTTTGACCATCGCACCAGGCTTTAAACTGCCGTTCGTTGTTTTTCCATTGGATTTGGTCGTATTCAGTCCGGAATGCATGATCCGCTGTATGAGGAAAGTGATACAGGATCATCATGTAAAACTCCCGCCATATTAGTTCATTAAGCCATGTTTTATCGTCTTGCCCACTGGCTTTTTGGGCCAATTCCCGGATGCTCACTGTACCGAACCTTAGGTGCAGACCAATACGCGTGGTGCCTTTTGTCAGCGCAGGGAAATCACGGGTCCTGGCGTAGTCTTTCAGCACTTCGTGGTAATTCTTATCCGGAAATTCCCTGTTGCTGTTTTCAAATCCCATCGATTTTAACGATGGAATTACTAAGCCCGAATGCTGGTAGAGGTTGTTCAGATACTTTTCAGTGGGATAGGCTTTCAGATAAAAGTCATTCAGCTTGCCGTGCCATTTGTTTTTATAAGGCGTGTAAACAGTGTAAGGCTCGCCACCATCCTTCACCACTTCTTCCTTTTCAAAAATTACCTGGTCTTTATAGGTTTTAAAAGCGATATCATGCTTTTTTAATTTCTCGGCAATGGCTCCATCTCGCTGTTTGGCGTAGGGTTCATAATCATGATTAGTGTAAACCGTTTTAACGCGGTATTGCTTTAAAACTTCGTCCCAGGCTTTTTCTGCCTGATCATGTTTTACGATTAAAGCGCTGCCATGTTTTTCCAGCTCTTTAGCTAACTCCACAATGGTCTGACGAATAAAAGTAACTCGGGCATCATCTTTGTCTTGTAACTTATCCAGAATGCCCCGATCGAAAATAAATAAGCATAGCACGGGGCTGTTGCCCTTCAAAGCCTGATACAGTCCGGCATTATCATGCAGACGTAAATCGCGCCTGAACCAAAAGATATTGATGGGAGATTTCTCCATATAGTTTTAAGGGGATATCATGCCGAGCGGGTCTACATCTCTTTTAAGGCATCGCTTAGCTCCGGATATTTAAACGTAAATCCATCCTTTTGGATCTTATCAGCTGAAACACGCGTACTTCCCAATATGATTGTGCTCATTTCGCCCATCAGTAATTTAAAAACAAAGGACGGGATGTTTATCGGCCACATAGGCCGGCGCAATCGCTTCGCTAATGCTTTGGTAAACTGTTTGTTGGTAACAGGGTTTGGTGCCGCCATATTATAAACGCCGGACAGGTTGATCTTCTCTATGGCATACAAGTACATATCTACCGCATCCTGCCAGTGTATCCAGGATATCCATTGCTTGCCAGTTCCCAGCGGCGCACCGAAACCGAGTTTTATCGGTTTCGACATTTCCAGGAGTGCGCCTTCATTTTTATTCAGCACAACACCAGTACGGAACTTTACTATCCGCAATCCAAGCTTTTTCCCTTCATCGACTGCATTTTCCCATTCAATGCAACATTGAGCCATAAAATCATTATTCGGTGGACTATCTTCAGTCAGCAGTTCATCGCCCCTGTCGCTATAATAGCCTATTGCTGAGGCGGAAATAATAGTATTTACCTGGTTAGGTTTACTTTTTATGAGCTCGTAGATCAGCTCAATGGATTTGGTACGGCTATCGATGATTGCTTTTTTACGTTTATCAGTCCAGCGCTCGGCTGCTATATTTTCGCCTGCTAAATGCAGTATGGTGCCTACTCCTTCCAGACAATGTTCGTCGATATAGCCTTTATATACATCCCACAACCAGGTTTTTATTTTTGGATTATTGCCCGGTTTGCGGCTAAGGTGACTTACCGAATAACCCTGATTTACCAGCTGGTCAGTAACTAATCTGCCGATAAGCCCTGTACCGCCTGTGATAAGAACATGTTTGTTGTTTTGTACTCGTCCGCTCATAGTTGATCCCCGTAAAATACTTAATATTGTTTAGTTAGATTTTACCAGGGGTATGTTTTCCAAACTTCCGGCGGCGGGTGTTTCGTGCCAGGTTTTTGCCGCCTGCTTAAAAGTGATGCATGGCACCTTGATTATTTCTCTGATCGAGTTTTCGCGGCATATACAATCGTGCTTCAGGTTTTCTATCAGGCGCTGCGCTTCCGGGAAACTTAACGGAGTCAATGTATTACGCAGGTTGGACGAAAGATGAGAGGTTAGAAATGGTAAAATAACTATATCCGGTTTAGATTTAGCATATAAGGCCACATAAGTCAGCATCATTTGTTTGAAGGTGAGTATCTCGGGGCCGCCAATATCAAATCTTCGGTTCAAAGTCTTTTGGTTCAGCAGGCAGCTCTCAATATACTGTAATACATCGCACGTAGCAATCGGCTGCATGCGTGTTTTTATCCAGGTGCGCGGAATTACAATCGGTGTTTTGGAGATTAGTGTATTAAACATTTCCAAGGCAGCGCTGCCCTGGCCTACTATCATGGATGTGTTCAGAACAGTTAGCGCGGGTTCGCCGCTGCCTAAAATATCCTCTACGTTCAGGTGTACATTACCGCTTGCCTTATCATTAATATCGCTTAGCGTGACCACCTGTTTGCAGCCCGTCTGGCCGATCGCTTCCATGAAGTTTTGAGCAGATAATGCTGCTAAGGCGCTGAACTCGGAAGTTTGAGTATAAGAGTTGATCAGATAGCAGGCTGCGTCAATATCATCCGGCAAGGGATCGATGCTTTGGCGGCGCAACAAATCTCCACCCGTGACGCTTACTTCGTATGCGTTGGGGTGATGGCTCAGAAAATGATTTTTGTCACGTACAAGGCATATTACATGATGTCCCTTTTCGAGCAGAATAGGGATCAGATTTGTACCGATGTAACTATTAGCACCTGCCAGCAACACTTTCATACAAATGCAACAACAAAATACAAAAGCTGTTTTTGTATGGAATCAGATTTACGCGTAAAATCCGCAATCACGTATTTATACTATCTGATACCACGACTTTTGCACATAAAGGCTTAGCATATTGCTCGACAAAAACCAAATGTATAGGGTCGTGTTGATAGGCTTCTTCTGCCTCCAGGTTGTCAAATAATAACAGAAGAGACACGTCATAAGATCGGTCGATCACATCGCGATTGGTATCGGCGGGCACACCGATATGCATATCGCGGATATGGGTAATAGGAATAAGGATTTCAAGGCCCTCGATGAGCTTTGCTTTATCTTCTTTATTTTTTAGCCAGAAATGTACGTGATGAACGAAGGTGTTGTGAAGAAACATAGTATCAATTTTAGTGCGGAAAGATGAGAATAAATTCCAAAAGATTTGACTATGTACATATCAAAGTTTTTCACAAAGAGGAGAGCTGTCCTTTAATTTGAATTTCATATATATTGATTGCATTTGAATGTTTAGGACAAGACAAATGCGTGAACAAATAAAAAAGATGAACAAAAAGTCTCTTATTTATGATTAGTCTTATCGTTAAAGTAGGGTCGGCATTAATTCGTTATTGTAACCGTATTCCACTTTTCAAATTGTCCTTACTTTGATAAATACTGGTAGGACGGTACTACGTGTACGATTTTACCATTTTTTTCCAAGCGGTCGGTTTGATCAAGTGTAACGATGAAGCCTTCATTCGCATCGAAAAAGGTAAGTGCTTCGACTACACCGTCCAATTCCCGGTTCATATTATCGCGGTTCAGTTCGAAACAAACCTGAACAGCTTCCACTAATCTGCCGTTTTTAACAATAACGAAATCACATTCACTTTTTTCAGCGAAATAATAGATTTCCCTGTATTTTTGACGTAAGTGCAGGTAAACTAAATTCTCAAATTTTCGCCCATTATCTTCCGAAAAAGAACCCGAGTTGACATTGATCAGGCCTGTATCTATGGCATAAACTTTTCTGGGATTAGCGATCTGTTTTCTTAAAGAGTAACTGAATTTCGGAACAAATTGTAATAAATATGAATATTCCAGGTGGGAAAGATACTCCATTACCGTACTGGTTGACCCGATCTCAAATAGCGTTTTAAGCCTGTTTCCCGTAATCAGTTTTGAGACATTGGAAAGCAGATAGAAGGCCAGCCGCTGCAATGTTTTAACATCTCTGATGCTGTAGCGCACCGCGATGTCCCGGATCATATACAATCTTGTTTGTTGCTAACATACAAGATTGTTCGATATAAAAATACAATTTTGTTTGTTGCCGCCAAAAGAGTCTTTCTGCATTGTCCTTTGCCTGGTGTGCGGATGTAGTACTTTTTTGAGATAGGCCAGTAGCCACATCTAATGCACGGTTAAGCAAAATGTGCCACGACATGCGGCTTGTAGGTATCCGTTTTGACCCTCGCTTTTAATTCGTGGAGGATGTTGTATAACCCAAAATTGGTGCGGTTCACGTAGATAAAATGTTTCACGCCGCGTGCTTGTTTAAACTCCGGCATTTTTGATACCTTCTCGCCAAAACCGTAGAGTTCATCAAAAAAGGCAGTCTGACCAAAATCGAAATGATCACTGATATAAGGTTTGGCAAACAGACCGATCATCTGGCGGTACATTTTATAGTAGAATTCGATCTGTGCAGGCGAATCATCATCATGGATCATATCCAGCTTTCGAAAAGCTTTGATCGTTTCTTCTTTGTTGTCCATGAGGCTTGTTGAGGTAAGCGAGAAAAACGGATAATAAAAATCATCTGGCATTTCTTTAATGCAGCCGAAGTCGATAATGCCCAGCTTGCCAGCCGACGTGATCATAAAATTGCCCGGATGCGGATCTGCATGAACAGCACGCAGCTCATGCTGCTGAAAATTATAAAAGTCCCATAGCGCCTGGCCGATGCGGTCGCGCAACTCCTGGGAGGGGTTGGTTTTTAAAAACTCGCGCAAATGCTTTCCTTCCAGCCAATCCATGGTGATGATACGCTTGCTGGACAGCTCAGGATAATACCCGGGGAACACCACATTGTCGAGTGCAGAACAAGCTTTTGAGAATTCGATAGAACGGCGCACTTCCAGTTCATAATCAGTTTCTTCCAGCAGACGTTCTTCCACTTCTTTCATATACACATCCAGCTCCTTTTCGCTCATGCCCAGCATACGGAACGCAATGGGTTTTACCATTTTCAAATCGGATGAAATGGAGTCGCCAACACCTGGATACTGAATTTTGATGGCCAGCTTTTTACCATTCAATTCCGCCTGGTGTACTTGTCCGATTGATGCCGCGTTGGATGAATGAATATTGAACTTATCGAATATTTTATCCGGCGTTTTACCAAAGTATTTTCTGAAAGTTTGTATGATCAGGGGCCCCGATAATGGCGGTGCGTTATATTGCGATTGACTGAACTTATCTACATAAGCCTGCGGCAGCAGGTTTTTGTCCATGCTCAGCATCTGTGCAACTTTGAGCGCGCTGCCTTTTAGTTCGCTCAGTGATTCATAGATATCGGCTGCATTATCCTCGTTCAGTTCTGTTTTATCCAAATCCGGATTAAATAGCTTTTTGGAGTAATGCTTGATATAATTACCGCCTATTTTAAATCCTGTTTTTACAAATTTGGCCGACCGCCCGGCTTTGCTGGTTGGTATACTGTTTTGCTCTTTAGGCTGATTCCCGTTCATTTTCTTCCTCTTCATTAAATAGCGCTGCCAGTTTCGCCGGCGTCAAGCTGGTATAGTCATCAATCACCAGGTCTACCAACGGACGTAGTTCATCCATCGGATGCCCGGTAGTGATCCCTACGACCTTCATGCCCGCAGCATTTGCCGCAGCAATGCCAGCTAACGAATCTTCAAATACCACGCATCTTTCAGGTGGCACCTCGAGTAATTCGGCAGCTTTTAAAAATATCTGCGGATCGGGTTTAGGTTTTCCCACCATCGATGAGTTAACGATCTCGTTAAAATCATCACGGATAGGTATTTTATTTAGTATAAAATCGATATCCTCTACCGTAGCCGATGTAGCCATCGCCATGTTCACGCCATCGCTTTTCAATTCGGCCAGAAAACTTTCAAGGCCTTTGATCGCAACCACATGCGGCGTGTATTCTTGCCTGTAAAATTCCTCTTTCTCGCGAAGCAATTCATTCAGATAAGCTTTATCATGATCAGCGCCGAAAATTCTTTTCAGTGTTTCCATAATCGGTACGCCGCTTATTTCGCTATAATAAGTATGCCGGCTTAATTCACCTTTAAGGTATTTCCTGAAAAGGGCCTGCCATGATATAAAATGAAATGGCGTATTGTCGATCAGCGTGCCATCCATATCAAAAATGGCCGCAAATGCAACTTTGGTTTCGGTCCCATATAGATCCCTCTCCCTTGGAGCGGGTTGGCTGAGGCGCTCGTTATGCTCCAAAACCCATCTTTTCTGCGATACCTCCGTTTTTGGCTAAAAACTTGCCATACTCAAACAGGTTATCGATAGGTGAACGCTGAAACAGGTCGAAAGTAACGTTGATGCCTTTTTCAATGGCTTCATCGGTTTTCTCAAATCCCGCCGAACTGTCGTTGATCCAGAAATGCAGTATAAAACCCATTTGTACCCAAAGGGCATCTTTATATCGTTTGCTGAAGAATTTACGGTCGGATAATTCACCCGATTCCAGTCCTTCATTTAAAATTTCAATGCAGAAGTTTTCAAAAACTGTTCTCAGTTCGGCAAATACAACAGGAGTAGTAATTCCTTTAGGTTGTTTATCCAGGCAATACACTGCGAAGCTGCGCTGCTGCTTTAGTAATTCGAAGAATGCGTAAAAGAAACTCAGTGCTCTTTCGCGCGCCGAATACTGTGCCCAGACTTCCTGGCCCTTGATTTCGGTCAGCGTTTTTTCGGCTATACCGGCCCAGATACTTTGTTCCAATGCTTTGAACGATCCGAAATGCGTATAAAATTCTGCTTCGGTTATTTTATTTTTTTTTGCGAAAATATATACCGATTTAGGCTCTTCTCCCTGGGTGAGTACATAATCAATGTACGCTTTTTTGATGCTTTCAGTGGTAGCCATGATGAATTTATTATGAATGAATTATCGCATAAAATTAGGACATCTGATTTGATAAAGTGTCATAATTATCTATAAATAACGATGTTTTTGAATGGATAGTTTTAAGAAGTAAATGTTTGTCTGAGGTCAAATAATCTGTGGCTATTAGGTTAAAGCCGTAAATTATTGCAAATTTGTAGGTTAGTTAGCCCACCCTAACCGACAGGGAAAGTACAATGAGTGAAAAAACAATATTAGTTTGGTTTAGAAACGATCTTCGCGTTCACGACAACGAAATATTGTTTGAGGCTACCCGAAAGGCCGATAAAGTACTTCCGGTATATGTTTTCGATCCTTTTTATTTCAAAACTACGGAATTAGGGCTATTAAAAACCGGAAATATCAGGGCTAAGTTTTTGCTGGAGTCGGTGGCCGATCTGCGTGATAACCTGCAAAAGCTGGGTGGTGAACTGATCGTGAGGATAGGTAATCCGGCTGAGATCATCCCGCAACTGGCGCAGCAATATGAGGTGTCAGAGGTCTATCACCATCGAGAAGTCGCATTTGAGGAAACGCAGATATCTGAAGAAGTAGAAGCTGCGCTGTGGAAGATAAAACTCAACCTGAAACATTTCATTGGGCATACCTTATATCATAAGGAAGACCTGCCTTTCCCGATAAAAGATATCCCGGATAGCTTTTCGATTTTTAAAAAGAAAGTAGAGCGCGATAGCCAGGTTCGTCCATGTATTGAAACGCCTGAACAAATTCATACGCCTGAAATCGCCAATGCTGGAAATATCCCAATCCTCGCTGATTTAGGATTAACCGAACCGGTTGAGGATCCGCGCATCAACTTTAATTACCAGGGTGGTGAATCAATAGGCTTGTTGCACCTGGAGCAATATATTTCCGGTCAGCCAATAAATAGTGCTTCAAAAGGCGCTAAGTATAGCGATCATCCTTCACGTTTATCAGCATGGATATCATTAGGTTGCTTGTCTATGCGCTGGGTGTACCGGGAGGTAACTCACGGTAGCCACAATTCCAATTCACCATTAGTACTTGAGCTGCTATGGCGCGATTATTTCCGTTTTATGTTCAAGAAGCATGGTAAGCAGTTTTACAGCGCCGAAAGATTTAAAGATGCGGCGGACGATTTGGCCCCAAACCAGGAAGAGCTTTTTGAAAAATGGAAAACAGGCAATACCGGGGTCCCGTTCGTGGATGCCAGCGTACGCGAATTAAATCTGGCAGGATATATCCCCAATAATAACCGGCAAGCGGTGGCTGTTTACCTCGCTCATGAACTTAAAGTAGACTGGAGAATGGGTGCAGCTTACTTTGAAGAAAAACTGATCGATTATTCACCGGCAAGTAACCTGGGTAACTGGGCATTCGTAGCGGGAGTGGAGCATGATCCAAAAGATAAGCGCTATTTCTTATCGCCGAAACAAATAAGCGAGCTCGAATCGCAAACCCCATATATCAGCACCTGGCTACCCGAGGTACTTGCTGAACACATCTGATTTTATTTTAAAAGGCGTCAAAATCAACCGTTTAATACCGATTGGTATATTATAAAGCGCTTTTCTATACGGGAAATGTGCTTTTTAATAAAAAATGGTCTTTTTTACTTACTATTAGTTAAGTTTTATAAATAAATTACGAAGTTTCTAAAGCGATATGCTTAGATTTGTACCATCTTTAAGATTGGTATTCAAATGGATCGCCTAAATTATATTAACAGCGGTAACGCTGACTACATCAATTCTCTATACGAAACATACAAACAAGACCCCGAATCGATAGATTTTGGTTGGCAAAAGTTTTTTGAAGGATTCGATTTTGGTCGTGAAACGCCTGCCCAGGCAGCTTTAGGAGAAGAAACCCCGGAGCACTTTTTAAAAGAGATCAATGTGCTGAACATGATCGACGGTTACCGCTCGCGCGGGCACCTGTTCACCAAGACAAACCCCGTTCGCGAACGCCGTAAATACTTCCCGGGCAAAGAGCTTGAAACTTTTGGATTGAGCGATGCGGACCTCGACACCGTGTTTAATGCGGGCGTGGAGCTGGGTCTTGGACCTGCGAAACTGAGTGATATTCGCGATGTGCTGGAGCAAACCTATTGCCAGTCGATAGGTGCCGAATATAGATATATCCGCAACCCGATAAAGATCAAGTGGTTCCAGGACCGCATGGAAAGCCGCCGCAATACGCCTTCTTTTAACAAAGAAGAAAAGCTGAAAATGCTTGACAAGTTGAACCAGGCGGTAATTTTCGAAAGCTTTTTAGGTACCAAGTTTCTCGGACAAAAACGATTTTCATTAGAAGGTGCAGAATCATTGATCCCTGCGCTGGATTCAGTTATACAAAAAGGAGCTGAACTAGGCATACAGGAATTCGTCATCGGGATGGCGCACCGCGGCCGCTTGAATGTACTGGCCAATATCATGGAAAAAACCTACAAAGAGATATTCTCTGAGTTTGAAGGTAAAAATTATGATGAAGAGGCTGGCTTTGGCGGCGACGTCAAGTATCACCTCGGCTTTTCAACCGATGTAACTACCAATAGCGGAAAAAGCGTCCATTTGAGCCTTTGTCCCAATCCGTCTCACCTGGAGGCAGTTGATCCGGTAGTGGAAGGGCTTACCCGCTCGAAGATAGATTTTAAATATGGTGAAGATCATACCAAAATAGCCCCTATATTGATACATGGTGATGCTTCTATAGCAGGCCAGGGTATTGTGTATGAAGTGCTGCAGATGGAAAAACTGGAAGGCTACCGTACCGGTGGTACCATCCACTTAGTGATCAATAACCAGATCGGTTTTACTACAAACTTTAAAGACGCGCGCTCGAGCACTTATTGCACCGATATTGCAAAAACTGTACTGTCGCCTGTTTTCCATGTGAATGGTGATGATGTGGAAGCGCTGGTTTATGTAGTCAACCTGGCAATGGAGTTTAGGCAGACTTTCCACGACGACGTGTTTATTGATATTTTATGCTACCGTCGTTATGGGCACAATGAGTCGGATGAGCCTAAGTTTACCCAGCCATTATTATACAAAGCGATCGAGGCACACCCCAACCCGCGTGATATATACTATCAGCAATTATTGACCCGGGGAACCATAGATGCTAACCAGGGCGCTGCGATGGAGAAAGGCTTCCGTGACGTATTGCAAGAGAAGTTAAACGAAGCAAAAGCGGCAGACAGGTTTACCGATACTATCCCGATGTTCGCGGGCGCATGGGAAGGATTGCATTTAGCAACTGATACAGATTTTTCTATACCGGTTAATACCGCAGTTTCAAAAGAAGAACTGCTCGATATCGGCAAAAAGATAACGGAACTTCCGAAAGGTAAGGAGTTCTTCAAAAAGATAGAAAAGCTGTTTGAAGACCGCAGCAAGATGGTAAACAATAGCCATATGTTCGACTGGGCGATGGGTGAGCTGTTAGCGTACGGCACTTTGCTGAAAGAAGGCCACCCGGTTCGTTTGAGCGGGGAAGATGTAAAGCGTGGTACATTCTCACACCGTCACGCAGTTTTAACACTGGTTGACTCAGAAGATGAATATACGCCGCTTGATACCTTAGACACTGAAGCAAAATTCAGCATATATAATTCACTGCTATCAGAATATGGTGTTTTAGGTTTTGAATATGGTTACGCCCTTGCAAACCCTAATGCCCTGACAATCTGGGAAGCGCAATTTGGCGACTTCTTCAACGGAGCGCAGATCATTGTTGACCAATATGTAGCCAGCGCGGAAACCAAATGGCAACGTGGTAACGGCTTGGTGATGTTACTGCCTCATGGCTATGAAGGCCAGGGCCCTGAGCACTCATCAGCACGTATCGAGCGTTTTATGGAGCTTTGTGCCGACGACAATATCCAGGTGGTTAATTGCACCACGCCGGCAAACTTCTTCCATGTTCTGCGTCGTCAGTTGCACCGCGATTTTCGCAAACCATTGATCGTGTTCACGCCAAAGAGCTTGCTGCGCGCACCTAAATGCGTATCGCCTTTAGAAGAGTTCACTGAGGGTAAGTTCCAGAAAGTGATCGACGATACCTACGCAGATGCTAAGAAAGTAAAACGCGTGTTGTTCTGTTCAGGCAAGCTGTATTACGAATTGCTGGACAAACAACAGGCCGATCAGCGCAAGGATGTAGCGATTGTTCGCGTAGAACAATTGTATCCAACTCCGGATCAACAGCTGATGAAGATCAAGGCTAAATACAACAAGGCGGACGAATTTATCTGGACACAGGAAGAACCTGAGAATATGGGTGCATGGCCATATATGTGCCGCAAATTCCGCAAGAGCGAACTGCAACTGGATGTGATCTCACGTAACGAAGGCAGCAGTACAGCAACCGGTTTTGCAAAACAACACCAGGCACAGCAACAACATATTATTGCAAAAGCATTTGAAATAGCCGAAGGCAAAGCAACGAAGGACAAAAAAAAAGCGGCAGAAAAAGTAGCTAATGTTGCTGCAGAATAAAGGTTTATACGCGGTACCTCGTATGTATTGCGTTAACTTATTGTAACAATTAAACATCGTAAAAAACGTAGAACGTAAGACGTAAAACGTAAACCTAAAAATATGAGTTTAGAAATAAAAGTTCCGCCGGTTGGCGAATCGATTACCGAAGTAACACTGTCACGCTGGATAAAAAAAGACGGCGATGTTGTTGCAATGGACGAAGTAATTGCTGAATTAGAGTCGGACAAGGCTACTTTTGAGCTTACTGCCGAAAAAGCCGGGACTTTAAAAACGATAGCGAAGGAAGGCGATACGCTGGCTATCGGCGCAGCCGTAGCAAGCATTGAAGAAGGTGGTGCGGCACCATCTGCACCTAATGCACAGCCCGAACCCGCTGCAAGTGTACCAGCTCCAGCTGCTACTGCTCCTGCCGCTAATGCGGGAGGTTCATTGCAGATAAAAGTTCCTGCGGTAGGTGAATCAATCACGGAAGTAACCTTATCACGTTGGATCAAAAAGGATGGCGATGCGGTTTCAATGGATGAAGCCATTGCCGAACTGGAATCCGATAAGGCAACTTTCGAGCTTACTGCTGAAAAAGCGGGCGTTTTGAAAACCATAGCCAAAGAGGGTGATGTATTGGCAATAGGTGCAGTAGTTTGTACCATCGAAGGTGCAGGGGCCGCTGTTGCTGCTCAACCAAAGGCCGCAGAGCCAGTTGCTGTAACTGCTACAGTATCTGCCACTGAAAAAACTTATGCATCAGGTACGCCGTCACCTGCTGCTGCTAAAATATTGGCCGAAAAAGGCATCAATCCGGCAAGTGTGCCAGGTAATGGCGTTGGCGGAAGGATCACTAAAGCTGATGCTTTGACCGCTGTTACTGCCGACCTGGTTTCTGAAAACCCACAGGGGGGCGGTAAAAAAACAGATGCAGCTACTCCTAAGGTAGAAATAAAAGCACCCGAACCGGTTAAGTCTATTGATCCGAGAGGCGAGCGTCGTGAAAAGATGTCATCATTGCGCAAAACTGTTGCCCGCAGATTGGTAGCCGTAAAAAATGAAACCGCAATGCTGACCACTTTTAACGAGGTGGACATGTCGCCGATAATGGAATTGCGTGCCAAATACAAAGACAAATTCAAAGAAAAACATGGTGTAGGCTTAGGCTTTATGTCATTCTTCACCAAAGCGGTTTGTGAGGCGTTAAAAGAATGGCCTGCCGTGGGTGCGCGTATAGAAGGCGAGGAAGTTGTATACAGCGAGTTTGCGGATATATCTATTGCCGTATCGGCTCCAAAAGGGCTGGTTGTACCGGTTATCCGCAATGCAGATTCACTGAGTCTTGCCGGTATTGAAAAGGCAGTCGCTGCCCTGGCAGTCAAAGCCCGTGATAATAAACTAAGCCTGGAGGAAATGACCGGCGGTACATTCACTATTACTAACGGTGGCGTATTCGGTTCGATGATGTCGACACCGATTATCAACTCACCACAGTCAGCAATTTTGGGTATGCACAATATTATTGAGCGTCCCGTTGCTGTAAACGGACAGGTAGTGATCAGGCCGATGATGTATGTTGCGCTTTCTTACGATCACCGTATCATCGATGGCCGCGAATCGGTAAGCTTCCTGGTGAGGGTTAAACAATTGCTGGAAGATCCGTCAAGATTGTTGTTAGGCGTTTAATAAGACAGCCTTTGCATATAAAGAAACCCGGCTGATCCGAATTGCTCCAGCCAGCATCGAGCGGCTGCATAAGGGAATAAAAGTCCTGTGCAGACAAGGCAGAGGCTGGAACCTGGGGCGATTCATTCAGGAGCTACTGAACCCGTACCTGCGCGGCTAGATAAACAACTACCGAATAGCCGATGGAAAGAAGGTCCAAGAGGGACAAGATGAATGGATCCGTAGGAGGCTAAGGCTTATCCTATGGAGACAATGGAAGCACAACTGGTCAAGGAGGAATAAGCTAATTGCGGCAGGCTTGGCCGAACAACGGGTAATCGAGTCAACAACAAACGGCCGCGGGCCATGGTGGAATTCAGGTGCCAGTCATATGAACCAAGCCATCTCGAAGCGCTACTTTCAGAAACTGGAACTTATCAGTTTGCTTGACAAACTTTTGGATTACAAGAAAACAGTAACTAATGGAACCGCTGTATACGGAACCGTACGTACAGTGGTGTGAGAGGAGGCGAAATTGACTAATTTCGCCTCCTACCCGATGTCTGAATTTTATTTTTTGTTAGGGATTATAGCGGTCGCTTCAACTTCCAGCAATACATCGTCCCGGAATAATTTGCTTACCTGTACCAACGTGCTCGCCGGGGGCGTTTTGACATTTACGAACTTATCCCTTACCAAGCGTAACGTTGGGACCTGATTGATATCAAGAACATAAAACCCCAGTTTAACAATATTATCCATATTGCCGCCCGCGTTCTCGACAATGTTTTTAATGTTTTGAAAAACCTGTTCGGCTTGCTTGTTAAAATCGCCTTTACCTATAAGATTGCCTTTACTGTCAATAGCAATCTGTCCGGACATTATAAGCATTTTAGAAGTGCCGAGATCGATTTCGGCTGCATGTGAGTATCCCTTGGGAGTGGATACGGTTGACGGGTTAATAAACTTAACAATAGAAGTATCAGTTTGCGAAAATGCAAAGGTCGAAAGAAATATAAAAGGAAGAAGCAACAGGATTTTGGCTTTCATAAGCGGCGATATATTAATAACCAGCAACAGAACTCAGTTTTACCAACCTCTTCAGCGCCCCAATGCATCCTGAATGCAATCCCTCATGAAATGGTAGAAAGTTCAGTGCATCATCGATACTTGCAAGCTCTACTTCGTAACGGGTAGTCCATGCAGCGTATCCGCCGAATACATTATTGTTGTAATCTTCTTCTAACTGGTCAAGCGTGCTGAAAAGCAGAATTTTAATATTCTCTATCTCGGCTTCACTGTAAGTTCTTTCCGGTTTAGTACTTGACTTAAAAGAATTGATAATGTCTTCCCCCACACGAGGTGTCAAACCTGCCCGTATATAACAAATACCCTGTTGAGCAGCGATCATATGACCAAGGTTCCAGATGATGTTGTTATTAAAGCCTTCAGGAGTTTTGTTGTATTGTTCGGTAGTAAGGTCTTCGAGGTTTTTAAGCAGAAAGGCCCTTGTCTTTCTGATAATTTCTATTTGTTTTGTCATGGTGCGTAAATATAGGCTTTTATCAATAAATTAGCCCCTCAACCAATTACCGGACCCTTTTTTCATGACAACTTATACAAAAGCAATTGCCTGTTTATTCGCTTCTGCTGTGCTGTTTAGTTCCTGCAAAAATAAATCTTCTCAAGATGATACCGGCTGGACGGTTTACGGCGGATCAAAGAAGTCGCAGCGTTACTCTTCACTTACGCAAATCGATACCGGTAATGTGAAGCAACTGCAGGTAGCCTGGGTTTACCATACCAATGATGCGGATGTGAAGGCGCATTCGCAGATCCAATGTAATCCTATCATGGTGAACGGCCTGCTTTATGGTACAACGCCTAAGCTACGCTTATTCGCCCTTGATGCGGCTACCGGTAAACAGAAATGGATATTTAATCCCGCAGGGAACACTAACTCGACGCCTTCTAATTTTGGTATGAACAATAACCGCGGTGTCACCTATTGGGCGAATGGTGATGATAAACGCGTTTTATATTGTGCCGGATCAAATATTTATGAAGTAAATGCGGAGACGGGCGAACTAATTTCAAGTTTTGGAAATGGTGGGAAAGTTGACCTGCATAATGATCTCGGCCGGGATGCCAAGGAGATGTATGTAACAGCTACCTCCCCGGGGATCATTTATAAGGACATTTATATCATTGGCAGCCGTGTAAATGAAACAGCCGATGCAGCTCCGGGGCATATTCGTGCTTATGACGTCCGTACCGGCAAACTGAGATGGATATTCCATACTATTCCTTATCCGGGTGAATTCGGTTACGATAGCTGGAAAGATACTGCCGCTTATAAACACATTGGTTCGGCAAACAGTTGGACGGGTTTTAGCCTGGATGAGAAGGCCGGACTACTATTTGCACCAACAGGCTCAGCAGCCTATGATTTTTATGGTGGTAAGCGCAAAGGCGCAGGCTTATTTGCAAACTGCGTATTAGCTATTGATGCGGCGACCGGAAAGCTGAAATGGCATTACCAGGTGATCCATCATGATATGTGGGATAAGGATCTGCCTACAGCGCCTGTTTTGGTTACCGTAAAGCACGACGGAAAAAATGTTGACGCCGTAGCTCAACCTACCAAGCATGGTTTTGTTTTCCTGCTTGACCGCGCTACCGGAAAGCCTTTATTCCCGGTTAAAGAGACCGCGGTTGAAACTAAATCAGAACTTGCAGGAGAGGAGCCATGGCCTAGGCAACCTATTCCAACTTTGCCTGTGCCTTTTGCCAGACAAACGCTTACCGAGAACGATATTAACCCATACCTGTCTGATAGCTCAAAAGCCGAAGTGCTAAAAAGGATGAAGACCTATCGTTATGGGAATATGTTCCTGCCGCCCGGTAAAATTCCTTCGCTGATCTTCCCGGGATTTGACGGTGGTGCCGAGTGGGGCGGCCCTGCATTTGATCCGTCAACCGGTATAATCTACATCAATGCAAACGAAATGGCCTGGGTGATGACCATGATCGATGCCAAACAAGAAATACCGAAATCAGAGACCTTCAATATGGCGGGGCAAAGGCTGTTTACCAATAATTGTATGGGTTGCCACGGACAGGATAGAAAAGGAACCGGTAATTACCCCTCGCTCATTGGTATCGGTTTAAGATATAAGGATCAACAGATAAGCGATCTGCTGCAATCGGGACGCCGTATGATGCCATCTTTTAAACAATTGAATGATCAGGAACGGCAGGCTATCATATCTTACATTACCGAAAATAAAAAGAAAGGAATAAAGGCTTTTGTAGCCGTTCATAAAGCAGTCGACCCATATTTGGATATCCCATACCAGATGACAGGCTACAATAAGTTTCTATCAAAAGAAGGCTATCCGGCTATTTCGCCGCCGTGGGGCACCTTGAATGCAATCGACCTAAACACCGGTAAAATGGTTTGGCGTATTCCTTTGGGGAATGATCCTGCTTTTGAGAAAGTAGCCAAAATACCTACCGGAACAGAGAATTATGGCGGGCCCGTAGTAACTGCCGGCGGCCTGGTGTTTATTGCAGCCAGTAAAGATGGCAAGATCCGCGCTTTTGACAAAAAAGACGGGAAGCTGCTTTGGGAGGCTAAATTACCTGCACCAGGATTTGCGACGCCATCAGTTTATCAGATAAGCGGTAAAGAATATTTAGTGATTGCATGCGGCGGCGGCAAGTTGGGCACACAATCCGGCGATTCCTATGTAGCGTTTGCATTGCCGAACTAAGCACCACCCAAACCCTCCCCGGGAGGGAGGGCTTAAAAAAGTCTCCCCTGCTGGGGGAGATTTAGAGGGGGCTGTTATAATTTTGCCTAAATTCGCGCCATCAATCTACGCTTGATGCAGTTGTCCCATTCAAATAATTCGCCGGAAAGATCCGATAAAGCTATCTGGTATTTTTTGTTGCTGTGGACGATCTTTAACGGCATCCAGGCTCACACTTTAGAGGTACATGCCGATGAGGCCTATTACTGGCTTTATTCCCGCTTTCTGGATTGGGGCTATTTCGATCATCCGCCGATGGTCGCTATCTTTATTCTTATCGGTGATAGCTTATGGCACAGCGAATTCGGCATCAGGCTGATGACGGTGCTTTCAAGCACCTTGTCTCTTTACATTTTATGGTTGATAGTAAAAAGGTATGCTGTTGAGGCTAAATGGTTCATCCTCGTGGTATCAGGCGTATTTATTTTTCATCAGTACGGCTTTACCACTACGCCCGACGCGCCCTTATTTTTGTTTACCGTACTGTTTTATTATGTCTATCAGAAATATACCCGTGAGGATAAATTAATGTGGGCATTATGGCTGGGAGTTATTATCGCATGCCTGCTTTATAGCAAATACCACGGAATATTACTTGTCGGATTCACCGTTCTGTCCAATATCAAATTACTTAAACGCTGGACTTTCTGGCTGATCGCAGGCTTATCTGTGGTACTATACATTCCTCATATTTTATGGCAGATGGATCATGGTTATCCGTCTGTTAATTACCACCTGTACGAGCAATCCACCTATCATTACCAGTTCTCACAAACCTGGACTTACTTTCCCGGACAACTTTTAATGGCAGGGCCAATTATCGGTACATTCCTATTTTATTATGGCTTTAAGGCGCGAATTAAGGATGCCTTTATCCGCGCCTTAATGGTGAACGCTATGTTTACTTTTCTTTTCTTTCTGTCAAGCAGCTTTAAAGGTGAAGTACAGCCACAGTGGACGCTGATTGCTTTTGCACCGTTGGTGTTGCTGGTTTTGATCCAGTTTAAACAAGCGAACAACTGGAAACAATGGTTCCAATGGGTGGCAATCGTCAACCTGGTATTTATTGTCGCGCTGAGGGTAATGCTAATGACCGCATCGCCGCTGATAAGAAAAGTCGGACAGTTGAAAAGCTTGTTTGGCTTTAAGCAATGGGCATATGATATCAGGCAGAAAGCGGGTGATAATTACGTGATACTGAACGATGGTTTTCAGAATGCTGCCAAGTATGATTTTTATAACAATACCACCAAAGGATTTGCATATGATGAGCGCTACTATCGATTAACCCAGTTTGATATCTGGCCCATTGAAGAGGGCATGCAGCATAAAAAAGCATACTGGTTGAGCAAATCGCCGATAAAGGACGTCAGCACAGATACGTTGAACACTACTGGCGGCAAGTGGTATGGCGGATGGGTGAACGATGTGCGCACTTATCAGAAAGTAAAGGTGGATGTCCCTTCGGCAAAAATGAATGCCAAACCGGGAGAACAGCTTAATCTCGACCTTAATATCACAAATGTATATCCATTTGCAATAAATTTCAGTAATTCGGGTTATCAGCACAACGTGTATTTTGAGGCGTGTTTGTTTCAGGAAGGAAATATTTTACAGGTGCAGGAAGCAGGGGACGATTTTCATCAATTGGCATTAAATCCGGATCAGAGCAAACATTATAAATTTAAACTCATTGCCCCGGAGAAGAAAGGGGATTATACATTGATGTTCTCACTAAGAACTGACCCTTTTCTAGGCAGTAAAAACAGCAGAATAATTAATTTGACTATTGAATAATCATGATCAAAAAACTCTACCTTTTAGCTTTTCTTTCGTTTTTCACGTGTGGCGTGAGCATGGCGCAAACCACATTGGATGTTAATTTTAGTGGCCTTGGCTTTCTCGATAACCGCGAATACAAGGACTTTGTATCCCGTTCGCGCACCTATTCAGGCACACGCACTGCTCTCGATTTCGGTTTAAATATAGATACGCTGAACAGCTTCGTAGTAGGTGCTAATGCTATACATGAGTTTGGCGCGATCCCTTACTTTTTGAAGGTAAACCCTATTGCCTACTATAGTTTTCATAACAAAAATTGGCTGTTTAATGCTGGTGAGTTTTCCCGTTCAGGACTAATCGATAATTACCCCAGGGCATTACTGAATGATACCTTACGATATTATCGTCCTAATATTGAAGGTTTATTTTTACGTTTTCTGAATAATAAGAAAAACTTCACCGAAACGATGTGGATCGATTGGGTGAGCCGCCAGACGGATACGCAGCGCGAAGAATTTTTGATCGGATTGGAGGGCAAATTCAGGCCAAATCCATTCGGCCCATTTTATATTTCCCATTACTTTGTGCTGCTTCACGATGCGGGTGCCGCGATATTAACTCCAAACGATCACATCCAGGACAATGGCGGTGCGCAGATCCGTTTAGGTTTGGATTTCAGCCATAAAACGGTATTAGATTCATTAACTATCGAAGCCGGCGCGATGACCTCATTAGAGCGCACCAGGGGAGTTGATCAAACACAATCTCATAAAGGTTTTGTTGCCAGTGCCTACTTAAGCTATTGGCGTGTGGCTGTGTTTAACGAGTTTTATGCAGGGCAGGGCAGCCATATTATGTTCGGTGATTCTTTCTATGAAAAGAAGTTTTACAACCGTACAGATTTCATCATAACTCCTTTTACTGCTAAAGGCTTAAAGGGACAATTTGTATTCACTATGCACAAAACGCCCGGCTTTACCAGCAACCAGGAAGCATTTAGGGTGACTTATGATCTGGGCAGACGGAAGATAGCGTTCTTTAATTAAGTTCTAAGTCTAAAGTCCTAAGTCTGAAGTAAAAAATGACTTGGGACTTTAGACTTAGGACTTACGACTTCAAAAATCAGTCCCTCGAAACATCCCCGCTCCCTGATTTGGAAGAGGAAACGTTATGGGCGCCGCCAGTGTAGCGAACATCGCCTGAACCGGATACTGATGCCGATACACTATTGCTGGCGTTAATAGATGCATCGCCTGAGCCGGATATGTGGACGATAGTATTTACAGTAACCAGTCCGCGTGCCTCGAAATCGCCTGAACCGGATACATTCACCGCTGAGTTTTCAGCGCGACCAGCAAGTTTGACGTCTCCCGAACCTGACACACTACTTTCAAGTTTTTTTACTTCTACACGACCGTACATATCGCCCGAACCAGATATTTTAAGCCTTAATGATTCTGTGCGGATGCCTTCTTTAAAGTAAACGTCTCCGGAACCAGAAACAGCAATCGCGTTTAAATCCTTGGCAGAAACGTACACTGCTATCTTTTTGTGATTGCCAAACAGGTCGCCCCAGTGAAAATTGCGGTCATTCTTATTGTATATCCTCAGAACGCCATTATCAACTTCGGTAATAATATGGTCGATGATTTCATCCGGCGCCTCTACTTTAACCGACTCGCTTGAGCCTTGCGTGATATACACATCAAAAGAACCGCCCACGTCTACCCCATGAAAACCGGTGATATGACGGTCTTCAATTTTGCCTATATCACCAATAGTCATATTATGGGGACGGGCATACAGATAGGCCGGTCCTGGTAAAAGCAGCGCTATTAATAATATTTTGAATATTGCTTTCATTATGATTGTATTTTGAAAATAAGACGCGGGCTGAAATAAAAGGTTGCATGAATATAGCAAAAAATAAATAGGCGTCGCTGCGGAAATGAAGCAACAACGCCTATGCAAGAGTGGCTATCAGTCTACCAACACGCCGATATAGTAATTAAAAGTATCGACTTCAATATTGTCTTTCGTAGCACCCTCGACGGTTACCGGAGTAAACCGCGTTGTAGGTTTGATGTATTGATATTCACCGCCTTTTACTTTCACACGCACCGGCATATTAAAGCCTTTAGCGTCGGCCTGCCAGCGAACGGCCAGCTTACCTTCACGGCTAGTCATGAACTCCAGTATCGGCAGGTTTTTGTAGTGTAAATACTGATCAAAAACAGGAGATAAGTTTATGCCCGATTGCTCATTAATATAGTTGACGATATCATCATAAGTAACTGTTTGATGATAGAAAGTCTTGTTTAAACCGCGAAGGATGGACCGCCATTTTTCATCGTCGTTGATAATTGTGCGCACCATGTTGAGCAGATTGCCGCCTTTATAATACATATCGCCTGATCCTTCCTTGTTTACGTTATATTGGCCGACAATAGGCCGGTCATTCGCGATCAGGTAACGGGTGCCATGCACATATTCCTGCCCGGCTTGCTTGCCCCATTTCGTTTCGATGAATAATGACTCCGAGTAATTGGTAAAACTCTCGTGTATCCACATATCACCCAAGTCTTTTGAGGTGATGTTATTGCCGAACCATTCGTGACCGCTTTCGTGAACCACAATAAAATCCCATTTCAAGCCCCAGCCCGTACCGGAAAGGTCGCGCCCTAGATAGCCGTTATGGTAATGATTGCCGTAGGCAGTTCCACTTTGGTGTTCCATACCCAGGTGATGTGTTTCAATCAGCTTATAACCATCCTCGTAGAAAGGATACGGCCCGAACCAATGTTCAAAAGCTTTCAGCATCGGTTTGGCGTTGTCGCCCCATTGTTTTTTGGCTTTCTCCAGGTTGTAACTCAGCGGCCAAAAATCCAGTGTCAGCTTGCCTTTCTCGCCCTCATAAGTATCGCTGTAATGGGCATAGTCGCCGATGTTGGCTTCGATGTCGTAATTATTGATTGGGCTAGCAACAAACCAGTCAAACCGGGTATAGCCGTCTTTCAGCTTGGTTACTTTACGCAGGTGGCCATTAGATACATCCTTTAACCCGGTTGGTACACTAATACTTATCAGTGCGCTGTCTACTTCATCATACTGATGGTCCTTATTCGGCCACCATACGCTGGCGCCCATACCCTGGCAAGCGGTAGATACCCATAGATGGCCTAATGAATCCACATTGTACTCCACGCCACCATCCCACGGAGCGCGTTTGGCAATGGTTGGGTTACCTGAATAGTAAACCGTAAACTCTTCCTTGCTGCCTTTGGTAATGGCTTGCGGGAAAGTTACGAACACCGCATTATACTCTCGGGTGTAAGGTAATTCCTTTCCTTTATAAACCACCTTCTCCACTTTCAGATTTGCAAAGAGATCGAACTGCAGTTTGGTAAAATCCTGCGTAGCAGTAAACTTAAACAATACATTACCGCTGATGAACTTGTTCGGGATATCGAACTTCACATCAAGGTGATAATAGTTGATATCATAACAAGTGCGCAAGGGCGTAAGATAACCCCTGAGGGAGTCGGCACGCGTAAATGTTTCCTTGTTGGTCCCTAACTGCGCGAATGTATTTAGCGCGATCAGTATTGCTACGATGGTGAAGAGAATGGATTTCTTTATCATGGTGTAAAAATTCAGTTAAAATGAAAGCCCCTCTCCATTGGAAAGGGGTTGGGGTGAGGCTTCTACAACCCCGAAGTCTTTATATAATAATTCAATGTATCAATTTGTAAATTCGCTTTGGTTGCGCCGGGGATATTAGCCGGCTCCAAAGTGGTAGTCGGTTTGATGAGCTTATACTCGCCGCCCTTGATCCGCACTTTTACAGGCATATCAAAATTCTTAGCATCAGCCAACCATTTGCAGTACGGCTTGCCATCTTTCCAGGTAAATTGTAAGGTTGGTAAACCTTTATAATGCAAGTACTGGTCAAACACCGGCGATAAATTTATGCCAGATTGTTTGTTGATGTAGTCGATAATATCGTTGTACGTAACGGTCTGATGATAGAAGGTTTTATTTAAACCCCGAAGGATGCTACGCCATTTTTCATCGTCGTTAATGATGGTCCTTACCATGTTGAGCAATACCGCCCCTTTAGGGTACATATCCTCTGAGCCTTCCTTGTTGACACCATAAGTACCTACTACCGGACTTGAATTTTCAATGCCCTGGCGCTGGCCATGGATATATTCTTCACCGGCTTTCTTGCCATATTGATAATCGACAAAAAGCCCTTCTGAATAACAGGTAAAACTTTCATGGATCCACATATCAGCCAGGTCCTTTGCGGTAATGTTGTTGCCAAACCACTCGTGGCCGCTTTCATGAACGATGATGTAGTCCCATTTCAGTCCCCAACCTGTAGATGAAAGGTCACGCCCTAAATAACCATTCAGGAAATGATTGCCATAAGCTACAGCGCTCTGGTGTTCCATGCCCAAATGCGGTGTCTCCACCAGTTTGTAGCCGTCTTCATAAAAAGGATATGGCCCAAACCAATGTTCAAAAGCTTTGAGCATCGGTTTTACATTCGTCCCAAATTGTTTTTTCGCTTTTTCCAGGTCTGACGGCAGCACCCAGTAATCCAGGTCGAGTTTGCCTTTTTCGCCATCGTAGGTATCGGTAAACTCTGTGTAATCGCCAATGTTGGCTACCACATCATAATTATTGATCGGATTAGCTACAAACCAATCAAAACGGGTATAGCCATCGCCCAGATCCGTCACTTTGCGTAAGCGACCATTAGATACATCTTTCAATCCTTTTGGTACGCTGATACTGATTAGCATACTATCAACTTCGTCAGATAAATGATCTTTATTAGGCCACCAGATGCTGGCGCCTACGCCTTCGCAGGCTGTGGCTGCCCAGGGTTTGCCGGTTGCATCCTGCGTGTATACTACGCCGCCATCCCATGGTGCATTTTGAGCGACAGTCGGATTACCGGAATAATATACGGTAAACTCATCCTTGCTACCCTTCTTAATGGCTTGCGGAAATGTAATGAACACTGCATTGTATTCGCGTTGGTATAATAGCTCCTGACCTTTATACTCTACCTTTTCGACTTTCAGGTTGTCGAACAGGTCGAACTGAAGTTGCGTGAAATCCCGCGTAGCAGTAAACTTGAACAGGTTGCTGCCGCTGATGAATTTATTATTGATATCGAATTTCACATCCAAGTGATAGTAATTGATATCATAACAGGTGCGCAGCGGTGTAAGCGTTCCGCGCAAAGTATCAGCATGGGTAAATTTATCCTTGTCCGTCAAAAGCTGCGCACGCAGGTAATTGTGCATCAGGCAAATGGTCAACAGCAGGGCAAGTAATCTTTTCATTCAGCTAACTTAATCGGGTGGCTTAAATTTAGCAACTATATCAGCAATAAGTTGATTTTAGCACATAAGTGTTACAATGCGGTAAGTATGGGGTAAAATGTGGGGAAGGGGATGGCGCAGGGCGAATGGCATAGTTTATATCTAAGCTTTCCTATAGGCATGCTCAGACCTTTTCCATTTCTTCGTTTTACTGTTATATCTAAATACACTCTGATAATAACCATATGCGTCTGCATGTGCGTGTGTTGTTAATGTTTTGGATTTTGAGTCCATATCAATTGGGAAAAAGAGCATCTTTTCTGATAAGAAGACGTCTTTTTTAAAATGCATGCTGTCTTGTTGGACATAAAATGTGTAGATAGGCCCGGCGTTACCGCCTGAATCATATTTGATAGCCAAGTCTTCTTTGCCGTCAAAATTCAAGTCTGCAACCACAAAGTCGCCATATTCATTATCTAGTGCTTCCTTGTTTTTATTTTGCCCGGTTACATACGATCGTACATTATCACAATTGTCATAAGTGTCCTCCAGTAAAACGTCAGTTTTGAGAATGATTTTCTGTATGAGTTTTTTATGATGTTTCGTATAAACTTCTAAAACTACACTTGCATTTTTTCTTGATGTTATGTTAAAAGATGTATCGGTATGGGTAGCTCCGACGATGGTTATCTTATAATCAAACTGTCGGGAAAGTTTAGTATGAATACATCCCTGTCCATTTGCTGATGAATTCACCAATAAAAATGGCAATAAAACAAAGTAGAATAAGTTTCTTGGGTTCATGGTTTGATAACTCCAAGTTACAGTATTTTATAATCTCCAAGTCAACTAATCTCTAATTAACCAATCACTAATCTCTAAAATCCTTACCTTTGCCGCACCACAAAAAATACATTTACTATGCAATATGATGTTATCGTTATCGGCTCGGGTCCTGGTGGCTATGTAGCTGCTATTCGCTGCGCCCAGCTGGGGTTAAAAACTGCTTGTATCGAGAAATATGCTACCTACGGCGGAACCTGCCTTAACGTGGGCTGTATCCCGTCAAAAGCTTTGTTAGATTCATCGGAGCACTATTACAATGCATCCCATTCTTTCAAAACGCACGGCATCAACCTGGATAATCTTTCGGTTGATATGGAGCAGATGATGAAGCGTAAGGTAGATGTGGTAAATAAGAATACCAGCGGTATCAGCTTCCTGTTTAAAAAGAACAAGATAGACGGTATACAAGGTATAGGTTCATTTAAGGATAAAAATACCATCATTATTAAAAAACCGGATGGCACCGAGCAGGAAATCACCGGAAAGAATATCATTATTGCAACGGGTTCAAAACCGTCGGCATTGCCTTTTATTAAAAACGATAAAAAGAGAATTATTACTTCAACCGAGGCTCTGACTTTAACCGAAGTACCTAAACACCTGATCCTGATTGGTGGTGGTGTGATAGGTTTGGAATTAGGGTCGGTTTACAAACGTTTAGGTGCCAAAGTATCGGTGATTGAGTTTATGGATTCTATTATTCCAACAATGGACCGCGGTCTGGGTAAAGAATTACAGCGCGTTCTTTCAAAACAAGGTATGGAGTTTTATACCGGTCATAAAGTAACCGGTGCTACGGTAAAAGGAAAAGAAGTGACCGTAACTTTTGATGCACCAAACGGTGAGAAGAAAGAATTGAAAGGTGATTACTGCCTGGTAGCTGTTGGCCGTATAGCTTATACCGATAATTTAGGTTTGGATAAGATCGGCCTGACTGTAGAAGAACGCGGTCGCAAGATTACAGTAGACGAGCATATGGAAACCAGTGTTAAAGGCGTATACGCTATCGGTGACGTAATCCGCGGTGCGATGCTGGCCCACAAGGCAGAAGATGAAGGCACAATGGTAGCCGAGATCATTGCCGGACAAAAACCACATATTGACTACAACCTGATACCAAGTGTGGTTTATACCTGGCCAGAGGTTACAGCAGTAGGGCAAACCGAAGAGCAACTGAAAGAAAAAGGTGTGAAATATAAAACCGGATCGTTCCCATTCAGGGCAAACGGTCGCGCGGTAGCAAGCGGTGATCTGGACGGTTTTATAAAAGTTTTGGCAGATGCCACTACTGACGAAATATTAGGTGTACACATGATAGGTCCGCGTGCCGCTGATATGATCAGCGAGGCAGTAGTTGCGATGGAGTACCGCGCATCAGCAGAGGACGTTTCAAGAATGAGCCATGCGCACCCAACCTTTACTGAGGCATTTAGGGAGGCTTGTCTGGCTGCTACAGATAATAGGCCGATTCATATTTAAGTTGGCAGTTGAAAGTTGAAAAGTTGTAATGTTTTTATGCATTTACAACTTTTCAACTTTCAACCTTGCAACTTTCCAACGTTTCAACTCTACGGCAGTATTTACTCCGCTTTAATGCTGTTTACAGGCTTCGCTATTGCAGCCTTTCCTGCCTGGAAACTTACCGTAATTATAGCGATGATGATAGACAATACCCCCGAACTGGCAAATACCAGCCAACTGATATTAATACGGTAATTATAATTCTGCAGCCATTTGTTCATTAGCCACCATCCCATTGGTGTGGCAATCACGATAGCGATGATCACCAAAGCCACAAATTCTTTTGTTAATAGCTGCATAATACTGATCACGCTGGCCCCGAGAACCTTGCGAATGCCAATTTCTTTCGAACGGTTTTCGGCCATGTATGCAGCAAGGCCAAACAAACCAAGGCACGATATGACAATGGTCAATGCTGCAAATAATGTCGCTAAGGTTCCGGTACGTGTTTCATTCTTGAATTTTTCGGCATACTCCTGGTCCACAAAGCTAAACTGGAAAGGATAAGCCGGGTTGTATTTCTTGAATATACCCTCTGCAATTTTCAAATTTTGCGCTGTCGGGCGGTTTGTATTCATTTTAAAGGTCATAGTATTATAAAACCAGTGGTTACTGCCATAAACCAGCATTGGTCCCACGGGCTGGTAGGGCGAACTGATTATGAAGTTTTTTATCACGCCAATAATCGTCAACGGAACCGTGCCACTTTTAATAGTCTGCCCGATAGGATCTTTAAAGCCGAAAATCTTAGCTGCGGCTTCATTGATCACAATTGCAGCCGTGTCCGATGGAAAAACTTTCAGATCGATATCACGGCCTTGAACCAGTTGAAATCCAAATGTCTTAATGAAATCACCTGATGTAGCAAAATTGCTGAAGCTTACATCTTTCTGGCCCGGATCTGCTTTTCCCCAGGTAAAGCCACTTGATTGACTTCCATCAATTGTAACTGATAAACTGGTTTTACTTACAGAAGTTGCCACTCCCCGGTTGAGCAGCTCATTTTTTATCAACTCGTAATTTTTCTTAATATCACCTGTTAATGGATGTTCAACCAGGTTATCACGAGAATAGCCTGTATTACGCTCCTGTACATAGTTAATTTGTTTATAAATGATAATTGTGGAAACAATAAGTACAATAGCCACTGTAAATTGAATGACTACCAATAGCTTGCGCGGTTGAAAAACATTGGCCTTTCCTTTGAATGCACCCTTTAAAACTTTCACAGGTCTGAAAGATGACAGGAAAAATGCCGGGTAACTTCCGGCCAGTACCCCGGTAAATAGTATAAAACCAATTGCTGCCAGCCAAAAAGAAGGATTGGCGTAATCAATAGCGAGGTGCTTATCTGTGAGCTTATTGAATTCAGGTAAAAGAAACTGCACCAATAATATAGCGATGCAGCCGGCTATAAATGCAATCAATATGGATTCGGCTAAGAACTGCTTTATCAATGCAAAACGGTTTGCACCCATGACCTTGCGAACACCAACTTCCTTACCGCGTTTTTCGCTTTGGGCAGTACTCAAATTCATGAAATTGATGCAGGCAATAAGCAGTATGAGACCGCCTATAACAGTCATTAACCTGACGGTCTCTATAAGTCCGCCGGAAGGTTTGCCGTTGTCAAAATTGCCATAAAGATGCCATTTGCTTGCCGGATATAGAAAGGCATCGAATTTAAGCGTTCGGTCATGTTTTGGAATAAACCCTTTAAGCTTGTTATTAAACTTGGTTATATCCGTGCCGGGATTTAACAGTACATAAGTATTATAGCTGCCGTTGTTCCAGGTATCAGAAGCGTATTTACCAATATTTGGCGCAAGCGATATCAGGTAATCAAACTGAAACTGCGTATTAGCAGGCGGATCAGCAATTACTCCTGTTACTTTATAGAAGTCTTTATTATCTATCTTAATCACTTTGCTAACGGCGTCATCTGTTCCGAATATTTTTTGAGCAAGGCTTTTTGTCAGTACGATACCTCTCACATCGTCAAGAGCGTGTTCACTGTTGCCATGTATCATAGGGAAACTAAACATGGTCAGGAACTGCTTATCTACATCCCGGCCATTTGCTATGAGGCTTTTATTTTGATAATTAAACAGCCGGTCCGAAGGCCAGTATACGCGTGCTGTAGCTTTTACCTCCGGGAATTGCTGCTGCATGCCCGGACCCACTGGTGAAGAAGTGATATCCCAAGTATAAACCTGTCCCCCGTTTATAGGGAAACTTTTATTCCATACCTTATATAGATTGTCTTTATTGGTATGAAACTGGTCAAAGCTGACTTCATTTAGTACCCACGTAAAAATGAGTATTGCGCCACACATGCCAATTGCAAGGCCTGTAATATTAATGAATGAGAATCCTTTGTTGTGCCAAAGATTTCGCCAGGCGATTTTAAAATAGCTTTTAATCATGCGGGTTAAATTTAGTCTATCTCATTAAATATTATGCCACCTGATTAACTTCCTGATATATAGAAAATTACAGTTTTGCATTGATTTCTAAGTGTTCGAAAATGAACGATATGCGTCCGTAAGCATAACACAGGGGCATTTAAGAAGGCTTGTTTGGTTGCTACTGATAACAGGCTGATTAATATTTGAGTTGGCAGTCGGATGTGTGCAGTTGGCAATCACTTATGACTTACGACGTTTTAAGAACTTCGTAAGTCTTATTTTTAAATTATTTCTTTTTGTTTTCGCATCTATTCTTAATAACCTCCAGCAAGCGTTGTTGGAAATCGGACAGCAGCAGATTGCCCCATGTAGACCCATAATAATTTATCCGGGTATCTAATTGATAGGAAGATGAAAGTGTTAATAAGGTTTTGTTATCGCTAATCTTTGTTAATTCATATGAGGCTCCAACGAATTTGAAGTGTTTACCTCTAAGAACATGTTGGTCAAAAACCGTTTGACGGATGGTGGAAGGAACCATTTTGATACTGAAAGAAACTTTTTTGTTCGGTTCCCATTCATTTACTGTTTCTCTAAAAGTCAGTCCGCCCTCAAAATGCCCGACCCTATTTGCGCCTATGCCATTCTTATCTAATTCAGCATAAAGGGGTCTTGGAATTCCGGCATAATTAAATATTCCTTTTGAGTACTCACTGCCTTTAATTTCTTTTACCCTGACCACATTATTCCAGATGCTATCTGCATTGTTATTAATAATTATAGCATTTTTAACTTCATAAATGCCTGATGGGATTTTAAACTGCTCTTCTATAGCCCCTGCTAAAAATGGTATTAATAATATAGAGTATATAATACCTCTTCGTTCCCTGAAAGTTAATATCAAAGCACCAAACACCAGACCTCCTACCATGGCGCCAATCATGAATGGAAGTGCGATGATAATTATGCATAACAAATCTTCGATGCGAGTGATAAAGCAGAATATAAAGAATATCAGATTGGTGAAAACGGGAGTAAAGGCTCTATAGCTTTTTGAACTTAGTTGATCGTTGCTAGCGAATAACATCGGTGTAACGCCGATTATAACAGGAACAATCCAAACAAAGGTAACAGAGAACAAATCAGTAAAACTAAACGGACTCCTTAGCTCGTCGAAGAAAAAGTATCGTAGGGCCAAACCGTACAAGGCCCCGGACAACAAGCCTAAAAATTTTGAAGTTAGGTTTCTCATGTCGACAATAGTAATAAGGTTTTTAAAAGTAACAGCTTCAAGAAAGTTGTAACAGCGTTTATAGCTTACCTGCCGTTCTTTAACTTCTTCAGAGCATTTACATCAGTTAAATCCTGGCTACGCCTGCTGACCGTTTTGTTTTTGATAAGGTCATCAAAGGCCAATGTAATTAATAATTAGTCCATCTATATCAATAGTATACTTGTGATCATACGCATCTTTGAAGTCGACGCCATAGTGAACATCATGTTTATTTAATAACGCGACAAAATCTTCAAAATCCTGCTCCAGGTTCATGGATGTAGATTCCTTTTTATTACTACTGTTTATCCATTCTCTGCCCTGGCTTAAGGCTTTTTGATACCAGTTGAGTGACTGCGGCAATCCGTTCGTGCGCCGGCCTAGACAACCAGTATCGCATATCTTCAAGCTCTTCATCAATATCCTTCAGGACAGCTTTTCTAACTACAGGTATTATTTTCATGATGTAAATCAATTATGTAAATATACGATTTTTAACACCAAAGGTTGATCGCCCCCAGAATCCTGATAAACTCAACTAAAATTCCGAAATTCGCCCGCAACACAAATCCAAAATCGTAAATCCACTCATGCTGCAAATCCAGGAAAACGTATCCCTAAAAAACTTTAACACTTTTGGTATTGATGTTTCGGCGAGGTATTTTGTCGAGATAGGTCATGAAGATGAGCTGGTGGAGTTGTTTATGGATCCGGAGTGGCGGCATATAAAGCGTCTGGTATTGGGCGGTGGTAGCAATATGCTGATGGTGAAGGATTTTGAAGGGCTGGTGGTTCGCATCAATATCCGAGGTATCGACCATCGCATTAATCATAACGAAGTTTTTATTGAAGCCGGTGCAGGTGAGGTTTGGAATGACCTGGTGAATTTTTGCGTTGCCCGCGAGTATGCAGGTATAGAGAACCTGAGTTTGATACCCGGTTCAGTAGGGGCATCACCTATACAGAATATCGGTGCCTACGGAGTAGAACTGAAGGATGTTTTTTATAGTTGCCATGCATTTGAGATTGCCACAGGTGCATTCAGAACGTTTACCAATGAAGATTGCCGGTTTGGCTATCGCGATAGCATTTTTAAAAATGAATTGAAGGAAAAGTATATTATTACATCCGTGAAGTTCAAATTATCGCTTATCCATAATCTTAATCTGAAATATGGTGCGATAGAGCAGGAGTTAGTGAGCCGTGGGATCAAACAGCCTACTATTAAAGATGTATCACAAGTGGTGTCTCACATTCGTGTATCCAAACTGCCTGATCCTTCTACTATTGGCAACGCCGGCAGTTTCTTCAAAAATCCAGTGATCACCCAAAATCAATTCGAACAAGTTTACTCGAAATTTCCCGAAGTCGTGAATTATCCCGCAGCTAACGGACAAGTAAAATTGGCTGCAGGCTGGCTTATCGAGCAGTGCGGATGGAAGGGAAAAGTAGTCGGCCACACAGGAACATGGAAGAATCAGGCCCTCGTTTTGGTCAACCATGGAGGTGCAACCGGCGAAGAAGTGTACAGTTTTTCGTCGCAAATCATAGACAGTGTGTACAGTAAATTTGGCGTTTTGCTCGAACGCGAAGTGAATATTATTAATTAAATTTTGGTCGTTCTAAGAAAATAATTCTAACTCCGAAGTGCCTCTGATTTCGCTATTTTTGTTCTCAAAATGCGATATAATTACAATTAAATGACTGTTTTTCAGTCGGTTTATTTGCTTGCCTTCTTGCCGGTCCGGCTTAACCTGCACCTAAATTAATGTGTGTTCAACTTTGTTCAGGATTGCTCTTTTTTCAAAGCGGTATCATGTTTGTCTAATACTCAATACAAAACTTTAACAGAATGACAACAATCGAGTTTAACACCATGGTACTGCGTCAGGCAACTTCGTTAAGGTCATACGCCCTACATTTTACCCGTGACGCAGATGATGCTAACGACCTTGTTCAGGATACAATGTTGAAAGCCATAACTTATTACAATAAGTTTAAAGAAGGAACCAACTTGAAAGGATGGCTATATACCATCATGAAAAACACTTTCATTAATAACTATCGCCGTTTTGTTAAGATGAGCACGTTTGTAACCAAGTCTGAAGAGATCTCTTCTGCCAACCTGGTTTTCAGTTCGACAAAAAATCACGGCGAATCAAAATTTGTGATGGACGACATCAAAAAAGCTTTGGACAGACTGCCTGAAGACTACTATGTACCGTTCACCATGTATTTTGAAGGACATAAATATCACGAAATAGCCGATCACCTGGATATTCCGATCGGTACCGTAAAAACCAGAATCCACGTTGCGCGCAAGCTTTTGAAAAAGAACCTGAAAGCTTATGACAATGGTATCAAAAAACCTGTTTACGCCGAAGACTAGTCCGTATTTGACAACTCCATATATACTATCAGATAACCTGCCACGGCAGGTTATCTGATTTTTAGGGTTTCCCTAAATATTTCATCGCCTCTTTTGCCACCACCTGTCCCGAAATAATTGCCGGCGGTACTCCCGGCCCTGGTACAGTAAGCTGACCGGTATAAAGCAGATTTTTGATCTTTTTGGCCCGCATGGCTGGCTTTAAAAATGCCGTTTGTTTTAATGTGTTCGCCAATCCGTAAGCATTGCCTTTAAAGGAATGATAATCAGCTTTAAAATCATTTAGGGCGTAACTTCTTTTCAGGATGATATGTTCGCTGACCTTCTCCCCAGTGATCTTTTCGAATCGTGTGAGCATCAGCCCGAGATATTGCTGGCGGATAACTTCATTGTCCTCAATGCCAGGTGCTACGGGCACCAGAAAAAATAAATTCTCGCAATTTTCCGGCGCAACGCTCGGATCTGTTTTGGAAGAACAACATACATAGAAAAGCGGCTTTTGCGGCCATTTTGGTTCAGTATAAATATCTTCTGCATGCTGCTCAAAGTCTTCGTCAAAAAACAAATTATGATGTTGTATGCCTTCGATTTTTTTCTTGAGGCCTACATACCAGATGAGGCAGGAAGGGGACAGGGTGCGGCTATTCCAGTACTTTTTGGTGTAGTTCTGATAAGGCTTATCGATCAAATGCCGATCGACATACTCATAATCCGCTCCGGCTATTACTATATCTGCCGGGTAATCGCCTTTACCCGTGATGACTGATCGCACATAACCATTTTCTATATTGATTTTGGTTACTTCTGTATTTAACTCGATTTGCACGTCCCGTTCTTTCGCAATGCTTACCATTGCCTTTATTATTTCGTGCATACCGCCTATGGGGTACCAGGTGCCTAAAACCAGGTCGGCATAATTCATCATACTGTATAAAGCGGGCGTGTTTTGCGGAGTGGCTCCTAAAAATAATACAGGAAACTCTAATAGTTGAATCAACTTTGGATGCTTAAAATACTTACGGATATGCTTGCTCATACTGGTAAGTAATTGCAAACTGAAGCTTTTCTTGATCAGATCGATGTCAAAGTACTCAGTGATCGAATGGGAAGGCTTGAAAACATATTCTCCAATCCCGGTTTTGTATTTCGTTTCAGCCTGGGTTAAAAATGATCTTAATTTTTCAGCGCTTCCCGGTTCAATGCTTTCAAATAAAGCCTCAATTTCGTTCATTTTTGCGGGAATATCTATCGAATCGTCTTTAAAATAGACACGATAGCCGGGATCAAGCCTTTTCAGTTCATAAAAATCAGCTGATTTTTTACCGAATAGTGCAAAGTATTGTTCAAAAACGTCAGGCATCCAATACCAGCTTGGCCCCATGTCAAAGCGGAAGCCGTCTTTCTCCCAAAGGCGTGCCCGGCCACCGGCTTGGTCGTTTTTTTCAAGCAGGGTAACATTAAAGCCTTCTTTGGCCATTAAGGATGCAGCCGACAATCCTGAAAAGCCCGCGCCGATAACTACTATCCGTTTGTTTTGGTTCATATATTAACTCAGTGCAAAGTAAACAATAGATTTTGCGATGCTGAAATCCATTTCCGGCTGAATTCGTAGATTTGGGCGAAATTGCTGCAACACGAATGAATCTGTACGACGATACCTGCTTTGAAAGCAGTAAATTAATTACCAACAAGTACAGCACCTCATTTAGTAAGGGTATCAACGCTTTTGACGGGCGTTTCCGGTATCCGATTTACGCTATTTATGGATTTGTGAGGTATGCTGATGAAATCGTAGACACCTTTCATGGCCATGATCAGCATCAATTGATCAATGATTTTAAGGCGGATGCCTTTAAGGCTATCGAACAAAAGATAAGCCTCAATCCGGTATTGCAGTCATTTCAACTTGTCGTTAATAAATATCATATTGATCAGCAACTGATCGAAGCTTTCCTGAGATCGATGGAGATGGACCTGGATAAAAAGTCGTTTGAGCGCGATGAATATGAAGCCTATATCTACGGTTCGGCGGAGGTGATCGGGCTGATGTGTTTGCGTGTCTTTTGTGAGGATGACGATGATTTGTATAACCGTTTGAAATCACCAGCGCAGAAACTAGGCTCGGCCTTGCAAAAAATAAACTTTTTGAGGGACGTAAAGGCCGATCTTCATGAACGAGGACGTATTTATTTCCCAGGCATCGACTTTAATCATTTTACCGATACCGAGAAGGCTCAAATTGAAACCGATATTAAAAAAGATCTGTTTGAAGGTTTTAAAGGAATAAAGGACCTGCCTGAAGGAGCCAGACTAGGCGTTTATATAGCTTACATGTATTACGGCGAATTGCTGAAGAAGATCATTAAAACACCAGCTCACGTTATTCTGCAGCAGCGTATACGAATTACTGATACCAATAAAACAATGCTTTATTTGAAAGCGATCTCAAAACACAAACTGGGCTTGATATGAATGAGTTGCCTGTTTACACGCGTTCGCAATTGGCGTTGCGCAACGGGCAGGACAAGCCCGAGGTTTGGATAGCCTATAAGGGTTTGATCTACGATGTAAGCAGGAGCCGCCTATGGCGCAAAGGGCAGCATTACGAGCACTGGGCAGGGCAGGACCTTACCGCCGAATTACCCGACGCTCCACATGATGAATGGGTATTTGAGAATTTTGACCCTATAGGGCGACTTGTTTGAAGTTAGATGTCAGAAGTCGGATATCTGAATTTTTCCGACCTCTGACTTCTGATATCTTATAAAATTTCGAACTTAGCTAACCTTACAAATTGCTGTATCCTGTCTGTTAATCCTTCTTCGGTCAGGTTCTTTAATTTTTCTGTACCAAATGTTTCTACGCAGAACGAGGCTAATGCAGAACCATAAATGATAGCATTCTTCATGTTATCAAAGTTTATTTCGCCGGTTTTTGCCATGTAACCGATAAAGCCACCGGCAAAGGTGTCGCCTGCGCCAGTTGGGTCGAACACATCCTCCAAAGGTAGAGCTGGGGCAGCAAATATTTTTCCTTCACCGAATAATAAAGCACCGTGCTCACCTTTTTTGATAATTAAGTACTTTGGCCCCATAGATAATATTTTATTGGCAGCCTTCACCAGCGAATATTCGCCTGAAAGCTGGCGTGCCTCAGCATCATTGATCGTTAATAGATCCACCAGTTTAATAGTTTCCAAAAGATCGTCCAAGGCTATATCCATCCAAAAGTTCATCGTATCCATCACGATCAATTTTGGACGCTTCTTCAATCTGTTAATAGCGGTTTGCTGTGTTATCGGCGCTAAATTGGCGAGCATTAAATATTCGCAGTCCTGGTAAGAGTCAGGAATGATCGGGTCGAAGTCTTCCAACACGTTTAAGCCGGTTTCCAACGTATCGCGACTGTTCATATCGGTGTGATATTTACCCGACCAGTAAAAGTTTAGACGGTTTTCGTCGATCTGCAAACCTTCTGTGTTAATATTATGATCATGCCATACATTAATCTCAGACTTCGGAAAATTCTTGCCGATGATGCCTACCAACTTTACCTTATTGTAAAAGTAAGATGCTGCCAGACAGGCAAATGGCGCCGCTCCGCCTACTATTTTATCAGCTTTCCCGAAGGGGGTTTCTATATCATCAAGAGCAACCGAGCCAATTACTATTAAACTCATTTGAAAGTTTTTTTAATTTTTTTTGCGCAAATATTGTGAATTAATGGCGGAAATCATACTTTTGCACACTCCAAACCGGAAAATGATTCCTGAGTAGCTCAGCCGGTTAGAGCATCTGACTGTTAATCAGAGGGTCGCTGGTTCGAGCCCAGCCTCAGGAGCAAATAAATAGCCTCTTAGGTCATTCTAAGAGGCTATTCCATTTTTGGACCCTTGGAAATTTAGCCACTGAGCAATATTCTATGGTTATTAAAATTCGCAAATTGCAATATGTTCGATACCATCCTTGTAAATCGAATATAAAGTGTTATAATTGCAAGGATGATTGATCGAGAGGTGCAAGCTGAGATATTGACTTTAATGCATGAATTTCCAGCGGTCGGGATTCTTGGACCCAGACAGGTGGGTAAAACTACGCTAGCTGAAGATATTGCGGCGACATTAAACCCTAAGCCCATTTACCTGGATTTAGAAAATCCGTCCGATCAGTCTAAGCTTAGGGATCCGGAGGGTTACTTTGAACTAAACCATGGTAAACTTATCATTTTAGACGAGATTCAACGGTTTCCTGAATTATTTAATCGTTTGCGCGGCGTAATTGACCGAAGACGTCGTAAAGGATTAGAGTCATGTCAGTTTCTTTTGCTGGGGTCGGCTTCGCTCGATCTATTAAAGCAGTCGTCAGAGACGTTGGCTGGGCGTATTGCCTATAAAGAATTATCCGGCTTCAATGCTGCCGAAATCGATGCCAGTCAACAGGGGAGTGCCGACCAGCTATGGCTTAGGGGTGGTTTCCCAAATAGTTTTCTGGCTAAATCCGAAGATGCCAGTATGCGCTGGCGATTGAATTTCATAAGTACTTACCTTGAACGCGATGTGCCGCAATTTGGCTTAAGGATACCAGCAGTTACTCTACGCAGGTTGTGGACAATGCTGGCGCATAATCAGAGCGCGCAGTTAAATATCGCACAACTTGGCGCCAGTCTCGATGTCGCTGCGCCAACGGCAAAAAGATACATTGAACTACTGGAAGATCTGCTGTTAATCCGTTCTGTACGTCCGTGGTTTGGAAATATTGGCAAACGTTTGGTGAAAGCGCCAAAAATATATATTAGAGACAGCGGATTAGTGCACGCCCTGCTCAATCTGAAAACAATGGATGATTTGCTCGGTCATCCCGTAGCAGGTGCAAGTTGGGAAGCCTATGTAGTTGAAAATTTGATATCGTGCTTGCCACTAGGGGTTACAGCATGCTTTTACCGGACTGCCGCAGGTGCAGAAATAGATCTGGTTATTGAGCCAAATGACAAAAACCGGTACGCAATAGAAATTAAAAGATCATTGTCACCATCGGTTTCTAAGGGTTTTTACCACGGTTGCGAAGACATCAATGCCGCGTATCGCTACCTCGTTTATCCAGGAACTGAAAAATATCCTATCGGAAATAATGTAATGGTTATGCCGTTATTGGAAATGATGGAAACATTACGTGTTATCAACCCCTAACGCATCTACAAAAAACTTCTTAGATCTCCTCCCATAAATCAATGCCAGGAACGTATAAACGATTTGTCATAATTCGGGATTTAAATCCAAAATATTATGATTTTAACGTTGTTGTCATCGTTAGGCTGCCTAAGAACATTAATTGCTCAAACATTTGGTTCGAATTCTGCACACTCTGGGGAGCAGTAAGCCTAGCACGTCTGCTAGGCTTTTTTTGTTTAAAAATGGCCTTTTCTGCTGTAAAAACCCGGTTTTTGCAGCAGCTCTCTTCCGGGAGGTCAGTATTTCCATATTTCAGTTTCGCAGGATTTTTTGTTGAACTTCACGAGAAAACGTTACAAATACGTTACAGTTTTTCGTGGCTATTAAAAATGGATATGGCTACTCTAAGCGCTAAGGTGTTCAAACACCACAAAAAAACAGATGGTACTTTTACAAAATCAAAGATAGTGGGCTGGTCTTGTTGATTCTCTGTATTGGCCTTTGCAATCAAAGGCTGTTTATCTTTAGATGAAAGCAACCTCTGAAAATATAGGGAGTTGATCTGCCTTTCTAAAGTACGTGTACTCCAATTTTGTTCAGCGGCCTCATTCATGTAATAGTTTCGGGCAGCTTCATCTTCTACCCGCATTAACAGGCGGTAATGCGTCCAACTTAATTCCCTACGCAGTGCGTGGGGTATTGAGTTGGTTTCTTTTTCAGAAATTCTACGCACCGCGTTGGATTTTGGTTCGTCTAATTTCCTACGCGCTGCGTAGGATTTTGAGTTATCAGAAAATATTTGATAAAACTTCCTAAAATTTTCAAGATTAACAACCGTAAAACCCTTTCCAAAATCAGCAGTAAGTTTTTTAGAGAGTTCTTTTAAAACAGATTCACCATAGGCAGCCCGTTCATTACCATGTTGTTCATCTTCTACAATTCTTTTTCCAATTTCGTAATAAGCTATCACCATTGAAAAATTAACCGCTCTAATAGCATTTCCCCTTGCTTGCTCTAAAATAGATTTAATATCAGCATATAGACCGCCTTTGTCAATTTCCATAATTATGCTCTTTGTTGTAACTCTTGTTCCAATTGCTTTAAGCTTCCTAATATTTGCTTTGCACCAAAAATACCATTTCTTTCTTCATCAGGCTAGGCTAATAAGCTGTATTCGCAATTGGAAATGTTTGGTAAATTATGATTGTTATGTCTGCTATTAAAATCTGTTATCGAACTTTGTTAAAGCTTTAAATTGAACATGGAGAATAAGCCTTATAAAATCAGGCATCGATTGCTTTCCATCAAGCTCATCAATTACGCTGGCCCTGAAAGCACGCCACCGCTGTAAATACAATGTACCCAACAAGCCGCCCCATTCTTTGTTGGCATAATCACGCAGATCAGTTTGATGACAACATCAGCAACGGCGCAGCAACAGTGATGCTTGGGAAACAGGACTTTAATTGTAGTTTGGATTTATAACGACGAAATAATAATTAAAAATTATCTTCCACGTTTGCGGTCTAAGCTCAATTTAGCTATTTTCCCGCCGGAATTATCCAGCTATAATCAACAAAACCTTATCCGGTATTATGAAAAAGATCTCCATTTTTTTATTGTGTTTCCTCGTATTAACATCCTGCAAACCACGCCTTATTACCCAAGGAATAAAAGATGAAACCTCCAATTATCTGGTCACGATCGATGGAAAGCGAATAGACGTACCATCGGTCGATATAAGCTCAACAAATGTACAAGCTGGAACGCAATCGTATCCGACTGCAAGCCTGAGTGCTATAAAGACTGGCGAAGCTTACTATGGCGTAAAAGATGGCAATCTATACGACGGGGTTTACTATGGCAAAATAATGTTGCTAAGGCGCCTTGCAGGCACATCCATTACTCATACTGCTACAAATACAACTTCGCACCCGATTTATAATTATTACCTCCAAAAGCAGGGCGAGGCGGATATTGTGGATTTAACGGGCAGAAACTTGGTAGATTATGTACAGGACAATCCGTTAGCATTACGAAAAGCCCGGGCATCGAGAATTTGTAATACAGTTAGTACGATTACTACTTTTACATTTATTGCTGGCGTAGCATGCGTTTTCCTGCCGTACAGCAGCCCTGCGAGAAAGCCCGCAGTAACCCTGGGACTTTTTTCTTTGCCAGTTGCCTTCATTACAGGGCCAATAGGCCAGCATAAAAAATTTAAGGCAATAAGGGTTTATAATGATTATTAACTACCGCAATGACTCCACATGATCTTGGCCACGAATTTAGTTCCTTAGTCTGAAGCTCAAAATTGCTTTTAAGCTACTTTCAATGTACTTAAAAACTGAAGTTGCGCCAAGATTTGGTTCGAATTCAGTCCAGCCTGGGGAGCCACAATGGGCAAGCACGGTAAAACGGTCGCTTGCTCTACGTTTTTTCTCCCTATTTCGTTGTTTACAAGTAGATACAAGAGTGATAACTGAGTGACGCTGAAAAGGGCTAACTGAGACCAACCTCCGACATTTATAGCAATCAATCCGATGGGAAAACGTGGCTAAGTATATACAAGGATCCGCCAATGAGTCCAATGTTAACTATTAGAGTAATTAAATAGGCGAAGAAAGATAGAAAAAAGTGACTAACATTTTTCCCCGGGCCAACATAAACTGTATAAGCCCAAACAGAAAAAAGTGCAGGAATCGAAAGATCAGCTGCAAATTCCAAACCCGCTATACTTCTGTCATTAACAAAATATAAAAAAGGTAACAGTGCAAGTCGCGCGATAATCCTTACCCCACTGAGGTAGGAATTAATTACCAAATGCTCCAAATAAGTGATTCGATAACCCTTAAAAATCAGGAAATAGATAAGTGATGTCAACGGTAAGGTCGCTAATAAAACAATTAAGTAATGTTCATTCGCCCAATGATTTAAAATAGAGATCGCAATGTTGACATTATGATTTGGACTTTTGTAGTTAATAAAATTAGCTTCCTTGGAATAATGGGAGGCATAAGCATAAACTCCGGATATTATGACCAGGAAGGCGAACGGTTTAAAATGCCTGACACGCTCGCCTCTTATATAGTTTTTCAAAAACTTGCCTGGGTTAATGAGGAGCCTTCCAAGAGTAAATAAAATGCCGCTGTCAACGTGCAGAATCCCATGTTGCAACTCGTGCAAAATGAAGTGACTATCTAATTTCCCAACCTTAGCATCCTGCCCGCAATTATTGCAGAAGTTTCCGTTAAATTCAAAGCCACAGTTCTTGCATTTGATCGTTTTATTTATTTCGGGCTTTCTCATATTGCCAGGGATTTGATGCTGCGTTTTATTTAACTACCACCCTTACTCTGTCCAGATTTTGAATACGGGTAAATACGGTATTGGCATTTCCTTGCCGCTGAGACGCTACTCTTAACGTTGGGAAGTAGGTTCCGGATTTTGAAAACTTATATGTCGTTGTTACTTTAACACTAGATCCTGTTTTGCCCGTTGCGCTCCATTTGGCAGCAATCGGAAAGACACCGGACGTCAAAAAATTCCAACCATGGAAATCACCGCCTTTTTTAAAGAAGTCGTCAGGTAACCCTTCGAAATTCCATGCAGCTTTGACCACCTTGCCCATATGTGCGGGTACATCCACGACTGCCGTAAACTTTACTGTTTGACCAACTTTCACTTCGGCGCGCTTACTTCCGTTTGCTTTTAACATTACCACAGGCTGTATTCCATGTCGTTCATTTGCTGCGGCTGGAATTACTACCTGCCCGTCGACTATTTTGTAATTAGTACTGGCCGCCGGAGCTATACCTTTTTCAACCCAGGCGCTCATATCAAGAAGCGCTTGTTGCAATACGCCGAGGTAACTAACGGTTTCGGTTGGATCGTCTTCCAGCGAAATATCGCCATGCAGGGCACGATCAGTAAACCATACCCTAAAGTTATTATCTATACTTTCGCCCAGGTTTGCCTTTACCTTCGTACGGTACCAATCTGCTTGCCATGGAAAAGCTTCACGATCCCAAAGTGACTCAAGTAAGATCATTTTACCCTTGAACTTGCCCGTCGGTAGGATACCGGCCGCTCCTTTGGTAAACAACGGCCCCAACAAAAGGGGGCGCTGCGGGTATTTAGGGGTGCCGTCTGCATTGCGAAACTGATCCCATACATAATACTCTTTACCCGGCACCTGGTGGCGGTGATAGGTTTGTATCGCCAGGAAGTTTGAATTGTCGACTGTTACCGTATCCCCGACTTTAAGTTTTGCAATCACGGCCGGGTCGACAGGGCCAAAAACCACCTTGTCGTCCATGATCTTAGTTATCGTCAGGACTTTTCCAGCGGCAAGGCCGCTTTTAATGATCAAATCGCCGCCCAGGAAATAAACGTCCTTAAGCTTGTCCTGCAATTGAAGAGCAACAGGCATACCCCCCTGTGCTCCTCCAACACTTTTCCAGGCAGCCTCTGCTGTACCTCGGTCTTGCGCCGATACCGGCTTTGCCAGTCCTAAACTCACCGCCTGGTCAATCTCTATCGGCGCCTTGATAATATTCGGTTGCTGAATTCGGCCCTTTATCAATGATGCAGGTGAATCATATCCCCGGTAACCGGGCAGGCTCCAAAAGTCATGATTGAAATATTGGCGATCTATGCCAACGATCGACTGGTATAACACCGAAAAACCTTGTATCCCCAGGTTTTTATACCCGAACCAGCTTCGCACAGGGAAACCCATTTTGGTAACTTCCCCGAGCACTGACCTTTCTTCATCATTCAGACCCGCATACATATCGCCGCTTCCGCCGGGTTCGATGGCATCGACAATTTGAGGGAACTTATCCCTCAAAACAGTCATAGCATACATGCGGACCGTAAATACGTTTGGAATGGCCTGGTCTGAACCCAATACATAAGGAACTATTCCATCCCAAACACCATCTGTACTTTCAAAGCCGCCAACGGTGCGATAAGCACCGCCGCTGCCGCCAAAGGCATACCCGTATGGGCGTTTACACGCATATAGATGATTTGCGACCACTCGTGAAAACTCGGCTGATGCTGCATTTACCCGGTAGGCTGCCAGTGATGGGTCCGATTTAGGTGGATTGGTAAAGCTGAAATTTCCACCCTCGTTGGTTTCGACGAAATAAGCGCCGTGACTCAGGCAAAATCCTATTTTGTCTTCCTCACCGGTTCTTCCTTGCGAACCATTTTCGCTATCAGGGAAGGGAGTTATATATTGAAAGAAATGTCCCTGATATCTTTCTTTTTGAGGGAAATAAAACGAGAACTTTGAACTGGTTCCAGTAAAGCCGCCGTGAATATACCTGTGCCTGACCGGTTTGTCACGCCATTCATCCACATCTATGAAGGGCTGTCTGAATAATGTATCGCTTGTTTTAAAATCTTTCGCCAGACCTGCGTCATGTACCAAACTATTCTGCGCTCTGGCAACCGAAATGCCGAAAACTAGCATAGTAAAAAAGCTTAACATGAGCCTAGAGGAGGTCACTTCGCTTTTGGTAAATCTTAAACTTTTCATTTTTATGCTTTTTTAATATCTTTTATTTCCCGTTATTCTTAAGTTCATCTACCTGTACCTCAGGTGGAAGTGCTTTATGAACCTTTTCAACGATAATTTCTTTGTTCAAACTAAAAGTGTTCGATAGTTTGATGTCTTCGCTGGATGTGCCGATTTTTAGGATATACCTGCCAGCCTCGGCTACCCAAGATAATGTAGCAGTATCAAAGGAGGCGAGGTCAGCTGCCTTAACCGAAAAAGTGAGAGTTTGCGACGCATCTGGTTTTAGAAGCATTGTTTTTGCAAAGCCTTTTAATTCTTCAGCCGGTTTATCCATGTTTTTGTGCGGCGCACTTAGGTATAACTGTATGATTTCTTTCCCTGGTTGGCGGCCCGTATTGGTAACCGTTACCTTAGCCGTTAATTGGCCTTTGAAAACGGTTGAGCTTAGTTTCAAATTGCTGTATTTAAATTTGGTATAGCTTAAGCCATATCCGAATGGAAATGCAGGCTTTACATGAAACGAATTAAAATAGCGATAACCTACGTAGATGCCATCCTTATAAATAGCCTCAGTTGGTATCTTTGGCCCAGGTTCGCCAGGGAAATTTGGGGCTGAGGGCTCATCCTCGTATTTTGCCGGGAAGGTGACTGCCAGTTTTCCAGAAGGATTAACAACGCCGCTAACCACATCAGCAATCGCGTTTCCGCCTTCTTCACCCGGCTGCCATACCAGCAAAATACCATCTACCTGGTTGCGCCAGCTTTCTGTTTCAACTGGGCCGCCAATATTGAGCAATACAACAACACGTTTATGTTTTGCGTGGAAGGCGCTGGCAACCGCAGCCAAATTTGCGGCTTCAGTAGCCGACAAGTTAAAATCGTTATCAACTTTTCTGTCATTACCTTCCCCTGCATTTCTGCTAATGGTAAAAATGGCTATATCGTTGTTTTCGGCGGCTTCTGTTATTGGTAAATCTGTCGCAGCAATTTCCGGTATCATGCGTGGCGCGTTTATTGTCATTCCTTTTTTGGGATGCGCCTTTTGGTCATTGTTAATAAATGCCTTATACAATTCGGACAACTTTCGATAAGGTTGAAATCCCGCGTGAGTCAGGCCTTCAAAAATGCTCACATTATATGGTGTATTTACTTCGCCGCTCCCTGTTCCACCCCGGATAGTTTCGTACGAGCCAATCCCAAACAAAGCGAGTTTGGTGTTTTTCTTTACCGGTAAAGCACCGCCTTCATTTTTCAGCAAAACTATTCCTTCTGATGCGGCTTTTCTGGCAATGGCGGCATGCGCTTTCAGGTCAGGGGCATTTGAATAGCGATAATTACGAAACGATGGCGTCTTAAGGATATAATTCAGAACATGTTCTACATTGCTGTCAAGGTCGCTTTCAAGGAGACTACCATCTTTTATAGCGTCAATGATCATTTGCTGTCTTGATTTACTTCCAGGCTCGATCAGATTATTGCCGGCTTTCATCTGAGCCGCTGCATTTCTTCCGCCATACCAATCTGACATGACCATTCCTTTGAATCCCCATTCATTTCTCAGGATGGTAGTAAGCAGGTCGTACCGTTCGGAGGTGTAAGTGCCGTTAACCTTGTTATATGAACTCATCACTGTCATAGGCCGGGCATTCTTCACTGCAATTTCAAAACCTTTAAGATAGATCTCACGCAATGCCCGCTCACTGACAATGGCGTTTATGGATGATCTGTTAGTTTCTATATTGTTTGCAACAAAGTGCTTAATAGAAGTTCCCACGCCATTTGACTGTATCCCTTTTACCAACGCAGCAGCTATATAACCGGTCACCACTGGGTCTTCAGAATAATATTCGAAGTTTCGGCCATTTAAGGGATTCCTTTGAATATTCATTCCCGGTGCAAGGATCACATCTACACCATATTCTTTAACCTCATTGCCAAAGGCAATACCGACCTTTTTTACCAATGCGGTGTCCCAGGAGGATGCCAGCAACGTTCCTACAGGCCATGCTGTTGCATAATAAGACTTTGTACTGTCGCCTTTATGAAAAGGATCTATTCGTACTCCGGCAGGCCCGTCAGCTAATACCGTTCCGGGTATTCCAAAACGCTTGATATTCATGGTATTCCCTGCTGCACCGGGCACCCTTCCATCGGCCTCGCCAACTACCGGCCCACCGCCAGCAAATCGCAGGCCGGTGCCTGTAACGAGTTGCACTTTCTCCTCCAGCGTCATTGCTTTTACGATATCTCTAACCGGATCTTTGCCTAACTGGGGTAGCTGAGTTTGTGCTTTTGTCGTTATCGAAAGAAAAGCCAGGACTGCTGCTGAAACTGAAGATTTGAAAAATCGAGGCATATGCATAATGTTAATTTTTTAATGAGGTACAGGCGCGTCAAAAGCGGCATTATTTCTTTTCCGGATCGGCTTCTTTGATACGCGTGCCCTTTGCATCAAACATGCCCATTATGCTTCCTTTTACATGGTCATCATCCACAGGGCTAAGCGATAATGTAACTTCATGTTCATTGGCAGTAAATTCAGCATTGATTGTTTTTTCATACTCGTCAATTTGAGTTATTTTAGAGAGCTCCTTATCGGTGGAGTCACGCACCACGCCAATTAGCTTGCCGTCTTTCCGCTCAAAAGCAAATGTCAATTTAGTATCTCCATTTGGAGTGCCAATAACAGTAATTGCCCATTTCCCTACAAAGTAGTTGGCTGTAGACTGAGCCTTTACGGCTGGTGAAAATAATAGCCCGATTATAAGAGCTAATAATAAGCTTAACTTTTTCATTTTTTTATGGATTGATTATATTCTGTTTATATGACAGAATAAAGATATGTTTGTTACATCAGAATTCAAATTAATTCTGTTATTTTTACAGAATAGTTTTTTATGGCTTACACAGCATTAGATAT